>Ga0307489_10000419_pt1 | contig 25522 bp, 36 predicted proteins | sample SB12metaG_FD_202247 | JGI IMG/M metagenome (GOLD analysis project Ga0307489, IMG submission 202247) | Sea-ice brine microbial communities from Beaufort Sea near Barrow, Alaska, United States - SB 1.2 | ecosystem: Environmental > Aquatic > Marine > Coastal | place: USA: Alaska | collected... | reverse complement strand
TTACTAGATCTTTCACAAGTGATGAGACCGTGACCGTGACAGTACAGGGAACTGGTGGATACGAATTTACTTCTTCAATCGACCTCGTTATCCCACCTGGTTATAAATATTTGGGATTCTACGGTACAGCTGGAAGCACACACGGATGGCTCCATGAGATCGATTTAACTTTGACGGATGGTTCAAAAATCGATAAGTACAATCAAATATATAGTGACAAAATAAAACTAGTTGGTCCCTTAAGGCCAGACCTTGCTGCAGGGCAAGGCGACAACATCAACGGCATATTTGATGGTCAAATTAGTAACACATCATGGGGTGCAGTAATTTTCAAAGCTCTTGAATCAGGTATCCTCCTATACATGCAATCTGATACTAATCGGGATGTTCAAAGCGGGGAATATTCCACAAGGACTAACAATTATGACTATCAAATTGACGATGGTAAGTTGTACGGAACTAATACAGACCCTAACACTTTTACAGATGCTCAAGATGAATCAAATTGGAATTACACATGTAACCTAACAAAAATACCTGATACTGTATTGTACCCTTATTATTCATACGCGACAGTAATAGGAATAGGAAACGCAAATACAACAATTGATTTGAATAATTTTAAATGCGATATTTACACTAATAACGGCAGAGTTCTTGAGTACCCTCCCACTGCTGCAAAAATTAACATCGACGGGTATGAATCTGTTACTCGTTCTACTGAACCGGGTTTATTAATTGACGGTACAGATGATGGTTACACGTGGAGCAACACCTCTATAAATATGTATAACACACTCTTCACTTTCTCTATTGATGGAATAACATCGGTTGCTGGAATAACTTTGAAGGGCGATGTTGTCCCTGATGACCTAATAATCATCATACATAATTTGCACGACAATCCCACCAAAGAAGAAATTGAAAATGAGAACCATAATGTCAAATATATTTATTCAGATACTAACATGTTTGATAGCGAAACAGAACATTTTACGTATACCAGAATAATTCAAGCTCCTGCTGAACCCGTTGTTGAACCCGTGGCGAGAATAACTACTTTAGGAGGTGCTTGGGGTGGGGTGTATGATTATTTCTATATCAAAACTACACCAGAGGGAAGATTTCTATATGGTTTGGCCGATGATTCTAATGGTCGAAATCTAGCATACGATGTTGAATATGACCCATCCGAAGGTAAGTTTCATGATGTAGGCGACGACGAACCATTTTTATGGGGAAAAGATGATACTGGTACAAATTTACAATCTTTTAGTACTGCTTCAAACATGCCAACGCACTACTGGTATCGTGCGGCCGGGCAGTTATTATTATCGTTTACTAACCCTTATTATGTAGCTCCTGAACCCGTTGTTGAACCCGTCGAGAGATTAGTAGCAACTGGTGGGGGTTGGAACGGCTCGTATGATTATTACTATTTCGAAACAACTCCAGAGGGGCGCTATTTATATGGGTTGGTTAGTTATGGTTCTACAGAAAGGTTGAGCGGGAGTGACAAATGGGACGTTGAATATAACCCGGTTGATGGTAAGTGGTATGATGTTGGTTCTGATCCCCCTGTCACATGGAGTGTTGATAACACAGGCACAAATCTATTAGCTTTTCCTACTTCGTTGAATATGCCTATTCATTATTGGTATGATTCGGGTGACAACTTACATTTTCAATTTGACAATCCTTATTACGTTGCATAAAATAAAAATCAAATAAAAATCTACACATAATTAAATGGTAATCAAGGGTATGTTTGCTTCGAATCCGGTTAAGTCTAGCCACGATGAATATTATACGAGGAAGAAGGCGTTTGATGAGATTCAGCATTTCATTCCGCGTAACCAAAAAATATGGGAGGCTTTTATGATGGGAAGCTTATCGAATAGCCCACAGTACCTAACTGAATTAGGGTTTGATGTAGAATTTTCTACATCTGACGATTTCTTTCTACAAGATAAGCGTGATAATTCCGTAGTAGTATCAAATTGCCCCTTTTCTATGAAAAAAAAAGTGCTTCATCATCTAAAGCAGATCAATCAACCATTTATTTTAATCATCTCATCTACAGTACTTAATACAAAGTACTTCTTGGAAACATTTGGAGATGATGAAAGAATTCAACTGATTATTAAATCGACGAAAATCCATTATGATAAATATGTAGATAAAAAAAGGGTAGATATGAAGGATAACACTTCATTCTATAGTCTTTATCTTTGTTGGCAAATAGGACTGGATAAAAGCATCAATTTCATCAAATAAATTATGCATTTTTATTTTTTTACTTAGATAATATCACATACGATATTACAAATTCCCATAAAGAGTTTTGTCTTTAACACCCCCAGTGATATTCGTTTTTGATTTATATCAGGATCAAAAAAAATGATGATAAATGATGTTGGGATCCAGTGGGTGATTTGAAATATACATCACTTATTTATTTATTGATGTTCTCATCTCATTTTTATTTACAGATGCTACACACATATCTCCAGCATCTTTGGACCGATTTGCAGGACCTTTGGACACATTTCGTTACTTTGGACGGATTTCGTTACGCGTCGTCTCCGTTAAGCGAGCGATATAGATGGAAATTTTTCGTGTAAAATTCCCGAGAAATGTGTGGCGCATCGCGATGATATTTTGGAGTAGGAGATCTCTGTCGGGGTTTAGGTGAGAATCTAGAGAGATCTGTCGGGGTTAGATGGAATTTCAGGCGGGATTTTCAAGCAACTTTTTCCGTCAGTTATGCTTCTTGATATAACCTAACTTACTAACTTAACTACTAAAAATTTGACTTGAATTTGTATGTGTGTCTGTGTGTGTGTGTGTGTTGTGCGGGATTTCTGTGTGGATTTCCCGTGTGAGATTTGTGTGTGTGTGGTGTGGGAGTGTTCACCTTGTCTTAGTGGTGGTAGTGCCGTTGAGAACAAGCATCTGGAGGTGCTGAAGTGGGCGCGGGAGCACGGCTGTCCGTGGACCGCGGCGACGCGTGACGCGGCCGCAACCAAGGGATATTCCGATAACCTTCCTCTGTCCGTCTGAGGCACACTGCCGCAGCTAAATACTTAGAACACACCATGATGCGCTGGGGGCGGAAATTAGGACGTCGACAACACGATCAAATGATGATGGATTATTCATGAAAACGCGCACGCTCTTTCACTCTTCCTTCTCCTTCTTCAAGCGTTGATCATAAGATGCTAAAACTGCGAACTCAAAACGGATGTTGTATATCGACGTTAACGAGCACACACCGACGATACTTTAGCGCGCGAGTGGATCACCGGTGCTGAAACTCTGGCGCCTGCGTGTACACGCAGAAGGTAATTCTAGCTCCATCTCTAAATTGGCAAAAGCGCGGCCGCTCCCAGCGCCACATCCCTGCGCCCGGCCGCTGCCTCCCCGTAGAGTGTGCTCCTCACTCGCGGCGTGCGTCCCGCGCCGCGTATAACCGCCTCCATCGCCGCCGGTCCCAACTCCTGCCCGAACGACGCACCCGCCGCAGGGGCTTACACTCGTCTACTGTTCAGCTCAACTTGAGCGCTTTGTACGGGATAGGGGGTGCGCGTAGGAGTTGTGTAGCCCGTGTTAAGTGGGTATTAGGGGGTGTTTAGGGTGTTTTCTTGTGTCAGACACAGCTCAAGTTGAGCCGAGAAGTGCACGAGTGTCAGCCCCTGCCCCGCCGCTCGCGTGATGCTCTCGTTCATTAGCGTACCACCCATATCGTTGCAACCGGCGGACAGTAAGCGACCGGCCATCTCCGGTCCCATCTTGACCCACGACGCCTGGATGTTGGTCAAACCCGCAGGGCCCAATGTCAGCCGCGCGGCGGCGTGCACTAGTATGCACTCCCGCAGCGTCGGGCCGCGCCTCGCGCGCCCAGAGCGGAACACCGGTGCCTCGAAGCAGGGGCTTACACTCGTCCACTTCTCAGCTCAACTTGAGCGCTTTTTATGGGATAGGGGTGTGCGTAGGGGTTGTGTAGCCCATGTTAAGGGCGTGTTAGGGGGTGTTTAGGGTGTGTAGGGTGTTTTTGTGTGTTTGACACGGCTCAAGTTGAGCTGAAAAATGAACGAGTGTAAGCCCCTGCCTCGAAGTGCACGAAGGGTAGCGGGACGAACTCCGTGAAGCCGCCGGTGCGCGCGTGCAAATCCCGCAGTGATATCAGGTGCCGCGCCCACGCGTCCGGTCCGTCGCAGTCGACGTGACCGAACATGAGGGTAGACGTGGTGGGCACGCCCTCCGCTTGCTAGGGCCAGCCGGAAGATACTTTTTTTCTTGCCCAAATTTCCTATGCTTAATTCCCCAAATTCAGCCTATTATGCGCGGATGATTCGTTACACCCAATTATACCTAATTTTGCCGACTGCTTACCCAAAGACGCGCAGGAAAAGTGCCGGAAATTGCCAAAAGAAATCCGCATGTTCCAAGAAAACGGCCAAAATTTCCCGAAATCGCCCAGTAATGCCTAGAATTCCCTCGAAATTGCCTAAAATTCCCGGCATATGCCGGGGAATTTCGATTTGCCTATTATGCCACATGTAATGCCGGCATATTCCGGGTGGCCCTACCGCGTGCGCATCAGCCACCACGTCCAGCCACTCCGCCGCTGTGAGTTTGTCGGGGCACAGCTCCGCCCGCACAGCGTCGTCCAACACCTCGGCAGCTGTACCGGGGAGTGAGCCCAGCCCGGCGTCCCGCAGTCGTGCGAGGAACTGGCGGGTGCTCAGGCCCAGGGTCGCGGCGCCGTGGGACACCTCGATGTAGCGGCGCAAGTTGAATTTGAAAGCAAATTCTGAAAGCGGTACAACACATCTTAGTTTCAAGCGCCTACTTCTAGGCGGTGTCAATTTGGGGTTCACAGGGTCAACCAGCACCCCCCTGCCTCGAGGGGGGAGAAGGCGTGGACGTGAATGTCCGGCGCGCCCGCTTTGCAGGGGCTTACACTCGTCCACTTTTCGGCTCAACCTAAGCGCTTTGTGTGGGATAGGGGGCGCGTGTAGGGTTACTTTAGTAGTTGTTTAGGTGGTGTCAGGGGTATTAGGGGGTGTCTAGGGTGTATCTTGTGTCAGAAACGGCTCAGGTTGAGCTGAAAAGTGGACAAGTGTAAGCCCCTGCCGCTTTAGCCGCCGCCAGTAGCTCCAGGTAGCTGTCGCCCGTGAAGCTCGGGTGGATGCCGCCTTGCATCAGGGGCTCACACTCGTCCACTTTTCAGCTCAACCTGAGCCGTTTCTGACACAAAATAAACCCCAGACACCCCCGAATACCCCTGACATCCCCTATAAACACCCCCTAAACATCCCCTACGCGCACCCCCTATCCCACACAAAGCGCTTACGTTGAGCCGAATAGTGGACGAGTGTAAGCCCCTGCCTTGCATGCAGACCTCCGTGGCGCCGCGATCCCACGCCTCCGCCGCGCGCCGGCTCACCTCCCCCAGGCAGGGGCTTACACTCGTCCACCTCTCAGCTCAACTTGAGCCGTGTCTGACACAATAAATCACCCTAAACACCCCCTAACACCCCCTTTACACGGGCTACACAACCCCTACGCGCAACCCCTATCCCATACAAAGCGCTCAAATTGAGCTGAGAAGTGAACGAGTGTAAGCCCCTGCCCCCAGGTCCAGCAAGTAGGCCGGCCCGCGCGCCTCCTCCGCTGCGCGACCTTTGCTGAAGGCGCAAAACGTGCAGGCCAATCCGCAGACGTTGGTGTAGTTGATATTGCGGTTCACCACGTATGCCACACCGTCCCCGCACTGGTCGCGGCGGAGGGAGTCGGCGGCGGCGCACACAGCATCGAAGTCGGAGCCGCGCGCTCGCAGCACCGAGGTGTAGCGGCGCAAGTTGAATTTGAAAACAGATTTTGAAAGCGGTATGCCATATTTCAGTTTTAAGAGCTTAATTCAAGGCGCTTTCAATGTGGGTTTGATAGGGTCCGCCTGCACCGCCCCACCGTGGCTACCGCGGCGGCGTCGGCGGCAGCGGCGGCAGCGTCCAGGCGGGCGGCGGGGTCTGCGGTCACCTCGCCGCCTCGCTCGGCTAGCCGTGATATGGCTGCCGCCACCGCGGGCGACGCGGACGCTCCTCCTCCAATCAGGGGCTTACACTCGTCCACATTTCAGCTCAATCTTAGCCATTTCTGAATCATAACAAACCCTAAATAATTCCCAATACCTCTTGAGACCTCCTAAACGCCCCCTAAACAACTCCGAAATGCACACCCTATCCCACAGAAAGCGCGTACGATGAGCCTAAAAGTGGACGAGTGTAAGCCCTGCCTCCAATCCACCCGCTCCCACTTCCGCTCGGGCTCCCGCTGCCACCACTCCTTCCTCCAAACACCGCCCCATCCACCCCGACGAGATCCACAGCCCGTGGCAGCCGCGCCGTTCGCCACCCCGGCGTCGAAGCACCCACTGCTGCCGCCGCCGGACCCGCCGCCGCCGCCGTCGCTTCTTGCTCCTCTGCAGCGGCCTCCTCGCGCCCTGGGCACCAGCTGCTAGCGCGTCCCAGCCCCTCTGAATCGGCCATCACCCGCACATGCGGCGCCACGTCTAGGTGCAGCCAATCGTCCGTCCCCGCGCCACCGCCACCGCCACCGCCGCTCACAAACGCCAGCCCACTGCCTTCTCCCGTCCCTGTCCCCGCCGCCGTCCCCGCCGGCCCCGCCGTTGCTCCCCCAGCCGCCAGGATCCCCGCCGCTCCCCCCGTGATGTACCCCGGTTGCACCGCCAGCCTCGGAACAGGGGCTTACACTCGTCCACATCTTTGCTCAACCTGAGCCGTTTTTGTCACTGAAATCAGCAAAGCAACCCACCACATGGGACAGAAAGTGCTCACGCTGAGCTGAAAAGCGGACGAGTGTAAGGCCCAGCCTCGGAACCAACGAGAAGCCCTCCTCCGCGGTGACCGCCGCGAGCTCCGACAGGTACGGCCACGGCGCCTCAGGCGACACGTGGTCGGGGGTCACGCCGGGTGACACGCCCCCCCAGTCAGGGCCTTACACTCGTCCACTTCTCAGATCAGCTTGAGCCGTTTCTGTAACACAAAATACACCCTGGATATTCCCTGATGCTCCTTAATACCCCCTGACACCTCCTAAATAACCCCTAAACAACCCCTGAATGCACCCTATCCCACAGAATGCGCTTACGTTGAGCCAAAAAATGGACGAGTGTAAGCCCCTGCCCCCAGTCAGACACCCCCGCGCGCAGCAACCGCCTCCATCCTTCACGCTTACTTACCCCAGGTTGCGCCCCGCTGCTCGCGTCGTCCGCCTCCGGCTAGGGGCTTACACTCGTTCACGTTAAAGCTCAAGTTGAGCAACTTCAAGGCACTTTCATGACTTAAGTTGGGTTATAAGCTGGACAGAAGAGCCCAAGTTGGGCTGAAATGGGAACGAGTGTAAGCACCTGCCTCCGGCGTCAGATTGGGCGGGACCTGGATCGCCATGTGCGGCCCAAACACCAGCCGCGCCGCCGAGGTCGTCCACAGAAGCTCCTCCAGCGGCGGCGAAGGGTGGTCCTGCACGTATGGTCACCTGGACTAAATCACCAAACACAGATTTGTCGATATGGCCACCTGCCCATACATACATATGTCGATACGGTCACCTGAGCAAACACAGCTATGTCGATATGGTCACCTGACCTAATAGACATGTGCCCCACCCGCATGCGTGTGTCCTGCTTGGCTCGGAAGTTCTGCACGATGACCTCTTGAACATGCCCGTGGCGGCGGTGCGAGTCGCGGATGGCGAACAGCGCGTCTAAGCGCTCCTCACGCGTCTCGCCGATGCCGATGAGCAGGGAATTACACTCGTCCACTGTTCAGCTCAACGTAAGCGCTTTCTATGGGATAAGGGGTGCACTTATGGGTTGTTTAGGGGGTGTTGGGGGATATCAGGGGGTGTCCAGGGTGTACTTTGTGTACTTTGTGTCAGAAACGGCTCAGGATAGCTGAAAAGTGGACGACTGTCAGCCCCTGCCGATGAGGATGCCTGACGTAAACGAAATCTTCAGCTCCCCGGCCAAATCCGTGGTGTACCGGCGCAAGTTGGAATTGAAAGCAAAACTTGAAAGCGGCTCAACATACTGCAGATTCAAGCGCTTACTTCCTGGCGCTTTCAACGTGGGTTTGATAGGTTCAGCCTGCACCGCCCTACCGTGGTGCGCAGGCGAGCCGCCGGGCGCTTGGACTCGCACCCCTCGTGGGGCATGCCGGGCCCCATCAGCAGGGGCTTACACTCCTCCACTATTCGGCTCAATTTGAGCGCTTTGTATGGGATAGGGGGTGCGTGTAGGGGTTGTGTAGCCCGTGTTAAGGGGGTGTTAGGGGGCGTTTAGGGTGTGTAGGGTGTTTTCTTGTGACAGACACGGCTCAAGTTGAGCTGAGAAGTGCACGAGTGAAAGCCCCTGCCCATCAGGCGCTCCGAGGCAGTCTCTAACATGAGCCCCTGCGACGCGGAAACAGCGCGCAGCGCCCCCAGCTGTAGAGGCGCAAGCTGAAATTGAAAGCAAGGTTCGAAAGCGATTGGTCAAATTATAGATTGAAGCGCAGAATCCGGGCGCTTTCAACACGGGTGTCAACACGGTTCAACACGGTTCAACCTGCACCGCCCTACCCAGCTCCTCGCGCGTGAGCACGCCGGCGTTGCAGTGCGGCAGCAGGCCTGTGCGGCGCAGCACCTCCGCGGCGCAGAAACCCAGGTATTCCACCGTGCTTGCGTGACCCATTGTGTAGCGGCGCAAGTTGAATTTGAAAGCAAATCGTGAAAGCGGTCAGTCATATTTCAGTTTCAAGCGCTCAATACCAGGCGCTTTCAACGTGGGTTTGATAGGGTCAACCTGGACCGCCTTACCATGGCTTGAAGTTCGGCGGCCGCCGCGGGGTAGCGTGCCTCGGGGCGATCACCCAGCGTGAACAGGCATTCCGTAGCGCCCGCGCATCGCCCCGCCTCCGCCACCGCCACCACCTCCTCCACGCTCATGTATGTCCGCGCCATGGTGTAGCAGCGCAAGTTGAATTCGAAAGCAAAGTTTGAAAGCGGGTGACCAAGCATCAGTTTCAAGCGCTTAATTCCAGGCGGTTTCAACGTGGGTTTCATAGGGTCAACCTGCACCACCCTACCATGGACGACGGGTCCGCAGCGAACGTGCAGTAACCGCAGGAGTCGCGGCACGCGAACGTCAGGGGCACGAACACCTTGGGGCAAGGGCTTACACTCGTTCCTGTTTCCGCTCAACTTGAGCTTACTTTGCCCCTTTCCGCTGAACTTAAGCTTACTTCGTCCCCCATATGACCCAAATTAATCCGTGGATGTGTCTCGAAGGTGCTCAAGTTGAGCTCCAACGTGAGGAATGTGTCCGGAAGGTCCTTAAGTTGAGCTGCAAAGGGGACGAGTGTAAGCCCCTGCCTTGGGGCTGAAGGTGACGAGGCGGGGGTTGGGGCCGCGGCTGCGGACCGCCCCCGCCAGGCAGGGGCTTACACTCGCTCGCTTCAGAGCTCAACTTGAGGACCTTCGGGACAACTCGGTCACGTTAGAGCTCAAGTGAGCACCTTCGGGACACATCCACGGGTTAATTTGGGTCATCTGGGAGAAAAGTAAGCTTAAGTTCAGCGAAAAGGGGCAAAGTAAGCTGAAGTTGAGCGGAAATGGGAATAAGTGTAAGCCCCTGCCGCCAGGCCACACAGCTGGTCCAGTGGGAGCTCCGTCAGCTCGTCGACCTCCTCGCGCGAGAGGTCGCGCTCCGGATGGGAGGCGAGCGCCACCCCCGTGGAGGCACCTTCGGTAGACGCGAGAGGGGACGAGGAGGAGGAGGTAGAGGAGGAGGAGCAGGAGGAGGACGCGGCCGCCAGGACGGAGAGCCTGGCAGTCCGGCGCGCGACAACAGCGAGGGGCACGCACGCGACGTCAACACGCGCCGTGCGCGCAGCCCAAGTACCGCGACACTGCGTTACCGCGCCGCAACGGGGACCGGCCGCGGTCGACATCGTGGTGGAGGTTGAGAAGGTGCCGACTACCCGATTCGATGCAGCACTTGGGGCTCGCGCCGGTCTCCAGCGGCGCCCGCCATCACCGCGCGGACCACGCCGTACTTCGGAACTGCGGAAGGTCACCGCCGCCGCCGCCAATGACGTTGCCATTGGGCCGTCTCCTCGTTCCCAGCCCCGCTGCCTGACGACTGTCGACTGTGACGGATCGCGCGGAGGGAGATAAGAGATGGCGGGAACACTGCGGGAACATGGTTGTTGATTAATTCATGGCGGTCGGTGAGGACATCGAATTGTCTCTATGTGGCCGGACATGAGGGCCCACGTGGACACCTCTCCTCCACTCGGCGCGTTTTGTCGCACAAGTTACACGGCCACGCTGTGCGTGTCGCAGACAGCGCTGCACACAAACTAGTCAACACCGACGCCGACACGCGTACGTATACGAGGCAGACGAGGGCATCTCTCGAGGCTATCGTCCGTGCGTCCGCGTGCTACGATACGCATTAGGAGGGCGGAGGAGGACAAAGGCTGTCGATAGGCACCACACTCGGTAGTCGTGATGTCGTTGGCTTCGGCTTCGTTGGCACCGGCGGCGGCGGCGGCGGCGGGAGGTGTCACCGGCGCGCGACCACGGGGGTTTCGACCGGTGAGGGTTGGCGTTGAGCGCGTATCGGCGGGGTGGATGGCTGTGGCGAAATCGCCATCTGGCGGGGTGGCACAATTGCGGCGACCATATTTCAATAATATTGTCGGCACGGGCACGGTGGGTGATGGGGGCGTGGCGACGGCGCCGCACGGGCGCAGGCGCAGCGCGGCGGTGGTGGTGCGAGCGACCGCGCCGGGAAGGGGAGGAGGAGGAGCAGTAGGGGCAGGGGGAGGGACGGGCGACGGCAGTGACAGGCGCGGTGCGGTGATGCGAGCGAATTCTCTGGGAGGAGGACATGGAGGAGGAGCGACGGGCAACTGCGGTGACAGGCGCGGTGCATCGGTGGTGGTGCGGGCGAAGGGGCCGGGGCCGGGAGGAGGGCGAGGAGGAGGAGGGAAGGGCGACGACGACGGCTTCGAACCGTTTAAGAAGTTGTTTAGAGGGCGCGTCATCTCGCCGCAGTTTGCCGGCGAGGCGCAAACGTGGGTGATTGTCGGCAGGGCTGTGACCTGAGTACTTTTTTCCAGCTGCCAAATAAGTTCTACCAACGTTCATCGAGCCCCAACTGCCAAGGCGCTTCATATGCTGACTTGGTGAGCATTAAACAACCCCCTCCGCCATTTCAAGCGGACAGACCCTCAGCTGCCACTTGAGCATCCCACCCCATATCTTCGGGGTTTCATAAGTGGGATAACTCAAGCGTCTGAAGTGTTTTGAGGCACAAACGGCGCAAAGTGCTAGTGTAGCTACAAAACGTACTTACGGTATCAAACGATTGGAAGCCACCTATCAAACGAGTGGAAGCCGCCTATCAAACGGGTGGAAGCCGCCCGCCGCCACCTAACAAATGAGTGGAAGCCACCTATCAAACGAGTGGAAGCCGAGTACTTGTGCGAGTGTTCCCCATGGCCCTGAGAGTTGGCGGGTTGGCCACCCTACTGACCGTCGCCGTCGCACTCTTCGTGGCGGCCAACGAAAAAGCCGCCGACCTTCCGACCTTCGGTGGCCCGGACTTCTCCTACATGGGCGACGACTACGGCTCCCAAGCCCCGCTCTTCGGGCTCGACATAGAGGGCCTCGACGTCTCCCCCGGCAACGTCCTCGCGTCGGCGCTGTGGTGAGACGGTGCAGGTGCAGGTTGAGCCGATGAAGCCCGTGTTGAACGCGCCTTTAAGCAAGAGCCTGAAACTAACAGATGATGAACAGCTTTCAAACGTTTCTTTCAATTTCAACTTGCGGCGCTGCGCTGTGGTCCTTCGGCAGGGGCTTACACTCGTCCACTTATCAGCTCGACCTGAGCCGTTTTTGTCACCGAAACTCCATGAAACCACCCAGCGTATCCCTCAAAAGTGCTCACGAGAAGCCGAAAGGTGAACAAGTGTAAGCCTCTGTCCTTCGGCCTGTTCTTCAAGTCGCCGCTGCAAATCCTGCTCGTGTTCCTTGGCCGCACGGACACGGAGCGACCGTCAGATTGGATGTTGCGCAAGCTGGCGCCCGGCACGCCGCGCACATTTGAGGATGCGTCGGGGTGGGGCTGAGTGAACCATGCCTGCCGCGCTCTATCATTCACCAGGTTCTGTACCCATACACATTGACCTCTTCCTCCTCCTCATGGTGTACCCGTACACATTGACCTCCTATTCCTCATCAGTTTTTACCACACGTTCATCGAGCCCCGAGGCACTGACATGGCGACCCTCGCCGCCAACCCCATTCGATATTGTTGTTGGCTGTGGCCCCTACGTCGGGGGTGAGCAAGGCGGCCACCATCGCGTTCTTCATCGTGTGCGGGTGCGGCATAGTCAGCGGCATCGACGCCGCCTTCGACGGCGAGGTAGGGCGTCTTTCCTTGGGTGGATCTCGGGGCCCCGCCGAGCCGCCTTCACACCCATATCTCAACAAACCCCTTACTTCCCCCTTACTCCCCCCTTACTAACCCCTTACTACCCCCTTGATACCCCCTTGATACCCCCTTGATACCCCCTTTGATACCCCATTACTACTCCCTTACTACTCCTTTAATACCCCCATACTACCCCCTTAAATCCCCTTACTACCCCCTTACTACCCAACCAGGTCGACCACGCCTTCGCCGCTGCTGTCACCGCGTGTACGGGTCCACTGGTATGGTACACCCTGAGCAAACAGAACAGTCAGGTTGAGCCGAACAGAAAGTGGTGCAAGACCCTGCGGGATGGAGACCTGGGCCATCTCCGCCGGCATCGGGTTCACCATGCTCTCCTTTGTGGTAGGGTCTGGCGGATATTGATATTGCCCGCCACGCCATCACCGTTAACATACACGTTGGACGAATGTTTCTTGAGTTTTATGACAACCTTGACGCGGCGAGCACCCCCCATACACCCCTACACACCCCTAAGACACCCTGAATACACCCCTGACACACCCCCAATATACCCCTAATACACCTCTAATACACCGCTAATACCACCCTAATACACCCCTAATACAACCCTACTACACCCCTACTACACCCCCAATATACCCCCCAATCCACCCCTAATACACCCCAAATACACCCCTCGTACATCCCTAACCCCCCCTGATCCACCCCCAATACACCCCTAATACACTCCTAACACACCCCCAACACACCTTCAATACGCCCCTAACACACCCCTCATACAACCCTAATATATCCCCAATACCTGCCAGGCTCTCCTTCGTGGCCGAGCTGGGCGCACCCCAGCGCTTCAACCAGGAGGAAGTCGACGTCTTGGAGGCGCAGTATGCGGACTTTGTCTCCTTTGCAGACATCTCCCTGAGACGCGGGGGGCGCTGCCACTCCACCGAAGTGTCCCGCGCCTTTCGCCGCCGGTGTGGCCTGGCACGAATACACGTGTCCTTTCATATTTCAAAGGCTAACAATGAGAAACTCTGAGGTAAACCCCCCCTTTTAGACCCCCAGAGGAAGCCCAATTGAAGCGTCCATGAAGAGACCCCTCTGAACCTCGTGTCGGGGCAGAAATCGCTCAAAATGTCCCTCTACATATTTTAAACCCTCAATTTTGGAGTTACCTTACCTGACTCCCGCTAAATTCTGAACATCCTTTTGCCTGGCCCCACCCGCCGGTTCCCACGGTACGATACGGCTGAGCTGTCCGACCGGGATCTCAAAACGATGGTTCTCAACTGGTAGGTCCAGGTCTTATACAGATACGTGCCGAGCGCCGACGCTTTGCCTGCAACTCTGTATGGGCATTCAATCTGCTCCCGACTTACCGCGCAGAGCGCTGACGCTTTGCCCGCACCTACGTGTGGGCATTTCACCTACCGAACTCGGCCTATTGTCATCGCTCGCCACACGTCATCCATGCCATTCAGACCCTCGCATCTTGAGCTGAAGCACATCCTATGACGTGGCGAGCATGCTTCACTTGTCCCTCCGCACTGGCACCCAAACGCGACCCAGACTAACTCGGGGCAGGGGCTCACACTCGTCCACTTCTCAGCTCAACCTGAGCCGTTTCTGACACAACGTACACCCTAAACAACCCCTAACATCCCCTAACCTGCCCTGCACACTCCCCAAACAACCCCGAAATGCACCCCCTGTCCCACAGAAAGCGCTTACGGAAATGCACCCCCTATCACACAGAAAGCGCTTACGTTGAGCCGAAAAGCGGACGAGTGTAAGCCCCTGACTCGGGGTACTACAAGAATCTGAGCCTGCAGGAAGGGGTGGACAAGCGGTCCTCGGTGTCCGTCAACGACCTCGCGCCGCGGGCACGATTCGATCCCTTGAAGGCGTGAACATCGAGGTTACTTCTGTAGCACCAAGAAGCTTCTTAGCTGCTGGTCTGTAATAACATGAATACGATGGTGTGATTTCAATAAGAAAGTAGGCCGCGCGACGCTCTGGATTGAAGTAAAACGTAGGTGTGCTTTTCAATGCCCGCTCGAGAGGTTCCCTGGGTCCGACGCGCGCACCGCCGCCGGTCACGACGGAGGGGTCGGGCGGGAGGAGCGCTGCGATGAAGTCGCGCGTGGAGCGGCGTCGCGGCGGCGCTTCGGCGGTTGCGGCGGCAGCGCCTTGGAAGTTGGGCTGGCAACAACATGCGCATATCCGATTATTAGAGTCGCTAGTCGTTTGACTTGACCGTGACGTGACCCACCCACCGGATCTGCGCAGCGGGTGCCCACTACTACAGAGGAAACGCACTGGCGATGGCGTGGGCCTTGGGCACGGGCCCGATATATCCTCACCACCAATGCCGTACGCGCCATTGGATCGCAGCCCAGGTCCTTCAGTGCTGCTCTCGGCGCTCCAGTGAACGCCAGCTTTCAGTGTCATTCCACCGTCGACGCCACCACGCAACGCCGCACGTGACATCGCAGCCTGGTCCTGGTCTCGCTTTCACGCGCCCCTGACGCCGCTGTCACGTCCAAGAGATGAGCCTGCGGAGAGGAGCGGTGCGCGCTGCTGCGGCGGCGGCGGCGGCGGCGGGGGCGGGGAAGGGGAAGGGGGCGGGCACCGCCGCCCACACCCGTCACCTCTGGGGTGCGAGTGCGCGGTGTCGCGGCGTCGGCGTGCTGGGGGCTGCGGGTGCAGGTGCGGGCGTCTCGTCGTCGCTTGTGAGCCTCAGCTTCGAGGTCGGCGACGGCAGCGGCATCGTCACCAGGGGCTACAGCACACTGACGGCGGTGGAGGGGACAGCAGAGAGGGCGGCGGCCTGGGACGCGCGGCTTTTGCCAACGTTGCCAGCGCCGGCAGCATCGGCGGCGGGGGCGGGGGCGTGGGCGGCGGGGGAGGCGGCGGAAGTTGGGGCGTGGGCAGGGGCTTACACTCGTCCACTTCTTGGCTCAACTTAAGCGCATTCTGTGGGATAGGGGTGCATGTAGGGGTTGTTTAGGGGGTGTTTAGGAAGTGTCAGGGGGGATTAAGGCGCATCAGGGGGTATTCATGGCGAAATTTGTGTCAGAAACAGCTCAAGTTGAGCTGAGAAGTGGACGAGTGTAAGCCCCTGGGCGTGGGCGGAGGGGCCGCATCCACCACCTACGCCGTTGGAACCGCAACCAGTCCCACCGCCCGCGAAAAACTCGAAGCCACCCACCCTCAGCTTCGAGGTCGGCGACGGCAGCGGCATCGTGACTAGGGGCTACAGCACACTGACGGCGCGGGAGGGGGCGGACGCGGGGGCGGGGTCGGGGGCGGGGGTGGGGGTGGCCTGGGATGCGCGGTTCAACCCAGCGTCGCAAGCGCCAGCAGCAGCGGCGGCGGGGGCGGGGGCAGCGGCGGCAGGGGCGGGGTCGTGGGCAGACGGCGGCGGCGGCGGCGGCAGCGGCGGTTTGCAGACCTGGCGACGGCTGGTGCGTGACGTGCCGCTACTGGACATCCTACCCAAGGATCCGCGCTTCGGATTAGGTAGGGTCTGGCGGAAATTGCTCACCACGTCATTTGGTGTCGTTGATCACCGCCTCCTCATCCTCCTCCTTCTCTTCCTCCTCCTCCCCCTCCTGCTCTCCTTGTTCATTGAAGAGATGGGGGTGCAGACGTGCGTCGGATGACGTCGCGAGCCGTATCCGCTTGGCCCTTGGGTTGGGGTTGGAAGGGCGGCCCGACAGCGGCGGCAATGGCGACGCCGAGCACCTGGTCGGGGCTTCCACTCGTTCATTTCTCAGCTCAACTTGAGCCGTTCCCATCACTAAACTCACCCAACTTGCCCCACCAAACAGTGCTTATGTTGATCTGAATAGCGGAAGATAGGAAGCCCCTGACAGAAAAGTGCTTATGTTGAGCTGAATAGCGGAAGAGTGTAAGCCCCTGACACCTGGCGTTTTACGGAGACAAGATGTTGTCCCTCGCCATCAGCACAGTAATTCGTGCGGATCAGGCTGCCGCCGCGGGCACCCCGCAGTTCATGAGCATCGGCGCCATGAGCGAGGTAGCGTCGGCGGCGCGCAGCAACCTGCTTTTCGCGCGGCTCCTGCCCGACCTCCTCACGCCCGAAATGGCAGGGCCTGAATGTTTGCTCATTGGTGCCCACTACACACGCGCCGAACGCAGCCCACAACCGGTACCCACTACCGTGCTAGCGTGTTCGGTGCCCACTACCGATACCCACTTGCAAAGGCCTGGTGCCTTCACTTTCACTCCGAAACGTCTCTCTCTCGTCTCTCCGGAGCGGGGGTGGGCGATGCAAGTAAAAATGGAACACTTTGCGGTGAATGACGTGGCGAGCGTTACCTGCCTGGCCCTACGAGACGGTCGCCGCCGTGCCGCCCGACGCTATCGAGGCCGGTCGGTCGCACTCCGTGGGCACGCTGGTCGAGGCGGCGGTGTTTCTGGTGCACGAGGGCAGCGCCGAAGGCCCTGCCGCAGTGGCTGAGGTAGGTGGGTACCTGCTCTCTCAGGCCAGGGCAGGTGGGGGGCAAGCCGGTGCCGTAGCTAACTACAAGGCGAGGCTCTGACACTTCGCCTCCCTGGTGATCTTACCACGTGAGGTTATTATCAACTATGCCAGCTCACTAGGTGTTGCGCTCCTTACTATTGTTAACCATGTACATCAGGTGTTGTGTTCCCTATCATATGGGCAAATTGATAGAGCTCATCAACAAGAAGGTGCCTGGTAGCCTGGACTGTAAGACATTCAATGATGGCAAACCGGAGATTTATTTCAAAGCCACTGCGTGGCTTGACGGCGCAGTGGGGATCGAGGAGGGGCGGAGCAAGCGGGAAGCGGAGCAGCGAGCGGCCAAGGCAAGGGGGGTACATAGATCAAGCACTCGACTGACATTGACTCGCCGCCTCCTCTACCGCGCGTCTGTATGAGCATTTGCCCTTGTGGTAAGTCATGCTCTGATCTCGGTCGAGTGCTCGCTCTCAATGACCCTCCTGTGAGGCTGTCTTTGAGCAGCTGGGACGGCGTGATTACGCGTTCGAGAGCGCCATTCCACGCGGCGGCGGCGGCGGCGGCGGCGGCGGGGGTGCGGGTGCGGGTCCCTCCTCGCCGCATTCGAGGCGCGCGCCCCTCAACGTGGATGTGGATCCACGTGGGCTGACGTTCCACACGAGCGGCCCGCCGCGAGAGGTGCTCATGATGGTGCGCGAGACACACCCAGATAATTTCAACGCTCGCAACGTTGCAACCGCGTTGCAGCAGACCAGCACGCTACGGAATAGCATTGACGGCGATGACATTGAAGCATTTCGGGTGCTGAGTAGAGCCGTCGCGCGCGTGGCGCATACGATGTCACCGAAAGGCCTCATCGAGTCGATGACGATCATATTGAATGGGCACTGCAGTGCCGGCGGCGACGTGGATGTGCAAAGCATTGACGGCGACGACGCAGCGGCAATTCGAGTGCTGAGTGAATGCATTGCACGGGTGGCGCACCGGATGCCAGCGCAACCCGTCATCGATGCCATGTCGACGTTAGCAAACGTTGCGGGAATGGGGCTAGAGGGGGTTCCAGCGGCGCTGCGGGCTGTGAACATCGCGGCGACTCGCGTGTCTGGTGACTTGACAAGTGACAGCGAGCCGCGGGTGTCAGCTTTGTGGCGGGCGTGGGGAAAGATGGCCTGGGCGGGTATTGACGTGGATCACGCGGCGGTGCGGGCGACGGGGATCAGAGTGATGGATGCGGCTCCTGGGATGTCACCGGGTGGTGTGGCCTCCGCGGTGCATGCGCTGGGTCACTTGGTTGAGAGCCCGGTGCTGGTGGATGATACGGTGGTCCGTGCCCTGACCGACGCGGTGACGCGCGTGTCGCCGGAGTTTATCGATACCTGGTTTGTGTCCAGTGTTTTGTCGGGGTTGGCGCGGATAGCGGAGAGCGGGGTCGACGTGGATCCCACGGTAGGGTCTAACGGATAATGCCTGCCACGGCATCTTCCACACATTATAGACCCTCGTTCCTTGACGCTTGATTTAAATGGAATCACATGTCGCGGCGAGTATTATCTGGTAGACCCTATCCCATGGCGGTGCGGGCGGTATGCACTGCGGCGGTCTGCGCGGCGCCGGGTTTCACGCCCGCAGACGTGGTCCTGACGCTGGTGGCTTTCGCGAAGTTGGAGCAGAGTCCGGGCAACCACGCGATTGATTCCACGGTGTTTGATGCGGTGACCTCGCGGGAATTGCAGGTGCAGGATCAGTTGGATGATGCCGAGAGGCGCATGGTCATATGGGCGTACAGCACCATCATCGCCTCATCCGACGCAGATGACAACTCGTCGCCAAAGGTATCACCCCCGCTGGATGAGATCGCCTACCGGAGGTTATCCGGGCCTTTCTCGGCTGGAGGGAAGCGGGGGTCGTGGGACGAGGGGCGGGCAGTGAAGCAGACGGCGGCGGCTGATTCGCCATCTTCAGTTTATGTTGCCGACGCTGACGCCGACGCCGACTCCTCTCAGCGCTCCGGCAACGCAACACTGTTGACTCCCGATATGGGTAACCAATCAGGCATGGAGACGGAGTCGGAGGTGGGGGCGGGGGCGGAGGCGGGGGCGGGGGCGGGGGCGGGCGCAGCAGCACTCGTGGAGTGGCGCGAGCGATGGACAAAGGCGCTCGCCAGCGGCGCGCGCGCCAAGCTCGAGCCCGCCCTAGCGGCAGCGGCAGGGGTTTACACTCGTCCACTGTTCGAATGGACGTGAGCACTATTCGTGGGGCATGTTTGATGATGTCTTTGCAAGAAACGGCTCAGGCCGAGCTGAGAAGTTGACGAGTGTAAGCCCCTGGTCAGCGGCGACGCCGGCCGAGGAGTGGCGGCTCCTGGCGGCCTCCGCCGAGGTAAGGCGGTGCAGGTTGAAACCAGTTGAACCCCGCCTTGAAAGCGCCTGGTTTGAGCGCTTGAAACTAAATTGTGATGGGCTGGTTTAGAACGTTGCTTTCAATTTGAACTTGCGCCGCTACCCCGCGGCAGACACCACCAAGGTAGGGCGATGAGGGCTGACCCTAAGATACCAACTATGAAATCGCTTGTAACCAGGCGCTTGAAACTAGAATATGGATGAAAACCTTTCAAGTTTGCTAGAAAACATTTCAACTTGCGCCGCTACACCAAGGTGCGAGCCGCGGTCAAGCGAGCGCTCCTAGAAGCGGCCGCTCGTGCCGCAATCCGCTAGCGAATGAGTGTACCTGACAGATGTACAATCTAAAAACCACACAAGCAGAAGATGGTGATGGATTAGATTCCCCACTCCCTTGGACAACCAGGGCATGATTAAACCATGGAATAATATGTTTCCTGTGTCGCAAGCCTCCAAACACAAGTACACTCACCGCCGCGCTGCACAGTGTTGTATCCACTGGCTGAGGACCGCAGCGCGCTCGTTACGAGCGGTTTGCGATGGGAAATCAATTGTGAATTAAGTACGCCGCGCGACGTATGTTACCAGCGCGAATGTCGAGGAACGCAGAGCCACATGACATGCCTGAACTGGACAATGTGGGTGAAATAACATTTGTCCTTAGGACTTACTACACATGCCAAAATAGATACCGAAAAAATAAAAACAGTGCTAAAACGAGTTTACAATTATATTACAACCGTGCCTTTCACGGGGGGCCGCCTCCTTGTGCACGCGGAAGCGTCCCTGACCCGTAGCCATGTCTCTCACTCAGCAGCCGGCCGGCACCGTCACTTCATCACGCCTCCTCGACCGGCGCCCGTTTCACAGTTCGCTGCACGCGCTGCCGCCAGTCGTCACGCTTCGCCTTGACGTCCGACCACCCGGCGGTGCCCGGCCCGGCCGACCGCGGCAACATCTCACCCGCCGCGTCAGAATACGTCGCTCTCAACACCGCGCCCGCGCCCGCGCCACCGCCAGTCGCTTCGAGCACAGTGCGCTGCGCCGGCTCCGGCAGCTCGGCGGCGGTGGAGGTTGAGGTACCATACAACGATTCGTACGCCTTCGTCCAAGGCCTGGCCACTCGCTCGCTTTTCATCTCAACATGACTGCTGGCTCATAGTGCACTAGTGAGCGGCCAGGCCAGGGAGGAGGATGTGGCGAGTGTGTACGGGTGTACGGGTGTACGGGTACACCGGTACACTGTGAGCAAACAGCTAGGTGCAGCTGGAAAGGAAGCGAGTGGCCAGGCCCTACCTCCGCTGCAGACCGGTAACCGCCCCCGTCCCCCTCCTCCTTGGCCGCCCACTGCCCCCGCGCCATGTCATCCCGCTTGGACTCCACTGACCACGCCAGCGACGCCCCGCCCATCTGTATCAGCGTATCGATAGGCAAGTCTACCCGTTGCCAGGGCCGCGCAGACATTGCTCGCCACGTCAGAGGATGCCATTTTACTCAATTGAATTCCTTTTTCTAATACTCATCGAGCCCAAAAGCGCTTCACATGGTGAGCATTAACCAACCCCCTGCACACTTTGAGGGGCCGTATCAAGGGGCGATTTTACTGAAGATCAGTCAATAAAACGAGAGGTCAAAATTCAGCAGATGACGTGGCAGGTATGTCTGCTTGTCCCTACCCGTTGGCGCGGCGGCGCGGGGGTGAAGGTGCCGGTCTTGGAGGGGGAGGATCCGGGGGAGCCGGTGCCGGGGGAGGCTGCGCTGGTATAGGCGGCGGCGGCGTTGTTGGTGGTGGTTGAAGTGGTGGTGGTGGTTGGGACGGGGACGAAGTAGGGCGGCGGGGGCGGGTCGGAGTAGCCGTCGTCGACGTAGGTGGGAGCGGCGGGAGCGGCGGGTGCGTGGGTTGCGGCGTAGGCGGCGACGAAGCTGTTGGTCGGGGCGGGGGCAGGATCGGAGGCGGGGGCGGGGGCGGCGTAGGTGGAGGTGGGCTGGATGACGCGCCGCCGCCGTTGCGCGCCGCCGGCATATCGCGACGGCATACCCCGTGTGGCGCGGCCGCCGCCCACCGGCGCTGCCGCGGCGTACGCCCGAGTGTCGTCCGCGCGGTCTATGTAGTCCGCCGCGGTCGCATCGGCGCCGAAGGACACGGACTGGTTTCGAAGCAAGCGGCGCAGTAGCAAGAACAGTACGTACCCACCCGCGTACAGGGCCAAGTCCACAATGATGTTGGCCACGTCATAGGATAGAATTGGACTCAATAAACGATGGGTGTGCAAGCACGGAGAATGTGGCTCGCCACTTCATAGAATGGAATCAAATTCACCGCGGTGCATGATGCTCGCCACGCCATAGGACGGAGGGTAAAGCAAAAAGCGAGGGTCTGAAACGCATGATAGTAATGTTGGCAAGAGTTTACAGCCCTACCGGCGAACGCAGCGGATCCCAGTGCGGAGACAAACGCGAACATGGCGAGCGTCACCGTGCCCATGAGCATCGGCGTCATGACGGCGAGGGAGGAGCTGGACTGTGCCGCCGCCGCCCAGCACCAGGGGCTTACACTCGTCCACTCTTTGGCTCAACGTAAGCACCTTTTGTGGGATAGGGGGCGTTCAGGGGGCGTTTAGTAGGTGGTGTTCAGGGCGTGTTTAGGGCGTGTCCAGGGGTTGATTAGGGGGTCCTCAGGGGTTGCTTAGGGTGCGGTTAGGGGGCATGTAGGGGGTGTTTCGAATGACAGAAATGGCTCAGGATGAGCTGAGAAGTGGACGTGTGTATGTCCCTGCCCAGCACGCCACGCCGCCGGTGATTGGAAGCATCCATCGCACCGCTTTGAGCGCCGTCTGTAGCACTGCGAACATGCGCCGCAGCGAGGCTAGCTCATCCGCAGCGCCTCCGTTGCGAGTCACAGCAGCGGTGGCGGCGGAGGAGAAGGAGAAGGAGGAAGCGGAGGAGGAGGAGGAGGAAGAGGAGGGTGAGGGAGAGGAGGAGGAGGCGAAGGCGCTGGGAGAGGAGGCTGGGGCGGAGGGGGATCGGGCAGCGCCGGCAGTGTCATCTGCGCCCATCTGCAGTTTCCGCCGCGGGGACTGCTGCTGCTGCTGCCGCTGCGGCTGCGGCTGCTGTTGCTGCCGCTGCTGCTCCTGTTGTTGCTGCTGCTGCGACTGCTGCTGCGAATGCCGCGGCGGCTGCTGCGGCTGCTCGTACTCTTGCACCGGTGCACTATGCTGCTGCTGCTGCTGCTGCGGCCCGCCTCGTTCCCGCTGCAGCTTGCTGGGGCTAGGCTCACCGTCTCCCCGCTGCGCCGCGTTGCGCCCCGGGCTGCCAGCCGGCACATACGGTGCCGGTGCCGCATAGTACTCGCCAAACTCTAGGGCCCGGTAAACTATCACAAAGTGCGTTAAACCACTTAGCGACTTTGAGTGCTCGGTCGTCGAAATCGACAGCTCTGATTGGTCGAACGGGACCACTTAGCACGCTAAGTCGCTTCGTCTCTAAGTGGTTTGACGCAGTTTGTCATAGGCACACTATGTTATACGACGGCAACGATTCCAAGAGAGCCGGGTCCAGCCGACGCAGTGGAGCCACTGGGAAGAGTAGAGGATGACGGGGCGGGCATCATTTACTCAGCCCTACCGTACTCAGGCACCGGGACGAATGCCGGAGAGTTCACGTGAACCTTGAACACCTCGGAGTAGGGCCTGGCAGATATCGCTCGCGACGTCGTAGGACGCTATGTATCTCAAGCAACGAGTGTTCAGAATGCGCTTCGGGGGTCGCTGTCGTGGCGGGCAATATCTCGAGCGACGAGGGTTCAGCATGTGTGTAGGGGGTCGCTGACAAGGCGAGCAATATCTGCCGGGTCTTACCTCGAAGCCGCCGTCGTCCTGCTGCGCCCCTCCGGCCGGTCCTCGCGCGCCGGCGTCCCAGGTCGCGGAGTTGGCGCGCACGCGAACTGTGGCAACGCCCCGGCCGCGGGGGCGCGCCATCGCCAGGCGTCGCCGTGCCACCTGCGTGCGCTCGATGCGCTCGAGCCTGGGGGCCGCATTATTAGCATTACAGGCGTGACGGGCGCTGAGCTCGCGCGTGGCGGTAGGGGCGCCGAGGGCGACGGCGCTCGCGGCGATAGAGAATGCCATCATCTCGTGGGCAGTCCGTTGCGCAGATGCCGCTCTGTGTGGCGTGGCGCGTTGCCGCGGTTGCCTGCTGGAGGCAATTCACCGAAGCACGATCCTGTGGAGAGAACGCGGAGCGAAGAGAAGGGTAAGCCGACGCTCGAATTACGCAAGCTCGCAATGCCGAGTATGCACACACGCGCGTAGCCCGGGGGCTGTGCGTCCACGCCGGCTCGGACCCCGTAGGATCCAGTAAGGTGGAGGATCGTGTCGTACTACACCGGAGACTGGGGGGCCTGTCGGATGTCGGGAAGTGCGGCTGGCGGTGTCGGTGGCGGGAAAGTTGGCATTTCGGGGATCGAGGCATTTCGCATTGGTGTTACCGGCTGAACCAGCCAGAGCACGGCCGGGACAGTGGCAGGAGAAGTGGCCGCGCCGCCGAAGTGCAGTAAATGGGTATGCAAGCGCGCGGCAGCTTCGCCCGAAGGCGTGGCGGCGAGGCGGCGCGGCCCCCTACCGAGACAAGGTAGAATTCGACGGCACCACAATCGAGCCACGGACGAACGAAAATGCGTACTCGGCCGGGAGTGGCTGGGACAAAAGAGGCCGCGGCCGCCGGGGTCGTATCGGCGCATAGTCTGCGGTTATCGCGGGCGATGTGAACTCACCTCGTTGGTTGGTGCGTGTGGGGCGCGCCGCTGCTCCGCGAGTTGATTGCTGACAGTGCGGAAAGAGACCTCGACAGAGGCACAGAACCGACTCGGTCCCCTCATCTCCCTTGGATTTTTGGTGGCACAAACTGCGGTCTAATAAACCCTAAACCGTACAGGTAACCCTAAACCCACCAGTTTCAAATGTTGCACTTGACCCTGACATTGTCATATTCATCGCTGAGATAGGTCGGTCGGTCAAGTTTGGGTCTATCAAGCACCGGTTTATGCTTTCAGTAGATGTCCGGAAACCGCATCCTCTCCGCTTTGGGCACCCCATCCACACACGCGACTCGGCCATTTGCGTCCGCGCATAGAAAGAGCGCTGGGGTTCACCCGAGACCGAGGCGCACGCGGTATCGCACGGGGCGGGGGGACCAGTCCACACAGCTCACTCCGCGAATACATTGGGACTGAATCCCCGAGTGGCCCGAAGGCGGTGCGAGGCGTGCGTGACACCGAAGACCGAGAGTGGCAGCAGAGAGCATCGACAACAAAAAGACAAAACAGCGACGACGCTCAAGATGGGGCGGCTGCTGAACCTGGTGGCCCCGGACCCCGCCGCGGCGGTGTGTAAGCTGCCGCAGCCGCTCCGCATGGTGGACAAGATGGTTTCGGGCAGGGCCCCACATGCTTCCAAGTCCTAAACACTTCTCCAGCTCAAGTTACGTACCGTTGAGGTTTACGTGGGATAATACTCGAGTGGTACCTGTGTTTGTGCAGCCCCGGGATTGGGACGAGGGACGTTGGCGTGAGGGAGTGAGCTGGAACTAGTACTGACGTGCGACCCTGGGTTCGGGCATCATCCAGGGGGCGATAGACCAAGCGGTGCAGGCCGAGAGCGAGAAGCTGGCCTCGGAGGCGCTGCGCGATGGCACAAAGGTGAGCGAACGCTTGAGACAGGGCGGGGTCAAATTGCGTTGCATTGCGATGCGTGTAGCCGTGGTCAACCCACGGTGTCTGACGCATCGTCTATACTCGCACACGCTTGTCCCGCAGGTGCACTTCCCGTCGGCGGTGTACGACGACCTCGGCGACGTCACGTGCTGCGCCGCGTCAAAGGACGGTGCGTCACGCTCCCCGACCAGACACAGCTGTTCAATTTACCCTCGTGCCCCCACAAATGGGTTCTCGTACTAGTTGTGTACAGCTGTTTTGGGCCGAGAACGGATTCGACCAATCTTTTGATCGTGAAAGCACCGGATTTTTGTGACTTCGTGCGAGGCGGATTTTTGTTGGGGCGGATTTTTTGCCACTTCGTGTGGACGTGT
>Ga0307489_10000418_pt1 | contig 25528 bp, 41 predicted proteins | sample SB12metaG_FD_202247 | JGI IMG/M metagenome (GOLD analysis project Ga0307489, IMG submission 202247) | Sea-ice brine microbial communities from Beaufort Sea near Barrow, Alaska, United States - SB 1.2 | ecosystem: Environmental > Aquatic > Marine > Coastal | place: USA: Alaska | collected... | reverse complement strand
CTGAGACATCATGGACCAGAAATGGCTTATGTTGAGCTGAGAAGTGGACGAGTGTAAGCCCCTGCCAGGAAAGCGTCCTGCACTTCTTTGGGAGCCTGAACGAACACCAAGTAGGTCGCCCAGAACGATGCGGGAAACCCATCATCCAGGGGCTTATACTCGTCCACTTTTTAGCTCATCATAAGCGCCTTTTGTGAGATATGCTGGATGGTCCATGGAGCTTTAGCGACAAAGACGGCTCAGGTTGAGCTGAGAAGTGGACGAGTGTAAGCCCCTGCCATCATCTCGCTGCTTTGCGATTTCGGCTCTTGGCAAAGGGCCTGGACAGATATTGACCGCCACGTCATCGTCATCGACCCCCGACACGCATTTCGAACCCTCGTTTCTTGAGTTACATGGCATCCTTTGACGAGTCGAGCATTGCCCGCCACTTCATCGACCCCCGACACGCACTTTGAACCCTCATTTATTGAGTTACATGGCATCCTATGACGTGGCGAGCAATATCTGCAAGGCCCTGCCTTGGCACGAGCAGCAGCGGCTTTTCGAGTAGAATCTCGGTGCCCGCCTCTGGGAAGGCGCGGGTGGCGTACAGCCCCACACCAGGGGCGTACACTCGTCCACTTTCTAGCTCAACTTTAGCCGTTTCTGACACAAAATACACCCTAAACATCCCCTACTACCCCCTGACACCTCCTAAGAATCCCCTAAAACAACCCCTTAATGCAACCCTATCCCACAGAAATCGCTTAAGTTAAGCTGAAAAGTGGACGAGTGTAAGCCCCTGCCCCACACCGCGGCCCGCCGACTCCCGCACGGCGACGCCCGCGGCGAGGGCGAGCTCGGCGCTCTCCACGGGCAGCGCCAGGCGCTCCATGGCTCTTTGCACCCGTGAAGCACGGTTATTGTCACGCTGTCTGGCGGACCCGTCTGTCGCAGCCGCCGTCTCGGGAGTGGCCACGCCCACCCCCGCGTCCGTCAGCGCCGTCCCCGCATTCCCCACCGCCACCGCCGCCGCCCCCGCCCCGTCGCTCGTGGACGCATCCCCTGCCACCGCCGCCGTCGCCGCCGCCACAACCGCCGCCCCTGCGCTCGATGACATTCTAGAATCTTCAATACAACCAGCTGTGTATGTCTTGTTATTGCCGGACGATGGGACTGCGCAGGAGCGGTAGTACTCGTAAAAATGGGATCCCGGGTTGACACAGACGGCGCTGGGTGGTTCGAGATGTCCACAGGCGTGCACAGGAGAGTGTCACCGCGGGTGAGACACGAGGCACTGAAGACGATGGGCATGGGCGGCGCGCGAGTGAAATTGTAACGACCAAAGTTCATTCGTCCACTTTTCAGATGAACGTGAGAGCTTTTTGAGGGATAGCTGGAGCAGAATTGTGTCAATTAGCCAACAAAAACGGCTCAGGTTGACATGAGAAGTGGACGAATGAAAGCCCCGAGGCGTGGGTGCCGACTTTTACGGGAACAGACGAGCTCGCCTTACGAGAGTGTACAACCAACAGTCAGGTTTGACGCGCTCGCCGCCCCCCACAATGGCTCCCGCCGCAGCCGCCGTGGTGGTGGTGGTCGATGGCGCACTGACAGACGAGCACGCCGCGGCCGCCGCCGCCGGCCCCGCCGCGTTCCTCAAGGTCTGGACCGACCGCGGCGTCTACACCGCCGGACGAACCTACCAACGAAATGCCATCTCGCAATGGGGCGCTCACTTATCGCGGCTGCGGCGCTCGCTGGTCGCGCTACGCGACGCCGCTTCAGGGGGTAGGGTGAGAGGCCAATGTGTACGCGCTGACAGGTACACTACGAGCAGGAGCGAACCGCCTAGGAGTGGATAGGCTTACTCATATGCACGCAGACGCTTGTTTCAACTTGACTCTTGAGTCAAAATGATATCCTGTGAGTGGAGCGGCGGTGGTGTTCTGACCCGAGGAGACGGGGACTCTCGCGCGGGTTGCGCGGAGTTCGCCGGGGTGAACGTCCCGGTCGATGACGATGAGGTGGCGGCGCTCATAGCGCCGTCCGTGCGGCTCGCGCTGGCGGAGTGCGCCCTGCGTGGCATCGTGGGCCCCAGCGATGGTGCGTTCTGTACTTGCAAAAGAAAACTGGGATTCACCATTTGCCGCATCCTCAGCCAGCGCTTTCGACCCGGCTGTTTCCTCCTAGCAACGACGGTATCGCCCGAGGCCGCGTATCTCTCCCCGTCGTCGGCACAACACAGCCACAACCACAACCATCTGCGGCCTCGCAATCTCCGCGGATAAACCTCGCCCCCCCGCCTGAACCTCGACAGCCCCAGGTGCATGCATGAATATCGCTGCCCCAACCCTAGCCGAAGTGTACCGGAGCTCATCTAACCCACACCCCCCTCCCCTTCGCCACAGCCCTGGGAGCGTGCGAGGGTGGAGAGGTGATGGTGGTGGTGGTGGTGTCACCGTTACCCTGGGTGAGGCGGTGCATAACCGATGAACTCCGTGTTGAAAGCGCCTGGAACTAAGCGCTTGAAACAAAAGATTTATAAACTGCCCTCAAATGTTGCTCTCAAATTCAACTTGCGCCACTACACCGGGGGCGGCATGCGAGTCGGCGTGCACGCGTCCCCGCTGCGAACCCCGCCGCCGGCCCCCATCGCCGTGGCGGTGCTGGGGCAGGGGCTTACACTCATCTACTTCTCAGCTCAACCTACCCCGTTTCTGTCTCTCGAAATTCATCCTAAGCATCCATAAACACCCCATACATCCTTAACACCCCTGAGCATGCCCTTTAATTCCCCCCTTCATTCCCCCCAAGTTCCCCATAAATCCCTTAAATCCCCTAAATCCCCTAAATCCCCTAGATTCCCCTTAATCCCCCCTAAACACCCCTTATTCCACCAAAGGTGCTTACGTTGAGCTGATAAGTGGACGAGTGTAAGCCCCTGTGCTGGGGTGCCCTCGGAAGGTGCCGTGCGCGAAGGACTCCTATTGGTAGGGTGGTGCAGGTTGACCCTATCAAACCCACGTTGCAACCGTCAGAAATCGAGCGACTGGAACTAAAATATGATGAACCGCCTTCAAAAATTGCTTTCAAAATCAACTTGCGACGCTACATATTGGCCAGCGCAGCGCCAGTGGATGGATGATGCCAGACCCGCCGGCGTCGGGGAGTTGCTCCTGGTTGGGTGGTGCAGGTTGACCCCATGAAACCCACATTGAAAGCGCCCAGATATAAGCGCTTGAGACTATAACATGAGACATTGCATTCAAACTTTGCTTTCAGTTTCAGCTTGGGCCGCTAAATCCTGGCAAGCGGCAGCGGGCGGTGGCTGCACGAGGTAGGGCGGTGCAGATTGACCCTATCAAACCCACGTCGAAACCGCCTGGATCTCAGCGCTTGATACGATAATATGAATCAACTGGTTTCAAATTTTGGTTTCAAATTCAACTTGCGTCTTTACAACGAGGGCGCCGTAACGAACTTCTTCGTCGTCAGGCTCCACCCCGACGGCAGGGGCTCATACTCGTCCACTTCTCAGCTCAACCTAAGCCGTTCTGGTCAGTGAGCCGTTTTGTGTCCTATTTGTGACGAGTTATGACCCCTATAGCTACTAAAGGTACCCAACTTATCCCACAGAAAGTGCTTACGTTGAGCTGGATAGTGGACGAGTGTAAGCCCCTGCCCGACGGCACGCCGCTCGTGCTCACGGCAGGGGCTTACACTCGTCCACTTCTCAGCTCAACTTGAGCCGTTTCTGACAAAGAAAACACCCTGAACACGTCTTAAACACCCCCAACACGTCCTAAGCACGCCCTAAACAACTCCTGCATGCACCCCCTATCCCACAGAAATCGCTTACGTTGAGCCGCAAAGTGGACGAGTGTAAGTCCCTGGCTCACGGCACGCTCCGCCACGGGTGAGACGGCGATGTCGGCCGCGTGCGAAGATGACGCCACGGCCGAGCAGTGCACCGCCGCGAACGCCGAGTGCTTGCCGGGCCTGGCGCGCCTCGCCGTGCTCGCCGCGTGCGAGGCCGAGGGCATCGCTGTGGAGGAGCGCGCGCCGGAGGCGTTCGCGCGCGAGGCCTGGACCGAGGCAGGGGCTTACACTCGTCTACTTTCCGGCTCAATGTAAGCGGTTTGTGTGGGAAAGGGGGTGCATTCATGGGGTTGTTTAGGGGGTGTCTGGGGGATATCAAGGGGTATTAGAGGATGTCTAGGGTGTATTCAAAAATCAGACACGGCTCGGGTTGAGCTGAAAAGTGGACGAGTGTCAGCCCCTGGATTGAGGCGTTTGTGACCAACACCATCCGCCTGCTGCACCCCGTGAATGAAATCAGGTGGCCGCGAGGGTTGCCTGGTTACCTGGGTTCTCCAGAGGAGGTAGCGGCGACGGAGAGGATGTATCCGCAGGCGGAGGCGCGCGACCGGGTCGGGCCGGAGGCAGTGGCTTACACTCGTCCACTTTCCAGCTTCAACGTCAGCACCTTTTGTGAGATAGGGGGTGTTTAGGGGGTAATTCGAAGCAGGTTCGGGAAGTGTTCAGGGCATGTGTAGGGGGTGTTTAGGCTTTAGTGTGTGTTTATGGGGTATTTAGGGTGTATTTCGAGTGGCACAAAGGGCTCAGGTTGAGCTGAGAGATGACGAGTGTAAGCCCCTAGCCGCAGGTGGTGGTGCGCCTGCCCGCCGCCCCCGGTCCCGTCACACGCGCGTTGCTCGCGCGCGTGCTGGCGTCGCTTTCAGAAGACTTAGGCCCGCTGCCCGTAGATGCGTAATAGTAATAGGCCGATTTCGGTATATCGCTTCCCGCGCCGGGCGCTGTCGCTCTACCCGCAACTCTGTCTGGGATTTCAACCTGGCACCCGCTTCCCGCGCGGAGCGCTGACGCTTTCTCCACGACTCTGTTCGGGCACTTCACCCAGGCGATATACCGAAATCGGCGTATTCTCAGGACCGCCGCTCGCTCGCCGCGTTGGTGATTGAAACATGTAGCTCTAGCCGTTGCAAATAATGCAATCGAATCTACTCCGGTGACTGACGAGCCAGCAATAGGCAATATGCACAAGCGGAATGTGCATCCGCCATGGAAGGCCATGTGATGACGCGCCAAAACTCTAAAATGCACCATTCGTCTCGCCCGTGTAGGATGACTAGTATACTCGCGCCCTCTGTACTCAGCTTTCTGCTCTGGAACGACTGAAGCTGAGAAGTGCACACTTGTCCCCTGAGACTGTGCAGCGCGTGGTGCCGCTCTCGCTCTGCCGACCGACGCGCGGTGCGCCCGGAGGCAGAGTGACAAGATGTGATCCGATATCGATATGGGAGATCGATGTGGGAGATCGTACATCAACGACATAGCGATACGAATATCGATGTAGGATATGATGTAACGATACGGTCATCCAACATATCGATGTGGTCATCCTGGATATCGATATGGGATATGGGCTAATGATGTGGGAGATGACAATATCGATATGGTCATCTCCCATATCGATATGGGATATCTTGTCACTTTGTCGCAGGGTCTAGAAAGACGCCCTAGTCCGAATACGAATGCACACTTCCGCCGTGCGAATACGCCAGTGGCGCGTGCGTGTGAACTGTAATATCAGTGTACTTTATATTGCAAGTCATCAGGAATCATAGGGGTAATCCGCGTGGAATATCGTAAGTAATAGTCATGTCAAAAGGATTCGGAAAATTCATCGTGCAAACATTTTATGTCTCACCATGTGAGCGCCTTGGGGCTCGATGAACGGCCCTAAGCCCTAAGCCTCTAGTAAAACAAACAGTTATCTTTTTCATAACATTCATCGAGCCCAAGGCGCTTCACATTGGGAGTAAAACGAAGAGCAAAACTCTTTTACGCAGCCTTGGTCTTGCTCCGGGTGTCCACCGCCTCCACGCCCGCCTTGCCGGCGCTGTCAGCACCGCTGCTCCAGTTGTTCTTGTAGATGTCGCGCACCTGCTCCTGGATGAAGCGGCGCAAGTTGAAGTTGAAAGCAAAACTTGAAAGCAATTTATCATATTTCAGTGTCAAGCGCACAGTTCCATGCGCTTTCAACGTGGATTCGATAGGGTCGGTTTGCACTGCCTTACCTGGATCATGTGCGTCATGTACATGGCGCAGTGCATGGGCACCAGGAACGGCAACGCCGCGCGGAACGACGCCATCTTGGCGAACCCAAGCAGGCCCACCATGGAGCCGATGATCAGGGGCTTACACTCGTCCACTTCACAGCTCAACGTGAGCGTTTTTTATTGGATAGGGGGTGCGCGTGAGCGTTGGGTAGCCCATGTTCAGGGGGTGTCTAAGATGTCTAGGGTGTTAAGGGCGTGTTTTTGTGTCAGACACGACTCAAGTTGAGCTGAGAAGTGGACGAGTGAAAGACCCTGCCGATGATCATGGGGTGCGGCACACAGTTGTACGGGAAGCAGTTCACGAAGTTGGGCTTCACGGCGCAGCGGCGCAAGTTGAATTTGAAAGCAAAGTTTGAAAGCGTTTCATCATATTCTGGTTTAAGCTCTTAGTTCCAGGCGCTTTCAACTTGGGTTTGATAGGGTCAACCTGCACCGCCTTACCATGGCGCCGAGCTCCACGCCGAAGTAGGTCTGGTCCACGCCCAGCGGCAGGGGCTTACACTCGTTCCCATTTCCGCTCAACTTCAGCTCACTTCGCCCCTTTCCGCTCAACTGACGCGTGCTGTGTCCCCCGTGTAATCCAAATTAGCTCGTGGACACGTCCTAAAGGTGCTCAAGTTGTGCTCTGACGTGAGCGATGTGTTCCCGAAGGTCCTCAAGTTGAGCTCTGAAATGGGAACGAGTGTAAGGCCCTGCCCAGCGCCACAGTGGCGGCGGTGCTGAGGCCGTAGCCCACGGCCAGCATGGCGATGGACACCGGGTCGTACTGGAAGTGCACCAGGGTGTAGGGTCATTGAGATCAAGCACTTGGACCGAGTTCGGACGTGCCCGTGTGGCTTAACTTCAAGGTGCATGAAGCGCGGAGGAGGAGGAGATGTAACATCGGCCAAGGCGTCTTTCTTTTAAGAATGCGCAAAGCTAACCTAGTTAGCTCTGTCAGGGGGTAGATCCGCCGTAGCAGGTTTGCCAAACTGACTTCGCCAATTTCTGCCGAAGTTTCCGTCGTAAACCGTCGTTTCTTGAGTCAGTTTAGGGTGCCTGGCGAAACAAGGTTGGCAGAAATGGCTCGCCAAGAGGGGGTTGGCGCATTCTTGAAACCAAGAGGACCAAGTGTTCGATGGCAATGTTCCCTGCCAGGTAGTTCCAGCACAGGTGCGTGAGGGCGATGGTCTTGAAGAACATGACGTTGCGCTTGAACACGCCGAAGTTGATGCGCTCGCGGTGGTGGTACGTGGCGATGTACATGCAGTAGTGCGTGAACGACGTCGCCGCCGCGCAGGGCCCATTACAGAGAGGACAGGTGCCCATTAAAGGGGGGGTCAGGTGTACATAATAGGGGGTATATGAACCCATTAAGGGGGGTTCAGGTAACCATTATAGGTGGACAAGATGCCCAGCATATGGGGGCCAGGTGCCCACTCTAGGGGGTTCACATGCCCATAATAGGGGGGAAGGCGCCCATTACAGGGGGGTCAGAGCCCATTGTAGAGGGTTCAGGGTGCTCGCCGCGTCGTAGGATCTGCCAGGCCCCACCGCCATGAAGAAGCGCGGGTGGATGAACTTGCCGGCCACGAACAGCAGCGCGGCGGTGGCCACGTTGTTGAGCCCGGCGTACCGCTCGAGCTCGGCGATGCGGTGCGTCACGAAGATCACCATCCACGCCATGAAGCGCCACAGCAGGCCCTCGGTGTAGCGGCGCCACTCGAATTTGAAGGCAAAACTCGATGACATTTCAAAACGTTACAGTCTTACGCGCTTAGTTCCAGGCGCTTTCAACATGGGTTTCGTCACTTCAACCTGCACCGCATTACCTCGGGCTTGATGGTGGCCAGGAACAGGTTGCGAGCTGTGGTGTTGTACCAGGTGTCAAGCTTGCCCAGCAGCGCGCCGACGGGGCCGAAGCACTTGGGGTACACGACGTAGTGCAGCCTGACGGCAGGGGCTTACACTAGTCCACTCTTCATCTCAACGTGAGCGCTTTCTGTCAGATAGGGGCTACATTCAAGGGTTGTTTAGGGGGTGATGAGGGGGTGTTTGGGGGTAGTAGGAGGTGTTTAGAATGCATTTTGTGTCAGAGACGGCTCAGGTTGAGCTGAACAGTGGACGAGTGCAAGCCCCTGCTTGAGGGTGATGCGGCGGTCCACATTCTTGGTGGGCAGGTCGGAGATGATGTGGATCTCGCGGTTGTAGTCGAAGCCCGCGCAGTCGCCGTCGGTGAGGCAGCCGCCGGAGCGCTGCAGCGGGAAGATGGTCTCAACCTGCGTGTTCTCGTTGACTGCCACCATCACGCGGTAGACGTGGCAGAAGGGGTACACGCTCCAGGGCCAGCCAGGAGGGTCACTGAGAGCACGCACTCGAAGCGAGATCGGAGCATGACTAACCTTCAGGGTGAATGTTCACACAGACGGAGGAGGAGGAGGAGGAGGAGGAGGAGGGTGAGGAGGAGGAGGAGGAGGAAGAGGAGGAAGAGGAGGAGGAGGAGGAGGAGGAGGAGGAGGAGGAGGAGGAGGAGGAGGAGGAGGGGATTCAACGTCAGTGGAGTGCTTATCCTCAACACCTCCCCTGCCCGTCGCAGTGCTGAGTGTAGAAGACCGTGTCGGAGTTGTGGTTGTGGTGGCTGGACGCGACGTAGATCTCGTTCATAGCCGGGATGGGCACGATGGCGAATGCGTCAGGGCGGAACCGGTCCGTCAAGCAGGGGCTTACATTCGTCCACTTTTCAGCTCAACGTTCGCGCTTTTTGTGGGCTACACGCATCAACTTTTCGGCTAGACGTGAGCACTTTTTGTGGGCTATGCTGAGAGACTTTAATGACAGAGACGTCTCAGGTTGAGCTGAGAACATGGATGCTTGCTGAGGCTTCGGCGTCCAAGAACGGCTCAGGTTGAGCTGAGAATTGGACGAGTGTAAGCCCCTACCGTGAACATCTTCATCATGGGCGGGCACTGCATCACGTGCGAGAACGCCGCGCCCGACTTGCCCTCCAGGAGCTGGTACCACCAGTCAGGGGCTCACACTCGTCCAAAATTCGGCTCAAAATAAGCACATTTTGTGGGAAACGATGGGTGCATGAATTTCCCCCTGTCTATTAGACAGGGGGACAAGAGAGGTGTGACCAACAAGGCTTAATTTGAGCTGAAAAGTGGACGAGTGTACGCCCCTGCCACCAGTGCGCGGTGCAGTCGCGCGCTGGGTTCGCCGCCGTCACGAATTCGTAGATGTCCTTCAGCGCCGCCTTGTCCCGCCCTCAGGGTGCATACCTCGCACGGTGACGTCCCGTTCAGGAGGCCGCACCACAACTTCTTCTAGCAGCCGCAATACACAGTTTTTTAGGGTGACCTCGCCGCGTTGGGCGACCGCCAGTACACATCCTGGGCAAGTCATCACGCCATGTCTGCGTGTGAAACATATCGGTCGGGCGACCGCGCCACAGCTGTGTTTGGTGACCGTGATTCAACACCTTGGCTGTGTGAGCAAGCAACAGCTGTGTTGGGTTGGGTGAGCAGGCGCGGGCGTGGGGTGGCAGGCGGGGGGTTCCACTCGTCCACTTCTCAGCTCAAGCTAAGTCGCTTTGGTCAGTGAGCCGTTTTGGGTCAAATTTGTGACGAGTTATGATCTATCGATCTTGTTTCACGCTGCTGAAGCTACTCACCGTATCCCACAAAAAGTGCCCGCGTCACGCCGAAAAGTGGATGAGTGTAAGCCCATGGTGGCAGCCCCACCTCCTTGCTGGTGAGCTTGCAGCGCACAACGTAGTCATGGGCCACGATCCAGCTGGCGACGGACTCCTTCATGTTCACCATGGCGTCCAGGCAGAGCGGCAGCAGGTAGTATGTGTGCTCCAGGAGCAGGGACTTACACTTGTCCACTTTTCGGCTCAACTTAAGCGCTTTCTGTGGGATGGGGGATGCATTCAGGGGTTGGATAGGGGGTGTTCGCGGGGTATCAGGCGGTATTGTGTGTAGGGTGTATTTTGTGTCATAAAAGGCTCAGGTTGAGCTGAAAATTGGACGAGTGTAAGCCCGTGCCCAGGAGCAGGGAGGGCCAGGACTTCTTGACAATGTACGTGGACTGGAAGGTCTTTTCGCCGGTGATGAGGTGCGCCGCCTCCTGCCCGACGTACGCCGCCGCTGCGAGCTTCAGGATGTCCATCAGCGCGAACGTGGGCGCCAGCAGCAGCGCAATCGTGGCGAGGGCGGCGAGCCATGCGGTGTTGGCCACCCACAGAGCCTTGTGCTGCTTGAGCGGCCCCGCCATCGACCAGGGGCTTACACTCGTCCACTTCTCAGCTTAATTTGAGCCGTGATTGTCACAATAAAACACCCTACAACATCATAACCGCCCCCTTACACCCCCTCAACACGGGCTACACAACCCCTGCGCGCACCCCTTATCCCATACAAAGCGCTCAAGTTGAGCTGAAACTTGAAGTATAGGACGGACAAATATGAAGTGGACGCGTGTCAGCCCCTGCCAGCGACACCGCGTACGCCCCCACTAGCGCCGCGAACGGGAGCAGGCCGCAGTTCTGGCGCAGCGGGATCAGCGCCGCGACCAGGCCCATGGGCGTGGTCACCATGTGCAGCACCACATTCAGAGAGTTGCTGTGGTACGCGCGGAACCGCAGCGCCAGATCCGCGAACGACTCCGCCTGAACCATGTTTTAGTTTTTACCGCCCAACGTTGGTTTCCTTCCTGATTCCTGACTTCCTCTCCGCTCCGATCCCGGCCCGTGTCAAACAACAGACGGGCTGTGACAACGCTGCACCCGCGCGCGGCAGTGACGAGTGTTGTGACTGTAGCGCGCCCCGCGACGGCCTACTGCACTTGAGTGGAGAGGCGACGAATTGCGTGCGTGCGTGCGTGCACGTGGCGCGTTGCTGGACCACGATGAAGAATAGCGCTTAGCGCGCCTCAGGAATTGGGGCATCCCCGGCATCGCGGCATCCGGCATGAGGCATCGGGTGCCCATCGCAAGCGACACATCCCCTGCACAGCGGTGCTCCCTCACCCCTTCCAGCGCCATGGCACCGGGCGGGGCCGAAAGGCGAGTGTCGAGGTGCGGTTGCGCGCGCTGCGGGCCGGGGCCGGGGCGGGCGGGCAACAGCTGGACCGAGACCGCCACCTCCGCCGCCGCTGAAACGGTTTTGTGCGTCGCGATGGACCGCGTGGGCATGTCGTCTACCTCGGAGGCGGCGGCGGCGGGCACGCTGGTCCGCAAGGTGACGTCGCGGGAGACGCCCGACCTCCTAGTGCTCGAGCTCCGGGACCCTGACGAAGGTACTATCAGATGGCTTGTTGCACATCCTTCGGTAATGGATGTCGCTCGGCTGCGGCGGCTGAGGCGCTACGCCCGGGTGGGCACCACGCTGGCAGGGGCTTACACTCGTCCACTTTTCAGCTCAACCTGAGCCGTTTTGGTCGCACCTCCCCGTGTCCCCCTGTCTCATAGACCGGGGGAACATCGTGCACCCAACGTATCCCACAAAATGTGCTTACGTTGAGCCGAAAAGTGGACGAGTGTCAGCCCCTGCACGCTGGAGGCCACGCTGCTCCAACCGAGGGCGGAGGACTCTATGAGCAAACAGTCTGAGTATGAAGGTGTGGCAAACGGTATCGTGCAGAAGCTCGAGGCCGCGGCGCGAGCGCTGCTGGCGTCGCAGGATCTGCCGGGGGCGATTCCTCCACGCGGTTTTGGGGTGCGGGTGGGCACCTTTTGCTCGCCGGTGGAGCCGGAGGTGGAGGCAGGGGCTTACACTCGTCCACTTTTCAGCTCAACTTAAGCACTATTTGTGGGCTGCACCAATCCACTCTCGGGCTTGACGTGAGCACTTGTTGTTGGATGTGGTGTTGGCTTCCATGAGCAAAAATCGTCTCAGGTTCAGCTGAGAAGTATGCGCTTGATATGGCTTCAGTGACAAAGAACGGCTCAGAGGTTGAGCTGAGAAGTGGACAAGTGTAAGCCCCCGGGTGGAGGTTGACGTCATGAGTGAGTGGCGGGAGGTGGCGGACGGGGGCTACGCGGCTCAGCTCCAGGCGCGGCGCCAGGGTGGTGCGGCAGCGGCGGCGGAGGCCGGCCCGCCTGCCGACACGGGTGGTTTGGCAGCGGCGACGGCGGCGGCGCCGGCTGCGGCGGCGGCGACGGACACGGGTGTTGTGGCAGACGGCGATGGCGCGGCTGCTGCTATCGCGGCTTGGGCGGCGGGGCGCGCGGGGGATGACGTTGATGGGGGAGATGATGCGGGGCGGCGGCGGGTGCGGGCGCCGCAGCGGCGACCAGCGGCGGTCGCGGCAGCGGCGGTAGCGGGGGTTGCGGAGAGGGCGGAGGGGGCGAAGGAGGGGGGCGGACCGGGCAGGGTGGCGAGGGCGGCGGAGGGGGCGGCAGGGCGGGGCAGGCCGGATGGGGCGGAGGGAGCGGAGGGGGCGGCGGTGGACCCGCACGGCACGGTAGGGCAGTGCAGGTTGAACCGATGAAACCTGTGTTGAAATCTCCTGCATATGTGCTCTTGAAACTAAGATGTGGAAGGACCGCTTTCAATCTGAGCTTTCAATTTCAACTTGCGCCGCTACAGCATGGGGCGGTCAGTGCCAGACCGCGCCGCCGCGTTCTGCCGGTGGCTGACGGCCACGGTGGGCACCGAGGCGCTCTCCGGCGGCGTCCTGGACGTGGCGGGCGGCAGGGGCTTACACTCGTCCACTTCTCATCTCAACCTAAGCCGTTTTGGCCAGTAAGCTGTTTTGTGTCCAGTTGTGACGAGTTATAAACCTTCGACCTTACCACACGCTGCTGAAGCCACCCAATGACTCACAAAAAGTGCTTACGTTGAGCTGAGAGGTGGTCGAGTGTAAGCCCCTGGCGGGAGGCACCGGCGAACTCTCTCTGGAGCTCACGCTCGCCGGGTTCCGCGCCACGCTGGTGGATCCGCGGCCGAATAGCGGGTGCCTGCGCGGGTTCCAGCGCAAGGCGTTACGGCGCTCGGCAGGGGCTTACCATCGTCCACTTTACGGCTCAACGTAAGCACCTTTTGATTGACACGGTGGGGAGTTTCAGAAGTTCAGTGACCCGAAACGGCTCAGGTTGAGATGAGAAGTGGACGAGTGTAAGCCCCGGTCGGTCGGCCCTCACGCACTTCGCCGTCCGCCGCGAGCTGTTCGGCGTGGTAGGGCGGTGCAGGTTGACCCTATGAAGCCCACTTTGAAAGCGCCTGAATAGTGCTTGAAACTAGAACATGAGAAGACGCTTTCAAATTATGCTTTCAAATTCAACTTGCGCCGCTTTGGCGTGGCGTCCGCCGCCGGCGCCGCCGCTGACGCCGCGCTCCTGGCCTGCGCCACCTTTGTTGTCGGCCTCCACCCGGACGAAGCTACAGAGGTGAGCCCTCAGCAATTTGTACAGTAATCTCTTGTGTACTGCAAAAACAGCCGGCAATAACATCTATCTGACCGGTGTTGGAGGATGATTTTTGGTTTGATGCTCACCGCGAGAGTGCCTTGGAGCGAGCTCATCGTACCTGTGTCATCACGCCAGCGCATGGTCAGTTCTGTTAGTGTGGTGGATTGGGTTGATTGATACCGTGTCAAGCACCTTGTGCTTATACAAACACGTGGCATCATGTGACGGATATGACGCGGCGAGCACTGGCCCCACCCGGAGGCAATCGTGGACGGCGCGCTGCGGCACCGGCGACCCTTCGCTGTGGTGCCTTGTTGTGTCTTCGCCAAGCTCTTCCCGGAGCGCAGAATGCCGCGCACCGGTTTATCCGTCAGCAGTTATGCGGACTTCCTCGACTACCTGCAGGCATGGGCTCACACTCGTCCACTATTCGGCTCAACCTGAGCCGTATGTGACACAAAATACACCCTAAACCCCACCTGATCCCCCTTGACACCTCCTGAACCCCCACTAAATAACCCCGAAATGTACCCCTCATACCACAGAAAGCGCTTACGTTGAGCTGAAAAGTGGATGAGTGTGAGCTCCTGCCTGCAGGCCAAGCACCCCGCGATCCGGCGAGGGACGCTGCCGTGCGGGGGCGCCAACACGGTGCTGTGGCTGCTGCCGGATGCGCTCGACACTGACTCAGCAAACATGGCGAGCGACGTAGACGTAGGGAAATGTGCTGCCCGGGACGCTGGAGAGTGACTGAAATCGGGGCGAGCGACCGCGGGGAATAATCTTAGACTTACGCAGTATGTATAGCAACAGGTTCTAGCAAACTGTTACACACTCAAAAGCAAGCACGCCTGCGGGAATGTCTAAACTACGCCACCATACCGGTTCTGGAGACCAGGTTGGTGTTTGAAATGCTCACCGCGTGGTGAGCGCAATCTGCCTCAATGCACATTATATGAGTCGCAGAATCAACTCAGTCGCACTCACGCCAACCCGCGCGAGCTACTCAACGCTTAATGCACGTCGGTTGAAAAAATCAGTGAATGGCGGTCACGCCTCACGCCTCCATCCCGCCGCCCACGGTGACGGCCTCGTCTTCCGCGTACCGGAACGCCGGCGTGAGCGAGAGCTTGTTTCAGCGGCGCAAGTTGAGTTTGAAAGCAATCTTTGAAACCAGGTCATCATATTCTGGTTTCAAAGCGCTTAATTACAGGCGCTTTCAGCACGGATTTCATCGGTTCAATCTGCACCGCCTTACCTTGTAGTTGTCGTCGATAATGACGATGGGGATCTGGACGTACGCGGGATCCTCCGTGCAGGGGCTTACACTCGCCCACTTCTCAGCTGAACCTCAGCCGTTTTGGTCAGCGAGCCGACTTGCGTCCAGCTCATGATGAGTTAAGACCAATCGATGTTGTCACAGGCTACTGAACCACTCAAAGTTCCAACAAAAGGTGCTTATGATGAGCTGAGAAGTGGACAAGTTTCAGCCCCTGCCTCCGTGCCCGCCCCCTCTATGACCGGCTGCCAGCTGTCGAACGTGCACGTCATGTTGTAGCGGCGCAAATTGAAATTGAAAGCAAATTTTCGAAACAGCATATCCCACTTATAAAAGTTTCATGCGCTTAGTTCCAAGCCGTTTCAAGTTGGGTTTCATCGGGTCAACCTGCACCGTCTCACCATGTAGGCCAGGAACACCTGGTTGAAGAGGAACGACAGGTTCATACCGGGGCACTGGTGCTGCCCCATGCCAGGGGCTTACACTGGTCCACTTCTCAGCTCAACCTGAGCCGTTTTTGTCAAAAGAAACTCCACAAAACCACCCAGCGTAAACCTCAAAAGTGCTCACGATAAGCCGAGAAGTGGAGGAGTGTAAGCCCCTGCCCCATGCCCCCTGGGAAGTACGTGTCCCTATCAATAGTGTTCCCGTCCGCGCCCTCGGATTCGGGACGAACAAATATTGCCCGCCAAGTCAGTCATCGACACGCATTCGAATCAAGGGTTTAAAGACAGATGTCGTCCAGATGGTATCCAGTGCAATATCCGCCAGGCACCACCTCATCCGACGCATTCGAATCGTTATTTTTCTCAAGTGTAATGGCATCATTGACGGGGCGAGCAACATCCGGCCGGACCTACCTCGGGGAGGAATCGCTCGGGGCGGAACTCCTCCGGCTCTGGGTAGTTGGCTGGGTCCAGGACGTAGCGGCGCAACTTGAAACTGAATGCAAAGTTCAAAAGCGCTTCATCACATTTTGCTTTCAAGCGCTGAATGGTGCATAGGGGGCCTCCCCCATTTCTCAGAGTGATGAAACAGTGTTCCATAGGGGGCCTCCCCCATTCACAAAACCAACGCGCTTTCAACTCAGGTTTCAGCTGGTTTCAACCTGCACCGCCCTACCAGGAACGGGATCCGCGGGTCCGCCGTCAGGCGGGGCCTTACACTCCTCCACTTCTCACCTCAACGTAATCACCTATTGGGCTGCACACCTCTCCCTTTCAGCTCGTCGTGAGCACTTTTCGTGGGCTAACTTGTGTGTTCAATTCATAAAACTATCGGCGGCACGAAGACTACAGCCTGTATCTAGACAGGAGCTACAGCTCCAGTTCGCTCCTCACTCCAACGGCTCAGCTGGGGATGGGAAGTGGACATTTGCTGTGGCTTCTGAGGCCAATAAATTGGCTCAGGTTGAGCTGAGAAGTGGACAAGTGTAAGCCCCTGCCGTGAGGGCGTATCCGGCAGGGATGTCGTACCCCGCCAGCTTGCGCGTCTCGGGGTTCACCCGCAGCCCGCCCGCTGTCTGCGGAATCACGCGCAACGCCTCCTTCGTCACCGCCTCGGAGCAGGGGCTTACACTCGTCCACTTCACAGCTCAACATAAGCGTTTTTTGTGGGCTTCATGCGTCCACTTTCCGGCTGGACGTGAGCACTCTTTGTGGGCTGTGTTGGGAGACCTGAATGACAAAAACGTCTCAGGTTGAGCTGTAAAGAGGACTCTTGCTGTGGCTTCAGTGACCAAGAACGGCTCAGGTTGAGCTGAGAAGCGGACGAGTGTAAGCCCCTGCCTCAGTGTACTTCATGGACGTGACATCCTCGAGCGACACGTCACCCGCCGCCAGCTTCTCTGACGTCATCACGCGCCGCGCCTCAGCCCGCACCTGTACGGGGGTCAGGTGCCCAGTACAGGGGGGTCAGTTGCCCATTGTAGGGGGTCAGGTGCCCATTGTAGGGGGGTCAGGTGCCCATTGTAGGGGGGGCAGGTGCCAATTATAGGGGGGTGGGTGCCCATGAAAGGGGGCGCAGGTGCTCATTATAGGGGATCCAGGTGCCCATTATAGGGGGTTCAGGTGCCCATTATAGGGGGGGCAGGTGCTCACTCCGCCCGCACCTTGGCCGCCGCCTCGGGGTTCCGCATCAGCAGGTACGCGTTGTGCCCCATGCTGTAGCGCCCCAACTTGAATTTGAAAGCCACACTTGAAAGCAGTGTATCGCATATAGATTTCAAGCGCTGCATCATGCATATAGGGTCTCCCTCAGTCATCAGAGTGAGGAAATTATGGTGCATAGGGGGCCTCCCCCGGTTATGAAACCAACTCGCTTTCAACTCGGGGTACAGCTGGTTTCAACCTTCACCGGCCTACCATGGACGCCGCCGTCTCGATGTACGCCCCCCACACCATGATGTAGCGGCGCAAGTTGGAGTTGAAAGCAAAGTTTGAAAGCGGCTCATCATGTTTTAGCTTCAAGCGCTGAACCTAAGCGCAGATGCATGGTCAACCCAGGGTCAACCTGGGGTCAACCTGGGGTCCATCTGGGCTCAACCTGGGGTCAACATGGGGTCAACCTGTTCAACCGGGGGTCAAAATCGGGTCAACCTGCACCCCCACACCATGAGCACGCACGTGGTGGCCACGCGGTCGTCGGTGAACAACTCCCCGTTCTCATCCGTGGCCTCCGAGTACTGCTTCAGGAAGAAGTTCTGCGGCTCGTCCAGCTTGCCCTGCGCCCGGATGGTGCGGCCCAACACCATTGACTCCCCCACATCAGCATGGTCATTTTATCCCACTGACTCAATATGGAGACAGCCCGGCATTATTGACTACCCCACGTCAACATGGTCAGATGGTCGTTGCACCTCACACGACGCCTGTCACTGAGGCCCGGCCTAAACGCCTCCTAAACATCCCCCGCACACCACCTAAACACCCCCCGCGCGACCCCGCACACCCCATAAGCACCCCCCACATGGCCCTCACACATCCCCCGCTCGGCCCTTCAACATCCCCCGCATGGCCCCGTACACCCCCTTAACATTGCCCGCACACCCCCTGAACACCCGGCCCAACCGGATGGTGCGGTAGTGCACTAGGATGAACTGCGTGAGGTCCTCCAGTGCCTGCTTGCCGTTGCGTAGAGGCGCAAGTTGGAATAGGCCGATTTCGGTATATCGCCTGGGTAAAATGCCCATACTTAGTTGCGGGCAAAGCGTCAGGGCTCTGCGCGGGAAAGCGGGCGCCAGGTTGAATGCCCATACAGGGTTGCAAACAAAGCGTGAGCGCTCAGCTCGGGAAGCGATATACCGAAATCGGCCTATTGATAACAACACTTGAAAGCACTTGATTGTATTGCAGTTTCAAGTGCTTAAAGCAGGAGCTTTCAACACGAGTGTCAAGTTAGACTTCCCCACCGTTGCCGAACTCTGGCGTGACCTTGCCCAGCGACAGCAGCCCCGAGTTGCAGGGGCTTACACTCGTTCACCTTTCGGCTCAACGTAAGCGCCTTTAGTGGGATACGCTGGGTGGTTTCATGCAGTTTCTGTGATAAAACGGCTCAGGTTGAGCTGAGATGTGGACGAGTGTAAGAAGAGCTGAGATGTGGACGAGGGTAAGAAGAGCTGAGATGTGGACGAGGGTAAGAAGAGCTGAGATGTGGACGAGGGTAAGAAGAGCTGAGATGTGGACGAGGGTAAGAAGAGCTGAGATGTGGACGAGGGTAAGGCCCTGCCGAGTTATATTCGTACATCTTCATCATGGTATCCTCCGGCGGCCAGGGGCTTACACTCGTGCACTGCTCAGCTCAACGCAAGCACTTTTTGGGGAAGTAGTTGTGGAGTTTCAGTGACAAAACCGGCTCAGGTTGAGCAGAAGTGGACGAGTGTAAGCCCCTGCCGGCGGCACTGTACCGATGAACAGCTCGAATAGACTCCGCAGGGCAAACTGCCGGCAGTCGTACCTCAGTATAGGGCCTGATATATATTTCTCGCCACGTCATAGAATGCCGATGAACTCTATTCATGAGGTTTCATCATTTCTCGCCGCGTCATAGTATGCCGGTGAACTCTGATAATGAGGATTCAAAATGCGGCTTGAACGTGAACGACGAGGCGGGGATGGACGAAGCGGGGAGATGTGTGTGAGGCCGTACCCCGGGACGATGGCGCCCGCCTTGATGTAGCGGCGTAAGTTGAAATTGACAGCAACATTGAGGCATGGATTTAAGCAGTTTATCATAAGTTAGTTTCAAGCGCTTAGTTCAAAGCGCTTTCAACGTGGGTTTGATGGGTCAAGCTACGCCGCCCTGCCTTCAGGAGGTCACGTTGCACGAAGTCGCGCGTTTGCCGCGCGATGATGGGCGCGTAGTGCGCCAGCGCCGCGCGCCAGGGGCTTACACTCGTCCACTTCCCAGCTCAACATGAGCCGTTTTATGTCACTGAATCCACATCCAGCGTCCACTTCTAAGCACAACCTGAGAAGCTTCATGCCAATGACACGTATGAGTGACCCACAAAAAGTGGTCACGTCTCGCCGAAAAGTGGACGCGCGTCACCCACAAAAAGTGCTTACGTTGAGCTGAAAAGTGGACGAGTGCTTACTTTTAGCTGAAAAGTGGAGGAGTGTAAGGCCCTGCCGCGCGTCCCAGCACCTTGCCGAAGTTGGCGCGGGTGGCCTTGTGCTGCGCGCCCTGCATGCGCAGCGCGCCGTACGCCGTGTGTAGCTCGCGGAACGTCTCGGGCAGCGCCTCGTCCGCCGGTTAGGGCCTCACAGATATATTTGTACGTCTTACATTTCATGTCTAACGATCAAAACGATGAAGTCAACCCCCCATTTAGACACCGAGAGGAAGCCCAATTGAAGCATCCATGAAGAGACCCCTCTGAACCTGGTGTCGTGTGGCCGCTGCAGATATTGCCCGCCACAGCACGGACACACTTTGTGAACCTTCGGTTTTTTCACTCATGTGGCATCTGATGACACGGCGAGCAAAATCTGGTAGGACCTAGGGCTAGGGACAGTCGCGGTGGTCAGGGCGTTCCTATGAGGTGGCGGGGCAATATCTGCCAGGCCCCACCGCCGGGAGGTCCGCCTCGAAGGCGCGGAACTCCTCGATGGATTCCTGGCTGCCGAAGACAATGGCGGGCTTGAAGAAGAAGCCCGTCTTGAACACCGGGCCGTGGCGTAGCGCCGCAAGTCGATAGTCAACGCAAACGTTGAAATCAGTGCAGCATATAACATTTTCAAGCGCTGAACCCATGGATTTTGCGTCCTCCTGCTCCTCCTCATCCTCCTCCGCTCCCTTCTCCTCCTCCTCCACCTCCTCCTGCAACAATTCCTCCTCCTCCTCTCCTCTGTCTCCCATGTTTCCTCCATCATAGGCCTATTTTTTATGTGGTCAACCTGCACCGCCCTGCCGTACATGGCCACGCGCTTTTTGATGAACGCGCGCGGGTCGCCCAGATACTCCAGGGTCTCGCGAATGCCGAAGAGGCCCACGCGGCCAGGCGGGAGCTGGGAGCGCGAGAGGGAACGGGGAGAGTGAGCGGTGAGAGGGAGGGGGTGTTGGTTCCCGCCTGGTTTGAGTGGTATAAGTAGAGACTCGGGCCTGAGAGTGCTTAGCCTCAGGCGTTGTGATACCACGCTCACTGCCCCCAGGCGTGCGGCACAACGCTACCACAAGGAGACCGTGGCACGCTCATTCGTGTGGGATATCGGCGACGTGGTGAGAAATCGTGACACGCAGAGACATCGCGGGTGCTAGGGCCTCCCGAGACTGGGGGGTGGCAGCGATAAGAGCGTACGCGGCCCGGCGACACGGCGTCGTGGTTGCCGGCATCCTCAGCTGCCCTCAAACACATCGGTCTAGACACGCAGCGCACTGCCATCGACATCCACGGCTGTCGGGAAGAACAACCGGTCGAGACGACTGAACAAAGGACAACGGTGTCACGGAATTGACAGCTACGGCTGCCGGTAAAGGCAGCGCCGAAGACAGCGGAGTCACCAAGGCGCACCTCCATGATGCCCTCCTTGCGGGTAATGCTTCCCAGGACCTGACCCAAGTCGAGGCCCAACACCAGGGGCTTACACTCGCTCACTTCAGAGCTCAACTTGAGGACCTTCGGGAACACAACGCTCACGTTTGAGCTCAGCTTGAGCACCTTCGGGACACATCCACGGGTTAATTTGGGTCATCTGGGGACAAAGTGAGCTTAAGTTGAGCGCAAAGGAGCACAGTAAGCTCAAGTTGAGCGGAGATGGAAGGAGTGTAAGCCCCTGCCCATCAAACGTGGTAGTGTAAGCTCCTTCTCCCCGAACAACGTGGGACCAGCCCCACTTTTCTTCTTCTCCCCATCGACCTCGGCCCAGGGGCTTACACTCGTTCACTTCTCAGCTCAACTTGAGCCGTGCCTGACACAAGAAAACACCCTACACACCCTGAACACCCCCTAACACCTCCTTAACACGGGCTACACAACCCCTAGGCACACCCCCTATCCCATGCAAAGCGCCTAAGTTGAGCTGAAAAGTGAACGAGTGTAAGCCCCTGCCTCGGCCTCGGCGGTGGGCACCACCGCCCGGCGATGGATGCGGCGGTGGGAGGAGGAGGAGGGCGACGCCGCGCGGGTCGGGCGGCGCAACGCGGGCGGCGCACGCAGCGCCGACCCGAGGTGCACCGCGGAGAAGGACGCGGCGTTCATAGCTGCGGCGCCGAAGAGTGTGACGGCGCGCTTCGTTTCGCGCGAATGCAACCGCTGAGCTGTCTTCAGCTGTCGCCACGTGGCAGAGAAGAGAAGCGAGGTTTTCTGGGAAGTCGCAGTCGCAGTGTAGCACGTGCACGTGGGGTGCCGTGGTGGAAGCCGTGTCCACTCGCCCTCTGCCATTGCCTGGGGCGCCTCGACGCCCGCAATGCATACCGTCATGTCCGCGCGGTGGCTCTTCCCCGCGTCGGCGGTCGTCGCTCTGTGCCTGGCGTGCGGCGCCGCGGCCCTGTCGCCTTCGGGCGGCGCCGCGGAGTTGGACGTGGACGTGGGGGGGGCGCTGGTGCGTGGTGGCAACGGCATCATGTCACGTAGGGCGCACGGGTCCACTGAGGAGGCGCCGATGGCTAGCCTGCGGTGGGGCGCGGACTGGAAGGTGCGCCGCCGCCCCCTCCCCTCCATCGTCCGCTTACAACCCGCTTACGCCCTCGCCCCAGAGCCTCTCGTCCCTGTTTACACAAATTTATTGTCACCGATTTTTGCCTACTCTCATGGCCTCACCTCACCCCACTAACCCCGCGTGGCAGACGGCGGACAATATCTGCACCAACAACCGGCACTACGCCGAGCGCGGCGGGTACTGGACCGGCACCAGTTTCCTGCAGGACCAGGTGGTACGGCCTGTCACTTGGCTTAGAACATTTTTGGACTTTCAGTCTCCCCTCCTCTTCCTCCAGCTCCAGCTCCATCTCCTCCCCCTCCTCCTGTCCTCCTCCTGTCCTCCTCCTCCTCCTCCTCCTCCTCCTCCTCCCCCTCCTCCTCCTCCTCCTCCTCCTCCTCCTCCTCCTCCTCCCACCTCCACCTCCACCTCCTCCTCCGCCTCCTCCTCCACCTCCTCCTCCTCCTCCTCCTCTCCTCCTCCTCCTCCTCCTCCCCTTCACCATAATGTATTTACCAAACACAGTGCGGTGAGATGTCACCTGACCGAACCGTTGCTTGCGGTGCCGCAGTGCCGTCTGGGGGCTTAAACTCGTTCAATATTCGACTTATCGTGAGCACTTTTGAGGGATACGCTGGGTGGTTTCATGGAGTTTCGGTGACAAAAACGGCCCAGGTTGAGCTGAGAATTTGACGAGTGAAACCCCTGTTGCCGTCCCTGGCAGTCGGAACGCGAGACGGTGTTCTACGACGCGGTGACGGGGCGGCCGCTGTTCGTGGCGCCGCGCGGGCGGAGCTGGCAGGACTTCGAGGCGGGGCGGCTCACACTCGTCCACTTCTCGGCTCAACGGTAGCACTTTTTGTGGAATACATTGGGTACCTTCAGTGGACAGATGGGCCATAACTCGTCACAAACTCGACACAACACGGTTCACTGACTAAACTCGCTTAGGTTGAGCTGAGAAGTGGACACCTGTAAGCCCCTGGTTCGAGGCGGAGTCGCGGCGCCACGGCTGGCCTAGCTTCCGCGATGAGGAGGTGGGGCCGGGTCGTCTCAAGTCAGTATGCACCTCAACGTTTCGGGCGCCCTCGAGCCAAACAGGGGCATTGTGTGTTGATGTGGTCACTGACCAAAGTGGTGTTTGTTGATATTGTCACTGTACACGCATTGTGCACTTGTTCACACTCGCCGCATCTTCATTCCGATCCCGGGTTCGGCCACCTGTGCGCTGATAGGCTGAATGTGTTAGTTCATAGTGAAGTCAGCGCCTACATAATGCCTACCCCGAGATAAAGTTAGGAGGGGCTGGGTCGTCTCAAGAGAGCTTGCACTTCAACCTTTCGGACGCCCTCGAGCCAGATAGAGATATCATGTGTTGATGTGGTCATTGACCAAAAGGGTGTTTGTTGATACGGTCACCTGACCAAAGTATCATGTCATGATGTGCTTACCTGAATAAAGGGCCCAACTCATTACAGGAGAATCGGAGTGTGGGTATGGGCAAATTGGATGAACGGCCCTGGCTATACAGGGCCGAACTCACTAATGTTTGCCATTTCACCTGACCGGTGACCGAATGTTCGCATGGTTGCAACCCTACAAGGAGGTGGTGTGGGAGAACGTGCGAGTGCTGGGCAACGGCGAGACGGTGTCCACGGCGGGGACACACCTGGGGCACAACCTGCAGGCAGGGGCTTACACTCGTCCAGTTCTCAGCTCAACCTGAGACATTGTTGGCCACTGAAATACTGCAATCACCCACCATATCCACAAAAGGTGCTCATGCTGAGCCGAAAGGTCGACGAGTGTAAGTCCCTGCCTGCGGGACGGCAAGGGCAACCGGTACTGCATCAACCTCGTGTGCGTGTCGGGCAACCCGCAGCCCACGCTGGGACTGGAATGATGAGGGAAGCGGTGAGTGCGATGTGGCGGAGTACGTGTAAACCCTATCCGTGCGACGAGTGCCTTGGGGGATGAGTGCGATGACGCGAAGTTTGTGTACGATAAACGTGCGATGTCGAGGATGTGTAACTTACGATATATTACGTGTATCATCCGCCTCAGCATAGAGGCCGTTACCTAGCTAGTATCTAATAAATATCCCCCACCTATCAGTAAGTCTGGAAGTGAATGTGGAGCAGAGCTCGCCACCAATGAGCTGTGTTTTAATAGTTGTCGAGCGGCCCGCCGGGGCCGGTCGGTTGCGCTGCGGTCCCCGCGCGGCGCCCGAACCGCTTGACGACCTCCTGGGTGTCGCGCCACTGCACCTCCACCCCAACGTCCGTCACCCTCGTCATCGACTGGGCCCCCAAGGGGGCACCACCAACGCCGCAAACGACCCCATGCCCTGCTGCCGCCGCCGCCACCGCTCCCCCCGTGATGTCTTCCCCGTCACCACCGCCACCGCCACCGCCCCCCCCGCCGCCGCGGCGCTTGCTGCTCTTGAAGCGCCGCAGCCGCGCGTCGATCGCGGCGTTGTCCTGGATGAGCATGTGCGATAGCGCGTGGCGCGGGGAGGGGCCCGGGGGTGGAGCAGGCGCGGGCGTTGGCCGAGGCGGCAACCCGGACGGCGGCGGGGGCGGTGGCGTCAGCGGCGGCGGCGGCGTGTGTAGGACTCTGCCTGCTGCTAGGGTCTGGCAGATAATGCTCGCCACGTCATCATCAACAATTTAGACCTTCGTTTCTTGAGTTAAAATTCAGGTTATGACGTGGCGAGCATAATCTGCCGGGGCCTACCCGCTGCCGCGTCCTCCGTAACACTGGGTGCCGGTGATGGCCAGCTGCCCCCCCGCCGCGCCATCGCCGCCATCGCGGCCGGAAGCCCCGCGGCGGGTCCGCTACTGCTAATACCTCCCCCGCTCTCACCAGCCCCGCCCGCCCCGCCCGCCCCGCCCACCCCACCCGCCCCGCCCGCCCCGCCGGTCCCGCCCGCCTCACCTGCCGATGACGCCCCGGCTAACACCGCGGCCGCAGCGCTGCCGCCAAACATCAGTCGCGACGCGTTCAACCGGCTCGCCGGAGGACCGCCGCTCGCCGCCGGCCGCGCCGACTGCGGCCGCGTTGGTCTCCTGCCTCCGCCACCCCCGCCCCCGCCCCCGTTGCCACCACCGCCGCCACTACCCAGGGGCTTACGCTCGTCCACTTTTCAGCTCAACTTGAGCCGTTTCTGTCACAAAATACACCTCACACACCCTTTCATACCCCCGAACACCTCTTCCGCATACCTCGAACAACCCCTACATGCACCCCCTATCCCACAGAGAGCGCTTACGTTGAGCCGAAAAATGGACGAGTGTAAGCCCCTGCCGCCCCCGCCACCGCCGCCACCGCCGCCGCCCCACCCTTCTCCTCCGATGGCGCTCCATCCATCACCCTCCGTGTAGCGGCGCAAGTTGAAATTGAAAGCAAAGCTTGAGAGCAGAACAGCTCATTCTAGTTTCAAGCGCTATGTTCCAGCCGGTTTCGATGTGGGTTTGATAGAGTTAACCTGCACCGCCCTGCCTCGGCCAGCGCCGCCGCGAGCGACGCCGACACCAGCCCGACGTCGCTGTCGTCCCACGGGTCGAGCGCGCCGCGGAACGAAAAGAACGCT
>Ga0307489_10000417_pt1 | contig 25529 bp, 42 predicted proteins | sample SB12metaG_FD_202247 | JGI IMG/M metagenome (GOLD analysis project Ga0307489, IMG submission 202247) | Sea-ice brine microbial communities from Beaufort Sea near Barrow, Alaska, United States - SB 1.2 | ecosystem: Environmental > Aquatic > Marine > Coastal | place: USA: Alaska | collected... | reverse complement strand
GAGCGAGTGTAAGCCCCTGCCTGAAGGCCAAGGGGACCACAAAGAAGCAGAAGTAAGATGACCGCCTATTATAGAAGTTCGAGTCGTTTCACCAAAGCGGGCCACTCAATTCGATTGGAGTCATAGACCGTCTTGTGGACATTAGATAGACCATGAAAGCACTCTGCCGAACCCCCCCAGCGCGGGAGGGGGCTCTCCTCTCCGCAGAAGGAGAGAGGGAGAGAGGGCGCCGCACAAGTATTATAGAAAGTGTTGCCCCTCCTAGGACGTCAAAAATGTGACGCCGCCGTAGCAGCCAGTATGAAATTACAAGTTGCATGTGGCTCACTTCACGTTCCGCTCTTCACGCACTTGAGCACTGCTGCGTATGTACCAGTAATTCTCCCTCTTACATTGCAAGCCTGGCGATCAAAACCTAAGTATCAATGAAGTACACAGGCTAGACCCTCCGTTTGATCCTCAAAAGGGAGCCCACCTGAAGCGTCCATGAAGGAGCCCCCTCTGAACCTGGCAGCCTCTATCACGTGTCACGCCCTTGCAGCCCACTATAACTCTGTTATACAGCGGCGAACCTCGCCCCCCTCCCCATCCGGTTTGGTGAATTTTAATCCGTCGAACGTCAAGCTCCGATTTTTACTTACACCCGACGAGCCGTTTTGACCAACGGCGTCTGAGTCGTTCTGAGCAATGAGCAATCAATATGAGCACTCAATATACGTGTACACCTATTGCAGTCGATTGCTGCATACCACGCGAGGGGATTAACCGCCGCGTTTAATATCATGTTACTTTACGTATTTACACCCTCTATCAAGCTCCTGTTTAAATCACCAAATGTGTGTTTGAACTTGCAAACCGCTCTATCAATCACCGTTCGCTCAAACGTGTTGACAAAATGTCACCTTAAACCCGGTCCCCGCTATGACTATCCCCTGTCTCCATCGAATTCAGCCTGTCGACCAATCAGGGAACGCGATAAAAAATTACAGTCTTTCCATTGACAAATCAGGGACCGTAAGCGTTTACGCTAAGAATCGGCGCGCAACGATGAAGAATATCCAGCGAATCACATCTCAGCAAACCTCTCTCTCGACCAATCATGTGAGGGCCTTCAGACCCTTCGAAGGGTCGGAGACTGGGTTTAATCTGAATCCTATCAAGGACAAGACTATCTGTAGGAAGCTTCTGCGCTGATGCTGACCCCCAGCCAGGGGCTTACACTCGTTCACTTCAGAGCTCAACTTGAGGACCTCCGAAGCGAAGACACGTCGCTCACGGTGGAGCTCAACTTGAGCACCCTGGGGACATATCCACGGTTTAATTTGGGTCATATGGGGGACAAAGCAAGCATAAGTTAAGCGGAAATGGGCAAAGTCAGCTCAAGTTGAGCGGAAATGGGAACGAGTGTAAGCCCCTGCCCCCAGCCGGTCGAGTAACGCGTCCATCTGCTGCGTCATGATGTAGCGGCGCAAGTTGAAATTGAAAGAAAGTTTGAAAGCGATTCATCATATTTCGGCTTCACACGCTGAATCCAGGCGCGGTCAAGCCGGGGTCAATCTGGGGTCAACCTGCACCGCCCTACCATGATCATCATCTGCCGCTCCAGTTTATCCACCTATTCCCAGGGACTTAACCTCGTTCACTTCTCAGCTCAAACTAAGCCGGTTTGGTCACACCTCCCCGTGTCCCCTTGTCTGATGGACTGGGGGAAAATCATGCAACCAATAAATCCGGCAAAGTGTGCTTACCTTGAGCCGGAAAGTGGACGAGTGTAAGCCCCTGCCTTTTCCTCTCCCATGTCGCCCGTTGCGCCCGGGGAGCCCGTTGCGCCCATGGAGCCCGTTGCGCCCTTTGCGTCCATTGTGTAGCGGCGCAAGTTGATTTTAAAAGCAAACTTTGAAGGCCGTTCATCCTATGATAGTTTCAAGAGCTAAGTCCCAGGCGCTTTCAACATGGGTTTGATAGGGTCAACCTGCACCACCCTACCTTTGCGTCCATCGAGGCCCCACGGCTTCCGGCCGCGCCCGAGCCCACGGTAGTCATTGACGCCTGGCGCGGCGGCGGCGGCAACCCCGCCGGGGCTGCCTGCTTCGCGACGTTGGCGTTAGCCAGGGCAATCAGGTCCTAAATGTAGGGGCGCAAGCTCCAAATACATCTGTTCGTGGGAACGCTACGCTGGGTGGCGTCTCTATGTCGGTGACGGAACCGGCTCAAGTTTGAGCCGATAAGTGGACGAGTGTAAGCCCCTGGTTGGTAATGCTCGACGTAGTGTGAGCGCCTTGAGGCTCGATACATTAACGCTTGGTCGGAGCATGGGCGCGTAAGGGATGGAGGGTAAGGGCGTGAGTGGGGGGGGGCGCGAGGGAGTGAGGGGAGTGAGGGGAGTGAGGGGATCAGGAAGGGAGGGAGAGAGGGATGGGAGGTTGCAGCACCCCACCTTGCGGCTGAGGGGAATGTCCAGCAGGTCCGTGAACCCCTGCATGTGGGGCCTGACAGATAACCCCCGCCACGTCATGTGATTCCATTTCATTCAAGGAGAACGAGGGTCTATAATGTGGAGGATGACGTGGCAAGCATCATCTGTCAGGCCCTACCTGCATGAACTCCGTGATGTCCACCTGCCCGTCGCCGTCGATCAGGGCCTTATAGGGTTTAGGGTTAGGGTTTAGTGGTTAGGGTTTAGGGTATACTCGTCCACTTGTCAGCTTGAGTGAGCGCTTTTATGTGGGATACGTTGGGTGTTTTATGGGACCGAGACAAGCTAGGGCGCAGACAAGCTAGGGTGCCGAGAGTGATGAGGGACTGCAGTCTGTGTGCACGACAGTGGACTTGTAACAAGCTATCTTGCGAATCCGACTGACAGCAGGGCAGGGCAGGGCAGGGCAGGGCAGGGCAGTCCCTAGGATCCGCTCATCATATCCCCAGGTACAGTACCATCAAAACTGTGGTTAAGGTGAGGTGTGGAGGAGTGTTGCGGCTTCCAGCTGGGGGACAACGTTGTCCAGAAGCTGCACTATGGTAACTTCACCTATACTCCAAGAGTGTGGTTTACCGGCAACAGAGGAGTGGAGGTGTGTTGGGGGTTTCGGGTTTTTAGGGTTTAGGTTTCCCTAGACCCTAGACTTTAAACTCTTGAGGAGTGTCGCGGCCCTGCCGTCGCTGTCGCACGTCACGAACATGGCCTCCATGTCGTGCCGCTTCACTCCCAGACTCTTCATGTCATTCAGAACACTTGTTGTAGCGCCGCAAGTTGAAATCGAAAGCAAAGTTTGAAAGCGATTCATCATATACTAGCTTCAAGCAACGAAACCAGGCACTTTCAACCAGTGTCCCGACATACATTTTGTCGCGAATAAGTTCTGGCAGACCGGACAGAACAGATCCGGTTCGGGGCTGTACGGAACCGCTTCGCTCGCGCCGGTTACAATGAGTTTCAGAATGCACCGCCCCACCTGGTCAACATAAAAGCGTCATTGAGCTCCATGCGGCTCACGTACCCGTCTCCACTCGTGTCCATTTTCCGAAAAATCTCCTCCAGGTTTCCCAGCAACAACTTCTTATGATCCATCTCTTCTTTCACCTTCTCCAACTTCTTGTGCGTGATCTTCGTGATGACCCCCTCGACGAAGATGGCGTTGAGGCAGTTGAGCATCATGAGCGGCGCTAACAGAATAAACAGAACGTACATGAACCAGACCAGCAGAATGTACCCCATGTCGTCTGAATTGTTTTGGACGAGCCGTGCGGTGTTGGTCCAGCTATCGAGGGTCAGAATCTGGAGCAGCGTCACCAGGCAGCAGGGGCTTACACTCGTTGACTTTTCAGATCAACGTAAGCGCTTTCTGTTGGACAGGGGGTGCACTTAGGTGTTGGGTGTGGGGCGTTGATGGGGATGTGAGGGGGTATTAGGGGGTGTCTAGGGTGCATTTTGTGTCAGAAACGGCTCAGGTTGAGCTGAGAAGTGGACGAGTGTAGGCCCCTGCCAGGGAGTTGGCAACAGTTCCGAAGTGCTTCTGAATGTCCTCGTTGTCTAAGAAATCTTCGTTGTGCCCGACGATCTCGGTGAAGAGGATGGCGAAGATGTAGAAGAGCACTAGGATCATGACCAGCACCGAGAAGGTGGCCGGCACCGCCTCCCAGATGGACTCCATCAGCACCACCAGGCCGTTGTGTAGCGCCGCGAGTTCAAATAGGCCAATTTCGGTATATCGCCTAGGTGAAATGCCCATACAGAGTTGCGGGCAAAGCGTCAGCGCTCCGCGCGGGAAGCGATATACCGAAATTGGCCTATTGAAAGCGAAGTTTGAAGCGGTTCATCACATTTCAGCTTCACGCACTCACTGAAACCGAGCAGAAGCACAGTCAACCTGCACGCCTTACCGTTGCTGGTCTTCATTGCGCGCAGGCTCCTCAGCACGCGCAGGAGCTTGAGCACACGCACCACCACCACCACACCCCCGCCCTTGCCACTGCTGCCGGACGCCGCGCCAATGACCGAGCGGGAGAGCCACCAAAAACAGGCTTTCGAACCGACATGAGTTGGGGGAGCAGGAGGAGGAGGAGGAGGATGAGGAGGGGGAAGAGGAGGAGGAGGAGGAGGAGGAGGAGGAGGAGGAAGAGAATGAGGACGAGGAGGAGTGGGGGGAGGAGGAGGAAGCAAAGGAGAAGGCGGAGGAGGAGCCCTGTTCTCAACAAACAACCCCCCTGCCAGGTCCAGCACCGACACACCCACGATGGCGAAATCGAATTTGTTCCACCAGCTGTCCGCCGGGTCGGTCCAGAAGAACCAGCGCAACGCGCACAGCTTGGCGCCTCACAGGAGGGTCGTTCAGAGCAAGCACTCGACCAAGATCGGAGCATGACTTACCTTGAACTCAGTGTCGGCCTGACCGGTCAGGTTTGTCTCCTCGACATCGAGTGTCTATTTACTCAAGGATCGCGACGCGGTCGGTCTTCCGGAGATCTGGTCGGGGGGGTCTTTGACTTGGACGGTTCAAATTGGTCAAACTCACTTCGATACCACAACTTCGATATCAAACCTGACACTGAGACTGAGGGCAAGAGTGGATGCTCATGTGGCCGCGCTGAGGAGGAGGAGGAGGAGAGGAATATTCACCGTCAGTCGAGTGCATGCTCTCATTTGACCCCCCTGCCCAACTCAAAGATAAAGACGACGAGAGCGAACGCGTTGATGGGGTTGATCCATACGCCGAACTCCGGATTATCCGTCTCAATGCCCGTAGTGAGCGCGGCGATGACTATGACTACAGGAATGAAGATGTTGAACGCGACGCTGTGCACGATCACCAGGTAGAGTCGATCCCAAGGCGCTTCGCATGGTGAGCATCAACCAACCCAACAGGATTGCAGTGTGTGCGCTCATGTTTCATTGCTTCGTCAGTTTAGTTAGGTCGACTGAGGTTGTTTGAAAGTGATCACGCACGAACTTGCCCTACCACTAACGCGATGGCCTGCGACATCGGAAACTCCGAAGAGCAGGGCCGGTCCGCGGCGGTCTGTTTCTAGCTTAGCTGCCAGCATCTTCGAAGAGGTTTTTGTGAAGTCACTGCACACTGCGAATGGACTGTGCAGTGCGTGACACCCCATACCCCGCTGCCTCGCGCAGCAGGCGGCGGCGGCAGTGGTGTGCTGATGCTTCATGAGCAAAACAGTGAGGGGGCGCGGCGTGATTGTAACACCCCCCCACCTTTTCGAGCAGCAGCTCGAAGAGTTCTCTGGACGGCAGCGGGTCGTTCGAACGCGTGTTAGTCCCCCGCTGCATGATCCACGCACACTCCTCCTGTGCGTACGGTCTCACGCAAGTGGTGCTCCGAGATCGGTTCGATTGCTTGTTCCTTTCGTATGGACTATGAGCAAACAGCAAGGGATGAGTTGAGGTGTAGAGGGGATTGACTAGGTCAACGCCCTGCCCATCTATCACTGTCAAACGACGCCAGGCTCCACGGCTGCAGCAGGTCCTCTGGCTGCCCCGAAGCATCCAACGCAGCATTGTCGTCGCCGTCGCCATTCCTCGACCCCCATTTTTCGACCTTGTTGCTGAATATCCCAGTGGCCAGGGACCCACACTCGTCACCGCAGTAGGGATTAGGGTTTATAATTGAGGGTTTAGGGTTTCACCGCGGAAGCTCAACGCGAGCAACCTCGGGGTGCTGAGTGGAGAGAGAGCGAAAGGGAGACGCTTTCGCGTGTATACGGAGGCACCAGGCTTTCGCCTGCCACCCCGTAAGAGACAGACGCTTCCGCATGCATGAGGAGGCACCAGGATTTCGCCCTGTCCCCCGTAGGTGTTGCGCGGGGAAGATGGCTTGAGCTTAAGTGCGTTCAGGGACAGAACGGCTCAAGTTGAGCTTAAAAGCAAAAAGAAAGCAAATGCTGAAAGCGATTCGTCATATTTCAGCTTCAAGCGCGGAAACCAAGCGCGGTCGACCCGGGATCAGCCTGGGGACAAGGGATCAGGGGGTCAAGGGATCAGGGGATCAAGGGATCAAGGGAACAAGGGATCGAGGGATCAAAAGGGATCAAGGTCTGAGTGCAAGGCCCTGCGGGTAATCTGGCTGTTGGCTGCCAGTTTTTCGTCCGCCTTCCTGAGGAACGTTGGTTCATGTTTAGTCGGGCTCGAGGGCGAGCTTAGCCCCCGCTGCAGGGTCGCACGCAGCAAATCACAGCCGTTAACTCGCAGGGATTGGAGCAGGCATATAGCAGGCAGAGACATGCAGCTGTTATGACAAAGTGCGCTAAAGTGTTACGAGCAAAGGTAAGCAAAGCAAAGCATGGACCGATCACAGGCTCGGAACGGTTTGATCCGAGCCTATGATTGGTCCATGCTTTGCTTTGCTTTGCTCGTAACACTTTGACGCACTTTGACATAGCCACAGGGTCACGCACATACATCGCCTGCACGGGAGGGCGCGGCGGGACGGGACAGGCAGTGGCTAGGGCAGACAGGCGCCTGGTGCTGGCCAGGGCAGCGGGCAGGCTGAGAAAATACTAGACGCGATTCGAATTTCACAACTCCAGCGCTGGTGAACGTGCGCGAGTGAGTGGTGGCAACGCATTGCAATGCGTCGAGGGTGAACATGAATAAATGGAATTGGCGAATAATTTGTCGGTCTGCTCCCTACCTTCTTCCTCAAGGTCTTCGCCTGGTTCCGCCGAACGAGCCGCACGGCAGGGGCTTACACTCGTTCACTTTTCAGCTCAACGTAAGCGCTTTGCATGGGATAGGGGGTGCATTCTGGGGGTATTTAGTGGGCGTTTACAAGGTGTCAGGGGGTGTTAGGGCGTGTGTTCGTATCATAAACGGCTCAAGTTGAGCTGAGAAGTGGACGAGTGTAAGCCCCTGCCGCACGGGCATGCTCCAAACGGTCAGCAAGGTCTGTGGGGGGGGGCAAGCCGCTGCGGTGTATTCTTTCGAGCTCCTGTTTGTCCGCCTTCGTGTAGCGGCGCAAGCTGAATTCGAAAGCAGAAGTTGAAGCGAAAACGAAAGCAGTTTATCATATTTCACTTTCAAGCGCTTAGCTCCACGCGGTTTCAACTTGGGTTTGATAGGGTCAACCTGCACCGCCCTACCTTCGCGAGGAAGGCTGGTTCAGGTTTCCGCGCCCCCTCGCGCATCTCCCGCGGCAGGGTCGCGCGGGCACACATCACAGCTGTCAGCTCGCAGGCAGGGGGGCTGTTGTAGGGGGGCCAGGTGCCCATGATAGGGGGGGCAGGTGCCCATGATGTGGGGTTCAGGTGCCCGTTACAGGGGGTAAAGGGGCCCGTTACAGGAGGGTCAGGTGCCCGTTACAGGGGGGTCAGGTGCCCGTTACACAGAAGGGTCAGGTGCCTGTTACAGGGGGGTTAAGGGGCCTGTTACAGGGGGTCAGGTGCCCGTTACAGGGCGGTCAGGTGCTCGTTATAGGGGGGTCAGGACCCCGTGATAGGGATTTCAGGTGCCCATTACAGGGGGCTCACGCGCAGACATCACAGCCGTTACGTTAGCTCGCAAGCAGGGAGCTGGCGTAGGAAGCAGGCGGCGTGCGCAAGTGAATGCGGGACACAAGTTGCACTGCATTCGCGGGGGGTCTTCCAGCACGAGGACGGCTCCACAATAGTGTGGGCTGGTTGGTGGTGCGTTGAGGGTGAAGACAGTGCCGGTGTCATGATGCGTTCCATAGCGGAGCTTGAAAGTCTCGTTGAAGACAAAACTCCTCCGGCGCACAGACGTTTATCCTCGGGCGAAATGGGAAATGGGAAAGGCGTCGCCCCTTGCCTTCTTCCACGGCGTACTTCATCTTGGCGAAGAGGCCGAGGGGCTCGTCGCCGCGCCCGTTCAGGCCCAGACTGTCGAGGCCTGTACCGTTGAGGTCCATCGGTGCCGGGAGGGGGAGGAGGGGGAGGAGGAGGAGGAGGAGGAGGAAAGGAGAGGAAGAGGAGGAGGAGGAGGAGGAGGAGGAGGAGGAGGAGGAGGAGGAGGAGGAGGAGGAGGGGGGTTACCCAACCCACTCAGGGGAGGAGGAGGAGGCGGAGACGGAGGAGTGGGGTAACCCAACCCACCCAGGGAAGGAGAAGGAGAGCGCGACGCAGATCCGCCGGTCGCCGCGGGTCGGGGGCAGCAGCGCGCGCCGGGGGCCTGTCTGCGGCTACGGGGAAGGAGCGGGTGGTGAATCGGGAGTTTATCGGTCGACCGAAGACGGCACCGACCGCGGACGGCGGGGTGCGTGCTGCGGCCATGGCGGACGATGACGACTAGTGCACGGCAACGCACGCGGCGCAGCAGGGCGCGGCGCCGCTCGTGGAGAGCCCAGGGTGCGTTGGCGCCGTTCTGACCCGTGCATGCGGCGCCAGATCTTACGAGTGATTGGGTTACCGTTGAAACGACAACGCGAAAGATTATTGTGGCATTCGCGTACTCACCTCGTGCGGAACGACTTGGCTGTGCAGGGGTATGCCCGGACGGGGTACTAAAGGTTGCCCGGGGGGGCGACAGGGCCAGGCGTCGGGACGTCGGGCGCGGCGAGGCTCTGTAGCGTCACCTCAGTGCATGCGCAAGGGCACGTCTCACGTCATTTGTTGAACGCTTCGAACTTCACAACTATAAAAGGGTAAGGGGTTCCATGAGAACAACGACTCGAACCATATCACCGCAAGACTGATGCCCTGAGCATGAGTTAATAATTGTCCATGGTGCCGATTTGGTGTCGATTCCACTCAATCTATTCTGAGTTCTCAATACCCCTCTTTCCCGAACAGCTTTTTGTACTCCTCCGAAGCTGGGGATACTTTTATTTGACCAAATGTGATTGGCCGTGGGACATCGATCTACAGAGGTGTACTGCGATGTGATTGGCTGGATTTGTTGCATCTGGTTTTTGATTGGGGCGCGTCATGTACTAGTGCGTCTCTCGGGGGAGTCAGTGGGTAGTCATTGAGGCGTATTTAGGGGGTGTCTCGTATTTAGGGGGTGTTCTATAGGGGGCGTTTTCAGGCATTTATAGGGTCTATTTCGGTTACCTCATTACGTAATGACGCGATACGCGCAAGGCCTCTCTCCGTCGCCCACTGGTCCACACCAAGAAACCATCCAATGGGTGTCACTTCCGCGCGACCAGTGCAGTGCCGTGTAGACCGTGCCGCAGCGAGAGCATGGCGAGCCCCCTCACCATCCACGCCGCACCCGTACGCCTGGCAGGGGGGTTACCGTCGACAGCACCTCGAACGCTGAATGGACGTGCAACTTGCCTCAGGGAAACAATCATCCATCGTGACGCGGATGGAGGGTGCCAGGGGCTTACACTCGTCCACTTCTCAGCTCAACATGAGCCATGTCTATCACAAGAAAACACCCTCTACACCCTCAACACCCCCCAACACCCCGCTAACACGGGCTACACAATCCCTTACGTACATCCCCTATCCCATACAAAGCGCTCCAGTTGAGCTGGAAAGTGGACGAGTGTAAGCCCCTTGGAGGGTGCCCAGAGCGCGACCGTGGTATGAGTGTGTACCCTCGGCGGGTACCCCGAGTGTGGTGCTTCGTCCGTTCAACGTCGGTCGAGTTGTTGTTCTCCAGGACCCTCCTGCCTGGCGCCCCGCGTGCATCGCCAACTGACCCGGCGCCGCGCTGCGCCGCGCTCTTTCAAAGACGCAGTCAAGCTGAAGGCGTCGGCATCAGCAGGAGGACAGGAGGAGATGGAGAAGATGGACGCGGTGGTTGTGAGGAAGGTGGCGGTGACGGGCGCCGGCGGCCGCACGGTAGGGCGGTGAAGGTCATCCCAGGTTGACCGGGGTTGGCGGTTGACGCGGGTTGACCGTGCTTAATTTCAGCGAGTGAAATATAAAATGTGATGAACCAACCGGCTTGAAACTTTGCTTGAATCTCAACTTGCGCCGCTACAGCACGGGGAGCCTGGTGATGAAGCTGCTGAACGAGCGCGCGGGTTTCAAGCCCGTCGGGCTGGTGCGCTCCGCGAAGAGCGCAGACAAAGTCAAAGGGCTTCTGGGCAGGGCTGCGGCACCGGTGTCAATCTAATCCCAGCGCCTCCTCCTCCTCCTCCTCCTCCTCCTCCTCCTCCTCCTCCTCCTCCTCCTCCTCCTCCTCCTCCTCCTCCTCCTCGTAATATTCCAATGGCAGGAGGCCGGGGCACTGGGCTGGCGGCCTGGCACTGGCCAAAAGCTGCCCTAAGGGTGGCGCGGGGCGACGGCGTGTTCCGGATTCCCCGTTTCCGAACACTGCGTGACATACCAGTATGGCGTGTAAAGCGCTTAATCACCAAACCAACACGCAGCGCCAAAAATCAAACGTCTCGGGCTGGCATAAAAGGAGCACGGGCGGAAGCGCGTTCCCGCATATTCCGCGTGCCCCATCTTCGCCAACGGCGTGCTGCACGGCGCGTGTAACGTGCTTAATCACCAGCCCAACACGAAGCACCAAACAATGAATTTCTTGAACTGACCCAACCGCTGCCCTAATTAGACGCGAAATTAATGTTTCACGCAGTTGCAGCAGAGGGGGAGCCCCGCACCGATGCCATTCTATGCACCGGTGTATCACTCTAAACACTGTCCTGACCGGAGCATAATGTATGACGCGGGTGTGGCCGTACTGACAGGCGTGGACGCTGTGGTGATGGGCGACATCTCCGATCCCGCGGACCTCACCGCGCTGTGCGCCGGCTGCGACGCCCTGGTAGGGCTCCTGTATTGAAACCAGTTCAGCCCAAGTTGAAAGTGCCTGGTTCAGCTCTTCAAACACAAATACGAGGCGACTGCTTTCAAATGTAGTCTGCGATCTCAACTTGTGCCCCTCTGCCCTGGTCATCCTCACCAGTGCCGCCCCCAAGCCCAAAATCTTCTCCCTGATCAAGGCGGCTGTATCCAAGTATTTGCCGTGGATGGAAAACAAGCGGCCGGAGTTCTACTACCCAGAGGACGGTATCCCCGAGCTGGTGGACTGGCGGCAGGGGCTGAGACTCGTCCGTTTCACAGGTCAGCCTCATCCGTGTTTTTTCACTCAAACCCTGAGACCCATCCACCGTACCCCGCAAAAATGCTTTAGTCTAGGCCAACCAACCCAAGTGGATTTCGGGATCCGAGCAACATTTTGGGTGGATTCGCGGCAGGGCGGGGGGCGAGTCGGATCGGCGAGTCGGTCTACATCGTATGGGCAAAATGACCCCCGACATAAACCCCACACTCAACAGCAACCCTAAACCCAGAATAGCCGGAGATGTGGACGAGTGGCAGGCCCTGACTGGCGGTACCAGAAGGCGCAAATTGACGCGGCCAAAGAGGCGGGCGTGGCGAAGATCGTCCTGGCAGGGACTGATAAACAGGCCGAATTCGGTATTGCCCATACAGAGTTGCGGGCAAAGCGTCAGCGCTCCGCGCAGGACAGCGGACGCCATGTTGAATGCCCATACAGAGTTGCGGGCAAAGCGTCAGCGCTCAGCGCGGGAAGCGATATACCGAAATCGTACTGTGCTGGCGACGTCATCAAACGCGTTTTGAACAATCGTCTCTGGAGTTAACCAGCGACTGTTGCTTAGTGCTCGCCACGTCATCAAACGTATGTTAAACCCTCGTTTCTAAGATCAAACGGCGTCCTATGACGTGGCGAGCACTATCCACCAGTCTCTACATCCTGGTCAGCAGCATGGGCGGCACACAGCTGGACAACTTCCTGAACACCATGGTGGGGCGGTGCAGGTTGCCAGTATCAAAACATGTGTTGAAAGCGCCTATGGTTTCAGCACTTGGAACTGGAATACGATAAACTGCTTTCAAGCATTCAGGTTTTGCTTTCAATTTCAACTTGCGCCGCTACACCATGGGGGGCAGCAGCGGAAACGTGCTGCTGTGGAAGCGCAAGGCGGAGATGTACCTGATTGAGTCGGGGGTGGACTATACCATCGTCCACCCGGGCGGGTGAGGCCTGCTATCACCTGACTCTTTACTCATAGTGTGCCGTGTAGTCTCCTCCTCCTCCGCGTCCTCCACCTCCTCCTCTTTCTCCTCCTCCTCCTCCTCCCCCTCCCCCATTTTTGGTCATATTGCACCTGTACACATTCGCCTGACCTCTGCATATCCTCGGTCTCCCCCTCCTACTGCTCCTCCTCCTCCTCCTCCTCCTCCCCCTCCTCTTCCCCCTCCTCCTCCTGTTCTTCTTCCTTCTCCCCCTCCTCCTCCTCCTCCTCCTCCTTCTCCTCCTCCTCCTTCTCCTCATCCTCCTCCTCCACTGTTTAGTCGTAGTGTACCTGTACACATCCGCCTCCTCTTCCTCATCTCGGGGGGGCTCATCCGCCTCCTCCTCCTCCTCTGCATACTCCCAACTGGCCAGCCTCCTGCTCCTCATCTCCTCTGCCTTTTCCTTGTGACGCCTGGGTTGGTGATTTCCATATTTGGGGTCCATGAATGCGTCCGAATCCGTCCGAATCCGACCCTATACCGAATCCGTCCGAATCCGGAATCTATTTCTGTAGAGTCAAAATGCCCATACAGACTGTGAAATACCACAAAAAACTCCCCTGCGGGGATGCTCGAAATTCGCCCTAATCCACCCGAATCCGACCCTCTACCGATTCCTTCTGAATCCGGAACGCCATCCCAGTGTGAGGCCCTCCTCGTGGGCTCCTGAACAAAGACGGGGGTAAGCGGGAGCTGCTGGTGGGGGTCAACGACGAGCTGCTGGAAGGCACCAACCGCTCGGCAGGGGCTTACACTCGTCCACTTTTCAGCTTGACGTGAGCAGTTTGTAAGGTTTTTGCCTGTCACGTTGGGTGCTCTCACTAACAAAAACGTCTTAGGTTGAGCTGAGAAATTAACGTGTGTAAGCCCCTGCCGCTCGGTGCCACGGGCCGACGTGGCGGAGGTGGTGGTCAGGTGCCTGGCAGGGGGGGGTACGAGTGCACTCTTTCAATAATGTTCCAAGCCAGGTACGCACCCTAGTTGTTCCTGAGGTTCTGGGCTCTGAACGAGGCGATTTTCGGCAATTTTGGGCGGTTTCGTTCAATTTTGGGCGATTTCAGCGTAGGTACGCTCCCAAAACACACCCAGTTTTCAGGTTCCTGGTTTGGTCCGGAACGTTATTTAAAGAGTGCACTCGTATTGAGAACAACCACTCGGCCGACGTTGAATCCCCTCCTCTTGTACCTCCTCCTCCGCTGTTTGTATGAGGATTCACGTTGAAGGCAGGTTATGCTCCGAGTCGGTTCGTGTGCTTGTCATCAACGACCCTCCTGCCTGGAGGACCCGGGGTTGGGATCAAACCTGTCGTTCGACCTGGCCAGCATCGAAGAGGGCGAGGGCACCTCAGCTACAACGGACTTCGCCGCGCTGCTGGGGACCCTCAAAGGGAGGACTTACGACTACACCAAGCCGGAGAACTCACCTGTGCCACTCCCGTGATTACCCACGTTGTGTTGAAAGAACGAACCCAGGGGGTTATCATTCAAGATTCAGTCTCTATCGAATACAATTCAATTCTGCGGGGAGCCACTGCTAATTTTTGTTTTTCATGCGCTCTGCGCATGACCAGCGCAGTGATGATAGAGGCTGTGTATCGTGTTTGTAGATGCTGTAATGAATAGGATGCTGTCAATCATGAGGGCACGGATACCCCGAACGACTCCGCGATCCCCCTTCACTCCGCCCCCCCTCCCACTCTCCCTTCAGTCCGCCGCCCCCCGCCGCAGCCCCCGCCCACGTCCTCTACCACCCGCCCGCCCGCCCCCGCGCCCTTCGCTCCACCGCCCGCCGCCGCCGGCCCCGCCCATTTCAGTCCGCCACTCCCCACCCCCGCCCCCACGCCCACTTCAGTCCGCCACCCCCCCGCCCGCCCGCCTCGCCCACCCCGCTCTGCATAATAATGCCAACATCATTTCGCTGGTTGTCCCTGACACCACTTTAGTCATCCCACTTAATACCTCAAAGATGCGTAAGTTGAGCAGTGAAACGTATTTAAGTAAGGCCCGAATTCGTGGTGGAAATAGCATGATTGGATGACATTGCCGAGGGTGCCACACAGCCTCTGGGGTGTTTGAAGTGAGGAATCTCGCCGCAGGCAGTCCGTGCCGGCACGTCCAGTACTAGCGTACTAACAGCCGCCATAATAAATCTGCCAGCACTACGTTTCACGCATTTACGATGACTCGCATGATTTCTCATGCGGCAGGACGGAGCGTCATATCGCGGATTTTATGTTCCGCGGATCTTATGTTCCGCGAATTCATGTTCCGCGGATTGAAATTGTTCCGCAGGTCAATGTTCCGCGGATGAATGCAACGAATGATACGACGACAACATCTATAGCATGCATGCACGTCGGATTGCCGCGTCTTAAATTTAACCTGATTGAATCAGCGGCTACTGTAACGTATCAATGAAATGTACCGCAGATGCAACCCCAACGCCAGAAAAAATGTAGCCAGATATCGCGAGCATGCAAGTCGCGATTGTGCGGCAGAGATCCTTCAGTCAATATTGACTGTTGCCACGTCGCATCTAGGATTATCTTCGATTTCATTCGACCAGGCAGAGCGCGGCATCTCGACGTGGTCACCTGGTGACCTGGCTTTGGGGTTTAAATGTTCCGTGATTCAAGCCTCCGCAGATTATATGTTCCGCAGAATTTCCGCAGACTACGTTCCGCGGGTCAATGTTCCAGGTGAATGTTCTGCGGGTCAATGTTCCATGGACTGAATGTTCCGTGGGTCCATGTTCGTGCACAGGGGCCATGGCGAAAGCCTGGTGCCACCTTTTATACACTGTCGCCCTGGCCGCCGTATAATAGTGTGTCTAATCATCTGGCGGCGTCGTCGGCGATTAAACTGGGTTTCGATACTAGAATCCTTATGCGACCGGGGGTAGAGCCCAACTATGACTGGCGCAGTATTGGCGTTCACCAGATTTGTGTCCGCCGCGATGTCTATGAAGGGCTGGCGTGAGGGCCTGGTCAACGTTCAGCAAATTAATGCTCCGCAGATTAAACGTCCCGCGGATTAATGTTCCGCGAATTAATGTTCACGGATGGGATGTTCTGCGGATTAAATGTTCCGCAGACTAAATGTTCCGTGGGTGAATGGAATGTTCCGCGGATCATATAACGGGGGCTTAGGCGAAAAGCTTGGTGCCTCCTTATACACGCAGCAGCGTCTCGCTCTGTCAGATGATATGTTTTGCGGATCAAATGTTCCGCAGCTGAATGGTCTGAGCTCAAATTAAATCGATTCAAATTAAACGAGTGCAGGTGCGGACCGCGGGCCAAGTACTTACGGTGGTAGATGCCAGGCATCATCCACATCTCAGACCCTCATATGGCATCACTACCGGAGGCACCTTGAAATAGCTTAATCTCTGAAGCTTTTGCCTTCTGGAGTGATCCCCCGACGGCCGTATGGACATGCCGGTACGGACTGGCATGGCAGGTGGCGGGCGCATAGGCTAAATTACTGTAACTGGTCGTCCCTGATAAAACTGGAATCATACCCGAGTACCACCTCAACAATGCTCAAGATGAGCTGGAACAAGTACCCTGTGCCGAGACTATAAAGCGTCTATTTATAGTATCTCGTACTACCCATAGTAAGTAGGCGTTTGGTAATTTTGACCAAAAGTCATTTGACTTTTGGCCACATCACCAAACTCCAGCTCACTAGCAATTACTAGGGCACAGACTAGGCACCAGCAGGCCCGGCTTCGTGGGCGCCGGGTGCTTCGCCGCAAAAATATAATATGCGGATAACGTCGCCGTGGGGGCCTAGAGCTACGGCCTTTGGGGTGTTGGTTGCGAAAGTCAAGACACATGGCGGGCGAGTGTGTCGGAGATTCCTCCGGGCATGACCTGACAATGAAACTAGCATAGGTCAGCTGACCATAGGTCTACGGTACTCTGGTCAGTTTGCTTGGTCAGCTGGACTTGAGGACTACAGTACCATATCCGTATGCCGTATGCCCTGAACCCTAAACCCTACCTCGGGGTACAGCTCACCTCATAAACCTAAATAGGAGCTACTCGTAGAGACAAATGAACAAACGTGCAAGCCGCGAGAGTCAAACATACAATTGGCAAAAAGGGATAAGGGCGAAACGATGTTTGCCCATAGCAGCGTTACTTAGTTGAACTTAGGTAGTCTCGAAAAGTCTAGGGTACACGCCGAACGCCCAGTGCTCAACCGAAACCCGGCTCGATTGCGGATTGGCTCTCGTCTTCGACGCTGTCTCGTCGGTTGAGCATCGGGCACCACTTCGTAGCGGCGCCGCTGTGCGCCACGGCGACGGGAATCGCGGTCGCCGACGGACTCCCCGTGGAGAACATTACCCCGGGCGCTTTCCGTTTCCGGGACGGCCGCCCCCGCTCGCCCCGTCCGGGTAAGCCAGGGCGGAGCTGGGGGGAGCAAAGAGAACTTGCGTGCTGAGAGCTTGACATTTTTTGGGCCGGTAACGGGCAATTACATGCCCAAGGAAGGCTCGGGGCCGGGGCCGGAGAGTGACCCGGTGCGAGGCGAGGCGTGGACTAAGGGCGGCATGGGCGATGACGCCGCGCCCGCCTCCCCGGCGCCGGCTATCGAACGGAGCCGCTCAATGTTCCTCAAGGTTCGACCCCATCCATAATCCACCCGCGTCGTCTCTATCCGCGTCCTGTAAATAGTGCAGTGCCCAGAGGGGGTCGACGGATTTTACGGTGAAGCGGGGCATGCTGCGCCCCGCATCCCGACGCCCCCGCTCCCCCCGCGTGGCTGACCCGGCGGACACCGACGCGCTACCTGGTCGACACCCGTTCTGACCTCCTCCCCGACCCCCCCCGCAACGCATCCCCCATCGTACTTGATATAAAATGCAACAGGACATCGACAACCTGCAGCCGAAGAGCTTGTTTTTCCTGGAGACGAAGAATCCGGTGCGGGCCTTTGCGGTCAAGGTGGTGTTCAACAAGTGGTTCGACCGGCTCATCCTGACCCTCATCTTCTTCAACTGCGTGTTCCTGTCGATGGACTCGCTGGAGCCCGACTTCGAGGATACCCTCCGAGGGCAGGGAGCGCGCGTCCGTCCCATCCCATCGTTCCCAAGAGAGCGTCCCCCTGATTCACCTCTTACCCTCGTTTCAATCTCTTATCGAAGACTAATTTAGCTACGAGTGTCGGTCACAAAACCGCCCGAGAGGTGGCTTTCGCGCGAATGCGCCGTCGCCGCCGCCGGCGACACTCTCGCACGGCGTATAGCCTGCGTGGGTTCCTCGGGCGGGACCCTCCGAGCACGCGACACGCTGCGCCACCAAACGGGCGATTCCTGGCCGCCCTGACTCGTACGCTACTACGTAGCTCTAGCAGTACGAGTCTCGTGCGAAGATGTCTCCCCCTGACCCATCCTCGAAGTTTTGAACCCTTGGCGACTGTCGCCAAGTCTTCGTCGCCACGTCCCCCCCCGGTTTTGTCTCGAACGCGCCGTGCGCTCGCCGCAGCCGTGCTTTCACACTTTCCCTTACGCTCATACCTGCTTCTCATTCCGTTCACGAATTACCGGTGATTTGTCCCATTTCCCCCATTTTGGTCGCATTTCCCAAAGGTCGAGCTAGCTGTGGGTTTGGGACCTTACAAACAGGAAGATGGTGTCGCAGAGTGAGAACGTGTTCCTAGCGCTTTTCTGCGCCGAGATGTTGATAAAGATAGTCGCGTTGGGCAGGGGCTTGCACTCGTCCACTTTTTCAGCTCAACTCAACCTAAGCAATTTTTACTGGGGTAGGATACACTGCCGTTGGGTGGCGTCAGGTCAGTCTATCAGTGACGAAACCGGCTCGTGTTGAGCAAAGAATTGGACGAGTGTCAGTCCCTGGCGTTAGGGTTCTGGGGGTCGCCGCAGGCGTACCTGAATGACTCATGGAACCGGCTGGATTTCATGGTGGTCATCCTCGGCAGGGCCTGACCAGGGGCTCACACTCGTCCACATTTCAGCTCAACTTGAGCGCTTTGTATGGGATGGGGGGTGAGCGTAGGGGCTGTGTAGCCCGTGTTAAGGGTGTGTTTGGGGGTGTAAAGGGTGTGTAGGGTGTTTTTGTGTGTCAGACACGGCTCAAGTTTAGGTGAACAGTGAACGAGTGTAAGCCCCTGATCCTCGGCGTCATTGCCGCGCTGAATCTGGGGAACTTTTCAGCCATCAGGACGGTGCGCATCTTGCGGCCGCTGCGGTCAATCACAGGGTTTTCCGGCATGAAGCAGCTAGTGGTGACGCTACTCAAGTCAATGCCGCTGCTGGGTGACGTGCTGGTGTTGGTCAGCTTCCTGTTTTTCATCCTCGGTAGGGCTGAGTAAATCAAGCTCGCCTCGACACGTACCACGTAATGTGCCAGAGCTTGCCATGTTATTTACCGCATCATGTACCGGCGGGAGTGCACGTCACCCACCTTGTAATGTACCGTTGCTCGCCGCATCATTCTCCGTGGTGTTACTCCCTCGTTGCTTCAGTTTGAAGGCATCTCATGACGCGGCGAGCACTCATGGTTAACTTGTTGGCCCTGATTCCGGGCCTGATTGGAGTGCAGATGTTTAGCGGGATGATGGACCGGCGGTGCGCCACGCTGGATAACCCTATGGATGGGTAGGGCCTGCGGACATTGCTCGCCACGTCATAGGGTGACGTTGAACCCGATAAACGAGGGTTCAACAATAACTCAAGGGACAGGGGTCCAAAGTGCGTTGAATGACGCAGCGTGCATATCCGCCAGGCCCTATGGATGGGTGCGATTTATGCGGAAGCATAAATGGGACGGCGGGGTGGGTGGGGTGCTCGGCGGACTGCGTGCTGCCCGAGCTGCCCCGATGGAGCATCGATGATGTAGGGTCAGATATTATAGTGCACCGGTGCTCACCGCGTCATCCACCTGACACTGATCCGGTGCTCGCCATGTCATCCACCGCACAGTGAATTGGTGCTCGCCCCATCATCTGCCTCATGGTGCACCAGTGCTCGCCGCGTCGTGCACCTCACAGTGCCCCATGATCCACCTCACAGTGCACCGGTGCTCCTGGCTCCGTCATCCGCTTCATGGTTTACCGGTGCTCGCACGTTGCACTAGCCCCTACTCGGAGGACACGCTGTGCGGGGGGCCGCGGCTGGGCCCCTACCCCATGCGGGGGCCTGAGGCGGCGGGCCACATGTGCGACCTGGGCTCATTCTGCGTGGAGGCAGGGCCTGGTGGATACTGCCCACTGCCCACCACGTCATCCAACGCGCGTTGAAGCCTCGTTTCTTCAGTGAGATGGTATCACATGACGTGGCGAACATTATCTGCCAGGCCCTACGTGGAGGCAAATTCGCCCAACTTTGGGATCACCAACTTTGACAACATCCTTAGCGCCTGGCTCACCATCTTCCAGTGCATATCCCTGGAGGGGTGGACCGATGTGATGTACTGGGTGCAGGACGCGGTGTCGCCGTATAGTTGGATCTACTTCTGCTCCATGATCATCCTGGTGGGGTGCTGCAACTTGAACCGTTCCATCACCATTCGAAAACCGTTCGAAAACCGGTCCGCAAAGCTGAAAGCTGCGTTTGAAGCGTAACCACCAAGGTGACCGCGTTTGAGACTTAAATACGATGAACTGCTTTAAGATTCTGCTTTCAATCACAACGTACGCCACTACTTCCCGGGCTCGTTCTTCGCCATCAACCTGGCGCTGGCGGTGCTTTACGTGTCGTTCGTGTCGGAGCGGGTGGAGGATGAGGAGGAGGAGGTGGTGGTGGAGGAGGAGACGGAGGAGGCGTATCAACAGGCGCGGCTCGCGGCGATGCTCGTCACGTCGTCCACCGCGTTTTCGAACCTTTGTTTCCCACTCCTGATCCTCCTCCTCCACCTCAACCTTCTCCTCCTCCTCCTCCTCCTCCTCCTCCTCCCTCCTCCTCGTCCTCCTCGTCCTCCTTCTCCTCCTTCTCCTCCTTCTTCTCTTCTTCCTCCTCCTCCTCTTCCTCCTCCTCCTTCTCATCTTCCTTTCAATGAAAGCGTATGAGGAGGCCAGTTGGTTCTTCGCTTGGCCCTGCTCAGAGGCGCGGCTTGCGGAGATGCATAAGATGATGTCAGCCGACATCGCCCGACGATCCACTTGTGGGCCGTCGGGGGCGGCGGGCCAGGCGGGGCTGGGAGGGGCGGAGGGGGCAGCGGAGGCGGGGCCGGGGGGGGCGGCGGGGCCAGCGGGGCCGGGGGGGCTGGCGGGCGAGACAGGGAGCGCGGCTGTATTTCCCATGGATGAAAACGCGTCGCAAACACCATGGACGGCGGAGGGGTACGCGACTGTCCAGGAGTGGGCCAACGCGAAGGGTGGTGACATTGAGGACATCGTGCTGGTGGGTGGCATCCCCACGGTCATGCTTCCGAGCGGCGGGAAGCGGGTTCAGCGCATCTGCCGACGCCTCGCTGTCTCTCCGGCGTTCTCCAACCTCACCATGTTTCTCATCATTTCCAACACGGCGCTCATGGTAGGGACTGATGGATCGTGCTCGCCACGTCATAGGATGCCACTTTTCTCAAGAAACCATGATTCCATACTCGCTTGACATGGCGAGCACTATCCATAGTGCTCGCCACGTCATAGGATGCCATTCAACTCAAGAAACGAGGGTTTTCAACTCCTTTGATGACGCGGCGAGCACTGTCCAACAGTCCCTAGCTCATGGCTTCGGAGTTCTATGGCATGCCCAATGCCATGGTTGTGGCGTACGAGATCATCAACTATGTTGTCACTATTTATTTCGCGCTGGAAATGGTGATCAAGATCGTGGGCTTGAAGCCGCGCGGGTACATCGCGGACAGCTTCAATATCTTCGATGGCGTCGTGGTGATGATATCGCTCATCGAGCTTTGTATTCCTTCGAGTGGCAACAGCTCCCTCTCAGTGCTGCGCTCCTGCCGGTAGGGTCCGGCGGATAATGCTCGCCACCTATGCGGTCCGACCCCCTCTACTTTATGAAACTGAGGGGTAAATCCCTTGTAACTCATGTGACCAAATTTGGGGGTTTAATAACTCAGGAGGCACTGAAAATGTCCGGCCGCAGTCGGTCGAATTTCAGATTCCGGGACTTCACACTACGAGTAAAACCCCCAGTTTTTACAAGTAGAGGGGGTCGCACTGCGTAGACGTCATAGGGTGCCATTTTACTCCAGGTACAAGGGTTTTAAGTGCGTTGGATGATGTGGCGAGCAATATGCACGAGGCGCTACTTGCCGGCTCCTGCGCATCCTGAAGCTGGCCCGGTCGTGGCCTCAGCTCCGGAAGATCATCTCCACCATCTTCAAGGTAAGGCCTGGTGTCGTCTGACTGTTTGCTCGTACACGTTCGCCTCCTCTTTCTCCTCTCCTCCTTTCCTCCTTTTCCTCTTCTCCTCCTCCTCCCGTTCCTCCTCCTCCTCCTCCTCCTCCTCCTCCTCCCGTTCCTGCTCCTCCTCCTCCTCCTCCTCCTCCCGTTCCTCCTCCTCCTTCTCCTCCTCCTCCTCCTCCTCCTCCCCCCCCCCCCTCCTCCTCTTCCTCCTCCTCTTCCTCCTCCTCCTCCCTCCTCCTCCTCCTCCTCATCCCCCCCCTCCTCCTCCTCCCTCCCCTCCTCGCCCCCCTCCTCCTCTGCCTCCTCCTCTTCCTCCTCCTTCTCCTCTTCCTCCACCGCCTCCCTCATCCAGGACCCTGTATCATTTGACTGCTCGCTCAGACTGCACCTGTTCACATCCGGGCCTTACTGCAAGGCCATACCCAGCATGTCCTCCCTCGCCGGCATGCTCATACTCTTCATCTTCATCTTCGCCCTCCTCGGCATGCAAATGTTCGGGTACCAGTACATATTCTGCGACTCCTATGAGCTGTCGGTAGGGCCTGCGAATATTGCCTGCCACGTCATCCAACGAACTTTGAACCCTCGTCTGTTGAGTTATACGGCACCCTATGACGTGGCGAGCAATACCCGCCTGGCCAGATCATCCAACGCACTTTGAACCCTCGTCTGTTGATTTATACGGCACTCTATGACGTGGCGAGCAATACCTGCCAGGCCCTAGCTGTCGGATGATGTGCAGCCGTTGTGCCCGCCGGGGATCAGAAGCCAGGACTGCCCAAAGCGGCGCGACTGCTACGCCCCGTGCGACGCCATCCAGGCGGACCAGTGGGCAGGGCTTGGCGAATATTGCTCGCCACATCATCAATCTCATCTTGAACCCTCGTTGCCTGAATTAAATGGCATCTTATGACGTGGCGAGCAATATGCCCCAGGCCCTATAAGTGGATCACGTATTCCAGCGGAGCGCAGGGCATGTGTATGGCCTACGCCGACGCCGCCACCCCTGGTAAGGCGGTGCAGGTTGACCCTATCAAATCCACGTTGACACCGCGTGGAACTAAGCGCTTGAAACTAACATATTATAAACTGCTTTCAAATGTTGCTTTGAAATTCCACTTGCGCCGCTGCACCCCGGCTCGGCTGCGGCCGCGGCGGCGGCGGCGCCCGCATACCTGGTAGGGGCTTACACTCGTCCACTTTTCAGCTCAACCTGAGCCGTATCTGACACGAAATACACCCTTTAAACCCCCGACACCCCCCAACATCCCCCAACACCCCCCAACACCCCCCACCACACCCCAACACACCCCAACACACCCCAACACCCCCTAACACCCCCCAACACCCCCCAACAACCCCCAACGCCCCCCGACACCCCCTAAACACCAGCAAAATAACCCCTAAACAGACCCTCAATGCACCCCCTATCCCACAGAAAGCGCTTACGTTGAGCTAAAAAGTGAACGAGTGTAAGCCCCTGGTACCGTTGAATCTCCTCCTCCTTTCCGGCGCGTCCGTATGAGCATTCACCCTGAAGGTGCGTCGTGGCGTGCGGACACCCTTCCGATCTCGGTCCGAGTGCTTGTTCTCTGTGACCTTTCTACCTGGCTCGGCTGGGGCTGTCCGACCAGCCGCGCCACAACTTCGATGACATCTACTGGTCCTTCATCACCATATTCCAGGTGCTGACGGGGGAGAACTGGAACGAGGTAGGAGGGTTATTGAGAGCAAACACTCGTCTGTGTGAGCATTCACCCTTAATGTAGTCGTGCTCTGACCACGGTTCGAGTGCTGGTTCTCAATGACCATCCTGCCCTGACGGGGGGGTATTGAGAGCACGCACTCGACCGACGTTGAATCACTTCCTCCTCCTCCGCGCTTCTGCATGAGAATTCACCCCGAACGTCAGGCAGGCTCCGATCTCATTTCGAGTGCTCGTTCTCAATGGCCCTCTGGCGAGGTGATGTACGACGGGATGCGCACGCAGGGGTCGGCGGCAGGGGCTTACACTCGTCCACTTTTCAGCTCAACCTAAATCGTTTTGGTCACACCTCCCCGTGTCCCCCTGTGTAATAGACTGGGGGAAATTCATGCGCCAAACGTATCCCACAAAATGTGCTTACGTTGATCAGAACGGTGGACGAGTGTAAGCCCCTGGTCGACGGCGTGCCTTTACTTTCTGCTGCTGGTCATCATCGGCAACTATATCATCCTCAACCTTTTCCTCGCCATCCTGCTGGACAACTTCTCGGACATGGACGACGATCCGGAGGAGGTGGCGGCGGCGGAGGCAGGGGGGTTGCTGCGATCAGGCACTCGAACGACGTGGCATCTCTTGCTCCTCCTCCTTCTCCTTCTCCTCTTTCTCATCGTCCTCCTCGCCCTCCTCCTCTTCCTCCTCCTCCCCCTCCTCGTCCTCCTCCTCGCCCCCCTCCTCTTCGTGTCTGTATGAACATTCACTCTGAAGGTAAGTCATGCTCTGATCTCGGTTGGAGTGCGTATTCTCAATGACCCTCCTGCGAGGCGGCGAAGGCGAAGGAGGAGAAAGAGGAGGAGGAGAAGGACAAGGTAATCAAGGCGGCGAAGAAGATGGCCGCGGAGAACCCCGAGGCGTACGACAGCGACGGCGCCGTCATCGTCAAGTCCGGGTAGGGCGGTGCAGGTTGATCCAGATGCAACCCACATTGAGAGCACCTGGATCTAAGCGCTGGCAACGAAAATATGATAACCCGCTATCAAACTTTGCTTTCAACTTCAGCTTGCGCCGCTACATCTGGGCCGCTGGGGAGGGCGCACGCTGCTCTCAATCGCTTCATCAAGCACAAGGCATTCGACAACTTCATCATCGTGCTGATCCTGGTGTCGTCCATGCTGCTCGCCATCGATTCCCCCAAAGTTGACCCTGACTCCATGCTGAAGACCGTGCTGGACATCCTGGACCTATTCTTCGTCATCACCTTCACCATTGAGGTACGGGGGTGCAGGTTGACCCTATCAAACCAATGTGAAGGCCTGGAACGAATTGCTTGAAACAGTATTGTAAACTTCCTCCAAACTTTGCTTTTAATTTCAACTTGCGCCGCTACATCGAGTGCGTCATGAAGGTGGTCGCACTCGGCGTCAATTACTTTTATAACTCCTGGAATCTGCTGGATTTCACGGTGGTGGTTATCAGCCTGGTCAGCACGGGGATCTCCGCCACGAGCAGCGGCAGCGGCGGCGGGCTGTCCGCCTTGCGCGCGCTACGCGCCGTCCGTGCCCTGCGCCCCATGCGTGTCGCCGCGCGGAGCGAGGGCATGAAGGTAGGTCGGTGCAGGTTTCCAGCATCAAAACCCGTGTTGAAAGCGCCTGTGGTTTTAGCTCTTTTTACTATAACATCATAAACTGCTTTCAACGTTTACCTTCAATTTCAACTTGCGCCGCTACGTGAAGGTGGTCGTCTCGGCGCTGTTCATGGCGGTCCCCGCGATTGGAAACGTCGCGCTGGTTTGTATCCTCTTCTACCTCATCTTCGGCATCTTGGGCCTCAACTTGTTCATGGGGAAGATGCACCGTTGCGTGGAGTTGGGGGGGGATGTTATTGCGCCATTCGTCATTGGGGTGAATGACAAGGTGATGGACCGTGCGTGGTAGGGTCATCCCCACCTCCTGCTCCCCTACCTCCTCCTCCTCCTCCTCCTCCTCCTCCTCCTCCTCCTCCTTCTCCTCCTCCTCCTCCTC
>Ga0307489_10000416_pt1 | contig 25545 bp, 39 predicted proteins | sample SB12metaG_FD_202247 | JGI IMG/M metagenome (GOLD analysis project Ga0307489, IMG submission 202247) | Sea-ice brine microbial communities from Beaufort Sea near Barrow, Alaska, United States - SB 1.2 | ecosystem: Environmental > Aquatic > Marine > Coastal | place: USA: Alaska | collected... | reverse complement strand
ATATCTGATGCCAGGCCCCCGCCCGCGGAGAGCAGACGCAGCGCCGGGAATTGCGCCAGGGGCGCGAGGGAGGACACGCAGTTGTGCGACATGTAGAGGCGCTGCAGCGGGCGGTACGCGGCGGGCACCTCGTCGATGACGCTCAGGCGCTTGTCCACCACGGAGATGCGGAGCTTGTTTGGGTCGAACGCGGCGGTCGTGTTTTGCAGAAGCTGGCTCAATTTGATTTTGGGCAGGCGCCTCTGCTGCTGCTGCTGCAGCACCTGGCTCCTCGGGTTGCTCATACCGCGGGCGGGGGCGGGGGCGTCGCGCGGGGTGGCGGCGGGCGGCGGCTCGCGGCGCGCGCCGCTGGCGCCGTCGACCAACTGGCTGCCAAACTCGCCTCGTTCGCGCCCTCCGCTGCTGCTCATCCTAACAGATGTTTCCCACGGCGCCCCGCCCCCGCCCCCGACGCTGGTGGCCCGACGCCGCGCCGTCGCTGCCGGGTGCCCCGCCACGACGCCGCCTCCACCACCACGGAGGAAGCGTTCCGGCGACGCCGCCCGCGCCGGCCTCACCACAACTTCAGCCCATTCACGGTGCCAATGCTGGCCACTTTCACTGGTGCCAGCACCGCCCGACCGGCGGCGGCGCCCCCCCATCGCCGCCTCGTGCAAGGCGGCGTACCCGCCCCGCTCCAGAGTGCTGACGTCGTAGTCGTCGCCGTCCATCACCGCCGAGCGCGCAAAGGCGCCCGGCAAGCGGCAATGCAGAATTCAGATGCCCATTCAAACGAAACGCAACGGTAAAAATGCCGGCCGACCGTACACGGCAGGCCGGCAAATCTCGGCAGTGCCGATGCTCTACAGATGCCGCTGCGCTGCCGTGCCGTGTCTTCCTGCTCGGCCGCTCCGGTCAGGGCTCTGTGCATACCTTCCCGCGCTTGTGGCGCCGCCGCGGTCCGCCGACCACACCCGGGAGCGCGCGGAGTGCATGCTGAGGGCGGGCCGGGCGGTGAGAGCGGCAATGGCGGCGATGGCGGCACCTCGGCACTGCACCTTCGGGACGGTGCCGTCGGCTTCGGGGCGAGCACCGCCAACCGTCGGCGGCGGGGCCGTGACCAGCGGCGCCACCCGCGGCGCCCTCGCGCGGTGCTTGGCGACGAAGGCGAAGGGCGGCGGCGGCGTGGGGCGCGGCCGCGGCGCCGCCCCCATCCTCAGGTCCGCCCCCTCTTCTCCCGTCCTCATCCCACCGTACCAGGGCGCGCCCGGCGACACCACCATCACCGCGGCGACGGCACCTGCGGCGACGGCATCCGCGGCGACGGCAACGGCGGCAGCGACGGCGGCGGCGGCGGCGGACGCCCACACTCCCCATCCGTGCACACTGGGATTGCCAGCTGTCGTCGACGTGCTGGCCGACGACGCCCTGGGCCCCGCGCACGCTGCCGTCGCCCGATGGCATGGTCTTACGCGAGCACTCCTTATCTTTTATATATGTGTCCGTCTTATATTTCAAGTCTACGCTCAACTTCAGCACCTACTAGTACTCAGATATCTGACCTCAGTGGGTTCACTGAACAAAACAGCTGAAGATGAGGACGATTGTGAGGCCCTGCCCGGAGGGTGGTGTTCAGCGACCTGCACGTCAATCGCAAGACGTCGGCCGTGGCCATGGAGGTGGGGTCCGCCAGACAATGCTCGCCACGCCAGCGCCATAGGATGGTGCCCATTCACTCAAGACACACGTTGATTCAAAGTGCGGTGGATGACGTGGCAGGCGGCTCCACTTTCCGGCTCAACGTAAGCACCTTTCGATGGATAGGGGGTGTATAGGGGGTATGTAAGGGGGGGTCAGGGAGTGTTGAAGGCGTGTTTAAGGGGTCTTTGGGCTCTCTTTAGGGTGTATGTTGAGTGGCAGAAACGGCTCAGGTTGAAGTGAGAAGTGGACGAGTGTGCGTGGCCCGCCATGGAGGTGCTGCGCGCGGTGCACGCCGCCGCCGTGGAGCGTGACGCCGGCAGGGGCTTACACTCGTCCACTATTCGGCTCAACTTGGGCACATTTTGTGGGATACGTTGGGTGCATGATTTTCCCCGAGTCTATTAGACAGGGGGACACGGGGAGGTGTGTCCAATACGGCTTAGGTTGAGCTGAAAAGTGGACGAGTGTACGCCCCTAGACGCCGGCATCATCTTCCTCGGCGACTTCTGGCACGCGCGCGGCGCCATCCCGGTGGAGCCCCTCATCGACGCGCTGAACGAGGTGCGGACGTGGACGCGCCCCGTGGTGATGATCCCCGGCAGGGGCTTACACTCGTTCACGTTTCAGCTCAACTTAAGCGCTTTCTGTGGGATAGGGGGTGCATGGAGGGGGTATTTACGAGGTGTTCACGAGGTTCTAGGGGGTATCATGGAATGTTTGGGGTGTGCTTTTGTGTCAGAGACGGCTCAGGTTGAGCTGAGAAGTGGACGAGTGTAAGCCCCTGATCACCGGCAACCACGACCAGGTGACGGCCGGCGGTGAGGTGCACGCCCTGACCCCGCTCGCCGCCGCCAACCCGCAGTGCATCCGCGTGCTCAGCCGCCCCACGGCGTGGCGCGGGGGGCTGTGGCTGCCCTACCGCCGCGACCCGCAGCTGTTGCGCGACGCCGTGGCGGAGGCAGGGACTTACACTCGTCCACTTTTCGGCTCAACTTGAGCGCATTCTGTGGGATAGGGGTTGCACTTAGGGGTTGTTTCGGGGGTGTTCAGGGGGTTTTTAAGGGGTGTTCAGGGGGTGTTAGGGCGAATGAGGGGGTGTTTCGGGTGTGTTTCATGTCAGAAACGGCTCAGGTTGAGCTGAAGTGTGGACGAGTGTAAGCCCCTGGGCGGAGGCCAAGCGCCTGGCGGTGGAACCCGAAGGGGATCTGCGCCTCGACGCCATCTTCTGCCACGCCGATGTCGTGGGGGCGTCCATGAACGAGTCGGTTCAAGCGCGGGACGGTATCGACCCGGGCCTCTTCGCCGTGGCCGTGGTGGGGTTGTGCAAATAAAAAACCGCGTTGAAATTTGGAAGCGCATGGTCTCAGCGCTACAAACTACAATTTAATGAACTGCTTTCAAGTGTTGCTTTGAGTTTCAACTAGCGCCTCTACAATCTACAATTTGATGAACTGCTGTCAAGTTCTGCTTTCACGTTCAAGTAGCGCCCGTACAGCGTGGGCGGCAGCGGGGGTGTGGTCCCGACCTACACGGGCCACTACCACAAGCCCCACACAGTACCGGGTACACGCATCACGTACGTGGGGCAGGGCCTTACAGTCGTCCACTTTTCAGCTCAACTTGAGCCGTGTCTGATACACAAAAATACCCTACACACCCTGAACACCCCCTGACACCCCCTTAACACGGGCTACACAACCCCTACACGCACCCCCTATCCCATACAAAGCGCTCAAGTTGAGCTCAGAAGTGAACGAGTGTAAGCCCCTGACGTGGGGTCGCCCTATCAGGTGAGCCGTGCGGAGGCGGGCCAGCGCAAAGCCATGGTCCTACTGGACGCCGAGAAAGGTTGGGCCGGAGCTCATCATCAACCGGGAGAGACTTTAATGAATGAGGCGAGTGCGGCGGGTGCGGCGGGTGCGGTGGGTGAGGCGAGTGCGGCGAGTGAGGCGAGCGAGGTGGGTGCGGCGGGTACGGCGGGTGAGGTGGCTGAGGCGGGTACGGCGGTTGAGGCGGGTGAGGTGTTCCAGGGTAACGCCATCGCGTTGCCAGCGTCTTCACTCATCCCACTCGATGTTGGGCCGCGTCATTTCAGCGTGCGGGGGTCGGACGCAGCGGTGCCCGAGGGGGCCCGCGCGGGCGACATCGTGCGGTGGACACTGCCGCTCACAGCGGACGGCAAGGTAGGGCGGTGCAGGTTGAAAGTATCAGACCACGTGTTGAAAGCGCCTACTCGTACGGTTTCAGCGCTTGAAACTGGAATCTCATACACTGCTTTCAACGCTTTCTTTCAATTTCAACTTGCGCCGCCACAGCAAGGGCAGCACCCTGGACCGCAAGGGCAACGCGCCCAAGGCAGGGCTTACACTCGTCCACTTTTCGGCTCAACTTAAGCGCATTCTGTGGGATAGCGGTGCATTCAGGGATTGTTTAGGGGGTGTTCAGGAGGTGGCAGGGGGTATCAATCAGTATCAGGGAGTATCAGGGGTATCAGGGATGTCTCGCGTGTATTTTTGTTCAGAAACGACTCATGTTGAGCTGAGAAGTGGACGAGTTTAAGCCCCTGCCCCAAGGTTCCCGCCATGGAGGAGGCCCGCGCGCGCGGCATTGTGGTGGAGGTGACCTACGTGACGGTGGCGGCGCCGCCGCGGATAGCCAAAGCGGAGGAGCTGGGGGCCGCGGGCCTGTACGCCGCGTACGCCGAGGCCGTGGGGCTGCCCCCCGCGGTGGCGGCGGAGGGGCGCGCGGTGCTGGAGGAGGTGGCGGCGTCCACGGCGGCGGCGGACGTGGACGGCACGGTAAGGCGGTGCAGGTTGACCCTATCAATGCGCGAGTTGAAAGCGCCTATGGCATCAGCGCTTGAAGCTACACTATCATGAAACGCCTTCAAACCTTGCTTTCGAATTCAACTTGCGCCTCTACATCACGGGCACGGCGCGGCGCGGCGCCTTCGCCGCACACGCCGCGCGCCAGATGACGCTCTCCTTGCACTCCGTTGTGCGGCCCGCCAGATGTTGCACGCCACGTCATAGTATGCCGTTCCATTCACATTCACGAACCTAGGGTCAAAAAATTGCGTCGATGATGTGCCGAGCGTTATCTGGCGGGCCGTAGTTCGTGGAGGTGGAGGGGTACGGCGCGTTCAGCGAGGCGGTGGTGTACCCGCTGCAGGGGCGCGGCGTGTGCGCCGTGGCAGGGCGGTGCAGGCTGACCCTTTCAAGTCCACGTTGAAAGCGCCTGGAATTAAGCGCTTGAAGCTGGAATATGGTGAACTGCTATCAAGTTTTGCTTTCAAATACAACTTGCGGTGGTACACCGTGGTGGGGGACAACCGCGACGACCGGTGCGCGGACAGCAACGGCGCGGGCAAGACCACGCTGGTGGGGTGATGCAGGTTGACCCTATCAAACCCACGTTGACAGCGCCTGGAATTGAGCGCTTAAAACTGAAATCTTACCAAGTGCTTTCAAGTTTTGCTTTCAATTTCAACTTGCGCCGCTGCACCCTGGTGATGGCGCCCATGTGGGCGCTGACGGGTCAGTCCGACCTGCGCGTGGAGGCCGGCGCGACCAAGGCGCTGACCAAGACGGACGTGGTCAACGACGACGCCAAGCAGGCGCGGGTCCGCCTGGAAGGCGCCGTGGACGGTAGCTCGTGGCAAAGATTGCCCGCCACCTCATACAATTCATTCTGATAGGTTCGAGCAAGGAAAAGTGACCTCAGAATCTATCAGTTAGAGAGGGGTATATTTTGATTTTTAGGGGGTTATTACGGGGGTATTAGGGGGGTCGTCTCGTGAAAACACAGCCCTAAGACCTACACCATGAACCCTAAAGTACTTTTACAGTCTGTCAACTGGTAAATTCTGGGGTCACTTTACCGGCCGTTGCTCGGACCTATCTGAACTCTCGTTTCTTGAGTTGTATGGCATCTTATGATGTGGTGAGCGATTTCTGCCAGGCCCTAACAGACGGGGAGCCGTTTTGGGTGGAGCGGCGGGTGTCGCGGACCAGGTTGCTGAGTCTGCGGTACGGCGTGGGTGACGAGGAGCGGACCATGGTGGGGCAGTGCAGGTTGACCCTATCAAACCCACGTTGAAAGCGCCTGGAATTAAGCCCTTGAAACTAAAGTATGATGAACTGCTTTCAAGTTTTGCTTTCAAATTCAACTTGCGCCGCTACACCATGGCAGACTCGCGGCTGACTCAGGCGGCGATGGACTGCGACCTGGGCGCCTCCGTGGCCGCGCGTGTGGCGTTTCACGGCAGGGGCTTACACTCGTTCCCATTTCCGCTCAACTTGAGCTCACTTTGCCCATGTCCGCTCAACTTAAGCTTACATTCTGCCCCGTATATCCCAGACGTGAATGTGTCCCGGAGGTGCTCAAGTTCAGCTCTAACGTGAGTGATGTGTTCCCGAAGGTCCTCAAGTTGAGCTTTGAAGGGAGCGAGTGTAAGCCCCTGTTCCACGGGCAGCACACAGTGAGCGCCTTGCTCGACGCCAACGACGCCACGCTGAAGATAGGGCGGTGCAGGTTGACCCTATCAAAGCCACGTAGAAAGCGCCTGGAACCGGGCGCTTGAAACTAAAATATGAGGAACTGCTTTCAAATCATGGTTTGAAATTCAACTTGCGCCACTACATGAAGGCCGCGCTGGGGGAGCTGGTGGAGGCGGCGACGTGGGAGGAGGCCAAGGTAGGGCGGTGCAGGTTGACCCCATCAAACCCACGATGAAATCGCCTGGAATTAATCGCTTGAAACTAGATTATGATAAACTGCTTTCAAACTGTGCTTTTCAAAATCATCTTGCGCCGCTACACCAAGGAGTTGAGCAAGAAGCGCGTGACGGCGGCGCGGCAGCGGGTGGCGGCGCTGGGTAGGGCGGTGCAAGTTGAACCAATGAAACCCATGTTGAAAGCGCCTGGAACGATGCGCTTAAAACTATAATGTGATCGACCGCTCTCAAACTTTGCTTTCAATTTCAACTTGCGCCGTTACAGCTGGGCGCCGACGCCAACGCCCGCGCCGGCTACGTGCGCCGCACGGAGGAGCGGCTGGCGGCGGCGCGCCGCAGCAGCGACGCGTGGTAGGGCGGTGCAGGTTGCCCCCATCAAACCCACGTTGAAAGCGCCTGGAATTAAGCTCTTAAAACTGAAATATGGCGAACCGCTTAAAAAAGAAAAAAGAAAATGAACTTGCGCCGCTGCAGCGTGGGTGCACGAGGTGGCGCGGCGCGTGGCGGCGCTGCGGCAGCAGGAGGAGGCGGCGGGCACCGCTATGGCGGCAGGGACTGCCAGACGGTGCCCTTCGCAGTTTTCCAGGGTACCTCAAATGGCGGTCGCCATTTTTTGAGAAATAGACGGTCGAATCGCCATACTGTACCGTAGTATGGCAAATCTGACCGGCTATTTACTCAAGGTCACATTTGCGCACCGTTGACCGCCATTCGAGGTACCCTGGAAAGCTGCGAAGTTCGCCACCTCATCGACACGCGCTTTGTATCCTCGTTTCGTCTTGAGTTGAATGGTATCCTTTGACGCGGCGAGCAGTATCTGGCAGGCTGTACATGGCGGCGGCGCTGGGGAAGGTGGCGGCGGCGGCGGCGCGGCTGCGCGGGGCGGCCGCAGCGTGGGACGCCGACGATGAAGCCGCGAGCATACACGCCGCGCAGTGCGAGCGTGAACTCGCGGCGACCTTCAACGACGGCGCCGCGGCAGATTCCGACGATGTGGAAGCGGCGTATGCGGCGCGGGCGGCGGCGCTGGAGGCGGCGGCGGCGGCGGCACATACCAAGGTAAGGCGGTGCAGGTTGACCCCATCAAACCCACGTTGAACGCGCCTTGAACTGGGCGCTTGACACTGGAATATGATAAAGTGCTTTAAAAGTTTAGCTTTCAAATTCAACTTGCGCCGCTTCACCAAGGCGCGAGAGGCGCAGGGCGTGGAGGTGTCAGCACGCGTGATAGCGGCGCAGTCCCACTCAGCTGTGGGCAGGGGCTTACACTCGTCCACTTCTCATCTCAACCTGAGCCGTTACTGACACAGAATACAATACCCTTAATACCCCCTGACACCTACTAAACACCCCCTAAACAACCCCTAAATAAATGCACCACTATCACACAGAATGCGCTTCAGTTAAGCCGAAAAGTGGACGAGGGTACGCCCCTGGCTGTGGGGCGCTTCCGGGGTGTCGGAGCTGGGCCAGCGCGCGGCGCGCATTTGCACTCGCACGATGGTGGGGCCTCACACATACAGGGAGAGAATGGCTCCAGAGCTCCTAATTTTATTACAACGGACCGCTAGCTCCAATTAGAATAGCTCTACCCCAAATTTTTATAAAATATTCCCCCACATATAGAGGTCCAAATACTGCCTGCCACGTCATCGACACGCATCTTGAAGACTCGTTTCTTGAGTCGAATGGTATCGTATGACGTGGAGAGCAACAACTGCCAGGCCCTACACTACGGGGTTGAAGGAGGTGCAGGCGGCGGAGCAGGCGGTGATGCGACCGTTTCGACCGTTACCATGGGGCTGTGCGACCGCTGTTTGCAGCCGATCGACCCCACATTCCACGCGGATAAAGTGGAGGAATTGATCGGCACGGCGAAGCGGACGCGGGGGGAGCACGAGGAGGCGGCGGCGGCGCTGCGGGAGGCGGAGGCGGCGGCGGCGGCGGCGGCCACGGTAGGGCAGTGCAGGTTGGACCGATGAAACCCACGTTGAAGGCGCCTGGAACTAAGCGCTTGAAACTAAGATACGATCATCTGCTTTCAATATTTGCTTTCAATTTCAACGTGCGCCGCTACACCACGGCGTGCCGGGAGGACGCGGCGGCGGCCAACGCGGAGCGCGCGCAGGTGCGCGCCGCTTCCGCCGCCGTCGCCAGCCGGGCCGCGGCGGCCACCGAGGCGCTCGCCGACGGTAGGATAACCCTCGTCACACCCTCGTGCATTGAGTTTCGGGCGTCGCGCGCCTCCCGAACTAATTCGCCGGCCGGCCCTTCGGGCGTTCCGCGAGTTTCGACGCCCGAAGGGCGGGAGGCGCGCGCCGCCCGAAGGGCGGCATTGAATTATTGAGTTGAATGGCATCCCCAGAAGGCGAGCTGTATCCCGTGCCTGTCCCTTCGCCCCGTGCGCCGCCGCAGCGTCAACCCGCACGTCGTCGCCGCCGCTATGGCGCGCGCCGATGCGCTCCTATCCGCCGCACAAGTGCCGTTCCCGCAACCGCCGGCGCCGCCCCAGTTTCCCAGAAACAACACGCCCCCGGGTCCGGTGCTGGTCTCGGATGCTGAGGCCGCTGTCTCGGAAGCTGAGCGCCTGAGCCGCGACCTGGTAGGGCGGTGCAGGCTGACCCTATCAAGCCCACGTTGAAAGCGTCCGGAACTAAGCGCTTGAAACTGAAACATATTAAACTGCTTTCAAGCTTTGCGATCAAATCCAATTTGCGCCGCTACAACCTGGCCCGCCGCGCGCAGGACGCATCCTCCTCCTCCTCCACCGCCGCCGCCGCCGCCGCCAATCCCCACGACATGCAAGTCACCTCGCTGCTGTCGGAGGTGGAGTCCGAGGCGGCCTCGCTCGGGGAACGGAAGGCGGAGGTGGCGGCGGCGGAGGCGGCTTTTACAGTGACGCAGCGCGCCGACGCCGCGTTTGGGACACGCGGAATCCAAAGCTATTTATTCGAAAGTGCCCTGGGGGAGCTCAGCGCGCGGGTCGGGGCGTACATGCACGATCTGACGGGGGGGGAACTGACGATGGAGCTGCGACCGGCGGCGGCGGGGGCGGCGCCGGTGAAGAAGGTCAAATCCGCCGCGCCCACCAAGAAAGCCAAGACCACCGCCGCCGCCGCCGCAGCAGCAGCAGATGAGGCGGGCGAGGATGACGAGGAGGAGGAGGAGGGCGACGAAGATGCAGATGCGGAGGAGGCGAGAGACGCCGCTATCGCTGCGGGCGGCGGCGGCGGCGGCGGCGGCGGCGCTCCGATGCGCGGGAGGACGAAGACGGTGCCGGCGGCGGTAGGGCCTGCCAGATATTGCTCGCCACGTCATAGGATGTCTTTTACTCCATAAACGAGGGTTCAAACTGCGTCGGATGTTCGATGACGTGGTGGACAACATGTGGTGGGCAATGGCGGGCAATCTGTCACGTGGCGGACGATATGTGGCAGGCCTTAAGCGGCGGCGGCGGCTCCGCCGTTCGTGATGCCGGCCCCGCCGCCGTCATCCGCCGCTGCCGAGAAGATCGAGAAGATCATCCACGCACACCTGCCCCGCGGCAGGAGCTCACACTCGGTCACTTTTTAGCTCAACCTAAGCCGTTTCTGACACCAAATACACCATAAGCACCCCATGACACCCTTGAACACCTCTAAGACACCCCTACACAACCCCTACATGCACCCCCTATCCCACAGAAAGCGCTTATGTTGAGCCAACATTTGGACGAGTGTAAGCCCCTGCCCGACGGCGGGCGCGTGCCGCGCTCGCTGCGCCAGCTGAGCGGCGGCGAGCGGCGGCGCGCCGCGCTGGCCCTGGCACTGGCGCACGCCGACCTGGCCTCGGCGCGCGGGGGTGTCACCTGCGACCTGCTGGTGCTGGACGAGGTGCTGCAGCACCTGGACGCCGTAGGGCCCGCCAAATATCGCTCGCCGTGCCACGGTCTGTAAAAGTACTTTAGGGTTTAGGATTTAGGTCTTAGGGTTTAATTTGCACGAGACGACCCCCCTAATACCCCTCTAATATCCCCCTAAGATCAAAGCAAACCCATCTTGCTGGTAAATTATGGGGTCACTTTACCGGCCCTTGCTCGGACCTTGCCGTGCCATAGGTTGCCATAACTAAAACGACGAGGGCTCAAAATACGTTCGATGACGGTACTCGCATCATCTGGCAGGCCCTAGGACGCGGAGGGCATCGCGCGCGTGGCGGCGCTGCTGCGCGGACTGCCACGTGGCACGGTGCTGCTGACGTCGCAGGCGGACAGCGCCACGGCGCACCTCTTCGACGTGGTGGACCGCGTGTTCAAGGCAGGGGCTTACACTCGCTCACTTTTCAGCTCAATCTAAGCCATTTTGGTCACCGCTCTGCTTGTCCCCCTGTCTAATAGACTGGGGAGAAATGATACACCCAATGTATCCCACAGAATGTGCTTACGTTGAGCTGAAAAGTGAACGAGTGTAAGCCCCTGGTTCAAGGCGGGCGGCACCAGCGGGGTGGCGCTGGCGGCGGGGGCGGGCGGGGAGGAGCTGGGGCAGGAGGGTGAGGAGCTGGAGGTGGGGGTGGATTATGGGTATGCGCTGGAGGAGGAAGTCGGGGAGGAGGGGGAGGAGGAGGACCTGCCATCCACGGCGCATCTGTCGAATCTGCGCGTGGCGGACCTGAAGGTGCTCCTGTCGGCGCGCGGGCTGAACGTCACTGGGAAAAAAGACGACCTCATCGCCAGGCTCGACGCCTCCCAAGGGGCTGCAGCTGGGGAGGAGGTGGGGCAGGGGGGGGAGGGAGTGGAGGAGGGGCAGGATTAGGAGAGTGCGCTGGAGGAGGAGGTGGGGGAGGAGGAGGATGAGGAGGAGGAGGGGTAGTGGGGTGATCAGGAGAGTGCGCCGATGACGGCGGGGCGGGGTCGCGTCAGGAGGAGGATGTGGATGAATGGGGAGACTACCAGGTAGGTCAAGACACATAGTGTTATACTTTAGCCAGGGTATCGTAGCCTCGTCAGACACATAATCTGATACTATAGCACAGAAGCCGACGCACGAGCAGGCCGCCGTCTAAGCCGTCGTCTTCAACTGTCCAAGCGAACATCACCCCGGCGACACGTGCTATTCACAGTTTGATATGGATCCTTCCCGAGTCTATCACGTGTGTGCTGACGTGGCTCGTCTCCAAGGGGTGTTCGTTTTCTGGATCTCGGACAACCTCCGTCGCCGCACTTCACGACCGGCGGCGCCGGCTCATCCTCACGCGGACCCGCGATGTCGGTTGATGGGGAGATGACGCGGGACGACGGCGAGGCCGCGAAGCGCAAGCACATAACGTGGAACGAGCAGGAGCTCCAGTTCAACGAAGTGAACAAGTCGGTGAGGCCTATGTTGGCTTGTGTCGGCCGACATTTCAGGCGTCCCGGGACCGACGGTTCGACATACAACAGTGGCCGCCGCCGCTGGCCTGCAGTGAGTGCGCAAGAGGCCCCTCGCGATCGGTTCGCCGCGCTTGTGCGTAGATATTTTTCCTGTTTGTTGACTTTGGAAGGCGGTGAGGAGCGTGTGCGTGCACCCTGGCGCTGGGCGAAGATGACCATCGACGAGCCGGATACGCCGTGGGCGAGCCCGCCCAGGGAGTTGTTCGAGGACCCCGACGACGCGGACGGCGGCGACGGCGGCGGCGGCGACGGCGGCGGAAGCGGCGGCGGCGGCGGGGGGGGCGGCGGCGACGGCGGGGCGGGGGGCAGCGGGGGCGACGGGGCGTCCACGGGTATGCCGATGGACGACGTGGCGGAGAAGCTGAAGGAGATTGAGAGAAGAAGCGGGGGGGCGGGCGCCGGGGAGGCTGGGGGGGCGGGGGCCGGGGGGGAGGGCGGTGCGGAGGCGGGCTCGAGGAACGGCGGGAGTGGGAGCGGCGGCGGGAGGGGCGGGGGCGATGGCGGCGGTAGGGGCGGGGGCGGCGGGGGGGGCGGGAGCGGGAGCGGCGGGAGTGGGTCCGACGGCTGGGCGTCTTCCGACGACGAGAAGGATGTCAAGAAGCGGGTGCGCTTGCGTTTGCGATTGTTGGTCCCGCAAACCCACCAGCACCCGGCACCAGCACCACTTGCTCTTCCTGCGCTTCTACTTTAACCCATTCTACATCATCCACCCGTGACAAAACACCTGACGTTGGGGTCCCCATCCGATGAATGCACAGACAGTCGACTGTCACCCCGCACTTGTATTAGCGTGTCCCCTGGTACCCCTTTTACCCGCGGCTGACACTCGACTCCACGTGCACCCGACGCTTCCTGCTTCGCTCTCAGGCGCCGCAGTTTGGCGATGAAGAGAAAGAAGACGAGGGCGGTGAGGGCGGGGGCGGGGGCGGGGGCGGGCCGCTGGATGACGTGGACAAAATCCTGAAGGCGGGGGCCGCACATACACGCCGTGCCCTTTCCAGCTCCACCCCACCGCTTACTCACGGTGTACCCGGGTACCCGTACACTCTCTCCGCATCCTCCTCCCTGGCCTGGCCACTCGTTTCCTCACTGTTTACTCATGGTATACCGGTGTACCCGTACAGAATCACACGCGCGGCATTCTTCTCCCTGGCCTGGCCACTCGTTTCCTTTTCAGCTGAAGCTGAGTGTGAAGCGGTTCCCCCGTGGGTGGCGCCCGGCCCGCCGCGGCGGCGCGCCTGTTCGAGGCGCAGCGCAAGAGCCACCAGTGCACCTTCCGGGCAGGGGCTTACACTCGTCCACCTTTCAGCTCAACCTGAGCCGTTTCTGAGACAAAAACACACCCTGCACACCCCCTAATTCCCCCTAATTCCCCGTAAACAGCCCCTAAACAACCCCTAGCCGTGCCCCCTATCCCACAGAAAGCGCTTACGTTGAGCTGAAATGTGAACGTGTGTAAGTCCCTGCTTCCGGGGCAACATGAGTCTGGGGCGCGCGCTGCTCGCGGCGGACGACGACGACGACGACGACGATGCGACGCTGGTGGCGGGCTCGTAGGCGGCGGGGGCGCGCGCTGCTCGACGCGGACGAGGACCAAATGGACGATGAGAGGAACACGTTGCTTTGTATTCATCAACCTGTATGAGTTGATATGCCTCGGTAGCTTAGGTTCGTCTTTCTCTTTTCTCCAAACTGATGTCTGTGGTCTGTTTATAGTCTAGCTTGGTGGGTTCGTTGTACAGGTTCTCATCTGCGGAATCATTTTCACCATCGGGCCCGCACCGGCGCAGCGCACCCCAGGGCCCCGCACTCCGGGGCACATCATCCAAAGGTGGATCCGAGAAACTTCATGAGCCAGTGCGTCACCGACCACACAGCCTTCCCCAAAACTCTGCCCGCTCTTCCCGGCGTGCGGCAGTCGGAGGCCGCCACCGCCACCCGGCACGCCCTTCCCGCCTGCTCGAGCAAGGTGCGAACGGTGGGGTCCAAGTGCGCTAGAACCTTCTGCGTAAAGAGGCCGGCGAGGCGGGTGCAGCGCCGGCGCCGAAGGAGGAGATACCTGCGATTGCGCTCACGCTCGTGCGTGCGGCGCTCCGGCGGGCGTACGCGTTGAAGTGGGCGGCTGTTGCTCCCTCCCTGCGTCCCTCCAAAGATTTTAGGCCCTGGCGGCCGGCGCATGTCCAGCCGACCAAGCAGGCGCGATTTTGAAGAGGTGGCAAGTTCAGGGAGGCATCCGCGTCTCACCCGCGCGTGCGCCGAGCGTGCGGCCGCAGCGAAAGAGGCGGTCCCCACTGGTGGAGGGGCCGCGCTCCCCCCGCCGCCATGGTGCTGTGGGACCTCCACCCTGAGCTCGACCCCACCCTCACCTCCACCCCCATCCCTGAAACCCCCCCGTTCACCGGCCCCTCCATCGCCAGTGCCGAAGCCAGAGCCAGGGAGCGGCGGGTGCCGAGTGGCAGCGACTGCGACTACTGCGGTGCCCCGGCGGTCGAGGCGTTCCAGCCGCACACCGCCAAGCGCGCGCGGCAGGGATAGCAGATATTGCCCACCACGTCATCCAACGCATTCGAACCCTCGCCACCTGAGCCACTTGAGTTATTCATTTATATAAACGGCATCCTTCCGACGATGACGTGGCTCGCAACATCTGGCGGGCCCTCGCGCGCGGCGGCAGGCGGGGGACGACTTCGACGGCATGGGGCTGACGGCGTGGGGAGGGACGGAGGAGGGGTGCGACTGGGAGGAGGCGCCCTGGGAGGAGGTGGAGGAGGACGAGGGGGAGGCGGCGCCGGCGGCGGAGGAAGGTGGGGAGGAGGAGGAGGAGGAGGACTGCGATGGGGAGGAGGTGGCGGAGGATGTGGAGGAGGAGGTGGCGTTGGTGGAGCAGGCGGCGGCGGAGGAGGAGGAGGCGGAGGATGATGAGGAGGGGGCGGATGTGGAGGTGGAGGATGCGCAGCAGGGTGCGAGTGCTCTCGGTGCGTGGGAGGAGGACGGGTGCGACGACGAGGAGGGCGCCTGGATGGACCAACGCGATGAGGAGGGTGACTGGACGGACCAGCGGTGGGCGACGGGGGCGTGCGACCGGGAGGCCGAGGGGGCGGGGATGGAGGTAAGAGAGGAGCCGGGGGAGTCCCAATACGTGTGGAAGGAGGGGTACGACGGCGAGGGGGAGGGGGAGGGGACACCGCTGGAGGAGAACGCGGAGGAGGAGGAGGATGAGGCGGCGGTGCCGCTCTCCTTGGCCGCGCTCTACCGCTACGAAGCCGCCGAGGACGACGACGAGGACAACGAGGACGAGGACGCGGTCGGGAAAGATGACGACACCCACGGCGAGGTACACCATGAGCGAACAGTCAGAGAAGAGGACCGCGGTGACGAGGACGAGGACGATGGCTCCGGCGACGTACACTTTGTGAGCGAACGAGTGGCCATGCCGTGCTGCCCGGTGTGCGACCGCCCCCTGGCCCACGTGGCGGACTCCCACCTCGCGCGCGTCGCTCACGTCAACGCGTGCCTCGACGACGCCGGGAGCCACCCCGCCGCGGACCACGACGTCGACGTCGACGACGACGACGTGATGCCGAGCGGGGTGTGGAGCGAGGCAGGGGCTTACACTCGTTCCCATTTCCGCTCAACTTGAGCTGACTTTGCCCCTTCCCGCTCAACTAAGCTTACTTTATCCCCCATATGACCCAAATTATGCCGCGGATGTGTCCGAAAGGTGCTCAAGTCGAGCTCTAACGTGAGCGATGTTTCCCGAAGGTCCTCAAGTTGAGCTCTGACGTGAGCGAGTGTAAGCCCCTGGAGCGAGGGCGGCTTCAGGGAACACATCAGGAGCAGCGGCGGGGGACACACCGGCGGCGGCGGCGGCAGCGCTCCGGAGTGGACGATGGCGCCGGGGACTCATCTTGGCATTTGGGAGGCCGAGGGCGGGCCCAGCGGCGGTAGTGGGGACGGCGGAGGGGCGGAGGCGCTGGGCGGGGTGTGGAGCGAGGGCGGCGAGGGGGAGTGGCACGACGTGGCGGCGTGGCTGCACGCCGTGGACTACGGTGCGGCGGCGGAGGCGGCGGTCCGCGCGCGCCTCACCTTCGCGGCGCTGGGTGGCCTCGCGGACGCGGACCTCAGGGCGCTGGGGGTGGCGACGCTGGGCGCGCGTAAGCGGCTGTTGGCGGCGATTGCCGCTCGCCGCGATGATACGGTCCCCGCGCCCACTCCCGCCCCCGCTCCAGCCCCCGCTCTTGGTCCCTCTCAAGCTCCCACCTCTATAAACGGGGGAGGCGGCGGCGGGGGAGGGGTCGGGGGCGGGGGCGGCGGCGGCGGTGGAGGCGGGGCGGGGGCCGGGGGGCGGTCCGGAGGACTGTGGCACCCCACGCGCCCCGCCGCGGCTGTGGCACCGGTGTTTGCCCGCGCGCGAGGCGACCAGACCCGGCACGACCCCGCGCACCGGCAGCTTCAGCAGCGGGGACACCAACAACAACCCACGGCAGCGGGGGCAAAATCCAGGGCGCAACATGATCCGCCCGACGGCGGCGGCGGGCGCGACGGCGGGCGCGGTGGTGGCGGCGGCGGCGGCGGTGGAGGAGGAAGAGGCGGCGGGGGACGCGGAGGAGGACGCGGCGGCGGGCGCGGCGGCGGTCGCACCACCAGCACGCACAACGCCCCCCGGCGGCCCGGCGGCCCGCCCGTGCCCGCGCCCCCGCCGCCGCTGCCCCCGCCGCCCTGGATCCGCGTCCCGGGCACCCGCTTCATCGTGGACGGCTTCCAGGGCTACGGCAAATCCCACAGCGGCTGGTGCCAGAACTGGCATGACCTTACAATCCCCCCCCTTTCCGCCCAACTTGAGCCGGGTCCGCCCGTACACTACGATCACACTGTCAGGTTGAGGTCGAAAGGGAGCGAGCGGGCGGGCTTCGCAGTTTTCCAGGGTACCTCAAATGGCGGTCAACGCGCATCGAATTTGAGACCTCGAGTAAATAGACGGTCAGATTTGCCATACAATGGCACCATATGGCGATTCGACCGTCTAGGTCTCAAGAATTGGCGACCGCCATCTGAGGTACCCTGGAAAACTGCGAAGGCGGCCCTGAGCGCCGGTTCCTGACGCACTTCCACGCCGACCACTACAAGGGCCTCACCAAATCGGTCCCGGGCCCCGGGTAGGGCCTGCCAGATATTGCTCGCCACTCACAGGACACCGTTTCCTAAAGAAACCGGGGCTTCACCATGCGTTGGATAACGTGGCGGGCAATTCCAGCCACGGCCGTAGCCCCGGGTGCGTGATCTGGTGCTCGACGCCCACGGTAGGGCGGTGCAGGTTGACCCTATCATACCCAAGTTGAAACTGCCTGGAACTAAGCGCTTGAAACTAAACTGGGATGAACCGCTTTCAAATTTTGCTTTCAAATTCAACTTGCGCCGGCACACGACGGCGGCGCTGGTGCGGCTGCGGCTGGGTGTGACCGCCGACCGCCTGCGTGCCGTGCCGGTCGGTCGCTCCTTCACCGTCGATGTAGGGCCTGCCAGACACTACTCGCCACAGCTAGGTCCGAGCAAGGGCCGGTAAAGTGACCCCAGAATTAAACAGACTGTAAAAGTACTTTAAGATTTAGGGTTTAGGCCTTAGGGTCTCACGATACGGTCCCCCTAATACCCCCCAATACCCCCCAAAAATCAAAATGTACCCCTCTTAATTGCTATCATGTTATCGGCCCTTGTCCGGACCTAACAGCGTGCCACGCGATTTCACCTCTCGTTTCTCGAGTGAAATGGCATCCTATGACTTGGCGATCGATATCTGACGGGCCCTGCGTGGTGGGCGTGACGTGCACCTTCGTTGACGCGAACCACTGCCCGGGTGCCGTCATGATCGTCTTCGATAACATCCCGGGCAGGGGAGGTCTTCAGACAGTCAGGGCCGGGCTGTTAACCTGGTCCGCTTGGTCAGTACTTAAACCGTCAATCGCTTATATTTCCGAGGGGGTTTAGGGTTTAGGGTTTAACGTTTAGGGTTTGGCCAACAGTGCGTTAAGTGCGTCTCCGGAAGGACCGATTTTAATAACCCGGCCCTGACTGTCAGAACAGCAACTCCAACCCTGATCGGAGCAAGATTCACCTTCAGGGACAATGCTCGTACATACGCGCGGAGGAGGAGCAGGAAATTCATTGAAGGTCGAGTGATTGGTGAGAGTGACTCTGGTGGCGGGGGGCGGCGGGCCGGTGCTGGCGACGGGCGACTGCCGGTATCACACGGTAGGGCGGTGCAGGTTGACCCTATCAAACCCACGTTGAAAGCGCCTGGATCTATGCTCTTGAAACTAAGATATGGTGGACCGGTTTCAAACTTTGCTTTCAATTTCAACTTGCGCTGGTACCACACGGGGATGAGGGCGGAGCCCGCGCTGCGCTCCCTGTCGCTGCGCCGCCCCGCTCTCATGTTGGTTTGGTCCTGCCAGCTGTTGCCCGCCACGTCGTCCACCACAACCCTAGACTCTACACCCTACACCCTAAACCCTAAACCCCAAACTTTAAACCCTGAACCCTAAAACACTTTAGACCCTCGTTCCTTGGATGAAATGGCATCCTCTGACGTGGCGGGCAATATCTGGCAGCTATTGCCCGCCACGTCGTCCTCCACACCTTAAACCCTCGTTCCCTGGGTTAAACGGCATCCTGTGACGTGGCGGGCAATGTCTGGGCTGCCCTGGATGGAGGACACCACGTACTGCGCGCCGCAGCACGTCTTCCCGCCGCAGCAAGAAGTGTTGGTCAGGCCTGCTTCAATCCTGACTGTTTGCTCATAGCTTTCAACCAGACTGTTTGCTCATAGCTTCAATCGAGACTGTTTGCTCATAGTTTCAATCCAAACTGTTTGCACATAGCTTCAATCCTGACTGTTTGCTCACATAATGTACTGGTGTATTCTCCCGCAGCACGTGCATTCGCCGTAACACGAGATGCTAGTGGGCCTGGTTTCTACGCAGATCGGCTAACAGACAATCGCTCATATATAAATCACGGTGTAGATCAGTCTCCCCTACAAGGGAGACTGTTTTTGTATGGGCGAGGGTCTATTGACTCAAGGATCGTGACCATACCGCGCCACGCGCCATCTCCGTTTGCCCACCCCACCAGAACTGGTAGTTCGGTGTAGCAGTGGTTTGACGACAGATGGTTTGACGACAGATGATAAACCCTAAACCCGAAACCCTAAACCCTAAACCCTAAACCCTAAAACTGGCGCCGCGGGCCCTGGGGTATGGCGGCGGTGCGCGCGGCCGTCATGGCGGAGGCCTTCAACCCCAAGGTAGGGCAGTGCAGGTTGACCCTATCAAACCCAAGTTGAAACCGCCTGGAACTAAGCGCTTGAAAGTAAACTGTGATGTACTGCTTTAAACTTCTGCTTACAAATTCAACTTGCGCCGCTACACCAAGGTGCTCATGCTCTTCGGGCAGGGCTCGCCACGTCTAGGTCCGAGCAAGGGCCGGTAAAGTGACCCCATAATTCACCAGTCAACAGACAGTAAAAGTATTTTATGGTTTAGGGTTTAGGTCTTAGGGTTTTATTTTCACGATACGACCCCCCTAATGCGCCCCTAATATCCCCCTAAATCAAAATATACCCCTCTTTACCTGCCCTTGTTCGGACCTGACGTCATAGGCTGGTAGTTTATTGAGTAAGGATGATTCATAATGCGTGTGGATGACGTGGCGGGCATCATCCAATCACAGCATGTTCGGTGGATGATGTAGCGGACATCATCCACTCACAACATGTGTGGTGGATGACGCGGCGGGGGACAGTCGGCGGGCACTACGCTCGGGACGTACACCATCGGCAAAGAGCGGGTCTTTTTCGAGGCGGCCCGGGCGCTGGGCCGCAAGGTATGGTGGTGCAGGTTGATCCTACCAAACCGCCGTTGAAACCGACTGGAACTCAGCCTTGAGACTGAAGTATGATGTACTGCTTTCAACTTCTGCTTTCAGATTGAACCTGCGCCGCTACAGCAAGGTGTACGTGGGTAAGGCGAAGCGCGCTGTGTTGGACGCGTTGGGCGACGCTTTGTCTTCCGAGGAGCGTGCGATGGTCACGACGGCAGGGGCTCACACTTGTTCCCAATTCAGCTCAACGCGAGCTCCTCTGTCCACCGTTTAACCCAACTTAACTCATGAACGTGTCCTGGAGTTGCTCAAGTTGAGCTATAACGTGAACGAGTGTAAGCCCCTGGACGACGGACGACACGAGCACCAACCTGCACGTGGTGCCTATGGGCAGGGGCTTGCACTCGTTCACTTTTCAGCTCAACGTAAGCCGTGTCTGACACACAAAAACACCCTATACACCCTAAACACCCCCTAACAACCCCTTAACACGGGCTACACAACCCCTACGCGCACCCCCTATCCCATGCAATGCGCTCAAATTGAGCTGAATTGTGGACGAGTGTAAGCCCCTGCCCATGGGGTCCACCTCCTTCGGCCGCATGAAGACCATACTGCGCTACTACAAAGCGCGGTACGACACGCTGGTGGCAGGGGCTTACACTCGTCCACCTCTCAGCTCAACGTAAGCGCTTTTTGTGGGATGAGGGGTGCGTGTAGGGGTCGTATAGGGGGTGTCAAGGGGTGTCAGGGGCTATTAGAGGATGTTTAGGGTGGGAAACTGTTTCAGAAACGGCTCAGGTTGAGCTGAGAAGTTGACGAGTGTAGGCCCCTGGGTGGTGGCCTTCAAGCCCACGGGGTGGACCTTCGAGCAGTCTCGTAAGAACACACGCGCCACCAAGCGGCAGCAGCGGGTAGGTCATGACAGAGTCACGTCATATCCCCTAAACTAGCTTAAACTAGCCTAGTTTAAACCCCCCTATTTTACTAACCCACTGTAGACGCTCATACTAACCCACTAACTCACTAACCACTAGCCCCTGAACTAGCTTATGCTAGCTTAGTGTAAGTGCCTCCCATCGCCAGCACTACCTTAGTTCGACAAGCATATATTTGACCGATAAGCAAGGGTCCAAAATGCTTTGGATGACGTGGCCAGCGACATCTGGCAGTCCCTGGCAGCGGGGCAGCCTGATCCAGTACAGCGTGCCGTACTCAGAGCACTCCAGCTTCGAGGCAGGGGCTACACTCGTCCACTATTCGGCTCAACTTACGCGCATTCTACGGGATAGGGGTGCATGTAGGAGTTGTTCAGGGGGTGTTTAGGAGGTGTCAGGGGGTATTGAGGAGTATCAGGGGGTGTTCAGGGCGTATTTTGTGTCAGACATGGCTCAGGTTGAGCTGGGAAGTGGACGAGTGTAAGCCCCTGGTTCGAGGAGCTGCGGAAGCTAGTGGGATTCATGGCGCCGCGCGCCATCCTGCCGCACGTGGGGAACGATCGCGGCCCGCGCGCCGCCAAGATGGTGCACCTCCTCACCGCCCCGGCGGCGCCCGAGGCCCCGGCGGCGCCTGCGGCGCCCGACGACGACACCGAACACACAGAAGATCGGCATGATCATCTTCAAGTACTTAGCCCTTTGTAGACGTAGCGATAGCGCGTGATAGCATGGCGATAGCGTAGCGGACGATCTATAGGAGACATTGGACTTTGGCTCTTGTTCATAATGAAACATTTGGATTCAAATGAAACATGATCACACTGAAACATGAGAAAGCAGCTCACATTGAGCCTCGATTCCCACGTGGCCGTCGTGTGCGCGCGGTAGCCGTTATAAATTATACCATTGCCGCTGTTGCGCAGCCCTGTGAAACTGCGACACGTGTCATGTGTGTCCACGTTTGGACATTCGGTCGGACCCGTACGGTCGGATAAATCTATGTTGCTATCTACTTCAATCTTGTTTCATACTCCCCCACACACCACCGTTGCCCCCCCGCCAACCCCATCCCTGCCCCTCGCTCACTGACTCAACCACCCACCCACTCTGACTTACTGGACTGAACGACCTGCGTCTACTCGAGCAGGCCAGCCGCGTGTAAGATGGACAACTTGTGTTGCATCATGGTGTGGCTGAAGATTACGTATCCGTTGCCGCCGCTCTCGACCGTTCCGAAGCCGTATTTATCCTTGGTGGTGAGCTCGCGAAAGAAGGGCTTCTGTGTCATATCGAGTATCACCTGGATCGCGTTCGCATCGCCGTTGCAGAGCTCGAAGACGCGCGTGCCGAGGAAGTGGAGGAGCGTGAGCTTCTCGGTAGAGAGGGTGCGACTCATGTCGCGGCAAACCTGGTAATCGAAGTGAAGCCACCGCCCCCGCGTGCCGGCCGGCTGGACCTTGACCCTCGCTGGGGGAGCCTGCAAACCAAGAACACAATCAGAGCGTGCCTCCAAATATGGAGCAAAAGAAAAGGGTACACACCGCGAGAATCCGAGTGAATGCCGCAAAGGGGGTGTTAGCGCCGTCCCAGCCGCCCCCGACCCCGGCGACCCCGCCCGTGCCACACCCGCCCCCGGCGCCCCCGCCCCCGGCGCCCCCGCCCCCAGCAACGCCGGCTTCGTCAGTGTCGCCGTCGGCGTCGCTGTCACCGTCGTCATCAGAGTCGCTGCCGCCGCCGCCACTGCCGCCGCTGTCGTCGCCGTCGCCGCTGTCGAAGCTGCAGTTGCCGCCGCCGTTGCCGCCGCCGTCATCAGAGTCTTCGTCAGAGTCACTGTTGGCGTCGCCGTCGCCGTCGTCATCAGAGTCGCCGCCGAAGCCGCCGTTGCCGCCGCTGTCCTCGGAGTCGCCCTTGTCGAAGCCGCCGTTGCCGCCGCCGTCGTTAGAGTCGCCGCCGCAGCCGCCGTTGCCGCCGCCGCCGCCGCAGTCTCCGCCGGGACTGTTCAGGCTGGCGGGGTTGATGAGGCCATCGGGGATGATGAGGTCGCCGGGGGTTCTGAGGCCACCAGGGGTGTTGAGGTGACCGCGGTTCTCGAAAACGCCGGGGGTGATGAAGCCATACTCGTCGTCGCTCCCCGCTCCGGGGCTCGGAGTACGATGACGAGGAGGAGGACGAGGCGACGGCGACGAGCGACAGCGACGGCAGCGAGGGCGACGGTTGTGGTGGTTGCCGCTGATGCGGCACAACATTTTGCCCATCGCGGCGGGGGCGCCTGCGATAACAGCGAATGACCCGCCGGTGATAGTGAAGAATATGACGGCGATGGTGAACACCTTATTGCCGGCAGCCGCCGCCTTCTCCGCCTCGGTGGCGTCCGCTAACACCTTCTCAGCCTCCTCCCGCTGAGCCGCCGCCGCTGCAACAACAGCAGCCTGCTTCGCCTCCGTCTCCCGCTGTGCCGCCGCCGCAGCGGCGGCGGCAACCCGCTTGGTCTCCTCCTCCGCCCGATGTGCAGCCGCCACAGCAGCAGCAGCGGCCCACTTCTCCTCCTCCTTGGCAGCGGCCTCCTGCGCCGTGCTGGAGGGTCATTGAGAACAAGTACGAAGTATTCGAGCTAGATGGGAGCAGGACTTCTTACCTTTACACACAGTGAATATACAGACGTGTGGACTCGACACAACGTCGGTCGTGTGCTTGTGCTCAAGAACCCCTGCCTCTGCAGTATGGATGGCGGCGGTCTTCTCAGCCTCCTCCCGCTTTGTCGCCGCCGCCGTCTCAGCTGCCTCGCCTCGTGGCGGCAACCCTCGCGTGAGCCTCCTCCTCGTAGTACTTCTTCATTTTGGCAGTGTCGGCGGCGGCGGCGGCGGCGGAAGCGGCGGAATCGCTCGCGGAGGTGGTGGCGGATGCGGCGGAGGCGGCGGCGTTGCTGGAGGCGGCGGTGTTGGCGATGCCCGTCGTGACGATGGCGAACACAACCGCCGCAGCGAAGCAGCAGAGCAGAAGCGGCGCGCCGACATCCTTCAGCGCAGTCTTCAGCGCGGAGGGGTGCGGGTAACACTGCTGATCGGCATTGGTGGCGGCAGTCTCCCGGGCATCGAATGTAGCGTCGATCTTGTCCTGCACCCAGTCGGCGACGCGCTGTCTCGCTCCCTCTCCAAAGCGCACTGCGGATGCGGTACCGGGCGGCCGTGGAACGTATGGGAGTAACCGTTGCACTGCCTGTAAAGACCACCCAGAACTGAAGACGGCGGACCCAACAGTGTGGGAACTCATAACCACACGCACAGCTTGAGGTCCCTGTCAGACCGTGCGCTGATCGAAGCCCTTGGTGTGACGCGCGCGCGCGGGGTTGTGCGGGGGTACGATGCGGTTACAACATGACAACCCAACATTCCTTTGGACAAAACGGTTGCAGCCAGGTGGCAGAGGTAAAGTCCAGGCGGAGAGAGTTCCGCTTTGTCACGCATGACAACGGTTTGTCACGCATGACAAAGCTTTGTCACGCTTGACAAAGCTTTGTCACGCTTGACAAACCGTTGTCACGCGTGACAACCGTTGTCACGCGTAACAACCGTTGTCGCGCGCCGGGCGCCGTGTGGTCGGTCTCTCCACCTGGCTGCAATCTTGGTTAATTTTCCACTTCACATGTCCGGGCGCGCTTGCGCCGGCAGACCCGTGGGGCGCCGGTCACCTGCGCCAGATCCGGCGCGGGGCGCGGCCAGGCGGCGACGTAGCGTGGCCCGGCGACGCGGCGAGGAGCCCGGCGTCGTATCACGCAGCGTACCCGGGCAAAACAGCGGAAGCGCGGCCCATCACTGGGAGATGCCGAGTTTTCTGAATGCCCAGCACCGCGACCCCGCTTCCCGCAGCCCCCAGTCGCCACGCCCACGCCAGTGCCACCCTTGCTGCCTCTTCCGCGTCGCTTGCTGGCTTGGGGGTCCATGGCTGCCGCGCGTGGATCCGGCGGAGCGCGCGTTTCAAACGCATCCTGAGGCGCCTTGGCGAGACGAAGTCTTCCGCCATCTAATTCGAGTTTAGAGTTCGATTACGCAACCATTCAAAATATGGGTCAAAATGTTTACGAGTATCGGACATAACCCGTTTACCGGTACAGAAACTATTTATTTCCGTAAATACTCCGTTTACGAGGGGTTTTTGGGCGAAAATACCCGTTTACGAGAGTTGCGCCGCAGGCGCGATTTTGGGCGATTTTGGGTGATTTTGGGAAGTTTTGGGCTTTTCGGGCCTGTTTTTGCATAAATACGCCGTTTACAAGGGCTTTTTCGACCTTAAATTTTCTTTTACAGTCACTATTTCCTGTAAACGGGTTCTGTCCGATACTCGTAAGATGCTACGACGCGACGTTTCAAATGAAACAATACCTGTACATTTGCTTTTAATTAGATTAATTCCACCCCAAAATCATATGGGCAAAATGACTCTAATGAGAGGGGTTCGAACAAGCTGTCGGGCAACGATTCCTTCCTGGCGACACATCACGACCGCGCACCCACCGCCTACCTCCCCCCCCCCGCCGCCAACATGTCGGACGCCGACCGCGCGCGCTACGCCGCCTTCGGCCAGCTGCAGAGCGCGGCCAACGCCTTCAACTTCAGCGTGCCCATCCCCGAGTTCGTCGCCGTGGGGGGCCAGAGCGATGGCAAGAGCAGCCTGCTGGAGGCGCTGCTCGGCTTCAAGTTCAACGTGCGTGAGGTCGAGATGGGCACGCGGTAGGGACGCCAGCGCGCCGCGCGGAACACTCAAGTCAGTTGTTTAGGGTTTTAGGCTCGCGGTCAGGAGCCCGGGAGCGGAGCGCGGGACGCGGAAGGTGCCGCTGTCAATTTCGCACGACGCGACGTCCCCAACCTTTCCATTTTCCCAAACGGCAAACATCGTGTGCAACCCAGGCC
>Ga0307489_10000415_pt1 | contig 25587 bp, 41 predicted proteins | sample SB12metaG_FD_202247 | JGI IMG/M metagenome (GOLD analysis project Ga0307489, IMG submission 202247) | Sea-ice brine microbial communities from Beaufort Sea near Barrow, Alaska, United States - SB 1.2 | ecosystem: Environmental > Aquatic > Marine > Coastal | place: USA: Alaska | collected... | reverse complement strand
AGACTCTACCCTCTGTGTGATTGCTCATACAGACGCGCAGAGGAGGAGGAGGAGATTCAATGTCAGTCGAGCGCTTGTTCTCAATGAACCCCCTGCCATGTCCGTGGGTGCGTACGCCGCGGAGCAAAGGCCGAGGGAGGTGACACCCAGCAGGATGAGCGCCACGTTGGTGAGGTAGAAGGCGGAGCTGCGCTGCACGTGGATGCGCAGCAGCAGCCGGGAGAACTGCTTGCCGAATCGCGAGTTCGTCACCGCCGTGGTCACCAGGTATAGGGCCTCACGGAAATACTGGAACACTATGAGCAAACAGTCAGGTTGAGCTAGAGCAGGAGGGTGGCTTCACTGGCGCGATGCCAAGGTGGGTGCAGCAGGGCGGGTACACGGGTACGTCGGTGCTCTATGAGTAAACAGTGAGGAGGCGGCGCGACGCGGCCCCGCCTAGGTGGCTGCAGTAGGGCGGCATGCGCGGGCCCAGCGGGTTCGGGTGCTCCGAGTCGCCGCCATATAGGGCCGCCCACATGTTGCTCGCCACGTCAAAGGAACTTTCTGTATCTCGAAATTACCAGGGTTCGAAGTGCGTGTCGATGACGTGGCGGGCAATGTTTACTTGTCCCTGCGCTCGCCACATCACAGGACGCCATTTAATTCCCATCACAGGATTCAAAATGCGTGTCGATGACGTGGTGGGTAATTAAAAAGTCTGGTTGTCCCTGCCGTCCTCGCCGCCGCGCAAGGCGTCCTTGCCTATGGACAGCATCTTGCTCAGATTCGGTTTCATGGTGTCCAGCTGCCGCGGCATCTCCATCAGTCGGAAGTCCGCCAGGCAGGGGCCGCTATCAAACGGAGGTGTTTGGGTGATTCGGCTGCGACAGCGGCTCCCGTGCTCGGTGTTTCGGCTGTGACAGCGGCTCATGTGTTGGGTGATCTGACTGTGAGCGCGGCTCGCGTGTTGAGTGGTTCCCCCCCGCCTTGAGGAAGCAGCGGTCCTCCAGCACGTCGGCCAGCGGCGTGCCGTCATCGAACGGCACCAGCTCCGCCTCCAACCGGCAGGGTCGGCGAGAACAAGCGCTCGATCCAATATCAGAGCACGACTTACCTGCAGAGGAGACGGCGGCGGATGAGGTGGTTCATTCGACGCCGGTGGAGTGCATGTTCTGAATGTCCCCCCTGAATGCCCATATAGACCCGCGGAGGAGAGGGAGGAGAAGGAGGAGGAGGAAGAGAAGGATTGAACATGGGTTACGTGGGCTGCTGGCAATGACCCCCCTGCGGTGATGTCCTGCTTGAGCTCCACGTCCACCGTGAGGCTCTGACAGTCCGCGGGGAACATCCAGGTGCAGGGTCATCAACCATAAACCCTCATGTGTCGACCTATATGCCATCAGTGCTGGGCCATATAGCATTGGAACTCGTTTGTTGAGATACATGCCATCCGTAAGCGTCATCCCCAACCTCTGAAACCCTCGTGTGTTGCGTCTAATGACATCCTGAGCGTCATCCAGCACATCTGAAACCCTCGTGTGAGTCAGATGGCACACGAGAGCACTCTTTAAATAATGTTCCGAACCAACCCAGGAACCTGGAAACTAGGCGTGTTTTGGGATCTTACATACGCTGAAATCGCCCAAAATTGAACAAATCCGCCCAAAATCGCCGAAATTAGCCTCGTACCGAGCCCAGATCCTTTGGAATCACTACGGTGCGTATCTGGCTCGAAACATTATTTAAAGAGTGCACTCGTACAGGCCGGCCCGGCCCTGCCTTGATTTCCATGGGCTCGAACAGCGTCACCTGCAGTTCTTCCTCGCTCATCACCATGCAGGAGGGTCATTGATAACATGCACTCGACCGATATCGGAGCATGACTTACCTTGAAGTGCTCATATAGACGCGCGGAGGAGGAGGAGATTCAACGTCGGGCGGGTGGGTATTGCCAGCAACTCCCCTACCATGTGAGGGGTCACCGCCAGGTTGTAGGGGCGCACGTTGAAACTGAAAGCAAACTTTGAGCACAGTTCATAATTTTTCAGTTGCAAGCGCTGAACCCAAGCGTGGTCAACCCGGGGTCAACCTGGTGTTAACCTGGGGTCAACGTGGGGTTAACCTGGGGTCAACCTGTGGTCAACCTGGGGTCAACATGGGGTCAATATGCAGCGCCGCACCAGGTCGGGTGAGGGGATGAACTTGTAGGTGGCCTCCGACAAGGTCGTCTCCATGATCTGCGTGACGCGGAATCGCGGGAACCACGCCGGCTTCTCGCCGTGGGCGTACCGCCCGTCCGCCGGGGGCGGGTCCCATGCCGGCAGCTCCCAAAGGAAGATGAAGTGTAGCAGCACCCCGCGACAGGGCCGCGCACTTCCGGGGGGGTCACTTGAGTGCCAGTGATTATTCACTATTCAGCTCAGGGACAAACCCACTGCAGCTGCCACGGCTGTGACCAGTGCCGACTGGCGTGGCATGGTACCATATTGACATGGATGTTGGGTGGAATGACACTACACAGACGTGGATGTTGGGTGGAATGGCACCACACTTACGTAGACGTTGGGTGGACTGGCACCACGCTGACGCGCAAGTTGCGTGGCATGGCTCCACACTGACGGGTGTTTGCAGTTGACCGTCACTCGCGTCCGTCGTATCTTAACTTCCGCGCAACGTCGACGTTCGAGGTCTAAACGTACCAGGTACCAAGTGGGGATGAGTTGCGTGCAGGTCTTGGTGGTTCGAGGGCAAGCCCACAGCAGCAGCAGCAGCAGCAGCTGCCACGGCTGTGACGGTTGCTTCCTGATTGGCTGGCAGTAGGCACTGACACTTGATGGGGCACCATGTTCAACAATGTTCAACAATGTTGCTGAGTGTTGTTAGATGCGTGGAGCCTTGGAGGTGGGGCGGGGGGCTGCGGCGTGTGGGTGGGCAGGCAACGCGTGGCCAGGCCCGGGAGGCGGATGCGGCGAGTGTCTACGGGTACGGGTACACCAGTACACTAGCAAACAGTCGAGGGAACGAGTGTAAGACTCGTTGCTAGATGACAGCTGGACAGAAAACGTGCGAGACCCTACTCCGAAGGTCTCGTCCACAGTCTTTACGTTGTACACGCGCCGCACGCCCGACCGACCGCGGCTGCCCCAGCGTGTTCATCACGCCCAGGCTCCGGCGGCTCGTCGGTGCAGGAGCAGGGGGAGACCCGGAGTAGGCGGAAGCCCGATGGCCGCTCGAGCCCATGCCCGCTAGATTGGACCTCGGGTTGACGCCCGCCCCGTTCACGCCGCCGCCGCCGCCTCCGGGTCCCGCGCTCGGCACGCCGCCGGGCACGTCGACGCCGTCGGGTTGCGCCGCCCCCGCCATTTCAAGCCCGATGTGCGCCATGCTATGCGCAAACGACTTGACGCGCGACGGTTCGACCTCTTCTGCGCGCAGATCCGATGGGGGGGGGGTTCAGATTTCGGGCGCCGCCGCGGATTTATTTTGATCCTTGCCCGCGCCCTCCAGCATTGTTCACGCACCACCCTGCACGGCGCCAACCACAGACGCGCTCCTCGAGGGGGCTCCTGGACGAACAGCCTCGACGTGCGCGTGGTCCTCTGCGTATCGGCACGCCCGTCACCCACTAAGCGAAACAGTTGGTGATGTGAAGGTTGGGCAACGTCCAGTCAGATCTAGGTTTGATGCCTTCCCGCCAAGAAAGACGCCAGGCTGAGCGCGATGCCGCCAAGGCGGACCGCGATGCCGCCAAGCGCGCGCCGGCCAGGGCGGAAGCCGGGGGAGCTGCGGGGGCCGTGGGAGCCGCGGGGGCCGCGGGAGCCGCGGGGGTTGCCGCCGCTCTCGCTGTCTTAAACGTGAACCCGCTTGGCGATTGGAGAACTCAAACAGAGGACCCCATGGCGCTGCTGAACTCGCTGGGATACTATGTCGTGAAACAGAGGGCTGGCGCGGGCGACAGGGAGGCGCAGTTCAGCCAGGGCCATGGTTTAATGGCTGCAGCGGTTGTGGACCATGCGGAGCTTCTGCGTGACGCCGGCAGTCTGCCACATGCGCTGGTAGGGTTGGCACCCTGAACATCCCCGCTGCTCACCAGACTGCGACGCGTCGATGTGGTGCCCTGACGACCAAAGTTTGTTTTAAAAAACAATTATTTGCGGGTGCCAACCCTGGGCAGAGGAGGGCGTGGCCCTTCTGGAGAAGGCGGCAGGACAAGGGCACGCATACGCTATGTATGAGCTGGGACATATCCATAGCGACAGGAAGGAAGATGAGCAAGCTGCGCAGTGGTTCACCAAGGCCGCCGAGGCCGGGTTGCCGCGAGCGATGTTCCACGTCGGGGTCGGTCTCGAGGCGGGGAAGAGCGTGGCGGCGCCGAACTACCCGGCGGCGGCGGACTGGTACAGGGGTGCGGCAGATGCTGGAGTCGGGGAAGCGGCCAGCAACCTCTCCAACATGTACGCCAGCGGCCGCGGTAGGGCCTGGCAGATCATACCCATGCCTGCCACGTCATCATCCACATGTTGGTCCCTCGTTTCTTGAGTTAGACGGCATCTTACGACTTGGCGAACATAATCTGCTGGGCCCTAGGCCGCGGCGTCAGGCGGAGCAAGCGGCGGGCGATGCAGTGGGTTCGCAAGGCCGCCGAGAACGGCGTCACCTCCGCATGCTTGTATCTCGCCGCCCACATGTATTTAGACCTTCCCAACGCCCGCGAGGTTGGGCACGTGGGGGAGGCCGCAGGGGTCGCCACGTCGATCGGAGACATGGTGGTTCTTCACGACGTCCCCCTGGATGTCCTGGCAAGCGTGGTACATTGGTTGCGGAAAGGGGGATATACTCCAATCGACGAGCTCGAGGGGTTTCGCAGTCAAGCGCTGGAGGGGGCGGCGTATTGCCGCAACGACGGGTGCGAGGTTGTGGGCCATCATAAGGACTTCAAACTTTGCCCGCAGTGCAAGATTGCGCGGTACTGCGGCGCCGCGTGCCAGAAATCTGACTGGACTACAGGTGGGCACAAGGCGTCGTGTGCCACAGGCGAATCCTAAAGTCGCCGCTCCCGCACGATTGGGCTCAGCTGTGCATAGGAGGTGTTGACATGTAAACAGAGCACTGGCACATCTGGCAGAGATCGCTCAGTCAATCTTGACTGTTGCCACGTCGCCTCCAGGAATTGCCTCGTATTTCGACCGATCAGCGCGCGATATTTCGAGGAGGTCACCCGGGGACCTGGCTTTGGGGTTTAAACCGTCGTCAAGCGATTACCTTTCGACCGCACCAGGGCAGTACCAGTCCATCAGACCGCACACTGCTCGATGTCAGTCCTCTCTCTCCTCGCAGCTCTGTACTTGACCGCATAATATACCCACTCTCTCCCAGTACAATATAGCGGTCAGACGCAATTCAACATCGGAATAAACCGAAAACAAACCAGTAGGCACTCGCTTGCCGCTGTGCCTGGCCCGGCCCTCGCATGGAGCGGACGGCGGACAGCGCGCCATACCGCCAGTCTCCACCATCTCTGTTTAGCAGCGTGTCAGCCCCCGCCCGCCCGCGCATGGCGTGGCGGTGGCTCATGCGCACTTACGTACCTCATTACCCAGCTCTCCTATTGCAAGTCTATCGCGTATTTAGTCCACCGCATAGTGCGCTGGTGCAAACCTATATGTACCGGAGCTCGTCACATCATCAGCCACATAGTGCACCGGTGCTTACCGTATCATCCAATGCATATAATACCGGTGCTCACCACGTCATTCACCGTATAGTGTACCGGCCCTTGCTACGTCTTCCACCGCATAGTGAACCGGTGCTCGCCACGTCATACACCACATAGTGTACTAGCGCTCACCGATCGTTCGCCGCACAGAGTACCGGTGCTCACTGAGTCATCCACCACACCGTGGCTCGCCACGTCATCAACATACACCGCATGGTTTACCGGTGCAGGCCACATCATCCACCACACCGTTTACCGGTGCTGTCTACTTGACCGCCGTCCAGTCGCCGCCCGCGCACGGCTTGATGGCGTACATGCGCACCGCGAACAGCTCCATCCGCCATGGCCTTGCACACCAAAGAACGTCTACAGCTTAATTTTAAGTCGTCTGTCCCCGATTCCACTTGAGTTATCCAACTTAATAGCTCATAGATACGCAGGTGCCTGCTGTTAAAAGTACTTAGGCGAGGCACTGCCTTAGTGGGACGGTGCATGTTGACATTGCATGCAAAACGTGAAAACAGTTGCCTCGTGTTTGAGATTCAAGTGCTAGAACCAGGCGGTGTGAAGACGGGTTGAACAGGCTTCAGCGTGCGCGGCCCCGCCTTGGGGAAGTCCTTCTGCAGGCGGTGCTTCACCACCGTGGGGCAGGGCCGTGCACAGGGGGGACAGGAGGGTCAGAGGGGGGTCACAGGGGGGTCAGAAAGGGGTCGGAGGGGAGTCACAGGGGGGTCACAGGGGGGTCACAGGGGAGTCACAGGGGGGTCACAGGGCGGTCGGAGGAGGGTCACAGGGGAGTCGCAAGGGGGTCACAGGGGGCAGGGCTTGGCACTGGTGCCCGCGCCACTGCAACTGAAACTCCTCCGAGATAGGGAGAGAGAGATAGACGCTTCCACGTTGTCAGGAGGCACCAGGGTTTCGCTCTGACCCCCGCGAGAGAGAGAGAGGGTTTGGGGTGTAGGGTGTAGGGTATAGGGTGCAGCCCCGCCTCGTACCCCAGGCCGTCCTCGAACAAGTGCATGAGATACTTGTGGCTCCGCGTCAGGCTGCTGTCGTCCGTGTCCAGTACGAACCCCTCTCAGCTGGGCCAAGCACCCTCGTCTCTTGCGTTTGACGAGATCCTTTAACGCCTTGCCGGGCAGAACGAGTGCCCGGCTGACGGAACGAGTGTTGCAGGCCTCACACCCTCGTCTCTTGACTTGTGCAAGATCCTATGATAACTTGCCAAGGAAAACGAGTGAATGGCTGAAAATAGAACGGGTGAACGAGCGCAGCGCCTTGCCTCCTTGGCATTGTTCTCTTTGACAAAGATCAGCCCGCCGGTCAGGGCCTCACACAGCTGGCGCTCCTCCCCGCTTCACCTCGACTGCCAGCAAGCCACTCAGGTGATCACACCTTGATACCCCAAAGGTGCGCAAGATGTGAAGCGGGCGGCGTGTGGGGACCCCCCTGCCGCCGGGCTTGAGGCCCTTGGCGCAGCGCTGGAAGAAGCTGACAAAGTCCTCATCCGTCAGGTGCCCTACGCACCACTGGATCCATATCACATCGTACCCACACGCAGGGTCATTGAGCAAAAGCACTCGAACTGAGATCGGAGCGTGACCCAGGTGACTTGCCTTCAGGGTGAATGCTCATACATGCACGCGGGACTCGGTTTATCAATTCAACGTTGGTTGAGTGCTTGCTCCTTACAACCCTCCTGCCGTTCCGGCTCCGGGTGGAACCCCTCCAGCGGCAGCGCGAAGAAGTTCACGCACTTGTGCCCGTCGGCCAGGGGCTTTACACTCGTCCACCTTCCGGCTCGACGTGAGCACTATTTGTGTGGTGATGCGCTGGATGATTTCGGTGACAAAGACGGCTCGGAACAAGCTGAGAGATGGACGAGTGTCAGCCCCCCTGCCGTCGGCGCGCGGTGCAGCGTTGGCCCCCAGCAGCTCCTCGGCCTTCCCGATGAAGTGCTTGACGGGCTCCACGAGGTCCACCTGGTTGAAGTGGTTCAGCAGGAAGGAGATGGAGACGCGCCCCATCCCCGCGCCGCAGTCGCACGCCACCATCTCACGCGACCCTGTCTTGCACGCCTCCAGCTCAGGGCCAAACATACGATTTGTATCTTGTAACTAACGTTCGCTGATACAATTGTAACCAAAGCTCACTGATAGCATTGTAACTAACGTTCAGTGATGAAAACTGTGCCCCAAGGCGTTCACACGATGAGCAATCTCCAACCCCATCCACCAAGCGGGCACATAAGCTTACAATCAGTAAGTAACCACTGATGTGAGGCCTGCCTCCAGCTCGTCGCCCATCAAACTCTCAAGGAACGCGGTGTTCTCCTCCGCGTCTTTGACCGACACGTGCGCGTACCCGCCCAGCATGCCGTCGTAGGTCGCGTCCTGCCCGTCCCAGTAGTCGATGCCCTTCTTGTACCACAGCGGCTTGCCGTTCGCATCCTTGGTGCCCGCCTTCACCGCCTTCCAGAACGTCTGGTTGTTGCCGATGGCCACGCCCTGGCGGGAGGGTCGTTCAGAACAAGGACTCGGCCGACGTTGAAGGGAAGAACAACCACACCTGGGCAGAGGGAACATGCTCGTACGACGGTCTATCAGCCTTCGTAGCCACCATGAACCGAGTCCGCGCGTCTCCGAGCATCCACCTCATTGAAGGAAAGTCGAGCTGGCTCGCGCTCGTCCGCTTTGCGTTCGAGTCGTTGTTTTCAATATCCGCCCTGCCTGGTCGTCTAGACCCTTGAACACGGGAGCCATCGCGCGCCGATCTACCGCGATACGCTGCTGCCGCCCTTCGCGTGGGGTCCGTTGTGCGCCGTGGTATGTGCCGCTTTGCGTGTCGCCGCCGACGATTTTGAGATTCGGTTTCAGTGGGCACCTTTTGGCGCGAACCTAAGTAGGTCGGGCGGGCAGGTCGCCGACCGCCGGACGCGTGACGTGGCATGTGTCACGGCGAGGGAGTGCCCACTTTCGCCATCGCGCGAGCTCCCCGAGGCTCCCCGCGCCGCCCTGCGCCCCGGGTCGCCACTCGCCGCTCGTCATGAGCGTCTGGGACCATCGCATGAGCCGGTACCGCCGCCGCGGCCGCGCGCTGCCCAGCTGGCGCCGCCACCTCTTCCAGGTACCACCACCGATAGGACACAGCGCGAGCGACCCATCTGACCAAACTCACAGACCTAAACCACGCGCTGGAGCAGCGCCACCCATGCTCACGCACGCTCCCCGCCGCCTCCCTACCCCTATCGCAGCTGGTGGTGGCGGCCGTCGTCACGTTCCTCGTAGGGTCCGTGCTGCAGCTGAACAAGCTGGCCGTGCTCGACAGCGCGGGGCGCCAGTTCAGCCAGGCAAGGAGGATATCGAGAACAAGCACTCGACCGACGTTGAGTCGACGAACCCGACGAGACGTTGAGTCGACGAACCGAGTCTGCGCATCTGTATGAGCGTTCATCTTGAAGGTACTGGTAAGCCATGCTCCGATATCGGCTGGGTGCGAGCTCTGAATGACCCTCCCGGCAGGAGTCATACGCGTCGAAGACGTCGTTCCTGGTGCCCTTCGCCATCTGCAAGGCGCTGTGCAACCTGGTGGTGGGCGCCCTCGCCGACCGCTACGGCAGGGCCGTACACGCCGCTCCCTCACGGTTTGCACATAGCGTACCGGTGTACTCGGACACACTTGCCGCAGCTTCCTCCACGGCAGCCTGGCCTGACCCCAGTTCCCGGGTCCCTTCTCAACTCAACTGTACATTAATTATTTGTGTGTGCGCTACGGCCCTGCGGTACGGGCGCAAGCGCATCGCGTTGCTGGGGTGGGGCATCGGGCTGATCGCGCCCACCATGGTGCTCAGCGCCGCCACCTCCCCCGAGGGATGGGCGCAGGTCGTCGCCAGCTCCGCCTTCCTGGGCATGCAACAAGGTAGGGGCGTCCACTCGTCTATTTCTCAGCTCAACGTGAGCCGTGTTTTTGTCACTGAAATGACCGAACGTATGCCTCAAAAGCGCTCACGTCAAGCCGAGAAGTGGACGAGTGTGAGCCCCTGCAACAAGGTCTGGTGTGGTCGTGCATGATTCTGGCGATGATGGACCTGTGCGGGGCGGAGGCGCGTGGGTTCGCCAGCGGCCTCAACGAGACGGTGGGGTACACCGCCGTGGCCATCTTCGCGCAGGTGTACGGCGGCATCGAGCGCCGGTCGGTCACGTGCGGCTGGACGGACTCCATCGTGGACTATACCCGGCAGGGGGTGGCTTGAGAACAACCACTCGACCGACGTTGAATGTCCTCCTCCTTCTCCTCCTCCTTCTCCTCCTCCTCCTCCTCCTCCTCCTCCTCCTCCTCCTCTCATCTCCTCCTCATCCGCGCCTTTGTATGAGCATGCACCCTGAAGGTAAGCCATGCACCGATCTCGGTCGAGTGCTCGTTCTTAATTACCCTGCTCCCGTTAATGACCCTGCTCCCGGGCCGCCCGACTGTCTGGAGGCCGCGGGGTACACGGGGACGTGCGCGGGGCCCGACGACTGGATCCCCGCCTGCACCGGCAGCTGCATGTGCACGGGCAGGGGGCGTTATGAGAACAAGCCCTCGACACAAGTTGAATGCACGAAGTGAGTCCCACGTCCATATGAGTATGAGCAATCTCTCTCAAGCAAAGTCACGCTCCGATACCGGTCGAGTGCTAGTTCTCGCCGATCCTACTGCCGGGTTACACGGACGAGCCGTTCATGCTGCAGCTGGGGCTCATGCTCACGGGGTGGGGCCCGCCATAACATGGCCTCAACACATCATGCCGGTGGCGATTGACTTAAGCAACATGGGTGGGCAATTGTGTTGGATGGACATTTTGAGAGATGTCTGCCAGGCCCTATGACGGGGGGGTTCATCACCGCTGCGTTGCTGCGCGAGACGCTGTTTGTTGGGGGTGACGCGTCCAAGTCAGGTGGGGGAGTATTGAGAACAAGCCTCCTTCTCCTTCTCCGCACGTCTGTATGAGTATTCACCCTGAAGGTGAGTCATGCTCCGATCTTGGTCGAGTGCTTATTCTCAATGACCCTCCTGTTCGGTGGGGGAGGGAAAGGCAGCGTGAGGGAGCTGAAGATGCGGGGCGCCGGCGGGGGGTCGTTTGAACGGTTCGATGACGACGAGGAGGAGGAGGCTGACATGTTGGACGGCGGCGCCGGCGCCGGCGCCGGCGCCGGCGCCGGAATTGGCGCTTCGGATCCTTACAGCGATCGAGGTACCGGCGAGATTGGGAAGAGTAGCTATGATGAAGTGGAGGTGGACGTGGTTGTGAAGGATGGGTACGAGGGAGAGGAGGAGGAGGGCGACTGCGGCGGCGGGAGGGAGGGCGGAGCGGGGCCCCGGGGTGGAATGGCGTCGGTGGCGGGCGCGGGCGCGGAGGAGTCGCTGTGGGCGGCGTTCACGCGGACCACGTTCGGCAACCGCAGCCTGGCCGTGGCAGGGGGGGTCATGATAGCAAGCTCTCGACCGACATTGAGTCGACGTACCGAGTCTGCACTTCTGTATGAGCATTCACCCTGAATGTGAGTCATCCTCCGATCTTGGTCGAGTGCTTGTTCTCATTGGCCCTCCTGAGTGGTGTGCCTCGCCGGATTCTGCGCCAACTTCGAGACCGGCATGGCGTGGGGGCTCATCGCTAGCTGGGCAGGGGGGGTCTTGAGAACAACAACTCCACCGACGATGAATCTTCTCCCCCTCCTCCGCGCGTCTATGTGAGCAGCCACCCTGATGGTATGCCTTGTTCCAATTTCGGTAGGAGTGGTTGTTCTTAATGACCCTGCTGGCAGGCCCGCGACGGGCTGCTGCTGGGCGGGCGCGAGCGTGATTTCTTCACCGGGTGCTACTCCTTCCTCAAGGTAAGGCGGTGTAGGCCGAAACCGGTTGACACCCGCGTTGTAAAAGCCTGGGTTTAAATCTTGAAACTATAATTTGATAAGCTGCCTTCAACTTCTGCTTTCAACTGCAACTTGCGCCGCTGCATGAAGGGGTTCAGCCAGCTGGCGGCGGGGCTGGTGTCCGACCGCATCGGGCGGCGCGCCCCCATGTCCGCCGGCCTCATCGGCGGCGCCACCTCCCTCGCCGCCGCCGCCCTCGGCGCCGGATTCAACGGCCAGGTGCTCATCGGCGGCGTGGCCGGCGCGGACCTCAAGGCGCTCCAGTTCGGGTACCTGGCAGGTGCTTACACTCCTCCACATTCCCAACTTGAACGTCCAGGGTCACTCAAGCACCGAAATCACCCAGCGTATCCCACGAAGGTGCTCATGTTGAGCTGATAGGTGGACGGGTGGAAGCCCCTGGTACGTGGTGCTCAGCGGGGTGTTGCTTGGCCTCTCGACGGGTCTGATGTACCCGGTGCTGGCGGCGGCGGCGGCGGACCACGCGCCCCCCGGGCGCCTGGCGGGCACCGTGGGCGTGGTGCGCTTCTGGCGCGACCTAGGTAGGGTGGTGCAGATTGACCCTATGAAACTCATATTGAAAGCGCCTAGATCTAAGCGCCTGAAACTAGCGGAAGATAAACTGCTTTCAAACCTTGCTTCCAATTTCAGCTTGCGCCGCTACACCTGGGGTACGCTATGGGCATGCCCTTCGCCGCGCTGGCGGACGCCGCGTCCCCCGAGGCCGCGCTGCTCACGGTGGGGCCTGCCGGATATTGCTCGCCACGTCATAGGATGCCATTTAACTTAAGACCGATGGTTCAATATGCGTTGGATGACGCGGCTGGCAGATGTTACTCGCCACGTCATAGGATACCGTTTAAGTCAAGAAATGCGGATTCTAACTGCGTTGGGTGACGTGGTGCGCAGTTTATGCCCGGCCCTAGCTGACGGTTGCGGCGTTTATGTTCTGCGCGGGTGTCGCTGTTGCGGTGGTGTATCGTGAGAAGCCGCCGCCGGGGCAGGGGTTCGGGGCACGCGGGGCGGGTGGGGCGGGGGCGGCGGCGGGGGCAGGGAGGGTGACAGGGGCGGGGGCGGCGGTAGGTGCGGCAGGGGCAGGGGTGGAGGCGGGAGCATGGGATGGGGTGGGGGTCGGGTTGGGGTCGAGTGCGGGGGATGGGTGGAGAGGGGGCGCGCAGGGAGTAGCTCTCGGCGGTGGCACCAATGAGCGGCGCGGGAGGAGTGAGTCGACTGATGTGTGACGGCGGTGCCAGCTGTGGGGTTCGCGGGACAAATCCGCCGTCCACAGCATGTGACGGTGGTGGCGGCCGGGGGGCGCGGGTCGAGTGAGCCGCCGAGTGTGAACGTGTGGACAGGGGCGCAGACGCAGGGCAAGGGGAAGGCAACTTAGAGATGCGGCTTTCGTCGCGTTAGGTCAACCATAGATGCCAATATTTACACACAATGGGCTTTCCATAGTGGCATCAGCTAGCGTTCATGCGTGTCTTAGGTCGCCTAGTTGGTTGATACTCGCTCGGCGTGGGTTCCATTGTGCGTGCGTTTGTTGTTTAGCATGGTTACATGGGCAGGCGTGCGTGTGGGTTATTCAATGCATGTTATTTACAGTGGATGTGGCAGCAGGTAGCATTGCATGGGTGTCTTGCATCGTGCTCGTATGTATATCGTTTGTTCATCCTCATCCATCGGTCATTCACTCCGGGGCCGCAGGGGTACTGCTCTCGCCGCCCTCGCTCACGCGGCAGTTGCGGCACTCGCACATCTTGAGGCCGCCGCAGTCGAGCTTGTGGAACTTCCAGTCCTTCTTCTGGCACGCAGGGGTGCAGTAGCGTACCATGTTGAAGCCCTTCACGGGCCGGCAGCCCCCGCACGTGCGGTTGGCGTCGGAGGCGCCGCACGACTCGCACGCATTGAGCAGCTTCAGGTCTGCGATAGCATTGGCATCGCCTTGCGCGGCGGCGGCCTTCAGGAAGCTCCTCGCGCGCCGTGCGTTCTTGGGAAGGCCGTGCTCGCCGTGCATGTAGCCATGGCCGAGCACGTACTGGGATTGGTCGTCACCTCCCCTAGCGCCTTGCTCCCACCACGCCACCGCCTGCGCGTCGTCCTGCTCCACCCCCTCGCCGCTCGCGTAGCACACGCCGAGGCAACCAATGGCGTCCGCGCTCCCATGATTAGCCGCCCTGAGGTACCACTGCGCCGCCAGCTCGAGGTTCAGATCTACGCCCCTGCCGTTGGCGTAGCAAACACCGAGGTCGGCCTGGGCGCCCGCGTGCTCTTGCGCGGCCGCCTTGCCGTACCACGCCGCCGCCGCCACCTTGTCTGGCTTCACCCCTTCCGTCCCTTCGTGGTAGCAGAGAGCGAGTTGGTATTGGTCCTCCGCGTTTCCCTTCATCGCGCCCTTGCGCCACCCCTTCGCGAGCTTGCTCAGCCCCATAACAGCAGCAGCCTTGCCGCGGAGGCCTCGCGGTCAGATCCTCGGCGACAGCCGGCGCGCTCGCCCACAGTCGCGACGTGCGCGGCGGCGGCGGCGGCAAAGATACCCCCCCTTCCTGGGCTGCAACGGCACCCCTCACCTGTAACCTACAACCGGACTACTCGACGCTCTCCCTCCCTCGCACCCACGCCTCGAACCCCGCGGCCGGCCCCTCGGCGACGCCCGGGACGCTCGCCGGCGGTTGCGACGTGCGCGGCGGCGGCGGCAGCAGAGGCTCGCCCCCCCCCTCTATGTGCGCTGCCTATTGTGGTGGCGACGGACGCCAAGCTTTCAAGCTGTGAGCGCGGGAAAACCCCTGTCGACGGACTAGCTCTACTCGTGCTATTATCCGCCCGACCGCCCAGGGTTTTAGGCTTTTGGGTTTAGGGTTGAGGACGAGGACCATACTGTCCATCAGTCAGCCAGTCAAGCACCTTGGCTCTCTGGCCCCAAGCCCCTCTCGCCGCTCTACGCCACTGCCCGTCGCGCGACGCGACCCCCGCACCATGAGGCGCTCTCGCACCAATCACAGTCCCGCCGCATTTGAAGCCTGCGACCGACAGCACAGTCTGATAGACACAGGGTCACTCAGTCACATTAGGGTTCGTCGTGGTACGAGTAGCGGCGGAGGCATCGGCAGCGTGTGGCGATACTACCTTGGACATTCGTATCAGAGCTACCTCTCCAGTCAATTCGTTGCATTGCATTCACAGTGTGGCAGCAGGTGGCGTGCATGCATGTCTTGCGTCGTGCTCGTAGTTAGATCATTAATTCATCCCCAGCCGCCAGGCATTCACGCTGGCGCCGCAGAGGTGGTGCTGCCGCCGCGGTCGCTGACGCAGGTGAGGTACTGGCAGGTCTTGCGGGCGCCGCAGTGGGGCTTGTGGCACATCCAGTGCCGCGCCGCGCACTCGCGCCCGCAGTACCGCACCCCGCTGCCGCCGGGCCCCGCGCAGCACCCGGGGCACGCGCGGCTGGCGTCGGGGGCGCCGCACGCCGCGCACGCATCGGCCGCACGCGCGCACACATTGAGCATCTTCAGAGCTTCGATAGCATCAACCTGCCCTTGCACGGCGGCAGCCTTCATGTGTTCCTTCGCGCACACTCCGTCTTTGGGAAGGCCGCGCGTGCCGTGCGAGTAGCAACGGCCAAGGCTGTACTGCGCATTGGCGTCTCCGCCCCCAGCCGCCTTCTCCCACCACGACACCGCCGACGCGTTGCTCTGCTCCACGCCCCGGCCGGATGCGTAGCAGTCGCCCAGGAAACCCTGGCTTGCCGCGTGCCCGGCGTCGGCGGCCTCGCGGTACAGCGTCAGCGCCAGCGCGTGGTTCTGCTGACCCAGGTCGTCGACCCTCCGCTGCGCCTGCTGCGCCTGCGCCGCCGCCTCCTCCCTCGCCGCCTCCTCCCTCGCCGCCTCCCTCGCCGCCTCCCTCGCCGCCTCCTGCCGCGCCGCCTCCTCCCTCGCCGCTCCCTCCCTCGCCGCCTGCTCCCGCCGCGCTGCGTCGGCGGCGGCATCGGCGGCCGCCTTGGCTTCAGCGGCGGTGAGCTTCTCAACTGCCTCGGCAGCGGCAGCCGAGGTGGCAGCGGCGGCAGCGGCGGCGGCGGAAGCGGCGGCGGTGGCGGCGGCGGCGGCGCGGCGTTGCTGCTCCACCCTGGCGTTGCACGCCACCGTCTCGCGCGTATCGGTATCCGCCGCCGCCTCCGCCGCCTCCACCGCCGCCGCCTCCGCCGCCGCCGCCGCCGCCGCAGCCGCTCCCCCCTCCTCGTCTTCATCGTCAGGCCATGCCACAGCCTCAGCCGTGGTCGCCTCCTCCTCGTCATCGGAGTCCGAGTCCAGCCCCGTGGCCTTCATGTAGCGGCGCAGGTTGAAATTGAAACCCAACCTTGAAATCAATTCACATTATCACAGCGTCAAGCGCTGATACCATACGCGCTTTCAACACGGGTTTTGATAGTGGCAACCTGCACCGCCCTACCTTGAGCGCTGCCTTTTGTCTCGCGGTCCTGACTGTCTTCACGGCGGGTCGGTCGGGCATGGTGCGGTATGTGGAGGGGTCCGACCAGGGAGCAGGGCCTTTGCACTGGTGCCCTCGCTGTGTGGTCATAGTGCACCTGTACACAAACGTTACTTGGCGGGTGGCGGATGAGCCCACTCAGGGAGAACCTCACAACCGACAGTCGGGACGGAACATGTGAGCAGAACAGGGAACTAGCCCAAGGCCCTGCCGGGAGGCGCGGCCGGCGCTGGGCGGACTCTTTGTGGCGGTGGGTGGCGGAGTGGCGGGCGGGGCAGGACGGGGCGGGGCAGGGGCGGGGTGGCCGGCGGGGTGGCCGGCGGATGGCGCGGGGGGCCGCTGCGTGCTGGTGAATCCAGGCGGAGGGGGCGTCCTTGTGCCAGGGTGTTCCACTTGTTTCCGTGAAAGCTTAGCCATACGCAAGTTGAAGGTATTAATTTGGGATGACTGGTGCCGTTGAGTGGTATCAGAGACAAAACGGCATAAGCTGCGCTGAGAGATTGAGAGGGACGCTTTTGGGTCTACACGAAGGAGGCACCAAGCTCCCGCCCTGCCCCCCGTGGCCAAAGTTGAGCTGAAGACGAAACGAGTGGCCATGCCAGGGAGGGGGATGCGGCGAGTGTGTACGGGTAGCTACACCGGCACGCTACTATACTAACTAAGTATAAGACAACAGTCGGGGTGGAGCTGAAAAGCTACCGAGTGTAAAGCCCCGCCTGGAGCGTTCGCGGTTCCGCAGCTCCTCCGCCGCCAGGTAAAGTCAGGTAAATAAAGTAATGGTCGCCGCATTATAAGATGCCATTCAGCTTAATAAACCGGGGTTGGCATCACAGAGCAGGTTGGCGGTTGAGGAATGTTTGCTGGAGGTGGGTTCCGGGGTCCCTGCCGCAAAGTGCGCGAGCACGGCGGGGGGCACCGTCTTAAGCAGCGCCGCATCCTCCTCCCTCTGGTGTGACCTGGACAGCGGCCGCCGTTCATCTTCCTCGCAGCAGGGTCGCTTGAGAACCAACACTCGAACCGAGATCGGAGCATGCCTTACCAAGTACCTTCGGGGTGAATGCTCATACACACTCAAGGATGAGGGGGAAGAGATGATAAAACGTTGGTCGAGTGCTTGTTGTCGATGACACGCCACGGGAACCAGGGCGAGAGCATTGTGCCTTCATATGCACGCGGACACGTCTCTCTCCTTCTCAAGAACTCTCCTGCCTCGGGGACTCCTGGCTGCGGCGGCGGTAGTAGTATTGGTGGCGGCGGCGCACTTTTCCACGCTTGCGGGGGGAGATTAGCTCGCGTCGGCGTCGGCGCCTCCTCCTCCGCCTTCGCCGCCTGCGCCTCCGCCTTGACGCAGGCCTCCGCCGCCGCCGCCTCCGCCTTGCGCCGCGCCACGTGCTCCGCCAGCGTTGGCCACGCCTGCTCTTCCTCGCCCGCAGGGGCAGCGATGGCGGAAGCGCTCTCCACCGCCGTCGCCGCTGCGTACGCATCCGCCTCTGCCGCCCGTACCTCCGCTGCTGCCGCCGCTGCCACCACCATAGCGGCGACCGGAACAGTCCTCGCCGGACCACCCAGCCCCGCCATCAATCTACCCCCCGCCCCCGCCCGTTCACCTGCCCCCGCCCCCCCCGCCGCCGCAGATGCCCGGGGCTTGACCGCCGCCGCCGTGCACGCCTGCGCCATCATCGCCGCCGCCGTCGCCACCCCCGACAACGTGCTGCCGCCGTGCTGCCCGTGCATGCCGCCGTTAGAAATCCCCATCACCACCGGCGGCAGCGGCCCCAGCCCCATCAGCGATGTCTGCCCCATGCTCATTGGGTTGTTCGTGCCAAACTGCCAAAGGGGCAGGCATTCGGGAATGGCGGCGGCGGCGGCGGCGGCGGCCTCCACCTTGGCTTCAGCGGCCATGTGCTGCTCGACTTCCTGTTCAGCGGCAGCGGCGGCAGCAGCGGCGGCGGCAGCAGCGGCGGCGGCGGCGGCGGTTTTGGCGCGAGCTGCCGCGGCCGCCACCGTGGCCTTCTCGGCCCTCTCGGCTCGGGCTTGATCCTCCACTGCGGCGATGGCCGCCTCCGTCTCACGCTTTTCCCTCTGCACTGTTGCCGCCTCCGCCGCCGCCGTCGCCGCCACCGCCTGCACTTCCGTCTGCGACCGTGCCACCGCCACCGACGCCGCCTGCACCGCCGCCATCACCCGCATGTCCTCGTCGTGCCGCGCCTGTTCCTCCCACTCCAGCTGTTCGCGGCGCGTCGTGAGCTGCCTCTCCGCCGCCGCCTCCGCCTCCGCCACTGCCCCTGCTGTCGCCGCCGCCTTTGCCTCCTCCTCCGCCGTGACGCGCGCCTCCACCTCCTCTGTCTTCGCAGCCTCCATCTCGCGCCGCGCCAAGCGCTCCGCCGCCTCCGCCTGCCGCTCCGCCCACGCACGCTCCTTCTTCTTGACTCTCTTCGTCTTGGCCTTATCCGCCTTGCGCTGCTTGTTTTCCTCCGCCGTGTCCTCCTCCGCCAGGATCCGCTCCTGCTCGCGCTCTATCTCCGCCGCCTCGCCCGCCGCCGCGCGCCGCTCCAGGTTCTGGCGCAGGCACTGCATGATCACGGTGTGGATCATGGGGTACCGGTCCTCCGCCTCGCGGTCGTGCAAGTTGCACACCACCTCAGCGCGCTCGCGCAGCACCGCCTCCATCTGCAGGTCCAGCGTCAGCACCCGCTCAATAGCGCGTACCAGCGGCAGCGCCATGCGCTTGTGCAGCCACCGCGCCTGATCCACCAGCCGCAGCCTGTCCCAATTCACCTCGCCGCGCCCGCCCCGCTTCCACTCGCGTACCTCGCGGTCCACCTTGGCGGCGTGCTCGTCAGTAAGCTGGTACTTATAGCCGGTGCCCTCGGTGCCCGCTGCGTCTGATTTCACCACCGCCATTTGGTGCGCGCTGTTTTGCAGGCGCTTGGTTTCTTTGGTTCTAGCCCCCTGCGCCTCCTCGACGCTCCGCAGGTCCGCCTGCTACGGCCGCGCATATGATCCACGCCACGTCATAGGATGCCGTTTCATTCAAGGAACGAGCGTTTCAAAGGGGGCGGACGACGTGACAAGCAACATCTGTGAGGCCCGACGCTCTGTAGCTCGTCGAGCTTCTGGCGGTTGAGTTGCTGGCGCAGGTTGACGTCGTGCACGATGCGTTCGCGCTCCTCGCGCTCCACGCGCCCCGCCGCGCTCGGGTCCTCGTGGACAATCAGCTTCTTCTCCTGCGCTGCCGCCGCCTGCCTCCGCAATTCCACCTCCAACGTGCGCAGGCCCCCTATGCGCTGGTTGATCTCGTGGCGCTCATTCTCCAGCTCGACGAGCTCTATTCCCAGCAGTAGGGTCCTTGAGAACAAGCAATCGACCGATATTCAGAGCACGTCTTACCTTCAGGGTTGATGCTCATACAGACTCGGTTCGTCGACTGAGCGTCGGTCGAGTCGGTCGAGTGCCTGTCCTCAATGACTCCCTGCCTATCAGAAAGATGCGCAGGTCGCACAGCTTGAAGTGGAGCATGGAGTGTTCCGCCCACAGCATGCGGAATCGCGCCACGTCCGCGGGGACGGCAGGGTCCAGCCCGCGCAGCACCTCGGGGTTCCGCAGCGAGGCCAGAGCGCACGGCCGCAACTTGCCATTCACATCAGAGTCTGAAACCGTTACCTCCACAAGTTTGCTTCAATCGCTGAAACCAGTCGCGGTCAACCTGTGGTGGGGGTGCAGCGCGCCGCACCAGCGACTGGGTGGCGGCGGCGGTGAGGATGTTGTCCACCTGGCGGCGCACGGACAGCTTGGTGGACAGCAGGCCCTGCAGCAGATCCGACTTGGATGCCAGGCCGGCGATGTCCGCCTCGGACCGCTCGCACACCATGGCCTCCTCCAGCTGCACGTAGGAGTACTCCTCGTGGTCGCTGTACACCCAGTGGAGCAGCCGCTCGCCCAGGAAGCTCTCCACGGGGGGCGCGGGCGCGGAGGCGGCTGCGGCGGCGGGAGCGGCGGCGGCGGCGGCGGCAGCGGTGGCGAGCTTGTGCTCGAAGATTCGCTCGCCAGCCGCCAGGTCGTCGGAGAGGGAGACGCCGTCCAGGATGCGGTGCCCATCCCGCACCATCCACTTGTGGGGACACAAGCTGAAATTGACAAATTGAAAGCAAATTTTGAAAGCGGTTCATCATGTTTCAGCTTCAAGCGCTGGAACCAAGCGCGGTGAACCTGCGGTGAACCTGCGGTGAACCTGCGGTGAACCTGGGGTGTACCTGGGGTGAACCTGGGGTGAACCTGGGGTGAACCTGGGGTGAACCTGGGGTGAATCTGGGGTAAAACTGGGGTGAACCTGAGGTAAACCTGGGGTGTCCCTGAGGTGAACATGGGGAGAACCTGAGGTGGACCTGGGGTGAAGCTGCAGCCGCCTACCTGTGCTCTGGCGGCGGTGCTGTTGGGGTAGAGCGCCTGCCAAGCACCCACGCACAGGCGCAGCGCGCGGTCCGACTCGTCCGTGCACAGCTCGCGACCGTGATAGTCCCCCTTGCCGCCGCCGCCGCCGCCGCCGCCGAGGCCGCCGCCGCCCACCCTCTCGTCGAGCCCGTCTCCGCTTCCCGCGCCAGGCTCCTTGCCACCGCCGGTCCGTGTCTTCTTTCCACCTCCACCCTTCCCGCCCCCGCCCCCGCCCCCGCCGCTGCCCTTCTCCCCCGCCGCCGCCTCCCCTACAGCCAGCCCGCTGCCCCCCTGCACGCTACCGGCGCCGCCGCCGCCGACGTCGCCGCCCCCTCCACCGCCGACGGTGATGCCGAAGATGGGCGACAGCTCGCTCAGCACGTCCGGCATCTCCGTCATGCTCTCGCGGGTCATGTGCACCATAATGCGTTCCAGCGGCGCCCACCGCGCCTTCACAAACGTCCACAGGTAGTCCAGATCCGCCCCTTCCAAGCCGTGGAGCCGTGCGCCGAAGTCATCCAGGCGGACAGGATCCCGACGCGACGCGGTCGACAGGCGCGTGGCATGAACCGAAACGCCACCGGGCGGCGATGTTTTTCTCGACGCGGGGGAACTTGCGGTGCTGCCGATGTACTGGTTCAAGGTGTCGCTGTGGGCGTCGCTGTTGCCGCTGGACCGCATGCTGCCGCCGGTGCCGACGTTGCCGCTGGAGCGCGCGCTGCTGCCGTCGGAACTGGAGCGCGTGTTGCCGCCGTTGCCTCCGTTGCCCAGGCGCCGGGTGAGTGCCAAAGCAGAGGCGCAGGGGGATTCACCGTCGTCGTCGTCGTCCCACCCGTACACGGTGGCTTCGAGCGAGTCGGGAGGCACCCGCCTGGGGGCGCACGAGGCGGCGCCCGGGCGGTGGCGGTGCATGCCCTCGCCCGCGCGCTCCGCCGCTGCCGCAGCGCGACGCGCGGTAGCCTGTGCCTCCCGCGCCGCCACATACTGGGCCATGGCCTGCACCATGTGCTACGGCCGCCCAAAGATTGGGAGTCGGCGTCACAGCGCGCAATCACACTCAAATAACGAGCGTCCACAATTCGTTTGATGATGGTGAGTGGCAGTATGCTGCAGGGCCCCACCATGCGCAGCGGCAGGTGCCGCGCGCGCGCCATGGCCTGCAGCGCGATCACGATGTCTGCGCGCTTCTCCCCGTCGGACTCCGGCGGTGCCGACTCGCCCCCCTCCTCCGCCGCCGCCGCCGCTGCCGCCTCGCCTTCCTCGCCGGCGGGGATCTGCCCTCGAGGCACGTTATTGTACTCCCGCGAGGTAGGGCCGGCCAGAGATTCCCCGCGACGTCATCGATACGCATTTTGAACTCTCGGTTCTTGAGTAAACTGGCATCCTATGACGTGGCGAGCAACATCTGGCAGAGCCTACCACGAAGGTAGGCGGCACTCCTTGAGCACCTGCGCCGCCTCCGCCATCTTCTCTTTCCGCAGCTCACTGGACGCGGGGTCCTGAGACACCGCCCCCATCGGGTACACCGGCGCGTATATCTGAGTCGGCTCCTTAGTCCAGGGTCAACCACGCACACTTTCCAGTTCAGTTGAGTTGAGTTGAGTTGAGTTTGGTCTGATATGATTAGTGATGTTTAGCTCAGCTCAGTTCAGTCGAGTTCAGTACATTTCAGTTGGGTTTGGTCTGTGATGGATGACGTGGCGGGCGTGGGCGTGGGCGTCGTGTACTCGGCCCCACCTCCGTCTGCGTGAGAAACTTGGGGATCTTCTCGTAGATGCTCTCCTCGCGGTTCTCATTGGCCGGCGCCGCGCCAGGTGTCACACCCTTGTTGGCGGCCTCTGCCGCCTCATGCCCAGCTGGCAAGCCCCCATTGGCGGTGGCGGCAAGGGCGGCGCCCCCATTGGCCGCCCCGCCCCCGCCCGTGCCCCATTGGCCACCGCCGCCGCCGACTTGCACTTCAACTGGTGAAGCATATGCGCCTTCGAAGCGAACGACAGCAGGTACCTCGTTGCAGGCCCCCCGCCTTGCACGCGTTCCCTTGTCAGCTCAACGCAGCACCTTCTGGACACGGTGAACGAGGTCAGGTTAGGGATGAAACGGCTTTCATTAAATCAGTGCGGGAGCGACATGTCCCTGTGAGTTGGCGTGCTGTGATTGCCCAAGAGCATGACCGCTCCAAATGTGTACCCAATGCACAGTGTCTTTTGGATTGTATTGATGCGTTCTGGTTGGTCGAAAAGCTTCGATTCGGTGCCACACCCGACAATAAGTGTCAGGTGAATCAAATAAACAATGAGTGCAAGGCCCTGCCCCGCAGGCGTGACGTTGCGCACGACGCTCCCCCCCGCGCCCCCCAGCCCCACGCCACCCGCGCCCATGCTCCCGTTTTGTGCAGAATTGGCCATGCTACTGTGCTGCGCCAAGATATGCATGTCCTTCTCCGCCTCCACGTTGGCCATCTGCGCCGGCCCCTTCACCACGTCCAGGAACCGCCCCGCGGAGTACCGCCACCATTTGAATTCCAAAGCAAAACTTGAAAGCAGTTTTTCGCATTTCAGTTTCAATCGCTGACACCAGGCGCTTTGAACGCGGGTTTCAATGCCATTCAACTTGCACCTCCCTGCCTTGTTGAGCAGCGGGCTCTGCTCCGCGCTGAGGTAACCCTCCAGGAACTCGTCCCTGCACCGTGGCGGCTCACGTTGAGAGGATGTCAGTCTCACGTCGGAAGGATATCAGTATCACGTTGGAAGGATGTCACAGTTTCACGTCACAACGATATCAGCCTCACGTTGAAGATGTACCGGGACACAAGGGCCGGGTGGATGGGCAACTTACCCAGGGCGGTGCCCGAAGTTCTCCAGCCCGGCAGTGGCCTCCGCTTGCAGGGCTGCAGCGCGCTGCCGGTGCTCCGAGTTGCGCATTTCCTCGGAGGGCATTTGGTTGGACACCGCAGTGCCCATGACGACGGAGCCGGTGGTGACGTCGTCGCGCCGGCCGCGGGGCAGCACCCCGCGCAGCGGCGGCAACAGCGCCGGGTGCTGCAGATGCTCGCGCAGCTTGGCCATGAGACCTGGCTCCGCGTGCACCCGCGCCAGTGCGTCCGCCACCACGGCCACCCGCGCCACCCGCGCCTCGCGCTCAGCAGCGCCTGGCAGCTCCCACATGTAGAGGCGCCAGGCAAATTTGAAGGCAACACCTGGGAGCAGTTTGTTGTACTATAGTTTTCATACTGAAACCAGGCACTTCGAGAACGGGGTTTCAAGTTGCAACACCCCACCCAGTCCATCCCCGGCGCCGTATGCACGCCGTTGGGCATGCGGACGTGGCCCTGCTCCTCCGGGCAGCAGGGTCATGGAGAACCAGCACTCGAACCGACATCAGGGCATGCTGAACCGGGTACCCTCAGGGTGTATGCTTCCTTATACAAACGCGTGGAGGAGAAGGATAATTAACGTCGGTCGAGTGCTTGTTCTCATACCCCCCTGCCAGCTGGCGCATCAGGTGGATCTTCTCGAAGGTGAGCGAGGGCCCCTCATCATCGCTGGAGTCATCCCAGTAGTCCAGCAGAAGGGCCTGGCAGAAAACACTCTGAATCATCAGGCAGGTGGCATTCATTTCAAGAAACGAAGCTTGCCAAAATCTGTTGAAGGAGAGCCCGGTGAAGAATTCTCAACGCACCAGGCAGGTGGCATTGAATCCACGAAAGCGGGTTGAGACATGTAAGACTGATATTTTGAGCAGTTTCTGCTGGGCCCTACGGTCGAAGGCGTGTTGCAGCGGCACGGATCCGACAGACCCGCGGGCCGACCGGTCGCTCTGGTTGGACAGCTCCGCGGCGACAGCCTCGCAGAAGAGCCATCGCCATCAAGTAGAACTTACCTTGAGTGTGAATGCTCATACAGACGCGCGGGGGAGGAGGAGGAGATTTAACGTCGGTCGAGTGCCTGTTCTCAATAAGCCCCCTGCCTCAGCGCGGAGCACGCCCGGGTCGGCGGACAGCAGGGGCGCCGGCCGACCGCCCACCATGTCGGCCAGCATCCTCAGGCAGCAGGGTCATTGCAAACAAGTAATCCAACGGCGGTCGGAGCCTGACTTACCTTAAGTGTGAATTCTCACACAGATGCGCGGAGGAGGAGGAGGAGGAGGTTTCAACGTGAGCCAGTGCTTGTTCTCAATAACCCCCCTGCCGGGGTCATCACCCTCCCACTCTCGCTGCCCACATGCTTGGACGGATCCAACATCCCGGGAACCGGCCGCGGGTCCATCGCAGAGCTGCCCCCCGGCCGCGCCCCCCCGCCCCCCGAGGTCCCGTCCCCCCCTGCCGGCCTGCCCCCGATGTACCCGCTGAGGTGCATGTCCGTGGGAAGCGCCATGGGAAGCAACCACGCGCTACGGCCACCCAGATATTGTACGCCACGTCAAAGGACGCCATTTCACTCAAGAAACGACGATTCGACATGCGTTGGACACGCCAGGGCCTGGCAGATATCACTCGCCACGTCATAGGATGCCATGTATCTCGAGCAAGGAGGGTCCAACATGCGTTGGATGACGTGGCGGGGGTATACGTGGCAGGCGCTACCACACGCTGGCATCGCCCGCCTCCTCGCGCTTGACGTCGCGCGGGAAGCGGCGCTCCAGGCACTGAAACTGGTCGTGCGAGGTGAGGTGGCGCCCGACGCCGTGGCAAGCGCAGGAGTTGGCGCGCCACGTGCGCCACTTGCCGGTGTCGATGCGGGCCGTGATCACCTCGCGCAGCAGCGTCTGGTCCTCGCGGGGGTTGCTGGGGACGACGCTCTCGGCGTACTCGCGGAATGACTTGAGGGGGATGTCGATGAGGGACAGGATCGACATGGGGTCGCGCTCGACCTCGATCTTCCAGTACCGCTTGACGGCGACGAGCGACCTGGTGCGATCGCCGGCGCGGCGGCGCGCTGCCTCGGCGTTGCGGAGGGCGGTCTTGTCCTGCGCCTGTGCGGCGCCGGAGGAATCTGTCTTGCCGCCGCCGCCGCCGCCGCCGCCGCCTGCGCCGCCGCTGCCGCCGCCGCCGCTGCCGCCGCC
>Ga0307489_10000414_pt1 | contig 25592 bp, 34 predicted proteins | sample SB12metaG_FD_202247 | JGI IMG/M metagenome (GOLD analysis project Ga0307489, IMG submission 202247) | Sea-ice brine microbial communities from Beaufort Sea near Barrow, Alaska, United States - SB 1.2 | ecosystem: Environmental > Aquatic > Marine > Coastal | place: USA: Alaska | collected... | reverse complement strand
TCCCCCAGTCTATCAGACAGGGGGACACAAGGAGGTGTGAAGTACTCCAGAACGGCTTAGGTTGAGCTGATAAGTGGACGAGTGTAAGCCCCTGCCGCCATCGCCTTGGTGTCGGATATCATCATCTGGTTCTGGAGCTTGATGCTCTGCCCGATCGAGGGGTCCTGCATTTCCAGTTGCTGCTGGAGGCGCCATGTTGTAGCAGCGCAAGTAGAATTTGAAACCAGATTTTGAAAGCGGCTTATGAAGTTTGAGTTTCAAGCGCTGAGTTCCGGACGGTTTCAGCAGGGTTTTTGATAGGGGGAACCTGCACTGCCTTACCATGTGGCGGCTTCGGCGAGAGCGGCGCGGGTGTCGGCGTCGGCGGCAGCGGAGGCGGCAGTTCCCACGCGCCCGAGCACCAGGGGCATACACTCGTTCATTTTTCGGCTCAACATAAGCGCTTTGAGTGGGATAGGGGGTGCATAATGGGATTGTTTGGGGTTTGTTTATGAGGTGTCAGGGGGTATTATGGGGTAAACAGGGTGTATTTTGTGTTAGAAATGGCTCAGGTTGAGCTAAAACATGGACGAGTGTAAGCCCCTGCCGAGGACGGTGGATAGCGAGGCACCGAGAGTTGAACACAGCGCGCGCGAGTCAGCGAGGGCGGCGGTAGCCTTGAGGCTGACTGCGGCGGCGGCCGTTGCGCGGCCCTCGGCCAGGGGCTTACACTCGTCCACTTTTCGGCTCAATGTAAGCACATTTTGTTGGATACGTTATATGCATGATTTCCCCCCAGTCTATTATACAGGGGGACAAGGGGAGGTATAATCAAAACGGCTTAGGTTGAGCGGAGAAGTGAACGAGTGTAAGCTCTTGCCCACGGCTTCCGCGGCTCGGCGCTTGGCGGCGACTGTCGCGGCGCCGTGCGCGTTCGCGTGCTCCCTCGCGTGGAGAAATCGTGCTTGCGCCACCGCGAGCTGCGAGCGCGCCACCAGCGCAGTTGCGTTCGGATGGTGCGCCGGTGCATTCGTATTGTGCGCGGCAGTAGCGGAGGTAGCACTGTCGAAAACCATGGTGTTGTCGTGATCGGCATCCGTGGCGGCGGCGGCGGCGGCGGCGGCTGCTGCTTCAGCCTCGGCGCAGGAGCTTACACTCGTTCACTCCTCAGCTTAACTTAAGCTCTTTGTATGGGATAAGGGGTGCGCATAGGGATTGTGTAGCCCGTGTTAAGGGGGTGTTTAGGGTGTGTGGGGTGTTTTTGGATGTCAGACACGGCTCAAGTTGAGCTGAGAAGTGGACGAGTGTAAGCCCCTGCCTCGGCGGCGTCAGCGGCGAGTTCGGCGAGCTCCACCTCCAGCGCCGCGCACTCCTCCGCCCCGGCATCCGCCCGTCGTCCCTGCGCCGCCGCAGCCGACTCATGCTCCGCCGCCGCCGCGCACGACGCTGCCGCCTCGCCGCAAGGGCTTACACTGATTCGTTTCTCAGCTCAACGTAAGCGCTTTCTGTGGGATAAGGGGTGCGTCAAGGGATTGTTTGAGGGGGACTTAGGGGGTGTTAGAGGGTGTCATGGGGCGTTTATGTGTCAGAAACGGCTCAGATTGAGCTGAGAAGCGGACGAGTGTAAGCCCCTGCCTCGCCGCACACCCCCGCCAGCTCCTCCACCAAGCTCCCCCCCCGGGCTATCGCGGCATCCCGCGCCGCCGCCGCTGCCGCCGCCTCCTCAACCGCCGTACCCGCCGCCGCCTCTGCCGCCCGTGCCCGCGTCAGCGCTGCCGCCGTCGCCTCCGCCCAGGGGCTTACACTGGTTCACGTTAGAGCTCAACTTGAGCAACTCCAGGACACATTCATGAGTTGAGTTGGGTTATACGGTGGACGGAAGAGCTCAAGTTGAGCTGAAATGGGAACGAGTGTCAGCCCCTGCCTCCGCCGCGGCGATGAGCGCGAGGCGCAGCGACGTGGACTCCGCCTCCGCGGCGGCGGCGCGAACCGCCGCCGAGCAGGATCTTGCACTCGTTCACGTGAGAGCTCAACTTGAGCAACTCCAGGACACGTTCAAGAGCTAAATCGGGTTATCCGGTGGACAGAAGAGCTCAAGTTGAGCTGAATTGGGAATGAGTGTAAGCCCCTGCCGGCGAGTCCTCCAGGGAGTCCATCCCGGGGAAGGTGATGACCCGGAGGTCCAGCTTCCCGGGCCGTGGCGTGATACCGGCCTTGGTGTAGCGGCGCAAGTTGAATTACAAAGCAAAACTTGAAAGCGGTGCATCAACTTTAAGTTCCAAGCGCTTTGATTTAGGCGCTTTCAACACAGGTTTGATGGGTTCAACCTGCACCGCCGCACCTTGGAGGCTGAGGTGGGTGACTGGGGCAGGAAAGAGGCCGCGGAGGTCGGGTAGGAGGCGGGGGCAGCGGGAGTGGAGGTGCCGGAGTCCACGCTGTATGCAGCCAGGTACGCGTATTTCGTCACCCCCATTTTCGCTTTCGCCACCGCCGCCGCCATCTTTGCGTTGGACACTTCGCTCGCGGCGGCGGCGGCTTTGCAGTCCGCCGCTACCGCCGCCGTCTCCGCCATCTCGTAGGGCCTGGCAAGTTCTGCTTGCCACGTCATGGGATTTGATTCAACTCAAGAAACAAGGGTTCGGACAGCGTTTGCTTGCCAAGTCATAGGATTTCATTCAACTCAAGAAACAAGGGTTCGCACGGCGAATCGATGACATGGCGGGTTCTATCTGCCAGGCAAGTTTTGCTTGCCACGCCATAGTTTTTCATTGAAATCAAGGAACAAGGGTTCGGACAGCGTGTCGATGAAATGTGTACCGGGGTTGTACAGGGGGTGTATAGAGGTGTATAGGGTTGTACAGGGGTGTATAGGGGATGTGTATGGGGTGCACAGAGGATATATAGGGGTGTAAAGGGGGTGTATAGGGGGTTTCAACGCCGTTCGCGAGAGCAGGTTATATCTGCCAGGCCCCACCTCCTTGGCTCGGGCGGTGAGCGCTGCGATTTGCTGCTCCGCTTGGGAGCTGCTAGCCGCCGCGGCCGCCGCGTTGCGCCGCGCCGCCACGGTGTAGCGACGCAAATTGAATTTGAAAGCAAAACTTGGCAGGCAATTCATCGTATTTTAGTTTCAAGCGCATGGTTCCAGGCGCTTTCAACATGGGTTCCATCGGTTCATCCTGCACCGCCTTACCACGGCGCCCGTGGCGGCGGCCGTGGCTTTCGTCGCCGCCGCTGCCGCCGCCTCCTCCATTTAGGGCCTTGCGGATTATGCTCGCCACGTAACAGGCTGCAGTTTGACTCAATAAACGAGGGTCTAAAATATGGACGTGGCTAGCATAATCCGACAGGCCCTACCTCCATCTCTCCCACCTTCTTGCGTAGCTCCGCGTTGTTCTTCAGCGACAATCCGAGTTTGCTCGTCACCGCAGCGAGCGCCAAGCCGTGCGACAGGGGCGCCCTGCCGTGGCCGTGGAACAGGGGCTTACACTTGTCCACTTCTCAGCTCAAACCGAGCCGTTTCTGACACAGAAACACACCCGAACACCCCCTAATAACCCCGGACACCCCGTAAATACCCCATGACTACCCCCTAAACGCACCCCCTATTCCATACGAAAGCGCTCACGTTGAGCCGAAAAGTGGACGAGTGTAAGCACCTGCCGTGAAAGCTGGGGAAGCTGCCGCCGGCACCGCCGCCGCCGCCATCCCCGCCGTGCCCGTGCCCGTGCCCGCCGCCGCCGTCCACTCCCTTGACTGATTGCCCATACAGGGAGTCAACGCCGCCGCCGCCGCCGCCGAGTGTCTGACCCTGGTGAACCCACACGCTCTTCGACGGCAGACTCTCCCACGTCGGAGTGTCCTCCACGCCGGGCACGCGCCAGGCCCTCATGCAGGGGCTTTCACTCGTCCACTTTTCGGCTCAACGTAAGCGCATTCTGTGGGATAGGGGGTGCATTTAGGTGTTGCTTGGGGGGCTGTAGGAGGTCTTAAGGGGGTTATCGGGGGGTGTTCGAGGTGTATTTGTGTCAGAAACGGCTCAGGTTGAGCTGAAAAGTGGACGAGTGTAAGCCCCTGCCCTCATGGACAGCGACGGCGACGGCGACGGCGACCTGGACCGACCGACCGGTACCTTCCGATCGACCGACGCCGACCGCCCGCGCCCCCGCCCCAAGGCCTGACCCCCGCCCCCGCCGCTCGACTTGACTAACCGCGACTTGGCGGCGGCTTCGCGGGCAGCCTGTGAGCAGGGGCTTATACTCGTCCACTTTTCGGCTCAACGTAAGCGCTTTCTGTGGAATAGGGGGTGTATTCAGGGGTTGTTACGGGGAGTTGAGGAGGTGTTAGGGGGTATTTGGGGTCGACTAGGGTGTATTTTGTGTCAGAAATGGCTCAGGTTGAGCTGAGAAGTGGACGAGTGTAAGCCCCTGCCTGTGAGACGGACTTGACCGCTGCTAGTTCTTGCCTGAGGACATCGATCTCGGCTCCCACTGCGGCGGCGGCCTCGGAAGTGGAGGTGACCCGGGCCTTCGATTCCACCAGCTGTGTGCGGAGCTTGGCCACCAGGTTGAAGCTCACCTTGGTATAGCGGCGCAAGTTGAATTTGAAAGCAAATTTTGAAAGCGGTTTGTCATATTTAAGCTTTGAGAGCTTAATTCCAGGCGCTCCAGGCGCTTTCAACGTGGGTTTCATAGGGTCAACCTGCACCGCTCTACCTTGGCCGACGCCTGGGCCTTCGCCGCTACCTCCTGCGATCAGGGGCTTACACTCGTCAACTTTTCAGCTCAACCTGAGCCGTTTCGGAGACAAAATACACCCAAGACACCCCCTAATACCCCCTTGGCACCCCCTGAGTACCCCCCGAACAATCCTTAAATGCACCCCGATCCCACGGAAAGCGCTGACGTTGAGCCGAAAAGTGAACGAGTGTAAGCCCCTGCCTGTGATGCTTTCAGGTCCGCCTCAGTGGCGTGGCGCAGCGCGGCATCTGCCTCCGCCGCGTGAGCCGCCGCCGCCGCTGCGGTGTCAGCTTTGTGCGCGCTTGCCTTCGCAGCGGAGGCGGCCGCCATGGATTTCGCGGTGCTGATCTTGGATGCCTCCAGGCAGGGGCTGACACTCGTTCACGTTAGAGCTCAACTCGAGAAACTCTAGTACACATTGATGACTTAACTTGAGTCATACGGTGGACAGAAGATCTCAAGTTGAGCTGAAATGGCAACCAGTGTAAGCCCCTGCCTCCAGGGCGACTTGGCTGTGGTCACGGCGAGCCGCCGCAGCGGCCAGGCACCACTTGAGAATCGCCACGCTGTAGCGCCGCGAATCGAATTTGAAAGCAAAATTTCAAGACGGTTCATCATATTACAGTTTCAAGAGCTTGGTTCCAGGCACTTTCAACTTGGGTTTCATAGGGTCAACCTACACCGCCTCACCACGCGGGCGTCGAGGGTCTGGGTAGAACGAGAAGTAGCAGCAGCCTGCGCACAGGGGCTTACACTCGTTCACTTTTCGACTTGACGTAAGCGCTTTTTGTGGGATATGCTTGGTGCATGGTTTTCCCCTAGTCTATTAGACACGGGGACACGGGGAGGTGACCAGAACGGCTAAGGTTGAGCTGAAAAGTGAACGAGTGTAAGCCCCTGCCTGTGCAGCGGCAGCCTGCGCTGCTGCCCCCTCCGCCGCCGCCGCCTCCGCCGTTGCCTCTGTCTCCGCTGCCGCCGCCACCGCCGCCGCCTCGGTCCCCGCCGCCGCCGCCGCCGCCGCCTCCGCATACTCTGCTCGTGCTACCACCACCGTCTAGGGCCTGGGAAGATATGGCTCGCCACATATCGGATGCCATTCAATTCGAGATTCGGAGATTCAAAATGAGTCGGATGTTGTGGCAGAAAATATTGCTGATGCACCGGTACACTATGAGCAAACAGTCTTGGAGGAGGATGCGGCGCGTGTGTGCGGGTACACCGGTACACTATCAGCAAATATTCCGGGAGGAGCATGCGGCAGGTGTGTGCGGGTACACCGGTACACTGCCCGGCCCCACCGCCGTGGCCTCGTTCTTGGCCGCGGCTAGCGCCGCCGTCCTGGCCTGCAGCTTCTCATGCAACTCGTGCAGCTGCTGTGTGTGCTGTGTCTGCGTGTGCTCCGACTGCCGCTGGTGCTGTAGCTGCACCTCCTGCGACTGCCGCGCCACGGTGTAGGGCCGGGCGGAACATGCCGGCATTACATTCAGCATAATAGGCAAATCGATGATTCCGGCATAATGCCGGGAATTTCAGGCATTTCCTCGGGAGTTTGGGCTTTTCAGGAAATTGTGGCCGTTTTCTGGATACCTGCGGATTTTTTGGCATTTGTCGGCATTTCATCCGCGCGTCTGTGGGTCAATAGTCGGCACAATTGGGCAAAATTGGGCACAATCCGATCATAATAGGCTGAATTTTGGGAAAAAGCATATTCCGCCTGGGCCTACCACGGTGGATGCCAGCTCGAGTTGCATAGCATGCTGTGCCCGCTGCGCGTCAACCATGTCCTGCCGCACGCTATCCGCCTGCTGCTGCTGAGAGGCCTTCAAGGTCCGAACCTCGCTCATGGCTTGCGTGGCGTTGACGGCGGCTTGGTTCGCGCGTCTCTCAGCGCCGCTGCGTGCTTCCTCTGCTGCTGTGGCGCGCGCCTCGGACATATACGATAACTCTGTCGCCTCCGCCACCGACTTTCGAGCGACTCTCAGTTCCTCGCGGACTCGCAGACTGACCTCCGCGTCCTCCGCAGGTTGGGCTACAGCCGGGGAAGGCGGTGGCGGCAGCGCCGGTCTTGGGGTATCGGGAGTAGAGACATGGTCTTGCATGTTACCGAGAGAAGCGCCACTGCTCTTGAGGGGCAACCCGCCAACACCGCCGCCGCCGCCGCCGTCGCCGCTGACCACGGGCTTACACTCGTCCACTTTTCGGCTCAACGTAAGCTCATTTTGTGGCATATGTTGGGTGCATGTTTTCGCCTCAATCTAGTAGACAGGAAAAACTGGGAGGTGTGACCAAAACGACTCAGGTTGAGCTGAAAAGTGGACGAGTGTAGGCCCCTGCCGACACCGCTGGCTGGCTGGCTGTGGCGGCGACCACCTCGGGCGCTCTTCGCGGCCTCGCTCTCCAGCTCAGTGGCCAGGCGCGCAATCTCCTGGTCCTTCTCCATCAGCTTGGCGCGCGTCTTGGCCGCCCCCGCGCCCTTGGTGTAGCGGCGCAAGTTGAAATTGAAAGCAGACGTTGAAAGCACTTCATCACATTTTGCTTTCAATTGCTGGATGGTGCATAGGGGGCCTCGCCAATTTATTATAGTGAGCAAATATTGGACCATAGGGGGCCTCCCCCATTTTCGAAATTAATGCGCTTTCAACTCGGGTGTCAGCTGGTTTCAACCTGCACCGCCTTACCTTGGCGTTGGCCGCTGCCGTCTCCGCCGCCGCCAGTTTCTCGCTCAGCGCAGCCTTCTCCTCCTCCCACGTTCCACGCCACTCTGTGAGCTCCTTGCAGGAGGGTCATTGACAACAAACGCTCTGCGCGGTACGATCCCCCTCTATACTTTATGAAATCGGGGGGTAAATCATACTGGTCTACAGTTGGGGGTGTAATACCTCGAGAAGGCACTGAAACCGATCGGCCGAGTGTCGGTCGAAGTACCAGAATCAGGTAGTTTCACACTGAACCCTCCAGTTTCTTAAAGCAGAGGGGCGCCGACCGCGTAGCTCGAACCGAGATCGGAGCATGAATACCTTCAGGGTGAATGCTCTCACAGACGCGCGGACTTGGTTTGTCAAGTCAAAGTCGGTCAAGCGCTTGTCCACAATAAGAGTAATATTGGGGGGTATGTTTTATTAAAATTTGGGGTATTCAAATTGAAGCTAGCGGTCGGTTGTAATTAAATTAGGAGCTCTTGAGCAATTCTCCAAGGTTGAGAGAGGAGGGCAGCAGCGTTGTGACCCCCCTGCCTTGTGCGCGCGTTTGCTCTCCTCCTCCAGGTTGGCGCACCGGAGGTCGAGCTCGTCTTGAGCGGCTTTGGTCTTATTCTCGTTGTAGCGGCGCAAGTTGAATTTGAAAGCAAAACTCGAAAGCGGTATATCATATTCCAGCTTCAAGCGCTCAGTTCCAGGCGCTTTCAACGTGGGTTTGATAGGGTCAACCTGCACCGCCCTACCTCGTTGGCGGCGGCGGCGGCCAGCTTGTCGCGCAGGTGCCTCTCCATGGTGTAGCGGCTTACACTCGCTCACTTCAGAGCTGAACTTGAGGACCTTCGGGACACATCGCTCACGTTAGAGCTCAAGTTGAGCATCTTCGGGACACATCCACGGGTTAATGTGGGTTACATGGGGGACGAAGTACGCTCAAGTGGAGCGAAAAGGGGCAAAGTAAGCTCAAATTTAGCAGAAATGGGAACGAGAGTAAGCCCCTGCCACGGCGTCCCACGCGCTTTTGTTCTCGTCGAACCCCCTCGTTAATTTCTCAGCCTCCTTAGTGGCATCCACCCTCACCTTGGTGAAGCAGCGCAAGTTGAATTCGAGATCAAAATTGAGGCAAAATTGAAGCAAAATTGAAAGCGATTTATCATATTTTAGTCTTAAGCGCTTAGCTCCGAGCGGTTTCAACTTGGGTTTGATAGGGTCAACCTGTACCAACTTACCTTGGCCAGGTTGCTGGATGCGTCCTGCGAGTTTTTGGAAGCGTTGTCTAGCTTTGTCCTGACGTCCGTGAGCTCGGTGCTCAGCGCCTTGTTCTAGGGCCAGGCTGAGGTTGCCAGGCTTTAGGGTTTAGTTTGTAGTGTTTAGGGTCTAGGGTTTAGGGTCATCGCTCGCCACGTCATCCAACGCGTCTCGAGCCCTCGTTTTGTGAGTTAAACGAGATCCTATGACGTGGCGAGCAATATATGACAGGCCTGTTGCCCGCCACGTCGTTGTCATGCAGTTTGAGCCCCCGTTTCTTGGGCTGAATGGCACCCGTGATGTGGCGAGCAATAGGCCGATTTCGGTATATCGCCTGGGTGAAACGCCCATACAGAGGTGCGGGCAAAGCGTCAGCGCTCCGCGCGTTAAAGCGGGCGCCACGTTGAATGCCCATACAGAGTTGTGGGCAAAGCGTCAGCGCTTGGCGCGGAAAGCGATATACCGGAATCGGCCCTTTTCTGCCAGGCCCCACCTGATTATCGGCGGCGAGTTTGTTGTTGTCCACCGAGAGTCCGGCCAGCCGCGAGCTTTTGTCGGAATTGACTTTGTCGAGCTCGGCGCGTAGCGCCTGGTCGAGTGCCGTCGCCGCTCAGGGCCTGACAGAAGTCCGGGTTTAGCTTTAGGGTTTAGGGTTTAGGGTTCAGGGTGTGGGGTTTAGGGTTTAGAGTCCTGAACCCTAGAACCTAAACCTGCTCGCCACTTTATAGGATCCCATTTAACACAATAACGAGGGTTCAAATGCGTGTCGATGATGCGGCGGTCAATATCTGCCAGGCCCTACACTGCTCGCCACGTCATGGGATGCCGTGTAACTCCAGAAACGAGGGTTCAAAACGTGGTGGATGACGTGGTGGGCAATATGTGGCAGACCCTACCGCTGCCTCCTTCGCAGCTCGTAGGTCACTGGCAGCCTTGGTGTACCGGCGCACGTTGAAATTGAAAGCAACGTTCGAAAGCGGCTCATCACATTTTAGTCTCAAGCGTTGAAATCAGGCGCGCTTTCAACTCGGGTTTTGATACTGGCAACCTGCACCGCCCTCCCTACCTTGGCGGCATCCCGCCTGGCTTCGTCACGCTCGGCGCCAGCGGCCTCTCTTCAGGGACTTACACTCGTCCACATTTCGGCTCAACGTATGCGCATTCTGATAGTATGTGGGTATTTGGGGGATTTAAGGGTGGTTTGGGTGTATTTTGTGTCATACACGGCTCAGGTTGAGCTGAAAAGTGGACGAGTGTAAGCCCCTGCCTCTCTTCCCGACCTCAGCGCCGCCAGCTCAACGCCGCGCCGAGTCAGCTCCTTCTGCTAAGGCCTGGCAGATACTGCTCGCCTCGTAGGGTTAGGGCTTGGGGTTCAAGGTTTAGGTCTCGGGGTTTAGAGTCTATACGGTTTGGGGTTTAGGGTTTAGGGTCTAGGGTTTATGGCTAGGGTCATCGTCGACACGCAGATTGAAACCTCCTGTCTCGGGTTGAATGGCATCCTATGACGCAGCGAGCAATATCTGCCAGGCACCTGACCGCCTCGTCATCAACACGCATTTGAACCATCGTTTCTTGGTTGGAGTGGAATGGCATCCTGTGATTTGGCGAGCAATGTGTGCTAGGCCCTACGTTCTGTAGCGCCGCGGCTTTGTTTGATAGCTCAAGCTTGATCGTGTCGGCTTCAGCCCTGGTCCATTTCACCTGCGCGGCAACTCGCTTAGCTTTGGTGGCGGCGGCAACCGAGATCCACGCGCGGAACGAGCGAAGCACGGCCGAATGAGCCATGGCTCAGGGGCTTGAACTCTTTCACGTTAGAGCTCAACTTGAGTAACTCCAGGACACATTCATGAGCTAAGTCGGTTCATACGGTGGACAGATGAGCTCATGTTGAGCTGAAATGGGACGAGTGTAAGCCCCTGCCATGGCTGTCGTAGCCTTCCTTAGAAGCGACTTGCCCCGCTTGGCGGCCTGGCACCTGTCTTGCCACGCGTTCCACCCCGTCGAGTAGGGCCTGGCATAATAGGCCGATTTCGGTATATCGTCTGGGTGTAATGCCCATACAGAGGTGCGGGCAAAGCGTCAGCGCTCCACGCGGGAAAGCGGGCGCCAGGTGCCCAGTTTGAATGCCCATACATAGTTGCGGTCAAAGCGTCAGCGCTCCGAGCCGCAAAGCGGGCGCCAGGTTCCCAGGTTGAATGCCCATACAGAGTTGCGGGCAAAGCGTCAGCGCTCGGCGCGGGAACCGATAGACCGAAATCAGCTTATTGCCCGCCACATCATCGACATGCATTGTGAACCCTGATATATACTAGTAGAGTCGAATGGCATCATCTGACGTGGCGAGCAACATCTGTGAGGCCCGACCGCCGAGATCCGGTGCCTCGCGACGCGGACGACCACGCGGGACATCACCACTCGCTTTCGGACGTCGTCCATTGCGTAGCGGCGCAGATTGAATTTGAAAGCAAAAATTGAAAGCAATTCATCATATTGTAGGTTCAAGCGCTTGGTTCCAGGCGCTTTCAACGTGGGTTTGATAGGGTCAACCTGCACCGCCCTACCTTTGCGGCGCCTGACGCGTTTCTCGCCCAGGCGGCGAACGCGTCGGCCGTGCGGCAGGGCCTCACACTCGCTCACTTCAGAGCTCAACATGAGGACCTTCGGGACACATCGCTCACGTTAGCGCTCAACTTGTGCACCTTCATGAGACATCCATGGGTTGTATGGGGGTCAAAGTAAGCTGAAGTTGAGCGGAAAGGGGCAAAGTAAGCTCAAGTTGAGCGGAAATGGGAACGAGGGTAAGCCCCTGCCGTGCGGCGGTGCGTCGCGCGCCCGACGCAGCGCGTGATGATGCGGCGCGCGCGGCGGCTGCTGGCAACAGCCGCGTGCCAGGGGCTTACGCTCGTCCACTTCTCAGCTCAACCTGAGCCGTTTTTGTCACAAATATACACCCCATACACTCCCTGATACCCCCTGACACCTCCTAAAGACCCCCAAAACAACCCCGGAATGCACCCCCTACCCCACACAAAGCGCTCAAGTTGAGCGGAAAAGTGAACGAGTTTAAGCCCCTGCCGCGTGCCAGCTGGCGAAAGCACTGGCGGTGGCGCGATGCTGGATCGATGAGAAGTAGGCAGTGGCGCGGGAGAGCGAGCGACGGTCGTGCGCCCTGGCCGCCTCCGCCGCCGCCGCCGCCCAGGGTCGTTCGCAGTTTTGCAGGGTACCTCAAATGGCGGTCAACGGTGCGCAAATGTGCGACCTTGAGTAAATAGACGGTCAAATTTGCCATACAATGGTACAATATGGCGATTGGATCGTCTGCTTCTCAAGAATTGGCAACCGCCATTTGAGGTACCCTGGAAAGCTGCGAAGCTGTCAACTATCCTCTTCTCGCCTCGACTGAAGCAGCATTACTTGGTGATACCTTCAGCGGTTGCAGGCGGTCAGGTATGAATATGTACGACCAATTTAGCTGCACAGGGAAGCTTGAAAGGATACCTGAAAGGGAAGCTGGAACGGGAGCCTTGAACAGAGCCCTGCCGCTTCTTCGCTCCAGGTGTGCAACACGCCTGCGAGCGCACGCTTTTCGAAGCGGCCGACGGCGCGAGCCGTGAGGCAGGGGCTTATCACACTCGTCCACTTCTCAGCTCAACTTAAGCGCTTTTTGTGGGATGGGGGGTGCATTTAGTGGTTGTTTAGAGGGTGTTCAGGAGGTGTTGGGGGGTATTAGGGGGTGTTCAGGATGTATGTTGTGTCAGAAGCGGCTCAAGTTGAGCTGAAAAGTGGACGAGTGTAATCCCCTGCCGTGAGGACGCGCATGCGGCGGAGGTCCACCGCCGCCGCCGCCCACCGGGTCAGCCTGCGCGCAGGGGCTCACACTCGTCCGCTTTTCAGCTCAACGTAAGCAACTTTCGTGCACTACACGCGTCCGCATTTCGGCTTGACGTGAGCACTTTTCGTGTGCTCTTTGAGGAGTTTCCTCGTCAAAAAAACGTCTTTGGTTGATGTGAGAAGTGGACGGTAGCAGTGGCATCAGTGACCACGAGCGGCTCAGCTTGAGCTGAGAAGTGAACGAGTGTAAGCCCCTGCCCGCGCGTGAGGCACAAGTCGCTGAGGCGCCCGACGCAGCGCTGCATCAGGCGGGCCAAGCTGTAGAGGCGCAAGTTGAATTTGAAAGCAAAGTTTGAAAGCTCTTTATCATATTTCGTTTCGAGCGATTGGTTCCAGGCGCTTTCAACGTGGGTTTGATAGGGTCAACCTGCACCGCCCTACCGAGCGCGCCTCCTCCGCTGCCGCCCCCGCCGCCGCGCTCACTGCCTGACTCTAGGGGCGAAAGCTGAAATTGAAAGCAAATTTTGAACTAAGCATGTCTTACATTTAGTTTGAAGCGCTGAAACCCAGCGCTCTCAAGACGGGTTTCACCTTAAACACACCGTCGGATTTGGTATCGAAGGCATGGTATCGAATCCCGCTCGACCAATCAGAACTGTGCATTTCATAAATCCCACCAACCGACCCGCCGACAGTCCGACCTGGTCGCGATCCTTGGATAAATGGACCCTCGATTTCGAGGAGATAAACCTGACCGGGCAGGCCAACACAGAGTTTGAGACGTGTTTCAACTTACACCAGCCCACCTGGTGCCAGTGTGTGAACGCGGCGGAGGTGGCCGACCCAACAAACATTGCGGCGGAGCGGCGCATCATACCCCGCCACCTCTTGCCAGGGGCTTACACTCATTCACTTTCCAGCTCAACGTAAGCTCTTTCTATGGAGTAGGGGGTGCGTTTAAGGGGTAAACAGGGGGTGTTTACGAGGTGTCAGGGGGTGTGTATGGTTTTCTTTCTGCCAGATACGGCTCAGGTTGAGCTGAGAAGTGGACGAGCGTAAGCCCCTACCGCTTGCACTCCGCTACCGCCGTAGACCAACCGGCGAATGCACTCGCCGTCTTCAGGTCTGTCAGTCGCCGGACGAGTTTGCCCAGCCGCCCCTTAAGCGTGATTGACTCAGCGGCGAACCCAGCCCACGCGGTGATCGTCCCGCGGAGTCTGACCTTCGTCATGCGCATGACAGTCTTCCTCATCAGTATGCGGTCATTGGCCAGGGGCTTACACTCGTTCACTTCTCAGCTCAACTTGAGCGTTTCTTTTAAGATAGGGGGTGCGCGTATGGATTGTGTAGGCCGTGTTCAGAGGGTGTTAGGGGATGTTTAGGGTGTGTAGGGTGTTTTGTGTGTGTCAGACACGGCTCAAGTTGAGCTGAAAAGTGAACGAGTGTAAGCCCCTGCCCTTGGCCCGCTCAGCAGCGGCGTCGACCCATTGGTGGAATGCGCGGCTGAGGATGTTGGAGGCGATGCGACCCACGCACGTGGCCAACACGCGCTGCCGCCGGTCAGGGGCTTACACTCGTTCACTTTTCAGTTCAACGTAAGCCGTGTCTGACACAAAATACACCCTAGACACCCCCTGATACCCCCTGATACCCCCTAATACCCCCTGACACCCCCTGAGAACCACCTGCACAATTCCTAAATGCAACCCCTATCCCATAGAAAGCGCTTACGTTGAGCCGAAAAGTGGACGAGTGTAAGCCCCTACCGCCGCTCCTCTTCGAAAGCAGACTCGCTTATCAACGCCAGCCAGCGGGCGAAGGCGGCGGCCAGGATGTAGCGGCACAAGTTGAATTCTGAAAGCAGAAGTTGAAAGCAGTATGTCACACTGTAGTTTCGAAGATTATGTTCAGGCGCTTTCAACGTGGGGTTGATAGGGTCAACCCGCACCGCCCTACCAGGGCGCGGCGCGCGAAGCGGGTGACGGCGCGGCCGCCGGCTAAGGCCAGGTAGATAATGCCTGCCGCGTCATCCACCACATTTCAGATCAGCACGTCTTGAGTAAAATGGCAGCACATGACGTTGCAAGCAGTGTGTACCAGGCCCTTGTCTATGCTTGTCGAGCCGAGTTAGTGCTGGCGATGAGGGGGGTTAAACTAAGCTAGTATAAGCTAGTTTAGGGGCTAGTGGTTAGCGGGTCAGTGGGTAAGCATTGGGGACTGGAGTGGGTGAGTAAAACAGGGGCGTATAAACTAGGCTAGTTTAAGCTGGTTTAGGGGCTAGTGCTTGGTAGGCTAGTTGAGGGGCGACAAGTATAGGCCCTACCGACAATGTCGAGGGCGCGGGCGTGCTGCGCGCACGTGTGGACCCATGTGGCGAACGCAGAGGCTAGACTGCGGCTGCCGAAGCGCGCGGCAACTTTACTCATAACCCCGCGCGTCCGCCGCACATCCACGCAAGCTTCCTTCCATCGATTGAACGCGGCGCCGACGGAGCGAGCCGCGAACCTCGCCAACGTCTTGGTGTAGTGGCGCAAGCCGAAGTCGAAAGCAACGTTTGAAAGCGATTTCTCACATTTTAGTTTCAAGTGCTGAAACCAGGCGCACTTTCAACGCGAGTATTGATACTGGCGCACTTTCAACGCGAGTATTGATACTGCCAACCTGTACCGCCCTACCTTGGTCATCCGCCACCGCATGTGCGCCCGCCCCTTGTATGTCACCTGCTAACAGGGCCAGGAAGGAGGATGTGGCGAGTGCATATGGGTACACTAGTGCCTGGTCTGTGAGTAAGTAAGTTCAAGTAAGTGAGCATACAGTCAGGTACAGCGGAGATGGGAACGATAGGTCCGAGCAATGGCCGATAAAGCGACCCCAGAATTGACGAGTCAACAGACTGTAAAAGTACTTTAGGGTTTAGGATTTATGTCTTCAGGCTTTATTTCCGAGAGACGACCCCGATAATACCCCCCAAAATCAGAATATACCCCTCTTCACCGGCAAATTCTGGGGTCAATTTACCGGCCGTTGGTCGGACCTAAACGAGTGACAGGCCCTGCCTTCCACCGCTCGAAGGCAGCGGCCACGGATCTGGCACGGATTCGCATGACGCTCCGAGCCACAACCACGCGTGAGCGCTTTGACTCCGCGCACGCCACAACCCATTGCCGAAGCGCGGCTGCCACGGTACGCGTCGCGAACCGCGTCAATATCTTCGTCGTGAGCCGACGAAACAGGACCAACTCTGCGGTGGACGCGGCCCAGCGCCAGGGGCTTACACTCGTCCACCTCTCAGCTCAACCTGAGCCGTTTCTGACACAAATACACCCTGAATACCCCCTGATACTCCTTCATACCCCCTGACACCTCCTGAACTCCCCCTGAACAACCCCTGAATGCACCCCTATCCCACAGAATGCGCTTAAGTTGAGCCGAAAAGCGGACGAGTGTAAGCCCCTGCCCAGCGCTCGAACGCCCTCGCGATCCCACGGCGGGACATCTTGGCGGCGACACGGGCTACCGCCGTTTTCAGGCGGCGTGCCTCGGTCCAGGGGCTTACACTCGGTCACTTATCAGCTCAACCTGAGCCCTTTTGGTCACACCTCCCCGTGTCCCCCTGTCTAATGGACTGCGGGAAAATCATGCACCCAACGTATCCCGCAAAATATGCTTACGCTGAGCCCAAAGGTGGACGAGTGTAAGCCCCTGCCTCGGTCATGACCTCCATCCACCGCGTGAATCCCCCCGCTACCCCGCGCATGTGAATCCTCGCCGCAATTCGCGTTGCAGCTGTGCGAAGACCGGCCGAGACCTCCACCGCATGGCACCACCCCCCGAATGCCGCTGCCCAGGGGCTGACACTCGTTCACTGTTCAGCTCAACATGAGCCGTGTCTGACACACAAGAACACCCTACACACCCTGAACACCCCCAAGCACCCCCTTTACACGGGCTACACACCCCCAATCCCATAAAAAGCGCTGAAGTTGAGCTGAGAAGTGAAGGAGTGTCAGTCCCTGCCGCCGCCTGCTTCCGCCGCACAAACTTCCCCATCAGCCCCTGCAATCGCCGCTTTCTTCTGCACGCACCAACCCTAGGGCCTGGCAAAATTTAATCGCCGCGTCACAGGATGCGGTTTGACTAAATAACGAGGGTTCGAATAGGCCGATTCCGGTATATCGCTTCCCGCGCCGAGCGCTGACGCTTTGCCCGCAACTCTGTATGGGCATTCCACCTGGCGATCGCTTTCCTGCGCGGAGCGCTGACGCTTTGCCCCCAACTCTGTATGGGCATTCCACCCAGGCGATATACCGAACCCGGCCTATTGCATTCGATGACGTGCTGGGCAATATCTGACAGGTCCTACCCGACCCACGCCGCCCACGCCGCAGCCACCACGCGATTAGCAATCCGTGAAGCTATTTTCCCGAGCAGCGATCGCCGCGTCCTGCGCTTCCCCGCCACCTCCATCCACGCCTTCAAGGCCATAGTGTAGCGGCGCAAGTTGAAAGTGAAAGCAAAGTTTGAAAGCGGTTTATCACATTTAAGTTTGAAGCGCTGAAACCAGCCGCGGGTTCGACTGGGGTTTGATAGGGTCAACCTGCACCGCCCCACCATAGCGATGACGCGATTAGCAAACCGCGATGTTATTCTGGTGAGCAGCCACCGCTCCCGCCTCAACTTCACTGCACTCTCCACCCAGCTGCAGGGACTTACACTCGTTCACTTCTCAGCTCTACTTAAGCGCTGTTTATGGGATAGGGGGTGCGCATAGGGGTTGTGTAGCCCATGTTGGGGGGGTGTTGGGGGTGTTTAGGGTGTCTAGGGTGTTTCTTTGTGCAGGCACAACTCAAGTTGAGCTGAAAAGTGAACGAGCGTAAGCCCCTGCCCAGCTTGTGAACGCCCCCGCTACCTCGCGCCGGCAGATTTTCGCCGCAACGCGTAACGCAGCCGTGCGAAGGCGTCGTGACACGGCAACAATCTCGCGCCACCGCTCCCGTGCTGAAGTGGCGTAACTTCAATGTGAAAGCAAAAGTTGAAAGCAGCCCATCATATTGTGGTGTCAAGAGATTAGTTCCGGGCGCTTTCAACGTGGGTTTAAAAGGGTCAACCTGCACCGCCCTACCATGCAGCGCCAGTGTTTTTTCTGGCGAACTTCCCGGCGGCCCGGTGAGTCAGCGCCCGCCCCCGCCGAGCCGCAGCCTTCGCCCCGACCCAGGTTTGAAACGCCCCTGCTACCACACGCATGTGTATTCTTGCGGCTACCCGCTTCGCTGATGTGCGATGGCGGCGCGACTCGGCTTTCATCTCCCTCCAACGATTCCACGCGGCACCCGTCGCCCTCCTGACGAACATCCCGGCCGCACGCGCCGTCAGCCAGGGGCTTACACTCGTTCCCGTTTCAGCTCAACTTGAGTCTTCTGTCCACCGTATGACCCAAATTAACTCACGAATGTGTCCTTGAGTTGCTCAAGTTGAGCTCTAACGTGAACGAGTGAGAGCCCCTGCCGTCAGCGCCCGCCCCCGCCGTGACTCTGCTCGCTTGCCGGCCCAAGTCTGAAACGCCGTAGACTGTTCCCTATGAGCAAGGCGCGACCTCGCACCAGGGGCTAACACTCCACATCTTTGCTCAACGTAAGCCGTTTTTGTCACTGAAACCAGCAAAGCACCCTTCCACCTGGGACAAAAAGTGCTCACGTTGAGCTGAAAAGTGGACGAGTGTAAGCCCCTGCCTCGCACGATGCACGACTCGTTCCTTGCGTCGCTTCTCCACCGCCTGCCCGGGGCTTACACTCGTCCACCGTTCAGCTCAATTTGAGCGCTTTGTATGGGATAGGGGGTGCGCGTAGGGGTTGTATAGCCCGTTTTAAGGGGTTGTCGGGTGGTGTTTAGGGTGTGTAGGGTATTTTCTTGTGTCATACACGGCTCAAGTTGAGCTGAGAAGTGGACGAGTGTAAGCCCCTGCCGCCTGCTCCAACCAACCCAAGAACGCGGAGCACAGAACGCGCTGCGCAAAGCGTTGCATCACGCGAGCCAGCCGGCGCCGCCGCCGTGCCTCTTGGGTTTCTTCGGCGCTCACGACCGCCGCGGCGAGGTTGGCGCGTTCCGCTGACCAATTCGCGTGGCATGTGTGGAGCTCAGATGTCAGCCGGAGAACCTCCACTGCGGAGGCTGCGGCCGCTTGCGAGGGCCTTGCAGAATAGGCCGATTTCAGTATATCGCCTGGGTGAAATACTCATACAGAGTTGCGAGCAAAGCGTCAGCGCTCGGCGCGGAAAAGCGGGCGCCAGGTTGATTGCCCATACAGAGTTGCGGTAAATGAGTCAGCGCTCTGCGCGGGAAATCATATACCGAAATCGGCCTATTAACTCCAGATGTCATTCAACACATTTGCCAGCCCTCCAGCAATGCTCTGCTGTGCTGAGTGTCCGCCGAGAGTTGAGGCAAAGTGGTAAGGGACAAACGACCTTTAGGGTTTAGGTCCAGGGTTTAGGGTTTAGGGTTTAGTATTAGGGTTTAGGGTTTAGGGTCCAACCCAAACGACCTCAAGGACAGATGGTGGTGTCCACGCTCTCCAATCAGAGAATCCGGTTTCTCTGACAGCCAGCCACGTTTCGGGTGTAGGCTTTTCAGGGTTTAGGGTTCAGGGTTTAGGGTTATCCCTGAGCTTGCTGTGGGCGTAAATGCCATCCTGTGATGCTTTGAGCATTCTCTGCCGGTCCCTACAGCTTCCGCTGCTGCAGACTCGGCGGTCGTGGACCACTGCGAGTGGCTCGCTTGGAGCTTGGTCAGCCGGAGGACCTCCGCTGCGGCGGCTTCCGCAGACGCGGATAGGTCAGCTCTTTCCGCTGACCATTTCTCGTGGTCAGTTTGCAGCTCGGTGGTCAGCCGGAGCACCTCTGCGGCGGCTGACTCGGCCGCTTCCGTTGCTTCCTCGGCGGACGCGAAGAGGTCAGCTCTTTCCGCTGACCGACGCTCGAGATTGGATTGGAGCTCGGCGGTCAGCCGGAGTACTTCCGCCGCTGACCAGGGGCTTACACTCGTCCACTTTTCGGCTCAACGTGAGCACATTTTGTGGAATACGTTGGTTGCATAACTTTATATTAGACAGGGGGGCACGTGGAGGTGTGACCAAAACGGCTTAGGTTGAGCTGAAAAGTGAACGAGTGTAAGCCCCTGCCGCTGACTCGCCCGCCTGCGTCCCTGCCGCCTCGGCGGATGCGGATAGGTCAGCTCTATCCGCTGACCAATTCTCATGGCTTGCGTGGAGCTCAGCGGTGAGGCGGAGAACTTCAGCCTCGGCTGACTCGACCGCCGTTTCTGCAGAATCCGCACGGGTAGTTTGTGCGTTCAGATGGTTCTCCACCCCGCGGGTGGTTTGCTCAGCGGCCGTGAGGTAGGGCCTGGCTTCGCAGTTTCCAGGGTACCTCAAATTGCGGTCAACGGTGCGCAATTTACGACCTTGAGTAAATAGATGGTCAGATTTGCCATACAATGGTACAATATGGCGATTCGACCGTCTACTTCTCAAAAATTGGCGACCGACATTTGAGGTACCCTGGAAATCTGCGAAGGGCAGACATTGCCCGCCACGTCATCGACACGCAATGCTCGATTCTTGAGTCAAATGGCATCCTATGACGTGGCGAGCAACATCTGCCAGACCTTACCGTGAGGGCGGATCTAAGGCCGCTAACTTCGGAGGCGCTGTCGGTAAGTTTTATGCGTAGTTGGGAGGCTTCTGAGGCTTGCGTTGTGACGGCGTCCAGGTGGATTTTGAGCGCCGCTACGTCCTGATTGGCTGCTTGGATGCCAGCCTGGAGGCCAGCAGCCTTGCGATTGGCCTCCTGGGCTCTCTCGCGCAGGCTGGCGATGTCCTGATTGGCCGTGGCCAGGCGCTCGGTGACGCTTGTCGCCTCGTGATTGGCCGAGTCCAGCCGCGACTCAGTAGACGCCGCGTCCTGATTGGCCGAGTCCAGCTTCGACCGCACAGTCAGCAGCTCGGAGAGAGCCTCGAAGAGCTGCGACTTATAGTCCCCCTCGTTCTAGCGGCGCAAGTCCAATTTGAAAGCAGAAGTTGAAAGCAATAACATCCACAATTTAGTTTCAAGAGCTCAGATCCAGGCGGTTTCAACTGGGGTTTGATGGGGTCAACCTGCACCACCCTACCTCGCGTTTGGAGCTCGCCTCCCCCGCCGTGTCACTGGACGCGGTGAGCGCGGACAGCTGTGACGTGAGGTGCTCGATGCGGTGCTCCGCGGCGGCCCCGGTGTAGCGGCGCAAGTTGAAATTGAAAGCAACAGTTGGAAGCAGCTTATGATATGTTAGTTTCAAGCGCTTCGTTCCATGCGCTATCAACGTGGGTTTGATATGGTCAATCTGCACCGCCTCACCTCGGCGGCGGCAGTGGCTTCCTTCGCCGTCGCCAGGTCCGAGAGCGTCGAGACCTGCGAGCAGGGGCTTACACTCGTTCCGGTATCAGCTCACCTTGAGCTCCTCTGTCCACCGTGTAACCCAGCTCAACTCATGAATGTGTCCTGAAGTTGCTCAAGTTGAGCTCTAACGTGAACGAGTGTAAGCCCCTGCCTGAGACGCTTGCACCTTCGCAAGGGCGCCTTGAGCATCCACGAGCTCGGCTGCCGCAGCGTCGCGCGCCTCTGCGAGTTGCCTCACCTCCGCTGCCGCCTCCGCCGCCGCCTCTGCCGCCGCCTCTGCTTCCGCCTGTGCCGCCGCCTCTGCCGCCGCCTGTGCTGCTGCTGCCTTCGCTGCCGCCTCCGCCGCCGCCTCCTCCGCGGCCGCGTCGTGCTCCCCCGCGAGTCGTTCCGCGTCGGCCGCCGCCGCCGCCGCCGCCGCCAGGTCCGACCGCGTGGATGCCTCCGACGCTCGGAGCTTGACCAGGGCGCCATGAGCGTCTGCAAGCTCGGCCGCCGCGGAATCGCGTTGCTCCGAGAGTCGCTCGACCTCCGCTGCCGCCGCCGCCGCCGCCTGCTCCGCCGCGGTGTCGCGTCGTCCCGCCTCCGCTGCGGCCTCCGCCGCCGCCTCCTCCGCGAGTCGCCCCGCCTCGGCTTCTGCCGTCGCCTCCGCCTCCGCCGCCGCCGCTTGCGCCGTTTCCACCTCCCGCCTCAGCCCGCCCTCTACGTCAGTCGCCTTCATCTCCCGCAGCTCCCCCTCCGCCGTCAACCAGGGGCTTACTCTCGTTCACTTTTCAGCTCAACTTAGGCGCTTTCTGTGGCATAGGGGGTGCATGGAGGTGGTGTTCAGGGGGTGTCGAGGAGGTGTCAGGTGGTATCAGGGGGTGCTAAGGATGTATTTTGTGTCAGAAACGGCTCAGGTTGAGCTGAGAAGTGGACGAGTGTAAGCCCCTGCCGTCAACCTCGTGACGTCGCGCTGCAGTGTATCCACGTGCGCGGCGGCGGCTTCAGCCAACTCCATCGCCTCCGCCCAGGGGCTTACACTCGCCCACTTTTCGGCTCAACGTAAGCACATTTTGTGGGATACGTTGGGTGCATGATTTTCCTCCAGTCTATCATACAGGGGAACACGGGGAGATGTCACCAAAACGGCTTAGGTTGAGCTGAAAGTGGACGAGCGTAAGCCCCTGCCTCCGCCGCCGCCTCCTTCGCCGCAGTGCGCTGTTGCTTTGCTGCTCGCGCCTCCCCCGCGGCCGTCTCCGCCGCCGCCTCGGACCAGGGGCTTACACTCGTTCCCAGTTCCGCTCAACTTGAGCTCACTCTGCCCATTTCCGCTCAATTCAAGCGTACACCCCAACTTTGCCCGTGAATGTGTCCCGAAGGTGCTCAAGTCAAACTCTAATGTGAGCGATGTGTGCCGAAGGCCCTCAAGTTTAGCTTTGAGGTGAGCGAGTTTAAGCCCTTGCCTCAGATCCGGCAGCACGCTCAGCGGCGGTGACGGCGTCGCGGCGGGCGGTCGTGGCGTCGGCTCGAGATGACGCGGCGTCGGCTCGCGCGTCTTCGAGGTCGTGCCTCACCCCCGCCGCCTCCTCCTCTGCCGTATCCGCGCGAGCCGACTGCGTGCTGAGCCCGTAGGTGGCCTCCTGCCAGGGGCTTACAGTCGTCCACTTCTCAGCTCAACTTGAGCTGTGTCTGACTCAAGAAAACACCCATCACACCATAAACACCCCCTAACAGCCCCTTCACACCGGCTACACAACCACTACACGAACCCCCTATCCCATACAGAGCGCTCAAGTTGAGCTGAACAGTGGACGAGTGTAAGCCCCTGCCTCCCGCAGCACCCGTTCCGTCTCCGTCAGTGAGGCCCGGCTAGTCTCAAGCTCCGCCTGTCAACAGGGTCACTATAAGAACTCGGTCCAATATCGGGGCATGAAGTTCTGTCAGGTCCAATGCTCATACTGCGCAGTTTTCCAGGGTACCCTGAAGAACTGCGAAGTACGTACAGGCGGATCCGGTTCATTGATTCAACATTGGTCAAGTGCTCATTGTCAATGACCCCCCTGCCTGAGCAGATTCCAACTGCGCCGTGAGATGCTCAGTGCGGTGTGACTCCGTGGTGCAGGGGCTTACACTCGTTGACACTTCAGCTCAACTTGAGCTTACTTTGCCCCTGTCCGCTTAACTTCAGCGTACATTGTCCCCCATATACCCCAGATTAATCCGTGAATGTGTCCCGAGGGTGCCCAAGTTGATCTCGGACGCGAGCGGTGTGTTCCCGAAGGTCCTCAAGTTGAGCTCCGAAGCGAGCGAGTGTAGGCCCTGCCGTAGTGCCGCGCCGGTTCTCCAGCTCCAGCGCCTGCTCCACAGAGCGCTTGGCGTCGTCGGCGTCGAGCGCCTGCGAGCGCAGCGCCGCCTGTGACCAGGGGCTTACACTCGTCCACTTTTCAGCTCAACGTAAGCACTTGGTGTGGGATAGGGGGTGCATTGAGGGGTTGCTGAGGAGGTGTTCATCGAATTTCAGGTGGTATTAGCGGGGTATCAGGCAGTGATTAGGGTGTATTTTATGTCAGAAACGGCTCAGGTTGTGCTGAGAAGTGGACGAGTGTAGGCCCCTGCCTCTGACGCGCGCCTCGCGCCACGCTCCTGTTGCAGCTCCTCCTCAGCGGTGGCCAGGTCGCTCTGTGCCGCGCCGCGTTGTACCGGCGCAAGTTGAATTCGAAAGCAAAATTTGAAAGCAGCTCATCGTGCTTTAGTTTCAAGCGCTTAGATTTGTGCACTTTCGACTTAGGTTTGATAGGGGTAACATGCACCGCCTCTCCACGTTGCTCAGTCAAGCGCGCCTCTCGCCGCGACGCCGCCTCCGCACTCGCGGCCGCCGCCACCTCCGCCTCCGCACGCGCCTGGGTGTAGCGGCGCAAGCTGAATTTGAAAGCAAAACTTGAAAGCAGATTATCATATTTTAGTTTCAAGCGCTTCGTTCCAGGCGCTTTCAACTTGGGTTGGATAGCGTCAACCTGCACCGCCTACCTGGGCCAATTCCGCTAGAAGCCGCTGCTCGGTGGCGGTTGACACTTGAAGCTGGGCGGTGAGTCGGGCGGCATCGGCGTTGACGGTGGTTACCGATTCCGTGATGTAGCGGCGCAAGTTGAATCTGAAAGCAACATTTGAAAGCAGTTTATCATATTTCAGTTTCAAGCGCTTAGTTCCAGGCGCTTTCAAATGGGTTTTCATAGGGTCAACCTGCACCGCCCTACCGTGAGTGCGGCCTCGCGGGCGTCCGCGGCATCGGCGGAAGTGCGCGCCGCGACCTCGGCGGCGGCACGAGCCTCGATGTAGCGGCGCAAGGTGAAATTGAAAGCAAACTTAAAAAAGCGGTCCATCATGTTTTAACTTCAAGCGCTGAAGCCAGGCACGGTCAACCCAGGGTCAAAACGAGTCAACCTGCACCGCCCTACCTCGGAGCGGTCTCCACGCGATTTCACCTCCGTCGCCACGCGCAGATCATCAAGTTCTGTCGTCACGCGGCGCAGGTCGGCCGCGACGGTGTCGCGTTGCGAGGCGACGCGCACCTTGCGCCAGGGGCTTGACACACGTCCACTTCTCAGCTCAACTTGAGCCGTTTCTAACACAAAAACTAACCCTCAAACGCCCCCTGAGTCCCTTGAACAACCCCTCATCACCCTGCAAGTAACCCCTAAACGCATCCCTTATCCCATGCAAAGCGCTTAAGTTGAGCTGAGAAGTGAACTGTAAGCCCCTGCCTCGCGCGCCTGGGCGGCGGATGCGGCTTGGGCCGCAGCCTCGGCGGCGTCAGACAGCTCAATGCGCAGGCGTGCCTGGGCCGCGCCCCACCGCCAGGGGCTTACACTCGTTCCCATTTCAGCTCAACTTAAGCTCTTTTTGTGGGATACATTGGGTATTTGAATCGTTACAGTGCTTAAAACAGCTCAAGCTGAGCTGAGAAGTGAGAAGTGGACGAGAGTAAGCCCCTGCCCACCGCTCATCCGCCGCGGCCAGCACCCAGGGCCAGGCATATAATACTCGCCACGTCGTGTGATGCCATTTCACTCCAGACACGAGGGTGTAACATGCGGAGAATGATGCTGCAGCAGGCGATAGCTGCCAGGCTCTACCAACTCCCTTCGAAGCCCCGAACCCACGCTCTCCGCTGCGTCCACGGAGTGTGATAGTACCCGTTCACGTTCAGTCGCCGCGCGCGCCGCCGCCTCCGCCGCCTCCGCCGCCGCCGCCAGCGCCGCCTCCGCCTCATCCCAGGGGCTTACACTCGTGCATTTCTCATCTCAAGTTGAGCCTTGTCCGACACAAGAAAACACACTACACACCCTCAACACCCCCTAACACCCCCTGAACACGGGCTATACAACCCCTACGCGCACCCCTTATCCCATGCAAAGCGCTCAAGTTGAGCTGAAAAGTGGACGAGTGTAAGCCCCTGCATCATCCGCGCGTTTTGCGAGCGCCACCGTCCGCTGCTCAGCCAGCACGAGCGCGGCGGACTTGCTGGCGTCATCGCGGGCGGCGGCCGCGGTGCAAGGGCTTACACTCGTCCACTTTTCAGCTCAACCTAAGCCGTTTTGATCACCACCTCCCCGGGACCCCTGTCTAATAGACTGGGGGAAACTCATGCAGCCAAAGTATCCCACAAAAGATGCTTACGTTGAGCTGAAAAGTGG
>Ga0307489_10000413_pt1 | contig 25599 bp, 27 predicted proteins | sample SB12metaG_FD_202247 | JGI IMG/M metagenome (GOLD analysis project Ga0307489, IMG submission 202247) | Sea-ice brine microbial communities from Beaufort Sea near Barrow, Alaska, United States - SB 1.2 | ecosystem: Environmental > Aquatic > Marine > Coastal | place: USA: Alaska | collected... | reverse complement strand
GCTCGCCCATTACAGTGGTGATAATAAAGCTATTTTAGCGTACCAAACACTCACCGCTAAATACCTTAAACATGATCAGTATCCCGGTTCTCCTCAAATTGCCCACGCTTTGCTGCGACCACAGGATAATTTACAGTTAATGGAGTGGCACAATCAGGAAGTGCTGAATCTCAGGCATAATCTGCGGGGTAACCATATAGCCATACATCATAGAGATGGCAATGAAGGGCTGGTGGCCATCACGCCACCTAAACCCGCCAGAGGTATGGTGTTAATTGACCCCTCCTATGAAACGCCTGAGGACTATCATCAGGTGGTTGCTACGCTTAGCAAAACCTATAAAAAGTGGCCCACGGGTATTTATGCTATCTGGTATCCCTTATTGCTTAAGCGCGGTTCCGGGGAGCGTAATGCACAGCCACAAGAGAGTTTTTCCGGGGCGATAAGCAAGCAGGGCAAAAGCCAGCTAATGCTTGAACAGCTTAAGATGCAAGGTTTCAAAAATTTGTTAAGTGTTGAACTTAATGTACTAGATGAAAAGCGGGACGAGGGCATGTACGGCTCGGGCATGGTCATCATTAATCCCCCTTGGCAACTGGATGAGCAGCTTCGCGCCTGTTTACAGGATCTGGTCCCCCTGTTGGCTCAGTCACCTCAGGCCAAAGGTACGGTTAATTGGCTTATTGCTGATGAATAGCCTGATGAGGCAATAACACAGATGTCGGTACAAGCCAATCTGCAGCATTTTTATATACCAGACGAACAGTCCATTTATCTGTTGTCCCACACCGATGCGCAAAAACTAAAAGACTGGTTTAAATTGTGTACTGAGCAACTTGAGTTGTTGGGTTATCGAAACATCGAATTGATTGGTAAAGGGGCATTTGGTTTCGCCTTTGCCGGCATTTATCCCAATGGGGAACAGGCTATTCCGGCACAATTGGTGTTTAAATTTTCGCGGATTAATTTGCCTCAGCACGTTCAGGACAGACTGGAAGAAGAAGCGTATATGTTAAGCCATGTTTCTCATCCTCATGTGCCAGCGTTGATTGAATTTCAACACATAAAAAAGCAGGCCATTCTGGTTATGCAGCGGGCTAAAGGCAGGGATTTGGAAAAAATCTCCCTGGAATATGGCCCCTTAAGCCCCCGTTTAGTGGTGAAAATTGCAGCGCAACTGGCAGATATTCTGCTTACGTTACGAAACTATAGCGAAAATGGTCAAGCCAAGCCCATAGTACATGGTGATATCAAGCCCTCCAATATAGTCTTTGATCCCCAAAGTGAAGAAATTGGCTTAATTGACTGGGGCTCATCTGTATTTGCCCAGTTAGATGCCAAAGGCCAATATATGGGCAACAATGTTATGGATTTGATGTCCAGTGACATGCAGCAAACCAATGCCCGCTTGGGGGATATTTATTTTATTGGTCAAGAGCAACTAAACGGCGAGTTATCGTCACCGAGATTTGACGAACAGGGCCTGGCCAGTACCCTATATGCATTAGCATCGGGTCAGTCGAGCCGTTTTGGGGCGCAGGTTATTCGTCCTAATGCCCTGGACCTGCCTAAGGAACTGGCCCATACCTTAACTGCCATGCTCAGCCCTGATCCACACATCCGGCGCCAGGGCGGTGATCACTTTATCCGCAATATGCAATTTATGAAAAACCTGGTGTTTAAAGATGAGGATCCCGCTTGCCAACCGGCGTTAATTCCCAGTTGGTGTTATAAAAAGAGCAAGGAAATCGATACCGTGGTTTATAGTTCCCGTAAATCATTTTTGCGTGTTGATGCTTATCAGAGTCCTCAAGATCTCAGTACCTTAAATGATGCCCAGTTTGACCGCTATTACAAAAATTATTTGCAAGGCATGGGCGAAACTGAAAAAGCGTTTATATCTGAAGTCAGTCGCTTAGGGAAATACCCTGTGGTGGGCGGACTGGCGGTACGCTGGGAGGCGAAGGGTGTCTATATCGACTCCAGTTTGAATTTGTACGATCCGGCACTTAAGCGCTCCTTTGATGCAACGGTCAATAACGTCGTTAACCTGGCTTGTTCAATCCACCGGGTCGCGGTATTTAAAAGTTGTATGTTTAACGCCAGGGATACCCTGCACATTGAACGAGAAAGTGAAGAAGAACGTTTTATTGTGCCTGCTGGTTTGGGTATTGCTTATGCACTGAATAAAATTTCTCTTACCGAAGAGGAAAGTCGCATGCATTCTTATTTTGAAGATGGCGATGATCCCGATGAGTTGTTGACCCTGCCAGATCCTTTAATGGCTATTATTCGCCAGTTAAATAGCATTCACCATACGGGTTGTATTATTTTTGAGGCATTGCCAACACACTTAAAGATCCACAGTTATTTTATTTTACTGGATCACTCTATGGAGATGGAATTTAAAAGCTTACTGCACAATATACTGGATTTAGTACCACAAATTCAGGGGCTAGGTATATCGGGTTTTATGAAATTACCCTATAAAGATACACGATTTTTTGAGCATCAGGCGCATTTACCTGATAAGTTTTACCCCAGAAATCCATACACAAGTTAGTATTGGTAGAATTTTTCATTGTTGTGAGACCCTATGACAGATATTAAATTAGTAGATTTACTCACCCTGGAAAAAATTGAGCAGGGTTTGTTTCGCGGACAAAGCTGGGATCTGGGTTTTCGGGCACTCTTTGGCGGGCAGGTTATGGGGCAAGCGTTAGCTGCCGCCCAGTTAACGCTACCCGAAGGCCGGGTCGCTCATTCTTTTCATTCCTATTTTTTACTGCCCGGTGATGCCAATAAACCTGTGGTTTTTGACGTGCAAACGGTGCGCGATGGACGCAGTTTCTCTACCCGGCGGGTAAAAGCTATCCAAAACGGGCGCAATATTTTTTATATGACCGCGTCTTTTCAGCAACCTGAATCGGGCCTCGAACATCAATTTGCACAAATGCCTGACGTTCCCCCACCGGAATCGATTGACTCTGACACCTTGTTTGACGATCTGTCCAAAGACAGCTTGTCTACCAGAATGCGTGAGGCCATTGGCTATCATAAACCGATAGATATGCGCACCGTGCAACATATCGACATCGTCAATCCCGGTATTCAGGAGCCAACCCGTTATATCTGGATGAAAGCGCAAGAATTGCTTTCAGGCAATATACATCTTAATCAGGCAATGTTGGCTTATGCCTCGGACTATCATTTACTATCAACGGCTATCCAGCCCCATGGCCTGTCGGTGCGCGACAAGAACTTGATCATGGCAACCATAGATCACGCGATGTGGTTTCACCATCCGTTTGATTTTGATGAGTGGTTGTTATATTGCGCTCAAAGCCCCTTTGGTGGTGGCTCCAGAGCTCTGGTCAGAGGGCAATTTTTTAATCGCCAGGGTAAGCTGGTGGCATCGACCATGCAAGAAGGTTTGATGCGTAAAGTAGGGGAATAACAGATGATGTATTCATTAGGTAAACGTCACGTCAGTGTGGGCGAAAACGTATTTATCGCCCCGGGTAGCCATGTGATTGGCTCAGTGCGCCTGGCTGATAATTGCAGTGTTTGGTTCAATGCGGTGCTCAGAGGCGATTGCGATCTTATTTCCATAGGAGAAGACAGTAATATTCAGGATGGTTCGATTTTACATACGGATGTGGGCGTGCCTCTTGTAGTAGGCAAGGGCGTGACTGTGGGTCATAAGGTCATGTTGCATGGTTGTGAGATAGGTGACTATACCTTGGTTGGTATTAACAGTGTCATCCTCAACGGGGCTAAAATTGGTCAATACTGTGTAATAGGTGCCAATAGTTTGATCCTCGAGAACATGAACATTCCAGACGGATCACTGGTGATGGGCTCACCGGCCAAGATCATTAAACCTATTTCCCAGGAGCATAAAGACATGCTGCGTCAATCCGCACAGCACTATGTGGATAATGCCCGGCGATATATCCGTGAACTCACACCCATTAAGACATAACGACTGACTGAAAAAAAACTCGGATCAATATGATCCGAGTTTTGGGGAAGAGCTCTATAGTAGAGCCTTACGCTAAAAGTTAGCAATCTATCGCAGACTGATAAGTGTAGAACAATGTACTTAGAAAACTATTTTTTAGCTAAAAAATAGTTTTCTCCAGAAAACAAACAATTAGCATTTCCTTAAGCTTACCATCAAGCACCATATGCAAATTTTATCCGCGCATTACCCCGCGCTAATAGACTGCGTCAATTCGGGGGGAATGAAACCGACATTACCATTATTTTATTTTTCAGGGCAGGGGCTGATCATTTAGGACGTTTATGTCCATCATCCTGCCTTTGTTGCCAGGCCTGATAACTGTAAGATCGTCACCTATTGATGTCGTCCTCTTTAAGGAACTTTATGCAAAGCAAATTTCACTCTTTTATTCCGCCGGTACGAACCTTAATGGACGAGATAAAAACGTTATTGCAATATGCCTTTCAAACCAAAAACCAAAAACCAATTAACCATGCCCGTTTCGGCCCCCGGGTCGGCGGGAATGGAATCAGTATTTGTCAATCTGGTCGAGCCTGGTGACAAAGTGATTGTGTGTCAAAACGGCGTTTCGGCGGCCTATGCAGCAAAATGTGAAACGCTGCGGCGGTGAGGCGATCATGGTGCAGGATACCTGGGGTGAGCCAACGGATGCAAATAAGCTGGAACAAACTCTTAAAGCCCACCCGGATGCCAAAATGGTTGCCTTCGTGCATGCAGAAACCTCAACAGGGGTGCGTAACGATGCCCAGAGACTCTGTGCTCTGGCCAAACAATATGATTGTCTGACTATAGTCGATGCTGTGACCTCACTTGGTGGTATAGAGCTGGACGTGGACGGCTGGCAAATCGATGCCGTTTATTCTGGCACACAAAAATGTTTGTCTTGTGTACCTGGCTTATCACCATACCGCACCAGTCAATAGCTTATATGCTTTGCACGAATCCCTTATTTTACACGCTGAAGGCTTGGAAAATGCCTGGCAGCGACACGCCAGACTGCATCAGGCGCTAAAAGCGGCTTGACAGACATCGGTTTAGACTTTGTGGTGGAGGAGGCCTATCGCTTACCTCAATTAAATAGGGTCAAAATCCCCCAAGGAATAGACGATGCTGCAGTCAGGCAACAACTCTTAACTGAATACAATTTAGAGATAGGGGCAGGATTAGGTGTGTTGGCCGGTAAAGTATGGCGCATAGGATTGATGGGGTATGGCTGTAACCAGAAAAACGTCGATTACTGTATCAGTTCGCTAAAATCGGTTTTGCACCGCTAATGAGATAACCGCAAACCAGGTGGCTTATCTAGCCGCCTGGTTTGCAATATATGTTGTAAAAACTTACCTTATAAGAGTACGTTTTAGTAATTTAAAATTAACCTTCCACATGGTTTTTATCTTATTTTTAAGGCTTTCCTGTTTCCAGCTGTTAAATGGCATCACCGTCCTGGCGAGTATGGCTAATACGGTACCGTTGAGGTTAAACCCCTTAATAGTCTCCCATTGCACCTTATCGTAACCTAGAAATTCATTAACTTTATTTTCACTGTGGATAACGGACATCCACATGAGTTTGTTCCTTACCGGAATAAGTTTTTCAACCTTACTCCACTGGCCATGACGTTCAATGTGCCACACACTTTTGGGGTTTGGTCCGCACTCTATCAAACTTAAAAAAGGATTATGTACATGAGAGCGTTTTGCCAAACGCACCGGAGATTCAACTTGTAGGGTATAACCGTCGACAAAATCCACAGCCATAAAATCCTGAGACGAGAAGTGGCTTTGCACTTCCTTTATATAATCCTGATGCAGGCTGTCATCGTTATCCAGGCGGGAGGTAATGATATAAGGTTGTGTTAGCCTGGCCTGGAGTTGAGCTTGGGCACTGGGCAAAAATTGGTCCATACCATCGATATAAATAGGTGTGAAGGCGCTAAACTCTTGCGCCAGACGGTCGATGACCAGGCGAAATTTATCTGCTGTGCTAGTGTCGAAAAATACCAGCCATAGGAAGTTTTGCTTGGTTTGTGCCTTAAGTGAATTAAAACAGTAATGTTCAAACAATTCCAATCTGCCCTCCATCCAAGCATCTGTTAATACTGGTGTTTTATTTTTAGAGGTTTGCCAGTCTTTCTTACGCAAATTAAAGCGCGTTATCACAAAATGCTGAAACATTGAGTCTGCCAGTTAATTAATCCGTGGCCCCTATTATGTCAAAAAAATGAATCTGCATGGTATTATCGGGATAAATTATTTTATTTAATACAGCCAGCAAAATTCTATTTGTTAAAGTGCGAGTAAATAAACGTTATAACCTCAGTGTTTGTAAGATATTAATTTTACTCGTAAATTTACTATTTTACTGCATTATTTGTACTGGATTGAAAGTTGAGCGGTAGTTGTTCTATAGTGTATTATTACTTGATTTATCAAGTGCCTATACTAGTTATTACATGCTATATTTTATTCTTTAAGGGGCTGTTATTGCGGCATTTTTTTGCACGCTTGAACAGAGCTAATGTCACAACATACTGAGCCCATGGCGTTGTTATTCAAGCTGTCAGAAGCCTTTAATCAGATAAATAAAAAAGTCGATCGCGCCTTGAGCACACACGGTATTAGCTTGAGCGAATTTAGGGTGCTGCATCAATTACACAACGGCTAAAATCAAATGATGAGCAGAATTTAATTGGCAAACGGGGTCAATTTTTCCGCCTCGAGGATTACCCGATTGCTTAATCTTATGGAAAAAATTCATCTGGTTGATAAAGAAAAGAAAAGAAAAGAAAAGAATAGTCGTAACGCCCGAGTCAGTTTGGTGAAGTTAACCTTCAATGGCCGGGATGTATACAGATACGCTTTTTTAAGCGGTAAGCATGCCATGGATAGTTCAACAGCTGATTTAGGTTCCAAGCAATTGACCGCTGTGCTGAACTTACCAAACAAGTTACAGTGAAAATACACCTCAAGGGAAAACTGAATTTCTAGCCAATGATAATATGCAACACGTAACATTAACCAAGCTTAGTGCCGAGTTCGCTGGGCACTTTTGTCTGAAGAACATTAACTGGGAAGTTAAGGCGCATCAGCACTGGGTGATTGTCGGGGCCAATGGCGCTGGAAAATCTGCACTGGCTGCCTTACTTGCAGGTCAGGGGCAGATAACCTGCGGTGAGCTCAGTTCCAGCTTTACTCGAGTAGGGCTGGTTTCTTATGAATATCTTAATGCCCTGATTGAGTTGGAGTTGAAAAAAGATTCAGCTGACATCCTGGATATAGTGCCGGTGCCGACCACAGTCAGTGAAATGTTAACTCAAAACGGTGAGCCGGGAGACGCTGTATTGCGCACTGATTTGTGTCAGCGCTTGCTGGTACTGTTCAATTTCGAGTCATTGCTGGGTCATAATTTTATGGACTTATCCACCGGCGAAACCCGTAAATTGTTGTTAATAAAGGCGATAATTTCCCAGCCACAACTCCTTGTTTTGGATGAGCCATTTGACGGTCTGGATAGCGCCACGTGCGACAAATTGACGGTGCTTCTGAATGAGTTAGCATCGTCTGTCACCATGATAATGGTATTTAATCGATTATCAGAAGTGCCGGATTTCGTGCGCCATTATGCCTTTGTCGAAGACGGACAACTGGCCCTGACGGTGGATGATGATAATCCTCAGCAGCGTCAGCTGTTGCGACAACTTGTCCACCTGCAACATACTGAAATGGTCTTGCCTGAACCCGACACCACGGTTACGCGTAACCATTTTAAGCCAGGTTGTGCCATTGTTTCACTCAATAGTGTCACCGTTATCCATCCGGGTAAAAAAGTGTTTGAAAATTTGAACTGGCAAATTGATTGTGGCCAGCATTGGCAGTTAAGCGGACCCAACGGTTCGGGTAAAACCAGTTTATTGCAGTTGATAACCGGCGATCACCCACAGTGTTATAGCAATGATATCCAGGTGTTTGGTTACCAGCGGGGAAGCGGTGAAAGTATCTGGGATATCAAACAACATATTGGCTTGTTATCTAACGCTTTACATCTCGCTCATCGGGTAAATTGTAGTGTCTTACATGTTATTCTGTCGGGTTTCTTCGATAGCATTGGTTTGTATCGTCAACCCACTTTAGAGCAGCGCGGACTGGCACAACAATGGTTAATATTAATCGGGTTAGTTGCCAGTGAAGATCAACCTTTTCAGCAATTATCCTTTGGCGATCAGCGTTTGTGCCTGGTTGCCAGGGCCATGGTTAAACACCCAGCTCTGTTAATACTGGATGAGCCATGTAACGGCTTAGATGACTTGAACCGCCAGCGTGTATTACGTTTAATCGAACGCATCTGTGAGTCGCAAACAACGTCAGTCATTTATGTTAATCATCACCCAGATGATAAGATCTGTGGCATTAACCAATATTTTGAGCTCGGCCAGCCGTTGTTCTAATGCATTTTTTGTCTAAATGATCGGGTAGCGCATTAAATTTCTGAGTCAATTAACAATAAAAAGTGGGGTGGCGTGCAAAATATTATAGATGAAATATACTGCGAAATGGCAAGTCGCACCGAGCGCGGTAAAGTGGCCGACTACATTCCCCAATTAGCCTGCGTGGACCCGGATCAGTTTGCCATTAGTATGGTCATGCAAGATGGTAAAATGTACAGTGCAGGGTGCGCCAAAACGCTGTTTTCAATTCAAAGTATCTCTAAAGTATTTACCTTGACTATTGCCCTGGGCAAATTGGGTGATGAAGTTTGGACCCGGGTTGGCCGAGAACCATCGGGGGATCCGTTTAACTCTATCGTGCAACTGGAGCATGAAGCCGGCATACCCCGTAACCCCTTTATTAATGCCGGTGCCATCGTCATTTCTGATGCGGTTATGGGGGGCAATGAGCCCAAAGTTGCCCTGGCCGAAATATTACAATTTATCAGATTTTTAGCCGATGATGACACGATAGGTATTGACGAAAAAGTGGTGAAATCTGAATTGCTCACCGGTAGTAGAAATGCCGCTCTGGCCCATTTTATGGATTCCTTTAAACGTTTACGTAATCCGGTAGACAATGTCTTGGGAACCTATTTCCATCATTGTTCTATTTCTATGAATTGTGAACAATTAGCTACAGCCGGGACGTTTTTGGTATCCAACGGCAGGGATCATTGCACGGGAATACAAGTCGTACCTGAGCGCAGAGCCAGGCGGATTAATTCTCTGATGTTAATGTGCGGCCATTATGATGGTTCAGGAGAGTTTGCCTTTCGCGTCGGTTTGCCGGGTAAAAGTGGAGTAGGGGGCGGCATTTTGGCCATAGCCCCGGGGAAGGCTTCTATTGCCGTATGGTCACCGGGGCTGGATAAAATTGGTAACAGTAAACTGGGAACCGAGGCCCTGGAAATGTTGGTTCAGCGTACTGGATGGTCAATATTTGGTCATTAAAATACTCGTCAAATTAAAAAGTTGTATAAAAAATAACAAGACAGGCGGTATAATCAAAAAATTGTTCCCTCTGGGTGATGGCCTTTCTATCCCCCTTTTGTAAGGATAAATTTTGCCACATAATTGCTATTTTTACGAACCGCAAAATGGTCATGGTTTGCCCCATGATCCGTTTAATGCCCTGGTCGCTCCCCGGCCTATTGGCTGGATATCCAGTCAGGATGAAGACGGTAATCTAAACCTTGCGCCATACAGTTTTTTTAATGCCTTTAACTATCAACCTCCTGTCGTCGGATTTTCCAGTATTGGCTATAAGGATTCGGTGCGAAACATTGAAAAAACCGGCGAGTTTTGCTGGAATTTGGTGACCAAGCCCCTTGCCCAGGCTATGAATAAAACCTCCGCTGGTGCCGCACCAGATATTAACGAATTTGTATTAGCGGGTCTTGAAACTAAAGCCTCGAAGATCATATCTGTACCTCATGTTGCAGCCAGTCCGGTGACCTTTGAATGCCGCTTATCACAACTTATTCAATTAACCGGCGCAAATAAAAAACCCCTTGATACCTGGATGGTTTTTGGTGAAGTGGTTGGCGTGCATATAGCCAATGTCTATCTTGAAAATGGCATATACCATACCGGGGCCGCACAACCAGTGCTACGTGGTGGTGGCGCCGGCGATTATTTTACGGTTGATGACGCTCAGCGATTTACCATGAACAGGCCATAGCAGCAAAAAGCAAACTTGAGAGAAATATGGAAATAATACGCAGCAAAAAATTTACCGCCGATCTTCCCTGGGGCGCAAAAAAAATTGCTAATATGAACGGTATTACCACCAGGTTACATTGGACAAATGAACCTTATAAATGGCATACCAACGAAGGCGAAGAAGTCTTTGTGGTACTCGATGGTATGGTAGAAATGCAATACATGGAAAACAATGTGGTCGCCAGTGTCCTGCTCAATACGGGGGATATATTTTATGCGTCACAGGGTACGCAACATGTGGCTTGTCCTGTAGGAGAAGCCAGAATACTGGTGGTGGAAAGCGAAGGCAGTATTTAATGAATATCGCTGCATTGGGTTGATGACTGCCAGCCAATAAAGGCATTGTTTAACATGATAATCAAGCATACCTATGCAGACCACTCAGGGCTAGCTATACACGCTATGGTATGACAAAAAATAATTTACCACCGAGGTCACAGAGTAAGTACATCTTACATGATCCTATTTTAAGCATTATTAACTCTGTGCTCGTGTTGTCACCCAATCACACAGATTGCCACTAGCCCAGCCTGAGTAAAATACACAGGCATGTAATTAAGTGACTCAGTAGTTAACTAAAAATTCTGCTAGTACCTGGGTGGCGACCGCTATATCGCTGATACTCACTGCCTCTGCTGGGTTATGACTGATCCCCTTTTCACAGCGCATAAACAACATCGCCACAGGACAGATTTTAGCCATGGCCATAGTATCATGACCGGCTCCAGAGCTTAGGGTGTAGGGTTCGATGCCACTGGCTTTTAAGGCATTAGCCAGTTTTACTTGCAGTTGTTGGTCACACTTTACCCCATGGGCCTGATGGGTAGCTTTGATATCAATATCTACTTTTCGCCCCTTGGCAATTAAGGTTATTTCATCGATGATCAAGCCAACGACTTTATCTTTATGTTCATCGTCTGTGCTACGAATATCCAGACTAAACGCCGTCTCTCCGCAAATTACATTGACTGCCCCTGATTTGCATTGCAAGTGACCCACAGTCGCGACTATGTCTTGTGAGCGGGCAATACGCTCTATGGCTAGGATCATGTCGCTTGATGCTGCCAGTGCATCTTTACGCATAGACATAGGCACAGTACCGGCATGACCGGCCTGACCGGTAATGTTAATGGAAAAACGGTTGGCCCCAGCTATACCGCTGACAATACCTACCGCCAAGTCCTGGTCTTCCAGTACCGGGCCCTGTTCAATATGAAATTCAATAAAGCTGGATATACTATGATCCCCGCGCCCGGCATTTTTGATGTGATTGATATCTAAACCGAAATCACCCATGGCTTGGGCCAGACTGATCCCGTTTTCATCCTCCAGGGTGGCCCATCGCTCTTGCCAGGTTCCGGCCACTGCGCAGCTGCCCAGTAAAGTAGCGCCAAAGCGGGTGCCTTCTTCATCGCCAAAGCCGACTAATTCCAGGTGATAAGGCAAGGCTACCTGATTATCGTGGAAATACTGGATCAGGCTCAAGGGTGTCATTACCCCCAAGATACCGTCGTACTTACCGCTATTGGGCACAGTATCGAGATGACTGCCGATAACCACAGTTTGCGCATTTGGGGTGTTACTGGTGTAGCGGCCCCATTGATTGCCGGCTTCGTCCTGCCATACCTTCATGCCAGCTTGTTGCATCCACAAGGCAACCTGCTGATTCACCTGTTGGTGTTGGGGGGTAAGATAACGTCTGTCCACACAGGCGGGATCCTGACTTATATTGGCCAGCAACTCACAGCGATCATAGGCCTGAACGGCATAGCGGTTAAAAATGTCCATTATACTTGCTCACTGTAGATATCATAAGCGCTGTCGATGGCTTCACCTGGGGTTAACTTATGTCCAGCGCGGCGAAGAAGGGATCCCAACGATTGTAAGGTATGAAAAACGGCATCCTGGCGGGCGTTATAGCCCATGGTACCGATGCGCCAAATTTTGCCCTGTAACGGGCCAAAACTGGTACCAATCTCAATATTAAAATCCATAAGCAGTTGTTGGCGAATGCTTTCACCATCGATATTTTTGGGAATATGTACCCCCACCACATTGTGCATTTTATGTTGCAAATCCCCGAAAGGTTTAAGGTTTAGCCCCTTTATGCCTGCGAGCATAGCCTTGCCATGCAATTGATGACGGGCGATAGACTGGTCCAGGCCTTCCTCCAATAGATTGATTGCGCACTCTCTGGCACAGTACAACATGGACGTGGCTTCAGTGTGATGATTGAGACGTTCATCTGACCAGTAATCAAGGATCATGGGGATATCGAAGTAGTTAGAGCGTATGCGGCTGCCAGTGCCAGCGCTGTGGTGGGCCGCTTTAATACCGGCTTCAATATGTTGGCGGCCGCGTACCCGCTCCACATAACGTGGGCTTAACGTAATGGGGGCACTGCCACTTGGGCCGCCCAGACATTTTTGCAAGCCAACTGATACGGCGTCGAGTTGCCACTGATCTGTTTCAAAGCGGTTGCCACCAATAGAGGCCGTCGCGTCAGCATAAAACAACACATCATGACGACGACAAATATCACCTAGCTGGTCCAGGGGTTGCAACATAGTGGTTGAGGTGTCGCCCTGCACCAAGGCCAATAATTTAGGTTTCACTTTTTTAATAGCATCTTCGATTTGCTGGGGAGCAAAGACTTCTCCCCAGGGAGCCTCGATGCAATGCACTTCGGCGCCTGCTCGTTCAGCGATTTCTTTTAACAGATGGCCAAACCGACCAAAAATAGGCACTAAGACCCTATCACCCGGTTCGATACAAGAGACCAGCACCGCCTCTATCCCTGCTCGTGATGTGCCATCTATTAACAGGGTCGCCTGATTACTGGTTTTAAATACGTCGCGATACAAGGCCATCACTTCGTTCATATAACCGGTCATAACAGGATCATACTGGCCAATCAATTGGGTCGACATAGCATTGAGTACCCGGGGATAACAGTTTATCGGACCGGGGCCCATCAATAAACGAGGGGGAGGGGTTAACAATTTCACGTGGTGGTACTCCAATTTGATAATATCTGTGTGTTAAATAATGAACATGTCAGGGTGGCCATCAGGCTTAGATAAAGAGTTGTGCCAGCATGCGCACACCCGTGATCAATAGCACCACCGCAAAAATTTTCTTCAGTAAATTACCGTCCAGTTTTGCCGCAATACCGGCCCCTACGGGGGCAAAAAGAACGGTTAAAGGCACGATGCAGACAAAACCCACCAAATTGACTAACCCTATGGTGCCTATGGGTGCGTCACCGGGTGTGGTGCCAAAAATAAGCAGGGTGAGGGCTGCGGGTAGTGAAATAAGCAGCCCTATGGCGGCGGCCGTACCCACAGCTTTGTGCGCCGGGTAGTTGTACATGGTGAGAATAGGAACCGACAGGGTGCCTCCTCCAATGCCCACCATAGAGCTGAAAAAACCAATGCAACCGGCGATAACAGATTGCCCCTTAGCACCCGGTAAGCTTTGCGCTATGGCGGACTTATGGCTACGAAACAGCATATTGAGGGCTGAAAGGGTAGCTATCACCCCAAACAGGGTCGTTAACCACCGTCCGTCAACTTTGGTCACTAAGCCACTGCCAAGCAATACACCGAGTAAAATAAATAATGCCCAACTTTTTAATAACGTGTTATCGACATTGCCCTTTTTAGCATGAGAGCGAATAGAGCTTACAGAGGTGGGGATAATCGTCGCCAGTGAGGTACCAGTGGCGATCAACATGGCGCTTTGTGGGCTGACACCAAAATTTTGAAACAAGAAAAACAGCACAGGCACGATAACAATCCCTCCACCGACGCCCAGTAAACCAGCTAATAAGCCTGCAAACACACCTGTACAGGCCAACGCACCAATAGTCGGCAGGTTTTGTAAAATTAAGTCCATGAGGTTTTCTTTCTCAATATGCAGTTAAACATTACGGTGGCCGGCTATGGCTCTGCCGTCGCTGCGGGGATCGCTGGCGGCGGTCACAGACTTATCTGCCCTTACCACCACGGCACCTGCGTGTCCCATTAATTCATTACAGGCCGCAACAGTAGCAATGTCGTGGCCACGGGCGGCCAGATCAGTTTGTATTTGGGCGGCTAAATCACTTTCAATTTTCAGATTATGACTCTCGTCTCCCCATGTACGTCCTAACAGCCAACGTCCCAGGCTAATGGACTCAACCAGAGATTTCTGTTGATAGACGTAGCGCGCAAATATCGCCGCTTGAGTTTGAGGCTGACCTTCACCGCCCATGGTGCCGTAGCTAATACGTCTGCCATCGTTTAGTTCGCTGTAGGCCGGATTAAGGGTATGAAAGGGTTTTAACCCTGGGGTAAGTTGCTGCAGTGAATCAGGTGTTAAGGAGAACGACGTGCCACGATTATTCCATACTATGCCCGTTTGCGGGGACACAATGGCGCTGCCAAATTCCCAGTAAATACTTTGAATGTAACTGACCATACGGCCCTGATCATCGCAGGCTCCCATCCATACCGTATCTCCCTGCTTAGCTTCGTCAGGCCAGGGTAAGGCTTTTTCCAGACTGATATTGGCCTGCATGGTATCCAGGGCCTTATCTGTCAGAAAGTCTTCCAGGTTGCCGGTCATTTTGCCAGGATCAGTTACTTGGCTATTGCGTACCAAAAAGGCCTGTTTGGTGCACTCCACGATAAGATGCACAAAATCGGCTTCTGTTTTAGCCTGATGCTGTAGCCGATCAAATAGTGCCAGAATGATCAGCGAGGCAATGCCCTGTGTGGGGGCAGGCAGGTTGAATAACGTGCCAACGGAAGTTTGCACGCACAGGGGCTTTACTACTTGGGCTTGATAGGCATTAAAGTCGGCCAGTGTTATAGGCGATCCGGCTGCTTGTAAATCTTCAGCCAATGCGTTGGCAATTACCCCATGGTAAAAATCATCCAGGCCATTCTCAGCCAGAGTGGTTAATGTTTTGGCGATAGCGGGTAGTTTTAGTATTTTACCTTTTTTAAGACGCTTGCCTTTAATCATAAATTGTTCAAAGTGGGCCAGGGTCGACAATTCTGCAAAGGTTTTCTCACTGGCATCTTGCAGGCTCTGGGTGACTTCAATTCCCCATTCGGCCTGGCCTATAGCTGGTGCAAGTAGCTCACTAAGGGCGATGCCAGGTTGCCAGCTATGGCTGATGTCCAGTGCCTTTTGCCAACCTGCAACGGCCCCGGCCATGGTCAGTGCCGCTTTGGCTCCGCGACTGGGAATAGCCCCATGCCCCTGGTAATAGTCAAGACTGGCCTTAGCAGCAGCCACACCACAGGCATCAATGGCGATGGGGGCCTTACCTGGTTCACTGATCAACCAGAAGCCATCACCGCCCAAGCTGTTCATATGGGGGTATACCACTGAAATGGAAGCTGCAGCAGCAACCATGGCTTCAATAGCACTGCCCCCTTGTTGTAAAATATTTTGTCCTGCTTGGCTGGCGGCATAATGGGGAGCGGTAAAAGCCACGGGATAGGATGTTGTCATATTGTTTTCTCTGTAAGCATTTTAGCTAATTCGATAAGGGTTTTATCGCTATTTTTTGGTCCAATCAATGAAAACCCCACCGGTGCATCTTGGTGTACGCCCGCAGGAATATGAAGTTGAGGTAAACCGCACAAGCCTGCTATGCAGGTCATATTCATCAAGTTCTGGCGATAGGTAGCCAATTCACCCGGTAGTGTAGTCAATAAAGGTGCAGGCCCGGGGGTAGTGGGTACAAAAATAATATCACACTGGGTGAACACGCCCGCTATGTGCTTTTCAAATATCAGGCGTTGTTGCACAGCACCCTGGCGGTCCTGCTCGGTTAAGCTTTTACACCAAAGCAGTCTGGCGTGGATATCGGGGGCAAAACAAGGCTGGTGCTGGAGGATCCACTGACCGTGGGTCTGCCAAATTTCAAAGCCTTGCAGCACTTTAAAAGTGGCGCTGGCGGATGTGAGTATTTCTGTTCCCAGACTGTGTTGCAAAGCGTGCTGCTGGTTTATTACATTTTTATACCAAGCAGGTAGTGAGGCACTATGCTCACATTGGCTGACTAACTCGCAGGCTGTGCCAAATTGAAAGTCTGACAGGGATATCCCCTGAGGCTTATGGGTCTTTGTCAACAATACGTCTGCTACTCTGGATAGGGTATGCAGGTCGCGGGTCATCCAGCCTACTGTGTCAAAGCTCGGGGCTAAGCCAACCATATGCTGTGTACTGACTAACCCGTGGGTGGTGCGCAGGCCAACCAGACCATTGTAACTGGCGGGTACCCGAATAGAGCCACCGGTATCTGTGCCTAATCCTATATCTGCGCTTTTATCACTTACCGATGCTGCCGAACCACTGGATGAACCACCTGGCAGTCTGGTGGTTGCCGACATATTAACCGGAGTACCGTAATGAATATTTTGCCCGTTTAAACTATAGGCCAATTCATCAGTAATGGTTTTGCCAACCAGGGTTGCCCCATTAGCCAGTAGTTTGCTTACTACAGGCGACGTTTCCTGGGGGATTGGATGCGTGCGCAACCAATCTGGATTGCCTGCAGATGTCGGTAGTCCCTTGATGTGAAACAAGTCTTTTACCGCCAGTTTGAGACCAGATAATGGCTGATTGGGCAGGCCGGTATGGTCATCTACCTTAAGAATATAAGGAGAAAGTTGCTGAGTCATAAAAAAAGCGCATAGATTAGGTGATTAGGTGATTACTATGAAACAAATGTTTCAGCTAATAGTCAAGAGAAACATTGCCCAGGAGGTCTTTTTAACTCAGTGAGTGAACTCATCACTGACAGGTTTATGAGATCATCACCCTATTTCGTCCCACTAAGTCAGACAAAAGTGGCCAATCATGCCTAACGATTGGCCACAAATTATCAGATCATGTTTTTTGGATCCAGCATACGGGTAAGTTCTTCTTTATTGAGGTTGGTCATTTCCAGTGCGACTTCTAATACAGGACGCTCCTGCAAATAGGCTGCTTCAGCGATTTCCGCACCTTTTTCATAACCGACTCGGGCATTAAGGGCCGTCACCAAAACAGGATTCAATGTCAGGCGTTGAGCCATCTTTTGCTTGTCTGCTCTGAGTCCAATTATGGCTTTGGCTGATAGTGACTCGGCTGAATTAGCTAAAATTTCGATGCTTTGCAACAAATTATAGGCAATCACAGGTAGCATAGTATTGAGTTGAAAATTTCCGGACTGGCCTGCCACGGTAATGGTTGTGTCATTACCTATTACCTGGGCACAAACCATAGTAACCGCTTCTGGTATAACGGGATTCACCTTACCAGGCATGATACTGCTACCGGCCTGTAATTTAGGCAAAGAAATCTCTGACAGTCCTGCAACGGGGCCACTGTTCATCCAGCGCAAATCATTGCTGATTTTCATCAGGCTAACGGCCAGGGTTTTCAGATGTCCGCTTATTTCAACGGCGGTATCCTGGCTACTGATAGCAGCAAAATAATTCGGGCTGGGAATAAAATTAACCCCGGTGGCATGAGCGAGTTTATCACATACAGATTTTGCAAAATTGTCATGGGTGTTGATCCCGGTACCGACGGCAGTCCCCCCTATTGCTAACTCACATAAACGGGGTAGGGCCTGGTTCAAACGATTGATACCTTGTTCGATTTGGTGGGCCCAGCCGCCGAGTTCCTGGCCCAGTGTAATGGGCATGGCGTCCATTAGATGAGTACGGCCAGTCTTGACCGTATCTTGATAGGACAGGCTTTTCCCTTCGATAGCTTTACGCAAGGTCTCCAGGGCCGGCAACAATTTTTGTTTGATCCCCAAAGCTCCGCTGATATGAATACAGCTGGGGATCACGTCATTTGAACTTTGCCCCATATTCACATGATCATTGGCGTTTACGTCTTGACCGAGTTTGGCCGTAGCCAAGGTGGCAATCACCTCATTGGCATTCATGTTGGTACTGGTTCCAGAGCCGGTCTGGAAGATGTCTAGCGGGAACTGCTTGTCATGCTGACCACTGGCCACCTCCATTGCACTGCGCTGGATGTCGATAGCCATGGCTTTATCCAGTAACTGCAATTCGCCGTTAGTTTGGGCCGCTGTGGCCTTAAGCAAACCCAGAGCATGAATAAAGGCCGGGGGCATATGCAAACCACTGATGGCAAAATTTTCCAGGGCAAGGTGGGTCTGTTTGGCAAATAAATTGTCATTAACGGGGGATGATCCTGTTAATTTTTCATTATGTTGTGTCATATATATTACCTTAGCCGTTAGCCATACCTGGCCATAAAGTGTCCAGTAACAAAGCGCGTAATTTTGTTGGCAATTCATGCACCTTGATATGGGTGAAATCCTTACTCACCTCGGCAATAACTTTATCTTTAATCTGTTTCGAAAAGGCGTGACGTAAATCACCTAAAGTTTTAGGTGCTGCGACTACGATCAAACTAATGAATTCATCATGATGTTGTTGCAAGAATGTAGCAATTTTGCTGGCGAAAACGTGTTTTTCATGGATGTGGGGGTCCGTGGGGCGTTCAAACGCACTACGCCCACCACTGGCGCTATTTATAACCCGGCCGCGTTTAGTGGTAACCAACTCACTGGACGGGAGATTGACGTGTTGTAACGTGCCGTCAGGCAGGACTGCCAGTGATTGGAATATATTGTGATAACTTGAAATAGTGGCGTTGGCGCCGTTTGCGATAAGTAGCCATTTGTTGTTCGACATAATATGCTCCTGTATAACAAGGAAGTATCTGGTTGCCAAGTATGAGTATACGATGACATCATCATCTTAGAATGGTTTTGCTGTAAATTCATCACAAGTACATATACTAATATTGGCCCTGCTTAAATATTTTCAAGTCTTTACGCTGGCTGCGCCCGATGAAATAAATCCTGCCAATGACTGCTATCGCTCCATAAAACCGGCCTGACAAGGTTTGCAGCGTATTTTTCTGCCGAGTGATAAATCTGACTAGGGTGTAGAATTTGAGATCAGGTTTACTCCAGTTCATCCAAGTCGTTATAAAGAGCAGAAATAGCACTGCTCCTTAGTTGTGCCGATTGTTCCATGGTGGCGAATACCCGGTTACAGATAACGGAAATAATACTCATCGGTGCTGCATAGCTATCCAGTGCTTGTGCTTGTCCCAATTGGCAGATAATCAGGTGCTTCACCTGTTCGCTGTAAAGTTGGCCGGAAGGATCGGCCAGCAGGGCCACATCATGTTTTTGCAATTGTTGCATCAATGCCTGAAATATTTTAGGGCGGCGTCTAAAACCAATAACCCACACCAATTCATCCTCGCTTATATCTTGCAATTCTTCACTTAGCGTCTGGCCAGGTTGGGGTAATAACCTAACCTTACTGCGGATTTGCAAAAGCTGCTGACGCAGATGTAAGGCTACAGGGTAGCTGTTACGAAAACCTATTATGGTGATTCGTGAGGCATGACAAATAGAAGTAATTAATTTGTTTAAAGCCGTCTCGTCAATATTGTTCCATGTCTGCTGAATTCTTTGTAGCTCCTGAGCCAGAAAATCGCTGCCTGAAGACTCCGTATATAGGGGATAACCTGTTGCTCGTAATGAATTGAGTTCCTGTTTGGCGTGCTGATGAGAGGCATATCCGAGTTGCCGAAAAAAACGGCTGACGGTAGCTTTTGATGTGTTGGTTTTATCCGCTATAATTGCTACTGAACTGCTGACTACGTCCAGGGGATTGTGTAGCAAATGGTCGGCTATCTTACGCCCGTTAGGTGATAATTGCTGATAGTGTTGCTCGATACGATCTTTAAACAGAATTTTTGCCACGGGATTTTTAACGACTGGGAAAACATGGCACCAGCATAATTGTGAAATGTACTCATCACAAACGCTAATATGGGTAAAAGCCATATTAGCAGTGTAAAGTAACCAATAAAACGGGCGCCTTTCAGGTGAAATTTAGCAACATAGTGGTATTAACGGGTGCTGGGATATCAGCTGAATCAGGCCTGAAAACCCTCAGGGATAACGATGGTTTATGGGAGGAATATCGCCTTGAAAACGCGGCAACGCCAAAAACATTTGCACGTGTTTGTGAATGTATTTACCGTTTTTACAATTTCCCCGGAGCCCAGTTAACTAGTCCGCCTGTAAAGCCAAATGTCGCCCACAAGGCCTTGGCCAAACTTGAACAAGGCCACCGAAGTAAAGTATTTATTGTGACCCAGAACATCGATGACCTGTATGAGTGGCCTGGGAGCCAAAATGTATTGCTATACTCAAGTGATCCCGGCATTCTGATCCATGTGGCGTATTCGTTACTCGGACTGGGATTACTGATCACAACCATACTTGGGTTCTTGCAAATTTTCAGCTATATTGCTGCCGCTTACCTGGGATATCTGGCCTGGGGTGCATTTGGCAGTCAGCTCCAGGAAATATTGGTGATAATAGCTTGTCAAAGCAGGCGAGTATCTCTGATAAAAAAGCCCTAATGGTGGAGTGTTTGACTAATGGCTTGAATCCAAAAGCTAGGTTGTTTTTCCTGTTAGTTTTAGCGGTGGCCGTCTCTGGTGATATGCCAACCAGTATTAAGCTTATACCCGTCACCCTTGAGGCTACAGAGTTGTTGGCTGCTCTCACTCACCCCTATCGGCAACCGCGCGTTGCACTTAGACCATCTAAGCTCAAGGGGCTGAGTTCCTTTGCCGCCTAGCTGCAACGCCAATGATTTTGGGTATATATATGGACTTTATCAGGCACTGGCCTGTGGTTTTGCATAGCGTCTTATTTCTTAAGTACCGAAAAAGTGCGCGCGTTTTTAGGCGAAAAAGGATACTGGCTTGACCGGCTTATAGGGTTTAGTACTGTTATCCGTAGCCTTAATATTACTGTGGTCAGGGGATTAACGAAAATAAAAAACAGTAGACAAAATAGAGCAGGTTTCGCATCAAAGCGCTGCATCAGTTATCATAGCTATCAATTATGCAAAAAAGGTTTAATTCGTGAGTGAGGAAAAGAAAATCACCTTAGGTGGCGATATCGATGTGACGCTACGTGGGCAGACAAATATTGAACTGGCAAGCTGCGCAAAAGAGGGCTGGTTGTTAAGTAAAAAAAACCGTGGTTCGTTATTACAAGGTAGCCTATTTACCTTGTCCATGAGTCTGTTACTTATTTTCGTGATCCAAATATGGTTCGATGTGCAAGACTTGCAAAATATTTCTATGGAAGTCAGCTTTCTATTAAATGTGCTGTTTACTCTGTTAACGGCCCCGTTGTTAACGGCGTTAATGTTAATGGGTATTCGCCAGAGTGTGGGTATGGGATCGGTATTTATTAATTTGGCCAAACAAATGTCTACGTCAGCCTTGCTAATCTTTACTGCCTTGATGATTGGCGCGTTAGTCAACGTGGGAATGTCAATATTGCTGCTTCCGGGCGTTTATTTGTCCATGTCGATGGCCTTTGCCTTACCTTTGTTGGCAGATAAAAAACTAAGACCCAGTAAGGCTATCCTACTATCCGTACAGGTCTTTAATCGTTACTGGCGTACATTGGCTGCGTTTTATATCGCTGCGTTTGTGCTCTTTATAGCGGGTCTGTTTACCTTAGGTCTGGCTTATTTTTGGATAGTGCCTTGGTACTTTAATACCAAGGGGGTGTTGTATCGTGAGTTATTTGGTGTTGAAGTAATATCTTCCGGACAGCCTACTGCCAGTCACAAAGATGAGACGATGTTTTATGCCTGATAAAAAAAATACCTATCAAAACTGGCGTTACTTAGGCGCCGCTATCTTGATCTTCTGCGTTATGTTGGTGGCGGATAACTATTTTGACTCACCCCGGCCAGATGACGGTTTGGGTCTATCTGAAACTGAGCTAACCGTATTGATTGATGAGCTTGACCGCAGTAAAATAGATAGAGATCACACAGTCAATCAAATACCTGATTTCACAAGATTTTCTTCTGTTATAGAAAAAAAACGTGCTTTTTTTGCTTATTTATTGCCCGAAATTGACCGTCAAAACGAGATCACTTTGACCTTACGCAAGGCCATCCATGCTATGCAAAGCCAAATAGCAGTCGAACAACCCTTAACGCCCTTCGCTAAACGTTTATTGACCAGGTTACGTAAAAGTTACCGAGTGGATGAAAACCTAGATAATAAACACGCTTTAGTAGTGTTAAGTATAAGGGTAGATATAATCCCGCCAGAATTAGTGCTCGTTCAGGCCGCCAATGAATCAGGGTGGGGCACATCGCGTTTTGCCCGTAAGGGTTATAATTTTTTTGGGCTATGGTGTTTTACCAAAGGCTGCGGATTTATTCCCCGCCAGCGTGATGAAGGAACGGTGCATGAGGTCGCTAAATTCTCCAGCTTGTCGAATGCCGTCAAGACGTATATACGTAATTTAAACCGCCATTATGCTTACCAGGAACTGCGGGAAATTCGCAGTCAATTACGCCAGCAGAACAAACCTGTTACTGCCCGGGCCTTGGTTCACGGGTTACACAGTTACTCTGAACGGGGCCAGGATTATATAGATGAATTAGTCAGTATGATGAGAGTGAATGAGAAGCATATGAATTTATGAAAAAATGGTTATTGGCAACATTAGTACTCCCCGTCAGCCTGATGGCTGAACCGCTGGTGGTTCAATACAGTAGTTTTTACAGTCACGTGCGCAAACTCCAGGACGAAGACACTAATGCGTTGCAATTCGCCTTTGGTTTTAAAAAGGTTCAGAGTAAGGATTTATGCCATATTAACTCGGCTTATATCCACACTCAAAAAGTAGATATTGATTTGACTGTCTCCGCTGAGCAGCGCTTTACGGTTCCTAGTGAGAAAGCGTTGAAACAGGCACGAGCTGAAGTGATACTTGACTTACAAGAGCCAGCTAATAAATGCGACATGTCAGTGCAACTGGAAACTAAACCAGACTGGCTAAAAACGGACTATTCGGCGCCAGAGCTGAAAAAACTTTACACTCAGTACCAAGCATTCTTTGACGATATGGGCAGTTTTTTGTCATTTCTAATGCCAACAGTACAAGGCATAACAGTGCACTTTAGTGATCACCAGTTAAATTATGATATAGATATAGGGGACCAACTCAAGATCACAGCAGGTAAACTGGACTTAAGCCAAGAATGGATAGCGAACAACCAAGGCTTGACACTTCCGGTCAAGCCTTTACGCATAACCGCCATAGTTGACAAATAATAACGGTTACAGGTAAAACCGCTGCCTGGCCTTGTTCGAGCTCAGGACGTTAATTCAGGCGAAGTTGGTAACGTATCTGGTCGGCAATACGCCTGACACTGTTACGACCTTCGTCAATTAACTCTCCAGCCCGATAAAATTCCATCATGCTGAAATCACGCAGCTGTGGTTCAATCAATATATCTGGTGGATCGCCTGCTAGCCTAGAACGCGTAACTCTGGCCTGTAAAATTTCCAGAGAACCGGCCATTACCCCAATCATACTCGGAGCGTTGTTTTTGCCCCGGGCTTTACCTTTTTCCAGTGGAGCGGGTGGATGATTGGATACCTGCGCGGGTTTTGTCTCCCCCTTAAACCAATTTTGGATCTGTGCCTGACTTTTACTAAAAAACTCGGTGATCTTTTGTTGATTACGCTCATGTTCCTGTTTATTTTGTTCCAGCGCCTGGGGACGAAAATCGGCACTGAGATTAACCGCAAATACAATATCCGCTCCCAAATGGCGGCATAGATTAACTGGCACTGGATTAACCACACCACCATCAACTAACCAGCGGTCATGGTGATTGGTCGGAGGAAACAGGCCGGGTATGGCACACGAAGCCCTTACGGCATCCACCACTGAGCCCGTTAAAAAGTTGATTTCCTTGCCACTGTATAAATCGGTGGCAACACAGGCAAAAGGCTTGGTGAGCTCTTCGAACGTCTGAGCGCAAAAATTATCTTTAAGGGCTTTAAAAACCTTTAGGCCACTGACCAGGCCTCCCCTATATAAGCCAACACCCATCAGAGCGAAAACCTGCCATTCGGTCAGACTTCGTACCCATTCCTCCAGGGGATCCAGTCGGTCGGAGGCATACGCCGCGCCAACATAAGCGCCTATGGAGCAACCGGCCACTATGTCAATTTTTATACCCAGCTCTTCTAGCGCCTGAATGACACCTATGTGTGCCCAACCTCGCGCTGCGCCACTTCCTAGTGCAAGTCCAATTTTCATCTGTACATACCTGTCTTTTTTGGTTTGCTATGGGTTATAGTCACTCGTTGACGGCCCGATCTGTACTGGAAGACCTCAGATCAAAATCCTGATCACCGCCAGCATATTCTGCGCCTTGGGTGGCAAGAGCAACAATATTGAACGCCTTGTGATCCGCCAGGTGGGAGGGTACAACGTTTTGCAATGCACTAAACATGGTTTCTATGGCTCCTGGAAACGGCTTGTCCCGGCCCTGCAACATATGCTTTACCTGCTGCGCTGAAAATTTTATCGGGAGCCACATAAATTACAGGGCATAGTCAGCCAGATCTTGTTCGCAGCAGTAAACCAACGGTCTGATCACTATATGCTTACCGTCATCACGGGTTAACTTTTGCGGCATGGATTTTAAACGGCCCGTGTGGAACATATTGAGAAACAAGGTTTTTAGTATATCATCCCTGTGGTGACCCAGGGTGATTTTGGTGATCTTCAATTTTGAGGCCAGGGTATACAAATACCCTGGCGCCGCCGTGAACATAAGGAACAGGTGGTCTTACCCCTTGGCACTTTATCGCTTTTTCCCCCCAAAAAAAACTCTCGAGATATTCAGGCAAAACCTGTTCTAAAAATCCAGACTGTTTTTGAGCCAGACGACTAATATGGATGCCAACAGGGGAATGTTGCTGCAGATGTAACGGCATACCCAATACCATTGTTCCTTGATCTGTGATCAACTCACAAGGCGCTGGCAAATTTCATAGCCAAGCGTAACGTCGAAGAAATTCTGGTTGCTTTCATAGACGTTACAAAAACGTCGGGAATGCTTTTCCTTTACCTCATCCATGTGGCTCACCTGCTTCGAAGGCCAGCTTTGTTGTTGTGATTTTTTCCAATAAACCTTGCTGAAGGTCCCAAAGACGACCCTGACAGGGTGGAGCGCAGGGATGAGCGAATACAATACAATGCAGCCAGGGAGCTTGCCAGACCTTCCCGAAGGCTGATTCCAAATTTTTTTGCGCCTTATCAGTAGAGTGGAAAAATCCCCCAGATAAGCAAATATTATCGATCGCTGAGTGAGTAGATATTAAGGTTGATTGGTATAACATCCTATAGCTGTCTTTGCCCCCCGACAAACAGACCATTCTCTTGTTGCCCGGTAATTATGGTAATTATGGT
>Ga0307489_10000412_pt1 | contig 25641 bp, 23 predicted proteins | sample SB12metaG_FD_202247 | JGI IMG/M metagenome (GOLD analysis project Ga0307489, IMG submission 202247) | Sea-ice brine microbial communities from Beaufort Sea near Barrow, Alaska, United States - SB 1.2 | ecosystem: Environmental > Aquatic > Marine > Coastal | place: USA: Alaska | collected... | reverse complement strand
AAAGGAAGTGCGGTCCGGCGCGCTCGCCGTACGGGCGCTGCTGTGTCGACACCGTGACGCCCGTACGTGTGGCGGAGGCTTCGATCCGCCTGATGGGGGCGGCGTCCAGCCGCGGCGTCTTCACCAGTCATTTTGGTTTCAAAAACAAAAAAGACCACCTTTCAGATCCATCATATCGCGCCGAGCGCTAATGTTCTTCATAGGCTGACCCTGCCTCGTACAGGGCTGAGCAGGCCAAGAATAGCCCGAAAGGTGGCTCACACGCGGAAACGCGATCAGCGTCGCCGACCGAGGGTTCTCGGAACTTTTTTCGTGGCAGGTCGCAATAAAACCCCGCAGAAAAACGTTTCCCGCCGTCCCGCGTGCGCCGATCGCGACCACAAGTGCGCCATTAACCCGTCCGCCCCCCAGGCCCCGACAAGCACCTGCGCGCCGTATCCCTCCTTTTCTTCTCCGCTTCCATTGGTTTCTAGGGCTGCCCACCAGTGCCCGACAAGCCAAACTGACCCACATGCGACTTGCCTTGCAGGACACCGAAGCTGGCAGCGTCCCCGCCTGCTGCTGCGGACCTATCTGCACCCAACGCTACGATACTGGAGCGCGCGACGGATGCCCCGAGCAGCCTGCTCGACCAGTCCACTCCGCACGCGCCAGTCGAGCAAACAACTTCTCTATCATTCTGGCCTGGATTTAGTAGCGACCCATATGCACGCTCGCGCCGAGCCCCACGCCCAGAGCGAGCGGGTTTAACTCGCCTCGAGGTGCGCGCTGACTAAATAAGGTGCTGTGCATCCAGCGTGCCGAGCGTGATGTAGTTGTGTTTAGGGACTTGGATGAGTTGCCAAATAACACTCTCCTCCCTTACGTCCAAAAAAGAAACAGCAGAGACGTGCACTACAATCCATTTTCTGTAACGGTTGGGGTCATTGCCTGCTCTGTAGCTGTGATTGTATTCATGTTCATACTGCTCGAAAAGATACCGACACCATACTTCCTTGAGAATGGGATGCATAGATTCAGCTGTCTCTTTTGTTGTTGACCATTGGCTAAACAATTCAAGATTGTGCTTCTGAATGCGCATATTAGCTTGGCCCTTGCTGTTGTTTTTAAACAGAGAGGATGCTCTAATTCAAATACCCGTTTGAGGTTTATTGTTGACCGTCATGATACTAAGTACAAGATACGGTTCGTCATCTGTAACATCGTAATACGCATCAGCATCAGAAATGGATTTGAAGTTTAAGTCATACTGATCAACGTCAAGGTAAGGTTCAGGCCTTCTTGACTTCACTTCGAAGTTGTGAATATAAGTTGTGTCAAAGGTACTCAGGAGTGTTCCATATTCGTCGACATTTTCATCAAACTTGGATATTCCTCCCTCAATACGTATTTTCCCTTCTCTGGACATAAAAAGGAAAATGCTGATTCTGTTTTTCAGAGTGACCTACACAGAGGCACTGTTCGGACCTGTTGGCAAATTTGTGTACTCTTGTTTATGTGAATTGAGACTTGTAACATTCTGCACCGAAAATTCTGACGTGTGTCGGGCCTGGTTCAAGTCCTATGTCAAACTCAAATGGATTGACTTTGTTGCCATGATGCATGTGTGGCATACGACTGTATAACCACACTGCATGATGAAAGGCCAACGTCCATTCCTTCTTCAGGAACTGAGCTGTACAAATCATTGCTCTCATGGAATCCTGTAAAGTCTGCCAATTTATCTCAGCTACATCAGCTTCCTCATGTACACCAGCATTAGTGTATTGGTACTTGACAAAAATATGTCGGCAAAAAGACTGCCATTCTTTCCCAACATAATCATCAGCTCTGTGAGAAAGTATTATTCACACACAGTTTCTGATGTCTGGATGCTGTACACGGACTTGGGTTTTCACCCATTCTATGAAATATTGTAAGCATATATATACGTCAGCGCGTGTCTTCATCAGATATGATTATAATCCCTTGAGGCACAATCAACCAAGTGAACGACATATAGTTCACCTTGGAACGATGGTATATTCATATAGAGCATATCAGTAAACACCAGATGTCCAAAGGTTTTAAGCTCGGAACGCATTTGTGATTCTGAAACCCCCCCTTGCTTCGAGGATTGTACAATAGACCTATTCCGCTATATGCCTCCCGCGCGAGCGCCAGTGACTTGGGTCGCCAGTGGAATGGGAAAGGCTGTTTTGAGTGGTGAATCGGCGCGAATGACGCGCGAGCAATGACGTACGCAGTGTCGGCGGCGGCAAAACCGCCGCAGGCAACTCCCCATTATATAGGCATTCGTGTCGACAAGCTGGAAGGGAACGGCGAGTATCGCCGCCGCCGCGCGGTTGTGCCGCTTCCCCGTTTCTTGAGTAATTTGTTCCATTTTAACGGTCTACATGTGCGCATCGCTCCGAGGCGCGCCGGCGGCGACACTCGCCGTTCCCTTACCGCGTGTCCAAACGAATGCGTTTATAAGGGGGGGTTGTCTGCGGCGGTTTTGCCGCCGCCGACACTTCGTATGTCATTGTTCGCGCGTTATTCGCGCCGATTCACCACTCAAAACAGCCGTCCTCATTCTACTGGCGACCCAAGTCATTGGCGCAAAGCGCGCAGAGTAACAGTCATTTCCGTTCTTGAGTTATAGACCAAGAATGTTGTCGACTCCTATAGCGGAATAGGTATATCCTGGCGAGTTTCGGTAAAAGTGCAATACACTTTTTGCCTTTGTCAAGCAAATAGCAGCATGCGCAGTGCCAGATCGTCATTCGAACATTGACTACACTGTTAGTCTGGATTCCTGTTTGTTGAATACAGAAAATTGAATCAAGACTGATCTGGCCAAAGCGTGAATGTGTTCGCATTGCACTGTTTATACCAGCAATGGTAAACTTGTCATTGTGAATTACCATCACAAACCATGGTAAGACTCCTACTGAAGTTCTTCCATCAGCTGACGTCTCAGTCTGATCTGGTAATGTGTGGTCTCTTGGGTGTAGAAAATACCTTTGTTGACCCCTTTGCATACTCTTCAACTACTTCAAAACTGTGTATGAAGATTTTATACCAATATAAAGTTCCCCATTTGGGAAGGACGAAATAACATTTAGTAAGGTCTGTTGCCAGTCCAAAAACAGACACAACCTTCATCAAAGTTTTGTAAGTATTTGAATCCACAAACTTTGGGGTTTCCATAATAGAACCTCATCGTCCATTCAGTAAAGAAGAGGATTCAGTTTACTATCAAATTGATATGTAATATTAACTTGTTCAGCAGAATTTGAATGGTTGAGCACCGGTAGAAGAGTGCACCGGCAAACTGGAAAATTTCAGTAGTCGAAATTAGAGCTCCTTGTTACTTATGAGATGAATAGTCGCAACGTAAACTTTCGCATATTAACGTGCCGCCGCGCTCGGTTGAGTCGCACGCACGGTGAAACTGATGTGCACTAATAAGTATATGCCTACATATTGCCCAGCATGTAACGTTTCAGCTTCCCGCTGAACCGTTGCTCTCGTGTAACGTGTGGACCTTCCTGGTCCTGACAAGCGCTACAGCACTAAGGACTCGAAATACCAAAATCAAGGAAAGAAGGTGAAAGTCAACTGTCAATCAGCTGACTAGTTCATATCTAATAGTGCGAGCCTTAGGGCACCAAACTTTGGTAAAGGCACAATCTAAACGCCCTACGACGAGTTTGGCATCCTAAGACCCTTCGCAAGGTAGCGTGCTCACATGGCAGATGCTTCATTCGATAGTCGAGCTCGTTGTTGACGTGAGGGATGAGACGGACAATTCAGCATTCTACGAGCTATCTCTAGCACAACACTGTTCTGTAAGGAGACACAGCCCGCGTCTAGTAAGAAAGTGGGGGGGCTCAGTCAACTGCGAACACTAGAAAAGCTCCCCAAAATCGACAGGATGAGAGTTCATGGTATTTGAAACCACGCGGCAGCCATTCTCAGCCCGCTCGGCGGATTGGCAACTACATTTGCCCGTTTCGTTCGCGTCCACCCGTCGCGCATCGGCCACCCCCTGCCATCTAGCAGCGGACCGTTAGCAGCTGACGCGCAGCCGACGCCGCCGTCGCCGATTTATAAGTATCCGCCTCCAGCGCCGGCGCCGGCGCCAGCGCCGCCTCCAGCGCCGCCGGACCTCCTTGGCTCAACAGCGTCTGGAGTTTCTTTTGGGGGTCCGTTGTCGGTTGGGTCAATCACGAGCGCGACCAGCGTGGGCGTGGGCGCTAGGCCTCGCCGCGTGCTTCTCCGCTGTCGACCGCCCCCCTGACGCCAGGTGCCCGCCGCATGAGGGCACCCCGCCCCCGTCACCCCCAAACGCAGATAGCGCCCCGCGGGTTGGAGCGGCGCGTCGCAGGCTCTGCACTGTCAAAAGAATGTTGCAACGACTTTAGAAAATGGATATGAGGCTCACATGTGACCGACAACTGATGACCTGCCATTGCCTGCACCACACGGCGCTCAACGGCATCCTGTACAGCTCCGTATTTCTGATCATTTCAAACTCACGTGGACCCGAACGACACAGCGAAGGCGTAGTAATAAGTGTCTGCTTCGTGGCCCTCTGGGGAGGGGTAGTATGCAGAGCAAGTATCCGATGAGCTCAATTTACCACACCCAAAGTGCAATTCATCACCGGAACAAGTCAATTTGCCACACCAACACAAGTCGATTGACCACACGCTTTCCAGACCGTCGGTGACGAGTTGAAAACGACAAAGGCTTTGATCTTTTCTTTTCTACGGTTTTCGCCATTTAGCCGTGCCAGGTGGCCAAAACGCGTTAGGTGAAACACTGGTAAGAACGAGATTTCCCAAGTGATATCGCCGGTATATGGGCAGCATTTGGGAGTCTGTAACATAAGAGAAATAAAAACACATGCTTGCAACGCGTCCCCTACGGGGATGGGTTTGCGGCATCTTCGCCCGTCGACGCCATACGTGCGGGTTGAATAGACGACACGCCAGGTTACGAGGCGGTGAGTGTCTTGATCGCGGCATCGCGGGTATGTAGCTTGCGGACACGCTGTACGAAGAGCGCCGTACAGGCCGCTTGACGCCGGCGACGACGTGTTCGGGAAATCCCGCCCGGGGAAGCGGCGCGGTCTACAGTGCCTGGCAGGGTTCGTGTGAGAGTGTCACCGGCGGCGGCGACGGCGCGTTTGTTGCGGCGCCGCCGCGATGCGCTAACTCCCGTGCATTTGTGCTATATCGCGCTTGGCGCCAATTTCTCGTCTTTTTCGTTTCCTGAGTTCAGAAGCGCCTACACCCGACATGCAACAGGAAACCGTCGACCCACCCAAAATGGAGCCTGGAGTCGTGCTCAGCGTGCCAAGGAGACAAATGAATGGTGGTGAAGGGTGCGAAAACAGCGCGGTACAGGGGGAGTTACGACGATGCATTGCTCATGAGATGAGGCACGGGGCTCCAAAATTGCGCGCGCGACGCGATCGACACCCGCGGGACGGCGGGAAACGCGTTTCACGGGGGCTTCATTGCGACCTGCCAACAGAAAGGGCCCGAAACCCCTCGGTCGGCGACGCTGAACGCGTTTCCGCGCGTGAGCCAACTCTCTGGACATTCTTGGCCGGCCCAGCCCTGCAAAAGCAAACCCTTTGTCGTGTTTATCTCGTCGCCGACGGTCTAGACAGCGTGTGGAAAATTGGCTTGTTCAGGGTGGTCAACTGGACTTGGAGTAGTAGATTAGACGCTGGAAGGATACTTGCTCTGCAGACTACCCATCCCGGATTAAACCCTTTGTAGCCAAAGGGTGAAAGGGTTTCATCGCAAGCGCGTCACGGGGTGCAGACAGCGCGTTCGGTGCCGCCGCCATCTCCGCCACCGCCGCGAATGCACGCGCTCGACTTTCTCGCCCGGCGGGCAAACCTTTAAGGAAGGTTACCGACTGGTTGGCAAGCACGAAAGTAGCCGGTCGCAAGGCTCAGAAATGAGCCTCCACTCGTTTTCGATTGGTTGGGTCCGAGGGTTCATAACCGGTCAAATGAAGTGTAGAATCCGGAATCGCGCGTTACGAACACAATTTCTTGTTAGACGCGGGCTGTTTCCACGTAGCTCTCAGGTAGGTAATGACTCACTGATGCGAGGCTGAATCGCGCGGTCGGGCGGCATATTCTGATCTTATTCTACAGGGGCTGATTTCCTGCGGACCACACACAGTTGGCTTGAGAGCTCTGAGGCGCCAGAATCGGATCGATCGAGGCCCCAGCTCTGACTCCGTGTTTCGTCCCAAATAAATGACTAACGAATTAGACACGCGAGTCAAGAGATGAAATGCGCCCCATATAAAATCACTCAGGAATTAGACAGCCGAGTCCCGATAATGGAGGAATGCTGGCTTACGTGGCGGAATCGGAAGGAGGATGAAAGCAAAAGAATCCATCCGGAGAAAAACCCGTTGTGTGCACCCTTATGTCGCGTCGGCATCGCGCATCCCCACACGACGGCGCCAGCCAAGCGCGGTTGAGAGCGGAGCCGGGGAACACACGCGTAGCGGCACGCGAGGACTCTGAAAGGCGGTGCAGCCACCAATGAGCCACCCACCATCAGAGTGCGTCGGGCATTCCTTCGGGGGCTCTCTGGATGCGACGCACAGCCCCAGAACACCCAAAAAACACAACGAATTGGGAGTTTTGGACGCCCGTCGCGCACGGCGGACGCGTTCAGGGCGGCGGTGGCTCGAGGAAGCGTATGAGACTATGTCAACGTCCCTCGCGTGCGTGTCCGAGTGGCGCGAACGCCGCGTGCCCCCGCGCAAAGTCATGATTCCCCAGCATCGCAACAGCACACTGGCAAAGACTAGTAAAAATATATGCACAATCCATTTTCGGGAATGCGAGCGCTCCGATTGGCCGACGCCGGCAGCGCAAAACAATAAAAGTTCGTGTCATATGCTCCGAAAGTCCGCCCGACCGGGGCGAAGCCTCCGTTATCGGGCTTCGTCTGTCTAATTCCTGAGTCATTGTACATGGGGCGCATTCTTAGGCCTCGCCTCGCTGTCTAATTCTGGGTTAATTGATATGTAATCGATCCTGACTCAATTAATTTTTGATTCTTGGGCACGATCGTTCCAATTTTGGGGCCTCAGAGTTCCTATTCTCATGCCGAGCCCACACACGGTACAGCTAGCAGCAACTACGGGACTCAGGTCCCTGTATCGTAAGAAAATCCCCCTTTCTGTATGGCGCAAGGTCAGAGATCTGGTATCGACGCGTCATCATGACGCCTTCGATACCAGATCGCTGTCCTTGCGCCATACGAATCAGGCCATTTGAACTGCCGTATGGTTTATTTTTTACGGCACAGGGGCATGAGTCCCGTAGAAACTGTGGTCAAACCTACTGATCTGGCATGTGCAACGCCAGTGAAGTGTGGGCTGCACTGCATCCTGCAGAGCCATATAATCCAACATGACGACGCAACGTCACAAAGAAGAGGTGCGGCGCCGAGAATATGTAATTCCTACGAGGAGGTGACAAACTCTTTACCGTCAGGCGTCCGGCAAATTCGGCTCTCCGCCAGAACGGCCGGACCGGATCCGGCCGTAGACTAGTTCCCAACTCGAGCCCTGGTCGCGCGAAAACTTCATAAACGTTCGAGAGGGGCCATGGGCCTGGGGTCCGGGCCTCCACCATTCAGCCCGGAGGAGCGCGGCGTGTCATCCGCCGCGCCGAACCGCGCGAGCTAGCTACCTACGCACATTTGCGGTGTGGTCCCCCAACACGCGCACCAATAGTATCGGCTCGATCGCGCCCAGCCAGGGACGAGTTCGGCTCAACGTCCGGGGCAGTACACAGGTGCTGGTTCCAACGCGAAGCTTTTTGAAATTCGGAACTGGTGAAATTGATCAAATGGGCCCCACTGGTGCGCTTGAAAGCGCGTGGCGTGCCTGCTACCGCGCCGAACCGCGCGAGTTGGCTACTCACATGTTGTCCGATGCATTGAGGCGCCACGCGCACCAAAAATGTCGGCGCGAGCGTGCCCAGCCAGGGACGAGATACGTTCAACGTCGGCCGGGGACCGTACTGCACATATTGGTACGTAGCTAGCTGGCGCGGTTCGGCGCGGCGGGTGACACCCCGCCGGCGCTCCTCCGGGCTGAATAGCGGAGACCTGGAGCTCAGGCCCTTCCCGAACGTTCCAGTCTTCGCACGACGCCTCCTTCCAGACAATCACACCAAGTCTAACCGAAACCTGTTACATAGATCTGATCCGATGCAACTCGTCCGTTATATAGATAGATCCGATGCAACTCGTCCGTGCGCATGTTTTGAGCGCGTGCCAGCGCGCGTCGGCGCCACCGTCGTCGCGCTAGAGCATGCACATCTTAGCGTCCGCAAAAGGGGACTCGCGTGTATTCGACGGTTCACGACTATAGGAAAACAGCCTGTCGGATCGTATGTCGTAAACAAGATTAAGGATTTATAACCTTACGCCATACGAATATGATATAATCGACATTAATTCGGTCCGGTAACATGATCGGTGGTGCAAGTTGAAACCCGTGTATTGACACTTGAAAGCAAATGATTTCAGATCTTGAAAGTTGAAATTTAAAATGATTGACGGCGGTGCGCAGCCGAAAGACCCGCAACAGTGAAAAACCCCGTGTGAGCAGATGCCGGGATCGGCACGCCTCGCCGGCGGCGGCGGTATTTGGAGTGTCCCAGAGGCTTAAAGTCGCTCGCGGTAAGACGCGCGTGGCGGCGTTTTGGCAGATTCGGCGCGATGGCGCCTCGATTCGCGCTCGGCTTACGGTGAGTTCACCCTTGAGTAATTTAATATGGGGCAACGCAATGCGCGCCGCCGACACTTCCACTGCGCGGTCAAGCACCAAACTTCGGGAATGCGCAGATGATATGCGCTTTGCGACGCCACCAAAGTTTGGTGCTTGACCGCGTGGTGGAAGGCGCCCGTCCTTGCCGCGGCGGCGACGTATGCGCATTTAGTCAGAATCGTCATTTTGGTAATTGTGTACCGGGTACACATTTTCGCCGAAAAAGACGCATTCTGGGTAAATGCCCATACGGGTACCCACCCCGGCGCGGCGGCGCAGACGGCTGCCTTCCACGCGGCGTCCGCACACCAAACTTTAGGGATGTCGAGGAGCACATATAAGCTGCGATTTCCCGAAGTTTGGTATACGGACGCCTTGTGGAAGGTACCCGTCGATCATGGTACGCGTTGCATTTTGATAGATGGGTTCGTTTTCGACATACGCTGTCGGATCTAAAAAAGTCAAGGATTTCTGCCTTCTCCCAGAATGTACAGTAATGTGTACCCCCACCTGAGGTTCGCTTTGAAAATATCAAATTAGCCATTAGATTTCGCTCCCGGTGCTTCACCACGTCACCATAAGAATCTGTGCTTACGAGGTTTCACGCTGCTTTAGTGTGGAAAACTATGGCGCTATTCGCGCAGGGCTGAAGAAGGGGGTTTTAAGAGTTAGACTTTTCCGCACTGTACACACCGGGTCGGTTCAGGCCTCGAGCGGTCTCTACAATCTCGAAATCTGTCAGATTTGGTTCTTTTTGGTCGTTATTTTGGTTGTTTGAGTAGACTCAACAGGTTACGGGTCTCTACTAATTTAGACCAAGATCGACGAGTGAACATAAGAAGTTGTCAAGCAATTGCGATGGCGGCGTCGCCGGGAGGTACACAAAAATGTGGCTCGGTGGAACGCCGGACAATCTCCCGAATTTTCGGTTTTTCCGAAAGCATGCACGCTGTTCTCGCATTTAAGGCATTCGCACGGGCGCGCCAGTGAATGCGTCGTGTTTCTGAAACTGCCTGACTGGGCACCATACACAATTGCGACGTGTAAATGCATACGCGCTTGGCGGGCCGCGATGGCGGCGTCGTCGCCGGGTAAACAGCAAAGCGGCACAGTAGGATGCCGCGAATACACTTTAATACTCGTTCCATCGGTCACGGCGCTGTGCTCGCGTGCGTCAGCGCGCGTGCCAGTCCGCGGCGCCGCGCGGATGCGCCATTTCCACGCTAAGGAAAGAGCGGGCAACGCCGGCTCGAAGCGCGCATCAGAGCGTCTTTTACCAAAAAGCACCGACGCCAGTTCGGTGCATCGACCAACTCCAGGCACTCCATTCCGGCACTTAGCCGATTTCCGACCTTTTTTTGAAACGGGGCAGAAAACGCAGATTCGCACGAAATCCATTCGCACGGGATACGCGACGGCGACGCGACGCTGCATCCAGGCAGCGGCGCGGTTGGCGTTCCATTGCGCGCATTGCATCGTCAAGCGAGTAGGCGAGCCGCCGCCGCGTTTCAGTCCCGGACGCCGCGCATCTTGCGTCGATCGTGTGCCGTCAGCCTCCAAAAAAAAAACTGTAGAGACCACTCGAGGCCTGAACCGACCCGGTGTGTATCAGTGAGTGCCGGAACTCCCCGACCATTGTGACTGACTCGCGGATCCGGTCACATCGAAAGCAACTACTCATTAGAGCTACGACGGAAAATCAGTGCCCGTTATTCAGAACATGCCGCCCGATCGCGCACAATATCGCATTTGACGATTGATGAAACCCTCAGGTAGCGAAGCGGGCTCACGCTAAATGGTCCCTAACTTGCGTCCGGGAAATGGAATATTCCAGGAAGAGCCTTCTGTCCGATGCGCACCTGTGAGCTATGACTCAGCAGCCCCGCCTATTGTCATCGCGAGACTCCTATCAACGACGTGAGCATTTGACCGCCAGCCGCATCAGCCGTCAGGTTGGATCGTAAGGGCTGACCCTGCCACGTACAGTAACAGACTATGACCGCGACTCTGACTGAAACGGAGATGCATGTGCGCGGCATCTTCGCCGACGTCGGCGCCATTGCGCGCCGTAAAGTTCGGTGACGTGCCATTATGTTAGGTGGTGAATGTTCGCGCAACGACGTTACTGACATATGATACACGAACGCGTCGCCCCAGAAACGCCTTGCATGGCCGCCCGGCGCCGACATAGGCTGACGGGCTCGCCCTCCTCACCGCTGAGACACCCTCTACCAAGACCCTCGGCGACGTCTCTGCCAGCCTTGTGGATGCCCTCTTAGCGGCGCAGAGGAACTCCAGCTTGCCGCTCGTCCCTGACCGGGCGACGGGGTCCCGCCCAACCCGCCCCAACATGAGCCGTGTCGAAGGAAAGCATCACCGATTCCTGCTCCGTGCTGCGGAAGACTTCAACGTTTGTGCCGTCCGCGCGCTTGACGGAGTACCCTACCTCCCCGAACCCTGCTGCTTCCCCCCCTACCAGGCTGCGGTCGGTGACCCCCACCCCCCGGTCTTGCCGTCTCCGGACCTGGACCCTGAAGAGTGGGCCGCAGCGGCCCACGCTGTCGCTGCGGACTATCGTGCCAGGGCGACTCGCATCCTCAACCACGCCTCGTGGCACGCCGCTAGTGCGGGGGGGCGCGCCTTCCGTAAACGTCTCTCTAAGAACCGCAAGGGCACGACCCGCGCGCTATTCTCTTCGGGCGACCCGGAGTCGCTTACGGAGGTTAACACACCCGATGGCAGTACCTCTCGGGACCCGGATACGGTCATATCCGTGGTAAGCGACTGCTTCACTGCCCTCCAGACCCCGGACTCGGAAGTCAACCTTTCAACTGCGCCATGGGAGCTTGACCTGGACCCATGCACCACCGCTAAGCCCTCCTGTCCCCCGGCCCGGCTTGGTAACCGCATTACGCGGGACCTAGTTGCGACAACCATCGCGAGGAGCCCCAAACGGGGAGACCCAGGCCCGGACGGTCTACTTGGGGAAACCCTGCGATGTGTGCCGTCCGCCGTGGTGGACCTCATAGCCCGCCTCCAAACGGAGTATTGGGACGGGGGATACCTCCCCACGCACCTGAAGGAGAGCGTCACCACGCTCCTCCACAAGAAGGGAGACCCACGTGAACCGGGTAATTACCGGCCCATTGCGCTAGCCAACACCTTGGCCAAGACCTACACCATGGTTGTCCAAACCGTCCTCTCTGACTTCATGGAAGAGAGCGGAATGCTCTCGGCTAGACAGGAGGGGTTTAGGCTTCTCGCCACACGGCCCGCCAGCTTCGCATGGTCACTGGAGTCCTAGAAGACACGACCCTTGCCAAACGAGACATCAATCTCACGTACGTGGACTTCTCCTCGGCATTTAACACGGTGCCGCACTCGGCACTCCTGGAAGTTATGCGCCGGAAGGGCTTCCCGGAAGACGCCATAGCGGCAGTCGGAGCCATATACTCCGAGTCGGTCACCTCCGTCCTCACCCCGTATGGCCGCACGCGACCTAGTCCTATTCTCAGAGGTACAATCCAAGGCGACTGTTTGAGCCCGTTGTTGTGGAACATCTTCATGGACCCCTTGCTCCGTTGGCTTGACACCGGCGACCGAGGATACGAGATGGCCACATCGTCCGTATCCGTCTCGGCGGCCGCCTACGCTGACGACCTGGTTCTACCCACGTGCAGCTGGCGCGACTCTCGGGTCCAAGTGGCGAAGGTGAAACGCTTCTCTGACTGGGCGGGGCTGTCCGTCAACCTTACAAAATGCGCCCACACGGCATTGGTTGCCGGGGCCCAAGGTCACGCCGCGCAGGCCCCCCTACCCGTCGATGTCGACATCGCCACGACAACCCGGGCCAACCTTACCATACCGTGGCTCCCCCCCAACGAAACGTACCGATACTTGGGCGTTGAGCTGAATGCCGCGCTCGACTGGAAAGCCGATGCAACGGACTCTGCCACCAAGGCCGAGGCGAAAGCCTTGTGCATTGAAGAATCCGCGGCCTCGCTTCGACAGAAGATGATGCTCCTCGGCGGCCACGTCGTCATGTCCACCGCGTACCGCTTTGCAGCTGGCGGTGCCACGCCGTCTGCTGCCGCCCGCCTCGACCGAGACGTTGCCCGCTATGCGAAACGAATGTGGGGCGCATCCCGCAACATGGCCGGCACCTTTATCTTTCTCCTCCGTGACCTCCACGGCTGGGGGGTTCCCTCCCTTCGATTGGAGCTCGTGAAGTCGTACGGACGTGTCCTATTGGAATCCCTCCGGGACGACGACAAACTCGGACGCGTTACGCGCGGCCTGGTCAACGAGCATCTCCGCCGGGCCGGGGAGGTCGGGCCGGCCGGTGGCGCCCGCCTTCAGGAGGCTTACCGGAGCACTCTCCCGACTGCTAACCTCATGCGCGCCATGGGCACCATCAGCGTAGACCTGGTCGGTGTGGAACTCCCGGCGGGCGCAGGTGGGATCCTGCGCGTCGTGGCCGAGGAAGACAAGCTACGTACCGAGGACCATGGGCTATGTGGCCGCCCCGGGGCCGGACGGTACTGGGCGGTGCACCCGCTTTGGGACTCGGGGTGCTATCCGCTGGCGGACGTCGCGGTCAACGTAGGGTTTAGGGCCGGGCAGGTCCAAGCGGTGGCGAACTCTAAGGAGTTTGACCGCCTGACTGTCTCCCGGGAGCTACCGGTGTCCACGGCGCCCGGCCTGGGTGCAGCCCTCGCAAACCTTGCCGACTGGGCCAGCGAGTCACCGTCGCGGGCCTACCACCTCAAGGCAAAGCCCTCTGGCGGCGTGTCGGTCGCCCGACGACAGCTCCGAGCCTCCCTGCAGGAAGAGGCCAACGGAGCGTGCTCCGTCGACGGGGTATCCCACTGGCGCAGAAAGCGCCCTCACGTGCCAACGACGCTCCCAGACCGCCGGGACACCAGCTACCTTGCGCCGCAGCCCCATGCCACCACGCATCGCCTCGCCGCGCGGCGTGCCGTTGACGAACACATTGAATACACCGGGATCATTGTACGGGGTCCCCCGCAGCACAGTGAGGACAGAACATTCACGGTCCGCTGGGACAGGGAACACCACTCAACTGCCATTGAGGCTGAAGCGAGCATTTCACGTCAGCAAGCCTACGGGTACAAGGTCGACACCAAGTCTCCCCTCTCGGACGGCTCTGTCACCATCCAATGGTGCGACTCGAAGGAGGGCAAAGCCTCCCTTAACGAGGAAATGCTGCACGAGTTTTACACGCGTCCCGCGACACGTCCATCACCGGCATCGCCACCGCCGAGGCCCACCTCAGTCGTCTCCCCCCTGGCTGGCGACGCGCGTCCCGCCCCGTCGGCGAGGGACCACCCAGAGCACCTAGGCGTATCATGGGCGTCAGCCCTCCCTCAACACGACGTGCTCGAGGGAGGCGGCAAGTACGAACTGATACGTCGCCTTGACGGCACCACCACCGCGCACGACCCGCATGGGAGATGTATGGCGTCTCTCTCCACGGAGCGAGTCCATATGCTCTGGCGATGGTACCTGCAAACCAACCCCAAGCCCAAGGTGGCCGACTTCGCCCGCGAAGTCTCCGCCTGTGCAGCCTTCTACTCCAACAAACACCTTGACCTACGCAACCACTGATCGACGCCGCCGGAACTCGCGGCACGCCTGAGCCTGGCTGTGGGCGCTGAAGCGGAGCGATTCAGCTCCCCGATGAACGCTAGCGCCTCCTTCCGCCGCCACTACTCCTACCGCCCCGGGGACGCAGCGTTCGGCTTTGACTTCGACGCTTACTCCTCTCGCTTCCGTGGCTCTTGGTACATGAACCCAGAATACGACGCCGAGGAGCTGGCTCACTCTATGCGCTGGGCGAGGGAATCCGTTCGTACAGACGAAGCTGCGAACCTTGGGGTGGCCATCGTACCCCGATACCAGCGTGCGGCGCACACTAGACTGCTAGACACTCCGGGGGTGCACGTGCTAGCTACGATGTCCAAAGGATTCCGTTTCGTCCCGCAGGACGCATGGAAAGGCGGCAAAGACCTCTCGACGGGCACCAAATTTGCCGTTGACATAGTCGTCTTCTACAACGAAATGGGCAGGCAACAGCACGGCGACTGCCTCAACAATTACAGCGGCCTAGCCGAGTACCTGCGCGTCAACTTCCATCTTGACCGCCAGCCCTCGGCGCTGCCAGTGCTCGACAGAGCGGGGAACTACGCCCCGGGCGAGGGCGGGCCCGAACCCGTCGAGCGAATGCGGGGACCCCCGGGCTTTCACAAGGCACCGCCTGAAGCACCGTTAGCCCCCATCCCCTGGCCCATCCCGCCTTGGCCCCCTGCCGTGGCCCCGCCATCATGGGAGACCTCCCTCCGTGCCACACGCTGGGGCTCTCATGCGACCGCCTATACCGATGGCTCCAAAAGCACCTCCACCTGTGCTGGGGCGGGAGTGTGGTGGCCGCGCGCTGATGACGCCGGGCTCGTCCAAAGCGCTCCCCCGGTCCCAGCGGCCCTCGCCCTGGGGCTCGAGCTGGGCACCTGGCGCGCGTACCGCTTCGGGGGCGTTCAGAATTCGCTACGAGCGGAGCTCGTTGCCCTGCGCGAAGCAATAACCGTGTCAACTGACACGCGTCCCTTAGTCGTCTTCACAGACTGCCAATCAGCTATTCACCTCGTGGATAGGTTCTGGCGCTCCCCGCACACCCTATCCATGCACCATGAACTGCCGCTGATAGAACAGATTGCGGAAGCCATCAAAGCCCGGACAAACCGAGTCGACATCGTTAAGGTGCCGGCACACGTAGGCCTCCACGGCAACGAGGTGGCTGATTCAATCGCGAAATGGGCCACGGATGCCGCCTCGGCGGCATCCGAACTCGGATCGCACCTCGTCCACCTCTCAGACACCGATTCGGTACACCCTCGCGGGATTGGCATGGCGTGCCCATGGGACGTCGTATCACCGTCCATCCGAAGAGCCGCGTGCGTGGAGACGTTACCCCCCACCCAAGGTGTCAAGGGAGCCCCTTTTCACATGTTCAATTGTAAGGCCATGCTCGATCGCCTGGCACGCGCGAAGTTCGAAGAGACACTATTGAAACCTGGGAAAACTCTGCCCCATGGCGTCTCCCGGGCCGTTGGCCCACGTCCCCTTGACCCGGACAACCCTCACCGTTCTTGCCGGAAGTTGGGCGCTGGGTTCTGGTCAGCTATGACCGACTCGTCTATCAGAACGGTCGTACGGGTGCACGGTGACGATTTCTTCGCCGGCCACAAGGCGTACTACGCGGGCGCCACTGACTCGGTGTTCTGTACCATCTGCGAGAGCCAACTGGCAGGTGGTGGGTGGGAGCACACCGTCTCACAGTGTGCCCACCCAGCCCTGCGTGGCATGATTATCAACCGCCATGACGAGGTGGTGCATCTAGTCCGAGACGCCATAACCACCGCCAGGCATGGAAACGCGGCTGTCCGTATCGAGGCGGACTTGAAAGACGAGGGTACCCGCCGCCGCTTGTTCCCCAACATACCGGACCCAAGGGACGACGCCAATGGCGAGGCCCAGAGCCTGCTGACCACCCCCATTGAGTGGGACGTGTCTCCAAACTGCCCTGAATGGGACGGCCTCCCGGGCGACCGCCTCGACGACTCGACGTTGCACGGCTACGAGGAGCCCCCCCCGACCCCTCCCCTCCAGGCAGTGGAAGAGGGACCCGACATGACGCTACACGACAACCGCCTCAACCGAGGCGCCCCGGGTCCCGTTCGTATCGGCCCCGAGGAGTTCACCACCCTCCCTTTCCGACCCTGCCTGGGCCCGCCCGGAGGCGGCTGCGGACGCCAAAGCAGGACAGTACCCCATGATCTGCTGGCGACCACGGGGGTCGACTACATCCAACATGACACCCCGGACATCGTCATGATTGAACCCCCGGGTGACAACCCCTCCAGGGGCAGGGTCCAACTAATCGAAATCGCCGTCTGCCTTGAACATCGCGCCGCCGTCACCATCGCTGCCAAGAGAACTAAATATTTGCCACTACGTACAGCCTTGGCCAACAAGGGCTACACGGTACCCCCCTTGGAGGTCGTGGTGGTGTTTGCGCGTGGCGCAATACCCATGTCCACCCTCGACACCCTGCACCGCCTCGGAGTCAACTCGGGACCCACCGAGGCACTCCTCCGTAAGGCGCACATGATAACGACAACTTACCTCCGTCGACTCCGCCATACGCGGAGAGCCGTGGAGGTCACTACCATGGGCGCACACGGCATCGTCACGCGCCTCATCGCCAACAAGAAGGCCCGCTATGCGGCCTCCTCGCTCAAGAAGCGGGGCAAACGCAAATCCCGGACATAGCGCCAGCGCGACCTGCGCTATTCCGCCGTCTAGACCCTGTCGGGTTGGGGTGGCCCCCCACTAAACAGCCAAAAAGAAAAACTAGGGTATAACAGGGGGTGACAGATGTACAATAGGGGAAGGGGATATGAGTAGTGGGGGTTTTGGAGCGAGGGACCGGGGGTTGATGGGGAGGAGATCAACCTCGGGACCAACGGGTGCTGCCCCCTGCCTGTGGTTATGTCGTTTGCTCATGGCGACCTCAGACCTAAGGGCGCTACGCTGTGCTTTACGTGATAAACCGTGGAGTTAGCGTAGATGCGTGCTTCTAGTGCTGACAGATCAAATGTTTTCTCACCTAGCTGTTTACGTTTACGCGGGTCGTTCAGGCCTCGCGCTTTTTTTTTTTTAATTATTTAGGCGGGGTCGGCGCTAGCTCTATCTGTCTCTCTGAACTTCCTGCCTTGTCACAACTCCCAGAATACACGATCTTCGCGGCATCTTCGCCGACGCCGACGCCACTGCGCGTCGTAAAGTTCGGTGACGCGCCATTATATTAGGTGGTGATTGGTCGCGCGATGACGTTGCGGGCATTCCATTTGCGGACGCGTTGCTCCAGAAGCGCCGTGCAAGGCCGCCTGGCGCCGACATAGGCGGTGTCAGCGCCTTCTCTGTCTCTGAACTTCTAGTCTTCAAGTCATGTCAGACCCAGAAACACCATCTTCGCGGCATCTTCGCCGACGCCGACGCCGACGCCACTGTGCGTCGTAAAGTTCGGTGATGCGCCATTGTGTTAGGCAGTGAACGCTTGCGCAATGACGCTGCGGGCATATGATTTGCGGACGCGTTGCCCCAGAAGCGCTGTGCAAGGCCGCCTGGCGCCGGCACAGGCGGTGTAGGCGCACTTTGCATCTCTGAACTTTCGGTCTGTCAGACCCAGAAACACCATCTTCGCGGCATCTTCGCCGACGCCGACGCCACTGCGTGCCGTAAAGTTTGGTGATGCGCCATTGTATTAGGCGGTGATTGGTCGTGCGATGACGTTGCGGGTATTCCATTTGCGGACGCGGTGCCCCAGAAGCGCCGTGCAAGGCCGTATGGCGCCGACATAGGTGGTGTCAGCGTGTTATGAACCGCGAACGGTGGAAGGGCCCTGATGGAAGCACGTCACCTTCGGGACTCCGCCGATGTCGGCGCCAGGCGGCCGTGCACGGCTCTTCTGAGGCAACGCGTCCGTAAACCGAATGCCCGCAACGTCATGGCGCAAGCATTCGCCGCCCAACACAATGGCGCGTCACCGAACTTTACGGCGCGCAATGGCGTCGGCGTCGGCGAAGATGCCGTGAAGAATGTGTCCTCTGGGATGACAGACCTACTGGAAGTTCAAAGACGCAGGGTGCGCCTACACCGCCTATGTCGGCGCCAGGCGCCCTTGCACGGCGTTTCTGGGGCGACGCATCCGCAAATCTTATGCCTGCAACGTCATTGTGCAAGCATTCACTGCCTAACATAATGGCGCGTCACCGAACTTTACGACGCGCAGTGGCGTCGGCGTCGGCGAAGATGCCGCGAAGATTGTGTTTCTGGGAGTTATGACAAGACAGAAGGTTCAGAGAGACAGAATGCGCCGACACAGCCTATGTCGGCGCCGGGCGGCCTTGAAAGGCGTTTCTGGGGCGACGCATCCGTGTTTCATATGTCAGTAACGTCGTTGCGCGAACATTCACCACTTATCATAATGGTGCGTCACCGAACTTTAAGGCGCGCAATGGCGTCGGCGTCGGCGAAGTTGCCGCGCACATGCATCTCCGTTTCAGTCAGAGTCGCGGTCATAGTTTGTTACTGTACGTGGCAGGGTCAGCCCTTACGATCCAACCTGACGGCTGATGCGGCTGGCGGTCAAATGCTCACGTCGTTGATAGGAGTCTCGCGATGAAAATAGGCGGGGCTGCTGAGTCACAGGTACGCATCGGACTGAAGGCTCTTCCTAGAATGCTCCATTTTCCGGACGCAAGTTCGGGACTATTTAGCGTGAGCCGCGAAGCGAGGGGAAATTGCCGATTCACCCTCTTTTCAGTGGCTGAGGGTGTCTGCCTCGTCAAATGGGGTATTGTCCGTCTCACCTCCCCCGTTTCCTCTTGCTTTTAGTCGGCCCCGATACTGCCCTTCCCGATATTGATCTCCCCCGATGTCACCCTTCCCGATATTGACCCTCCCCGATGACTGATTCCCGATACTGACTCTCCCGATGACCGATTCCCGATGCCAGTTTCTCGTCGCCAGTTTCACCACTGAAGAGATCGTACAAAATGGTGGTGGATGGCGCCCACCGCCCCCCTCGCCCCGCGTCGCTTACGGTGCCTCGCTTGTCAGGCGGGCGGGCCCCGCTCGGTACGGCAGCTCGCCATGCTGCGCGCGCTTTGCTAACGGCGCCGTGCATCGTGGAGGGGCTCGCCGTTCGGTCCCTTCCCCGACGTGTGTCAGAGATCTCAGCATTGTGACACGCCGCGCCTCGGCAGTTCGGCACGCGGCGCCATGGCGTGTCGCAGCCGTGCACCGCCTCTTGGTGGCCGATGCACACCACACATAGTGTGCTGCCTCGACGCGCGGCGGGCCCGCGAATATCATCGCCGCCTGTTGCGCGCGGCGGCGACGATCAGCCAGCATCAGCGCGCACTGCCAAACGGGTATCGGGGAGGGGCGATATCGGGAGGAGGGGATCGGGGCACCCCAACATCGGGCAACCATCATCGGGGAGGGCAGTATCGGGAAGGCCTCTCCCGATGATGATTTCCGATATTGACCCCCCCCGATGTGAGTTAACTAAAAGCAAGAGGACCTTTGTATTTACGGGGCCTGATTTCCCGTAGTAGGTTTGATAACTATCTTTGTGGTCCTTCCGTCAAACAAAATGATCGGCGTGATTGGTCAGTCAGATACTCCCGCATCCGGGAGTCACCTGGCTCGCACATCATATCCTATAACGTTATCACCTTTGAGAACAGAGACACTTGTCAGCGACCCGCGGCCCCTCGAAGGCCGCGAGCAACACAGGAAGCGTCAGCTGCTAAGGCCCGAGCCGTCGCAGCGTTTTTTGGAACGGAGTGGGTCGGCAGTGTACTACCGCGCTCGTTAACTGCGTGATCTGCGCTTAAAACGGGCGTAAAACCCCACCGCTTCTGTTTGCTGCAATGGACCTTTCTCCATCTGGAGAAGGCTGGAACGCGCTCCACCTCGCCGGCGGCGGCGCCGCTGCTGCCGAGGGGATCGCGATGAGGGTGGGAGAGGCAGACCTTCTCACCCTGGAAGGCAAGGTGGGGGCGAACGCCTTTGAGAACAAACTTGAAGGAGGCGTGCTACTTAACCCTGCACCAGCCCCCCGTTGTGAATCTTATCTTCACACCGTATGGGCTTGAGGCGGTGACTACGTCCCGCAGCCCGACCGCCGCCTGCTCCGCAGCGCGCCCGGCGCGATCGAGCGCGACGCTGCCCGCCGTGTGGCGGCCAACGCCTCGCTGTTGCTGCGCCAGGCAAGGAACTCGAGGAGCGCCTGCCCGACAACCCCAACTCTTCTCAGGCACTGACACACATCTGTGAGGGTCCTGAGCATGAGAAGAGGGGGGAGGGCGGGACGAATACGCACCTGTCGGGGGACAGCGCTCCCCCTGAGCGGACGCGCAGTGATCTCTTTGGAGGTCGCCGAGGCGCCGCTGAGGAATACATGGAGTCGGCGTGCGTGCGCGCTGCGCGCGCTGGAGGAGTGACACCTCAGACTGACTCCTCAGCGTGTCTCCCTAGATTGGTTGACCCCATGTTGACCCAAGTTTAGATTGACCCAGGTTGAACCCATGTTGATCATATGTTGACCCGGGTGGAACCCATGTTGATCATATTTTGAACCCAGGTCGTCCCCGGGTTGACCCAGGCCAATCCCTGAATGATCACGTTGAGGAGGGGGGGCTGCAGCTCAGCAATCAGTGATCCTCACCAGCGCGCGCGGCGCGCGGTGACGAGGGGACCAAGGTGACCAAGGTGGCCGATAACTTTCAGTCCCGCGTGGTGCTGCTAGAACATGATGTGCCTGGAGCGGTCATCGAAGGCAAGGCAATGTGGTGCCGCACCATCTGCACCAAGCATGTCACATGTTCCCCGGACCAAAAGTGACGTGGTGTGAGTGACTTCGCACTGCGTCATCATTAGGCCACTTAGTTGCATGAACATCGAGGGGGTCTGACTGAACGCTGGCCCACGAACGTGTTCCTCACCAACACTGAGACGTTTTGATGTGTTGAGGTAAGCATGAGCTCACCTCTCCCCGTTCGGACAGCTCTCCAGTGGAAGACCACTGCTGCAGTGCTGCACCGTCCGCACAAAGCATGTCACATGTTCCCCGGACCAAAACTGACGTGGTGCGAGGAACTTCGCACTGCGTCATCTTTAGGTCACTTAGGCGTATGAATATCGAGGGGGTCTGCCGTAACGCTGGCCCACGAATGTATTCCTACCTAGTACCGAGACGTTTTGATGTGTTGACGTGAGCACCAGCTCGCCTCACCTCATCAAGACGGACCCAGGTGGATACCACTGGAGGGCGCCCACTCGGGTGCTCTCCGCTGCAACCACGTACCCTTGTGAACCTTTACCTGACAGTAGGGGTGTCTACCTCGCTCTCCCAAACTGACTGGTGAACTTCGAACCGAGGAGCTCCAACTCCTCGTTGGAACTGATCCGGCAGCACTGGCCCGGACCAAAAGCGACGGGTTGTGATTAACTTCATCGTGCCATCAGTAATCCACCTAAGAGTGCGTGGATACCAAGCGGGTCTGGCGTTGATCGTATCCCTCACTGAGATGCTTTGATGTGTGGAGCGGAGCACTAGCTTGTCTCTCCCCATTAAGATATGCACATCCCCCCCGGTTTCACAATGGTGCAGTGGAATTGAAACCCTCATGGCATTATTCGTAGGCCACCCGGTAGTAGATAGAAAGGAGGGGGCAAGCGTTGCTCGTGCTGCCACTGGCATGTGACCTTATCCTCAAACTCATACCAAGACGTTGAGATGTTCAGTGGTGACATAAAACACCAACTCTTGACCTTAAGATGTTCGTCTTTGTGAATGCTGATGGAGCCTGGTGCGTGCAGGTGGCACGAACTCCAACTCTCTGCATCAGGGCTGACCTTCGTCGGCACCACGTCTCCGGAGGAGGTGTGACCTCTGGTGTGTTCACCCACATCAGAGGAACTTCTCTCTCTTTGCGCACACTGAACGGTGACCGTCGAACCCGGGACTAAACACTCCTGGGTTCGGGGGAAGCTGTATGTTGGCCCATCTCTCTGAGATTGCGGGATCTCTGATGTGTCCCCCCACATCAGGGGAACTTCTCTCTGTTTCCCACGCGGAACGGCGACCGTCGAACCTGGAAGTCAACACTCCTCGGTTCGGGGAAGTTGTCTGTTGGCCCATCCCTATGAGATTGAAGGACCGCTGATGTGCCCTTTTCACATCAGAGGAACTTCATTCCCCCTAAGATTGCGGGATCTCTGATGTGTCCCCCCACATCAGGGGAACTTCTCTCTGTTTCCCACGCAGAACAGTGACCGTCGAACCTGGAACTAAATACTCCTCGGTTCGGGGAAGCTGTCTGTTGGCCCATCCCTCTGAGATCGAAGGACCGCTGATGCGTCCATCCACATCAGGGAAACTTATCTCTCTGTTCCACAGAAGCGGGATCTGTGATGTGTCCTGTCCACCCACATCTGGGTACCTTCTCTCTCTGTCCCACGCTGAATGGCGACCGTCGAGCCCGGAACCAAAAAGTCCCCGGTTTGGGGAAGTTGTTCGCGTTGACCCATCACCCTGAGGTTCAGCTAGAGAGCAGGTCAAACTCCCTTCTCCCTTCCTCATTCCACCCCTTAGTGACGTATTCCTCACTACCTAAGAGTGCGTGGATACTGAGCGGGCCTGGCGTACTGCTGGCCCTCGAACTTATCCCGCACTACAGTGCGTGGATACTGAGCGGGCCTGGCGTATAGCTGACTTTTGAAAGATTCCTCACTGAGACGTATTAACGTGTTGAGGTGCGCGTAAGTGCTACACGAGTAAGTACGGTACCAATCTCCCCAGTTACCAGTGAACGTGTGTAGAGCGAAAGCGCTGCACAAGTCATCACGGTATCATTCTCTCTCCTATCCTTCTCATATTGCGGGTGAGTTGCCACTCTCGTAAAGTTATGCGAGGTCAACCTATACCACGCCCTTATGGAGTAAATACTGGGTGAACAGTTTCACACGCCAAGAAGGTATTAACGTTACGCATCATCATTGAGTGTCCGTGAGTTGTTCCCGACTGGTACGGCGAATTTCGAGCGGGGAATTTCCAAGATGTAACCACATAAACCCTCCGGTGTGACCACATCCCCTTGTGTGCCGGCCCCCCTGGTACGAGGTGAAGCTTTCACCTGGCTCCAGGTGTGCTTGTATCAGGGTCTAATACCTGGACTCCCGACCGTGACCACGAGCGAACACTCGCCGCCCCGCGCTCAGTTTCCTGTTGGTATAAGCACGTCCTCAGTCGTCAGGCTCAGAAGCTCGGACGATGGTTGGCTGCAGACATTCAAGCGCTGGTTGGCGTTGAGTGCCAGGTTAGACTCCTGGCGCCCAGCTCTAATCAGGGTATCCTGCCTCAAACTCTTGCCTGACCAATGAGCTAACACTCACCGTCACGCTCTACAGTTTCTTAAGAGTGCGTGAAAATTTATGGGGCCTAGCGTAAAGCTTGTCTTCAAACGTATTCCTCATTACCTCCGTATTCCTTACTACCTTGGAGTGCGTGATGACTGAGCGGGCCTGGCGCAAAGCTAATCTTCAAACGTATTCCTCACTACCTAACAGTGTGTGATTACTGAGCGGGCTTGGCGCAAAGCTGGCCTTCACACGTATTCCTAACTACCTAACAGTGTGTGATTACTGAGCGGGCCTGGCGTAAACCTGGCCTTCAAACTTATTCCTCACTACCGAACAGTGTGTGATTACTGAGCGGGCCTGGTGTAAACCTGGCCTTCACACGTATTCCTCACTACCTGACAGTGTGTGATTACTGAGCGGGCCTGGCGTGAACCTGGCCTTCAAACGTATTCCTCACTGCCTGAGACAGTGTGTGATTACTGAGCGGGCCTGGCGTAAAACTGTCCTTCAAACGTATTCCTCACCACCTGACAGTGTGTGATTACTGAGCGGGCCTGGCGTAAACCTGGCCTTCAAACGTATTCCTCACTACCTAACTCACTAACAGTGTGTGATTACTGAGCAGGCCCGTCGTAAACCTGGCCTTCGAACGCATTCCTCACTACCTAACAGTGTGTGATTGCTGAGCAGGCCTGGCGTAAACTTGGCCTTCGAATGTATTCCTCACTGCCTAACAGTGTGTGATTACTGAGCAGTCCGGGCGTAAAGCTGACCTTCGAACGTACTTCTCACAACCTAAGAGCGTGTGGATACGGAGCGGGTCTGCCGCAAAGCTGGCCTTCGAACGTATGCCTCACTGAGACGTGTTAATGTGTTGAGGTGAGCACTAGCTCGCTTTTCTCCATTAAGGTGGACCCGGACCAAAAGTGACGGGTTGTGATTAGCTTCACACGGCGCCATTAGTAGGCCACCTAAGAGTGCGTGGATACTATGCGGGCCTTGGCGCAACGCTGGCTTTCGAACATATTCCTCACTAAGACGGTCTGATGCGTTGAGGTGAGCACTAGCCCGCCTCTCCCCATTACGATAGACCACTGTGGAAACCATTGGAGGGCGCCCTCCTAGGCGCTCCCAGCTGCAACCGTCCCCTTGTGAGCCGAACCCCCTGGTGCGAGGTGAACCTTCACCTGGCAGCAGGGGTGTCCCCCTCGCTTACCCAAAGAGACTGGTGAATTTCGAGCCAGGGAGCTTCAACTCCTTGTCGTGAGTGATCCGGCACACTGGCCCATCCATCCACCTGAGACTTGGAGAATGGAGAGGACGTCAGTCCTCTTCCCCCCGAACCTCACCCTTGGATCCCTACTAATAAACTCGTGTAGTGCCGAAGTGATACGCGAGTAAGCACGGTACCATCCTGTCCGGTCACTACTGCATTCGTGTCACAGCACCCCCCCCACAGGTCTCGAGCTGGGATGGCGGTTCGGGATTCGGTAGAGGGTCGAATTCGGACGGATTCGGGCGGATTCCGAGCAGCCCCGCAGGGGATTTTTTTGCGGTATTGCACAGTCAAGTATGGGTATTTTGACGCTACAGAAGCAGAAATGGGTTCCGGATTCGGACGGATTCGGTAGAGAGTCGGATTCGGACGAATTCGGACGGATTCCAGGTCCCTAAATATGGAAGTCGCCAACCCAGGTCTCGAGTCCCCAATTTTCGTCGCCAGTAAATTTCCTGCGTATAATTTAGACCGTGGATTGACGAGTTAAACACTGGTTCGCGGACGGACGGTTTGGTCCTTGTCTTCTCGGGAAACCAAACAGG
>Ga0307489_10000411_pt1 | contig 25644 bp, 21 predicted proteins | sample SB12metaG_FD_202247 | JGI IMG/M metagenome (GOLD analysis project Ga0307489, IMG submission 202247) | Sea-ice brine microbial communities from Beaufort Sea near Barrow, Alaska, United States - SB 1.2 | ecosystem: Environmental > Aquatic > Marine > Coastal | place: USA: Alaska | collected... | reverse complement strand
GAAGAAGAACCTTCAGAAGGTTCTTCTTGCTTTTCTATTGATTGTTCTTGAGAAGCATCTTTTGGACTTAAAAGGTTGGAAATATCTTCACCTTCTTCACCAATAATTGCGAGTAATTTATCTACAGGAGAAGTTTCACCCTCTTGCACACCGATATGTAATAAAACACCATCATGGAAAGATTCGAATTCCATAGTAGCTTTATCGGTTTCAATTTCTGCCAAGATATCACCTTCTTCAATTTTATCTCCAACTTTTTTTAGCCATTGCGCGACAACACCTTCTTCCATGGTGTCACTCAAACGCGGCATGTTTACAACTGTAGCCATATTTTAACTTATAAAAGGATAATCTTTTTGTTCATAAACCATATCATACATTTGTTGAGGCTCTGGATATGGAGATTCTTCTGCGAATTTTTCGCATTCGCTCACCATTTCTTTCACTTCTTTATCAATTGCAGTAATTTCTTCCTGAGTAGCGTACTTTTTTTCTAAAATAGTATTTTTTACTTGTGTAATGGGATCTATTTTTTTGTACTCTTCTACTTCGTCTTTTGTTCTGTATTGCTGTGCATCAGACATAGAATGCCCTCTATATCTGTATGTTTTCATTTCTAAAAAAGTGGGTCCATCTCCGCGTCTAGCTCTTTGAATAGCTTCATCTATAGCTTCGGCAACTTTAATAGGATTCATTGCATCTACAGGTCCGCAAGGCATTTCATACCCTAAACCTAGTTTCCAAATATCGGTATGATTTGAAGTTCTTTCTACAGAAGTTCCCATGGCATACCCATTATTTTCAACAATAAAAACTACTGGTAATTTCCACAACATCGCCATATTAAAGGCTTCGTGTAAAGAACCTTGTCTTGCTGCACCATCACCAAAACAAGTTAAGGTAACGGCATCGTTTCCTTTATATTTATCGGCAAAAGCAAGTCCTGCACCTAAAGGTATTTGTCCACCGACAATTCCATGTCCACCATAGAAACGAAATTCTTTGGAAAAAATATGCATAGAACCACCCATTCCTTTAGATGTACCTGTAACTTTACCAAATAACTCTGCCATCACTTTTTTAGGATCTTCTCCCATACCAATTGGTTGAACGTGATTTCTATAAGCTGTAATCATTCTGTCTTTTGAAAGGTCCATTGCATGCAATGAGCCAGCTAAAATAGCTTCTTGACCATTGTACAAATGTAAGAAACCTCTTACTTTTTGTTGAATGTAAACAGCAGCAAGTTTGTCTTCGAACTTACGCCAGAAAAACATGTTTTTGTACCAATCTAAATAGGTTTGTTTGGTTATTTTTTTCATTCTAATGATAATTGTTTATTGAGATTATTTGCTATTGATTTTAATAATCAGAGTACAAAAATAACTGTTTTAAATAGAATAAAAAAAAATGATTTTAGTGATTTAACTCAATCGTTTTCGTACTGGGTTTATTTGTCTTTAGCAATGGCTATCGTTGCTTTCGCATTTGTAGCTAAATTCCATTCATTAGAGGATAATAGAATGCCAGCATCGTTATATACTTTAAAAGCGGCAGTATTAGGTCCAGAAGTACCTTGATTTAAAGCTACGAAGGATATTTTATTAATACCAATTTCTAACGGAATGTTATAACTCTGGTATTGTTGTCTTAGCGTAATATTAGTAATCACAGTGACATTATTTACCATAATACGAACCCTATCGCCATCAGGATATTGAAAGTCTCTACAAATGATATTTACACTGCTAGAGTTTGTTCTAAAACTACCTAAGTCTTGATCTATAACTGGATACATATATTGACCATTTATTTTTTTAAATGCTTTTAAAAAACGTGCTTCACTTAGCTGTGTTTTTGAAATGATTCCCTTGTTATTTAACTTTTCTTCTCTCTGTTTCTTTTTTAACTTTTCTTGTTCCTTATCATAGGCTTTTTCAAAACCTTTATTTCCAGTGAATTCAATTGAATTTGGTGCTTCCATAGCCTTTGTATTTTGCAATACCGTAGCTTTTACTTTTCCTTGAGTTTTAGCTCCATTGCTTTTATCTAATTGTGCAACAAAAGTTGTGGTAGATAAAATACAAATTAGCAAACTCAAAATTTTATTTTTTTGTTTCATTTAGAATGGATTTCTACATTTATAAGCAAATATAATATGGATTTAAAAAGAAGTTGTTTAGAATTTGTTAAAACTAACTAATTGATAGAAAAATTAAAATAGGTTTTAGGAAAAGGCTCTTTTTTTAGTGTAAAATGCCACCATTCATTTGCATAAGGTTGAAAGCCATTATCAACCATAATTTTGCGCAATAGCATTCTGTTTTCCGTTTGTTTTTTTGAAATTCCTTTAAAAAATGGATGTGATTGAATTCCGAAAAAATCATAGGCGCTTCCCATATCTAATTCTTTTCCTGTCTTGGTGTGTATAAGCGTAATATCTACGGTACTTCCTCTTGAATGTCCTGATTTCGATGCAATATAACCCTGTTTAAAAAGTTCAGATTTTGCTACAGCCGGATAATAGTGCCTTTTCATTAAAGTGTCATTCAGTGTTTTTGCCCATTTTACAAATTGATCTACTGCCTTTTGGGGCCTGTAGGCGTCAAATATTTTTAAGTTGAATCCTTTTTTTAATGCTTCTTGCTGAATTATTTTTAGCAAATTAGCAGTTTCTAAGCTTACAATAAGGCAATTGCTTTTATAACCCGCTATGGGTTTTCCTATAAAGTTATTATCTGAAAGATACCGCAGTTCAATTTTTATAGAAGGTGCTATGTTTTCTAAATACGCAAAACCTTTTGGAAGCTCTTGTCCGTTGAAAATCAAAGGACAGAGGAGTGTTAAAAAGAATAGTATATTTTTCATGTCTCCAAAAATACAGAAAATATTAATTTTAGATTTAATGTAAATAATATTAATTAATTTTGCTGCACACTATGGAACAACTTACACTTACAACACCAGCACTATTATTTTCTGCAATTTCTTTGATTATGCTTGCTTATACCAACCGTTTTTTGGCCTATGCTGCTGTTATTAGAAACTTACACGATATTTATCTGGAGAAAAAACAGGATTCTCTTTTAAGGCAAATTAAAAATTTAAAATTGCGTTTAAATCTTACAAGATGGATGCAAATTTTTGGAATCTCTAGTTTGCTGTTTTGTGTATTAACAATGTTTTTAATTTACGTTACTTTACAAATTATAGCCATCTATGTATTTGGTTTTGCGCTTATTTTATTGATAATTTCTTTGACTTTATTAATTAAAGAAATACAGATTTCTGCAGAAGCATTGCAACATCATATTGCTGATATTGAAGATCATTTAACAAATAAGTAAAAATCCTATTTATTTCCCTTGAAGGGTTAGCAGCACTTGCAGGCAGCTTATTATTCGGCATTCTTAAAATTAAAAGGGGGAACTACTTTGTACTTTATTAGTTTGTTTAGATGTTTTTTATACTTATTCAATAATTTTTTTCCACGGTGTATTTATGATATTTACACTAAAAATCGGGTATAAGGTATTGCGTAAAGAAGTCGTGTTTTTTAGAAAAAAAAGACCTAATATATGAGAATTGACACACTTATTTTCTGTCTAAAAAATCTTGAAAAGAGTTTTGTGTAATAGCTTTCCCTAAAGAGTCTAACTTGCTAGCATCACTGCCATGTTTTACAATCGGTTTTTCACTCATGTAATCGAACACATAGTATCCGTTTTTAGAAACGGTACCAAATCCTTTATTAAAAATATAATGCGCGTATTGGCTTTCTGATGGATTAAAGATGTTTTTACTGAATTTAAAATCTGTAGTATCGCCTTTTAATAAATCTAACAAGGTGTAAGATAAATCTATCTGACTGGCGATGTTATCTACTTCAATTCCAGTTTTATTTAAAGCGCCACCTAGCCATAACATAGGGATTTTAAATTTTTTAGGCGAATTAAATGCACCTTCATGTTTTGGAGATCGATGGCCGTGGTCTGATAAAATTACAATCAAGGTATTTTTATACCAAGGTTGTTCTTTTGCTTCTTCAATAAAATCGCCAATTACTTTATCTGTATACGCGTGCGCACTTCTAAATTTATTTTCTTCCGTATCTTTTCCAAACTTGTAATCACCAAGAATTTCATAAGGTTCATGGCTTGTTAAAGTCAATGCTATTTTAAAAAAAGGTGTGGTTTGTTTTTTTGCTAAATCATCTGAAAAACGTTTCATGAAAATATGATCGTGTGCACCCCATTTAGAATTCCAATTTTTTTTATCAAAGTCATTGCCATCCACAAAATCCGTGATTCCCGCATTTCGCAAATAGGTATTCATATTTCCGAAGTTTAGATCTCCCCCATAATAAAAAGAAGTTTGATATCCTAAATCAATCATTTTTTGAGGTAGCATGGGTAAACTTCTTGTTTTGTTTGGCATCTTCATAATACTAACTGCAGGTTGCGGGTAATAACCACTTAAAATTGCAGGAATTCCTTTGTCTGTTCTGTCTCCATTTGCATAAAAGTTAGTAAATAAGATACCTTCTTTAGACAATCTGTTTAGGTTTTCTGTAACTGTAGGTTCACCACCTAAAGAGCCTACAACTTTTGCGGTTAAACTTTCCCAAATTATTAAAACTACATTTGGTTTTGCGGTGTTTAAAATAGAATCTGTAGCGGTTTCTAATAGTGGATTTCTATGCTTACTAATAAGACTTTGAGCAATTGTATCCTCAAAATATAGATATGGATTTTCATCATTTGACTTGTGTGTGATCGCATTAGAAAAATTCCAAATAAAATTAATAGCAGCATGATTTGCAAACATATTATTAGAAAAATAAACGTTGCTTTGGTTTATGGGAATTGTTTGTAACCCTCCTCTTACAGGTATAATTAAAAAGGCAGTAGTTACTAGAAAAACAGGAATTTGTTGCCAATTTCCTTTGGCGATATTAGCCATGTTTTTTTGAATCGTTTTTTTGAATATTTTAATAAATACGTATGAGGATATAAACCAGAAGACAACACCAGAAATCATCTGGGAAGTTGAAACAGATGCAATCATAACCTCTGGTGTGTTTATGTAGTTTAACAAAGTGGTGTCTAAACGCACGCCCCAAGATTGATATAAGCTTGCGTCTATGATCAATAATAAATTAATAACAATTAGTAAAATGTAAGAGTATCCTTTGAGAATATGACCAATTTTATTAGGATTGATAAAGACGGTAGAAATGGTTAATAAGAAAGGAATTAAACAGAGGTACGCAGTAAAAGAGGCATCTAATTGAAAACCATACATAAAGGTTTTTATGGTTGTAATAAAACCGAGTTCTTGTATTTTTTCAAAATAAAAAAGCAGGAAGAATACGCGAGCAAAAATAAAATAACCAATCCATAAAAAGAAATAGCAAATATTTAATAGGAGTCTGTTTTTTAAGTTTTTCAATTTTTTTTAATTCAGGTGTTTTATTTAAATTCTGTAATTTTTGGAAGCAATAAACAATGAATAGAAACTTTTCAGCGATTTATTCAGTAACTTTTAGCCTTGCTTTGGCAGTTACAGAAATAGCTGCATAATCTTTGTTTAGATATTTTAAATATCCAGCAATTGCAATCATAGCTGCATTGTCGGTCGTAAATTCAAATTTAGGAATATAAGTAGTCCAGCCAAAATGCTTTTCTGCCAATGACAAACGGTTTCTAATTTCAGAATTTGCAGAAACGCCTCCAGCAATAGCAATGTGCTTAATATTAGTTTGTTTCACTGCGTTTTTTAGCTTATCCATTAAAATTTCTACAATTGTAAATTGTATGGAGGCGCAAATGTCATTCAGGTTTTCTTCAATAAAAGCAGAATTGATACGCTGTTGTTTTTGAATAAAGTAAAGAATTCCTGTTTTTAAACCGCTAAAACTAAAATCTAAATCGCCAACTTTTGGCTTTGTAAATTTATATGCCTTTGGATTTCCTAATTGTGCATATTTATCAATGAAAGGGCCGCCAGGATATGGCAATCCTAAAATTTTTGCAGATTTGTCAAAAGCTTCACCAACAGCATCATCTATCGTTTCTCCTAAAACCTCCATTTGAAAATGGTTTGTAACTTTAACAATTTGTGTATGACCGCCACTTATTGTTAGACAGATAAAAGGAAAAGAAGGAACTTTACTAGCCTCATCTTTTATGAAATGTGCTAAAATATGCGCTTGCATATGGTTTACATCTAGTAACGGAACGCCTAAACCTAAAGCTAAAGATTTCGCAAAAGAGGTACCCACTAATAAAGAACCCATTAAACCGGGTCCGCGAGTAAATGCAATTGCAGATAGATTATCTTTTGTAATATTTGCCTGTTCTAATGCTTGTTGCACTACAGGTACTATGTTTTGTTGATGCGCTCTGGAGGCTAACTCTGGCACTACACCACCATATTTAGAATGTATTTCTTGGTTGGCAACTACATTACTCAATACCTTACCATCACAAATTACAGACGCGCTAGTATCATCACAAGATGATTCTATACCTAAAATATAAATTGGTTTTTGCATGAATAAACTATAATCTAAGCTGCGAAATTAAGTATAATTTTAGGTTGATTTTCTTTTTTTAAGAATAGAAATTAATTTTTTTGTTAAAATTGCACGTTCTTTGTCAAAGCCGGCAATATTTTTGATTATTTTTCTTTATACATTGCAAATACTACTAAAACATTTCGTCATTAAAAACACTAGAAAAAAAATATTAAAATTGTTAGGGTATATGCTGCTCTTTCTGCTATTCGTTAGTGTTTTACTTTCTACTTCCTTTGTTCAAACAAAGTTGGGGTACTATGCTACCATAAAAATTAATAAAAAGTACGGAACCGACTTAAATATTGGAAAAATAAATGCATCCTTTTTAGGAAGCATCGTTTTGAAAGATATTCAGATTAGAGATCACCACAAAGACACTTTGATTTTTGTAAAAAAGCTCAGCACCTCTTTATTAAGTGCTAAAAAAGTTTTAGAGGGTACTCTTCTGTTTGATAATATTACTTTAGAACAGGGGTATTATCATATGAAAACCTACAAAGGAGAAACTACTAATAATATGACTTTTTTTGTGAATAGCTTTCGGAAAGACAGGGTCAAAGACCCTTTAGATGCTCCGTTTATCTTAAAAGCTGATAATGTTTTAGTACAAAATTTAGATTTTAAATTAAGCAATGAAAACACTAAAAAAGAAGTTGTTTTTTCAGCTACAAATATTGTTGGTAATATTCAAAAAATAGCGATTGTTGGATCAGATTTCGCTACCAACGCAAGAGGTTTGAATTTTACAACGAACCAAGGTGTGCAGGTAACTAATTTAACCACTAATTATAGGTTTACCAAAACTTCCATGAATTTTGAGAATACTACCTTAGAAACTAAAAACTCTCAGGTAGTAGGTGATGTTCTTTTTAGGTATCAAAAAGAGGGATTAGCAGATTTTAATGATCAGGTAATTATTGAGGCAAATTTTAAAAGAAGTACTTTAAGTGTTCTAGATTTAAAGAAGTTTTATAAGGAGGTAAACGGAAATGACAAGGTCTCTTTTTCTGGGAAAATGAGAGGAAAGTTAAATGATTTTAAGGTTAACAAATTAAATCTTTCTACAGAAGAAGGGATTTTAATAAATGGAGATTTTTCTTTTAAGAATGCTGTAAATACCGAAAGAGGATTTGTTTTTAATGGAGATTTAAATAATTTAACTGCAACTTATACTGCACTTAAAAATCTATTGCCTAATGTATTAGGTAAAACATTGCCTTCAGGTTTTGAGAAACTAGGCCAGTTTAGAATGAAAGGAAACGTAGCGCTAACCAAATTAAAAATAAATGCTTCTTTAGTTGTAAAATCTCATATAGGCACTATTATTTCAGATTTAAAAATGAACAATATTGATAAATTTGATACGGCTTCTTATTCGGGAAACATGCAATTGATTCATTTTAATATGGGGTCGTTTTTTAATAATCCTATTTTTGGAAAAGTCTCTTTAAAAGGAACTGTAAAAGGAAGTGGATTCAAATTAGAAAATGTGAACACCAATTTTACTGGAAATATTTCTAAGCTGAATATCAAAGGGTATGCTTATCAAAATATTGTTGTGAACGGTCAATATCAAAATAATAAGTTTGATGGTGCTTTGGTGATTGATGATGCTAATTTTAAAATGAAATTTAATGGTTTGGCAGATTTATCATCAGAAGTGCAAAAATTTGATTTTAAGACGGCTATTTCCTATTTAAACTTAAAAGAAACCAAGCTCTTTTTAAGAGATTCTATTTCTATAGTAAAAGGGAAAATAGAGTTAGATATGGAAGGGAACACTTTTGACGATATTTTAGGAACAGCAGTTTTTAAAGACGTGTTATACACAAATAAAGAAAAAGAATATAGTTTTAAAGAGTTTACAGTAAGATCCTCGTTAAAAGATAGTATGAAAGCAATAGATGTGTCTTCTAAAGACATTGCAAAAGGATATATTAAAGGGAAGTTTTCATTCTCTGAGTTTCCAAAAGTTGCTCAGAATGCATTGGGTAGTATGTACGCGAATTATACACCTTATAAGGTTGCTCCAAATCAATTTTTAGACTTTAAATTTACAGTATACAATCAAATTGTAAATATGTTTTTTCCGAAGATTTCTATTGATGATAAAACAATAATAAAAGGAAAAATAAATTCAGATAAAGATGTATTTCGATTACACTTTAAGACCCCTAGAATACAAGCTTACGGTACAGAAGTAAAAGTAGTTTCTTTAAGAACGGATACTAAAAATTCGCTTTATAATACCTCATTTACTGCAGATCAAGTAAACACAGCATATTATAAGATATCTAAATTAAATCTATTAAGTAGAACTGAAAACGATACGTTGTATTTTAAATCTCTCTTTAAAGGTGGAGCTAAAAAAAATGAAGACTTTAATCTTGATTTTTTTTATACGTTTAATCCTGAAGGAAAATCTGTGTTAGGTTTCGAAAAATCATCTTTTAATTTTAAAAAAAATACTTGGAACATTAATCCTGACCAAAAAAATACGGATAAAATTATTTTCGATTTAAAAACGAATGAATTTAACTTTAGTCAATTTAAATTAGTTTCAGGAATACAAAAAATTGAATTTTCAGGCAGTTTAAAAGGAACAAATCAAAAGAAACTTCTAGCTGATTTTACAAAGGTAAGATTGCAAAGTTTTTTGCCAAAAATAGATAGTTTATCGCTAGAAGGAGAGCTCTCGGGTCATTTAGATTTTATACAAAAAAAAGGTATTTATTCACCAAAAGGTTCCTTAATGGTGGAATATTTTGAAGTTAATGACTTTGAACAAGGAAACTTATTTTTAAATATAAAAGGAGAGAATTCCTATGAAAAATACAATGTAGATGTATCTATAGAAAATAAAAATGTTAAAAGTATTTTAGCAACTGGCGCCTTAGATTTTTCTTCAGAAAGACCAATTATAGATTTAAGTGTTTTTTTAGAAGAATTTAAATTAAATGCATTCAGTCCTTTAGGTAAAGATGTGTTATCTTCTTTAAGAGGAAGTGCAACTGGAGATTTTACCGTAAAAGGTTTTTTAAGCAATCCGGATATGGAAGGTTCATTGCGTCTTAAAAATGCAGGATTAAAGTTCCCTTATTTAAACGTAGATTATGATTTTGAAGCAGAACCAGTCATTACATTAGTACAACAATCTTTTCTTTTTGAAGATTTTAAACTACTGGATACAAAAAGTAACACGAGCGGAAGTTTAAATGGATCTATTTCTCATTCTAATTTTAAGCAATGGTTTTTGAGTCTAAAAATAGAGAGCGACAATCTAATGGTTTTGGATACAAAAAATGAAGAAGAAGCTTTGTATTATGGAGTTGCTTTTATAGATGGATCTGCAGATATTTTTGGTTTAACAGATAGATTAACTATCGATTTCAATGCGAAAACAATGCCAGGTACTGTTTTTGTGGTTCCCTTAAGAGATATCGAAACAGTAGATAGCTACAATCTTATACACTTTAAATCTGATCAAACAAAAATAAAAGAACGCCAAAAGGAAGTGGCTTTAGAAGCGCTAAAAGGACTTACTTTAAACATAGATTTAGAAGTTACAAAAGATGCTGTAGCACAAGTTGTAATTGACGAGGTGTACGGAAGTCAACTCTCCGGAAGAGGTAGCGGAAACCTTCAAATAGAAATCAATACAAGAGGTAAATTTAATATGTTTGGAGATTATGCATTAGATAGTGGTGTTTATGACTTTAAATATGGTGGTTTTGTAAATAAACCTTTTGTAATTCAAAAAGGAGGAACTGTCTCTTGGAACGGAAATCCTGAGAATGCAAATGTAGATGTAACCGCAATTTATAAAGCGAAAGCAAACCCAGGAGTTTTATTAGAAAACTTCAATTCTAATAGGAATATTGAAGTGGATTTAGTAACCAAAATCTCAGGAGGATTGTTCAACTCAAAGCAAGAACTAGACATTCAATTGACTAACGTAGATCCAACAATTGCAAGTGAATTAGAGTTTATTCTAAATGACAACAACGTAAATGAAAAAACAACGCAATTTATCTCACTGTTAGCTTTCGGTAATTTTATAAACCCCGATAGATTAAATTTTGACGCAAATACTACCATTACCAATACAGCTTCCAGTGCAATTTCTTCTGCTTTCTCTAGTCTTTTAAACAGCCCAGATAGCAAGTTTCAGTTAGGTGTAGATTATCAACAAGGGCAAAGTAATAATGATTTAGATCGATTGAATACCGATAATCAGGTAGATTTATCGGTAAGTACACAAGTGAGTGAGAACATAGTTATTAACGGAAAAGTTGGAGTTCCTGTTGGCACACAAACACAATCGAGTGTTGTTGGTGAAGTCAAAATTGAGGTACTATTAAATAAAGAAGGAAATTTAAGAGGGATTATTTTTAATCGGCAGAATGAAATTCAATATACTTCAGAAGACCAAGGATATACTCAAGGAATAGGTTTGTCTTATCAGGTGAATTTTAACACACTTTCAGGTTTATTTCAAAAGCTAGGTTTAAATAAAAAGAAGAACTTAAAAGAGAATAAAATTTTAAAAAAAGACACGATCAAAACAAAAGTAATACATTTTGAAGACCTCGGGGAAACTGAGTGATAAAGTTTAAATGCCTTAAAAAAGGACCAAACTCTAAAGAATTTTAAATTGATAATCGGGGCACGTAAAATGCTCAAACTTCTTTGAATAATTATAATAAATCGACGGAATTATTTCCTTATACTGAATAGAAATTCCTTTTAAATAAAGGGAAAATAGGCTAAAACGATTTCGTAGATTTTTTTATTTATATGCTTAAAAAGCACTAATTTTACCGTACAAAATATGAGAAAAATAAAGAAAATAGCAGTCATGACGTCTGGAGGCGACGCTCCAGGAATGAACGCGGCAATTAGGTCTGTAGTTAGAGCATGCGCTTATTACAGCGTAAGTTGTGTAGGAATTTATAGAGGATATGAGGGTCTTATTGAAGGTGATTTTATAGAGTTAACAGCAAGAAGCGTTAACAACATCATTAACAAAGGGGGCACTATTTTAAAATCTGCAAGATCAAATGAATTTAGAACAACAGAAGGCAGAGCAAAAGCCTATGAAAACTTAAAGGAAAAAGAGATTGAAGCGTTGGTTGTAATTGGTGGAGATGGATCTTTTACAGGAGCAGTGATTTTTAATGAGGAGTATAATTTTCCTGTTATTGGTATTCCAGGAACTATTGATAATGACATTTTTGGAACTTCACATACAATAGGCTATGATACTGCTTTAAATACAGCTGTAGAGGCAATAGATAAAATTAGAGATACGGCGTCTTCTCACAATAGATTATTCTTTGTTGAAGTGATGGGAAGGGATGCTGGTTTTATTGCATTAAACGCAGGAGTAGGAGCAGGAGCTGAAGAAATTCTAATACCAGAAGAAAACTTAGGTTTAGATAGAATGTTAGAGTCACTTAAAAAGAGTAGAAGAACCGGAAAGTCATCTAGTATTGTTGTGGTTGCTGAAGGAGATAAATCTGGAAAAAACGTATATGAGTTGGCGCAGTACGTAGAAGAAAATCTACCAGAATATGACGTTAGAGTTTCTGTTTTAGGGCATATGCAAAGAGGAGGTTCACCTTCTTGTTTTGATAGAGTTTTAGCAAGTCGATTAGGGGTGAAATCTGTAGAATTATTATTAAACGGGAAAACCAATTTAATGGTTGGTTTAAAAGACAATGAAATAATTAGTTCAAGTATTTCAGAGGCAATAAAAGGAGGTCATTCGATAAATCAAGAACTTTTAAGAGTTTCAGACATCATGACCACATAAAACAAATAAGCAAATAAAGATTAGAAAAATGATAAAAGTAGGAATTAACGGATTTGGAAGAATTGGAAGATTAGCATTCAGGTCAGCAGTAACAAGAGATAATGTACAGGTAGTAGCTATAAATGATTTACTAGATGTAGATTATTTAGCATATATGTTAAAATACGATTCAGTTCATGGACTCTTTGACGGAACTGTTGAGGTGAAAGATGGTGTTTTAGTTGTAAATGGAAATGAAATTAGAATTACTGCTGAAAGAGATCCTGCGAATTTAAAATGGAATGAAGTTGGAGCGGAGTATATAATTGAAGCTACTGGATTTTTCTTAACTGAAGAAACTGCGGGTAAACACCTTTTAGCAGGTGCTAAAAAGGTAGTATTATCTGCACCTTCTAAAGATCATACGCCTATGTTTGTAATGGGTGTGAATAACACAGAATTAAAAGCAGATCAGCAAATATTCTCTAACGCCTCTTGTACAACAAATTGTTTGTCACCTATTGCCAAAGTTTTAAATGACAACTGGGGAATCTCTGAAGGATTAATGACAACTGTACATGCAGCAACTGCAACTCAAAAAACAGTAGATGGGCCTTCTATGAAAGATTGGAGGGGTGGACGTTCTGCTATCCATAATATTATACCTTCTTCAACCGGGGCTGCAAAAGCTGTAGGAAAAGTAATTCCTGCATTAAATGGCAAGTTAACGGGTATGGCTTTTAGAGTTCCTACAATGGATGTTTCTGTAGTTGATTTGACAGTGAAGTTAGATAAGCCAGCTACGTACGCAGAAATTTGTGCGGCAATGAAAGTAGCTTCTGAAAGCGGACCAATGAAAGGGGTCTTAGGATATACAGAAGACTTAGTAGTTTCTCAAGATTTTGTTGGTGATACACGTACTTCTGTTTTTGATGCAAACGCAGGTGTTGCATTAAACGATAACTTTGTAAAGATCGTTTCTTGGTATGATAATGAAATAGGATACTCTACCAAAATTGTAGATTTAATTGAATATGCAGCTGTTTTGTAGAATTCAAAATAAATTTAATAAAAAACCTGATAGGCTTTAGCTCTATCAGGTTTTTTTATGCTTTTAAAATCTTGATTTTCCAGACAAATGAACAAATGCAAAGGATCTTCACAGATACGAAGACTCAGGTCTTTCGGGACCCTATTGCTGAATACTGCTATTGAAAATTAAAACTATTTAACAGCAATTGCACTAATTTCAATATTTACAAACTTTGGTAAATTGGCAACTTCTACAGTTTCTCTGGCAGGTGCAGTTTCTTCGTCAAAATACTGCCCATATATTTCGTTTATTTCTCCAAAGTTGTGCATATCAGAAATAAATATAGACGTTTTAATTACATTCTCAAAAGTCATTTCTGCTGCTAACAAAACTTGTTTCATGTTTTCCATGACTTGTTTTGTCTCTGCTTTAATTGAGCTTACAACTAATGTTCCAGTTGCCGGGTTCATTGCAATTTGACCCGAAGTATATAAAGTGTTACCTGTTAATACTGCTTGATTATAAGGTCCAATAGGAGCAGGTGCTTTATCTGTAGTGATTATTGTTTTCATGGTTTATCTTTTAAAATACTACGTTAGAAATATAAATAGTTGGTGGCTACTATGTTTTTTAAGTTCTAAAAAATTAGAAAAGCCTTTTATCTGGTGGTTTGTTTTTATCCCATTTTAAATCAGATAAAACTGAAGATTTTACACCAATAAAAAATGTGTAAGAGGAGTTTGTTCCAAATGGAACCCAATTAAAGTTAAAATTCCAACTGTCCAGATCTCTCGCAAAATTAAATCTAGAAAAAGTAAAAGCACCATTTTTGACGTCATAACCAGAAGAATACCCTAGTTTCCACTTTGGAGACAACTCTAAATTACCACTAAACATAATACTGTGCACACCAATGTCTCCCCCATCAAGACCGTTGTTTAAATAACTTGTAGAATATGCTAGATTTATAGACCAAGGGATTTCTGCTTGATATAGTTTTGTGGTCTTATCTTCGTCGTTGTTATTCTTATTATTATTATTATTAGCGCTATTTCTATCACCTAAGCCAGCTGTAGGATTTATACCTGCACCAATTATATCTTTAGAATTATTTGGATCTCGTTTTTTTTGTTTGTCACTTCCTTTTTTATTCTTTTTAAAATCTTCACTAGAGATAGAATAATTTGCAGTTAAACTAGCATTTGTTAATCTTAGACCTAAAAAAGTATCATTGAATTCATTAATATTAATAGGGGAGCCATTTGCAGCGGCAACTACTTTATACGGATTCATAGAACCACTTAAGTTTACAGCTAGTTTATCTTTAAATAATCGGGTTCCTGCAGAAAAACTAACGGCAGACCAATGCAAGCTGTCCGCTGCAATGTTGTAGGAACTATTAAAGTTTAGATTATTTAAAATTGTTATTTTCTCATCTTCTTCTTCACTGTCAGGGTCTTTAGGAGCAACTTTAGCTTCTAAAACATTGTTTAATGAGATGCCGATAGCGTTGCTTAATCCAGAAGACGGACCACCATAAATACCTTGGTCAAAAACAGTATACTCTTGTAAGTCACTTGGATTGTTGCTGGCTTGTACTTGTTTCAAATATTTATCTTTAAAATCGGGCCTGTAAGAATAAGAAATAGAGGGTCTAATAGTGTGTCTTAGTCCTTTTAACCGTCCTTTTTTAAAATTGAAAGTACCATAAATATTGGTAGACAAACTTGCCCCAGCGTTGTATTCTCTATAACTTTTAAAACCTCTTAAGGTATCTGTTACAATTACATTGTCTGTAATGTCATAATCTTTCTGAATGTAATCAAACTGCCAAGTTTCCTTATAACTTACATTTGGGGAAACTGTAAAGTACCTAAAAGCCTTAAAATTTGTATTTGTTCCCGTTCTGTGTTGCACTCCTGCTCTTGCAGTTTCAAACATTTTAGCAGTTAAAAAATCATCATCAGTAGTATTAATTAAATATTTACCGTCTAGCGTGTAGTTAAAACCCATTTTTTGAATTGGATTCTTCTTTACGCCGTTTTTTCCAACAAAAGGATACACTCTATTCATATTGACTGTTAAAGAAGGCAAGGTCATTGTAATTTCTTCTGTGTTTGTATTTTGTTGATGTTGGGCAGTAACATTTAAGTTAAAAGGGGTACCAACAAAAGTTTTGCTGTAGTTTACAGAAGAGTTAAGACTGTTCGTTTGGGTTTGTGCAATATTAAACTGATTTTGAGATTCTCTAAAAAACTTACTACTTCCTAAGTTTACGGAGGCCGTAAATCTAGAATTCGGACTTGCTTTCGCATCCTGATTGTGAGACCATTTTAGATTAAAACGATTGGTTTTACTAAAATCATCAAAACCGCGAATTCCGTTAATATTATTTTCAAAACTAAAATTAACAGCGCCATTAAAACGGTATCTTTTATTGTAATTTGAGTTTGCTCGAAATCCCCAACTTCCATTAGAATATGCATCTCCAGTAATTCCTAAATCCACGTAATCATTAATAGCAAAATAGTATCCACCGTTTTGAAAACCAATACCCCTGTCACTGCTTCCAGTATCAAAAGTAGGAATTAGAAATCCAGAAACACTTGTTTGAGTTATTGGAAAATAAGCAAATGGCAAGTATATAGGAGTTGGCACGTCTGCAAGATATAATTGACTACCACCAACAATTATTTTTTTTCCAGGAATAATTTTAGCTTTGCTAGTTCCTATGTAATAATCTAATTTCTCTGAAGTTGTAAATTTTATATCTCTTACATAAATGGTAGAATCATTTACTCTTTTGGTTTTTTTACCAAACGTAAACATTTCACCTTGTTTTGATTTTAGGCCATAAATTAAAGCTTTTTTCGATTTGAAATTATAGATGATAGAATCTTGTTCAGACTCTTCACTCCCTTGTTTAAAAATGGGACGCTGTACATATCCAGTACTGTCTACAATTCCTTTTGCAAAAAGTGTATTTTTCACATAATCAACAACGATAATACCTGCTTTTAAATCGATATCTGTGTAGGTAATATTCGCTTCATTATAAAGCTTTACTGTTTTATTTTTAGCATTTTGTATGGTGTAATCTTTTGCAACATGTGTAATAATAGCTTCGATACTTTCTTTTTGTTTTACAGAGTCTAAGGAAATTGTATTCTGATCTTTAGATAACACCGTATCTTTTTTAACAAAAGGAATGCTGTCTGTTTTTTTTAATAGCAGCGTATCGCTTTCCGCTAGCGGAACTACTATTTTTTTAGAGGGTTCAATGTCTTGAGAAAAACCTAGCTTTGTAAAAAAAAAGCACCAAAATAAAAGTATATATGATAGGTTTGTTTGCAATGCTTTTAATACTATTTTTGTGTGTGAATAAGAATATGGCTTAGTCTTTGAGACACCAAAGTTAAAAACTCAAAATTAGTTAAATTTAATTGATGCAATCCCAACAAAAACACAAAAAGATTATCAAAAGTAAAATTCTTTTTTTACTGGTTTTTATATTTTTATGCAACAACGTTTCAATCTTCGCTCAAAAAGAGTACGTAGTGGTAGTAGATGCGGGGCATGGAGGTAAAGATCCTGGTAATTTGGGAAACGGTTATAAAGAGAAAAGTATTGCTTTAAAAGTAGCTCTAATTGTAGGTAAAAAATTAAAACAACATAAAGATGTTAAAGTTCTCTTTACCAGAAGGAAGGATGTTTTTATAGATTTATGGAAAAGAGGGGACATCGCAAATCAAGCAAAAGCAGATGTATTTGTCTCTATTCATTGCGATTCTCATACTTCAAATGCTTTTGGCGCAGGAACTTTTGTTTTAGGTTTAAGAGGAAATAAAAAAAACTTAGAAATAGCCAAAAGAGAAAATGCAGTAATTCTTTTAGAAGATAATTTTAGAGATAAATACAAAGGTTTTGATCCTAATTCAGCAGAGTCTGTAATAGGTTTGTCTTTGTTGCAGGAAGAAAATTTAGATAAAAGTTTAGCTATTGCAAGTTTAATTCAGAATAATTTTACTTTTAAATTGAAAAGAAACAATAGAAAAGTAAAGCAGGATAATTTTCAAGTTTTAAGAGAAACCATTATGCCAAGTGTTTTAGTGGAATTAGGTTTTTTAACGAACAAAAATGAAGGTAGATTCTTGAATTCTAATAAAGGTCAACTAAAAATGGCCAATGAAATAGCAGACGCTATTTATAAGTATATTGAAAATTTAAAATTAAATACGGTGTTAGAAGACGATGCTAGTGTAGCAGCTATCAATGAAATTAAATTTAAAGTACAAATCGCAGCAGGCAAAAATAAAATTGCTGTAAAACCTTATAATTTTAAAGGTTTAAAAAATGTAGAAAGAGTGCTATTGGGTCGTTTTTATAAATATTATTACGGCAAAACTTCTTCATACAATTCGATAAAAATGATACTCAAAAAAGCGAGATTTAAAGGGTATAAAACAGCATTTATTATCGCTTTTAAAAATGGCAAAAAAATAGCGGTACAAGAGGCCTTAAAAATGCAGCAAAATTAACGCTTTCTAACAAAAATTATTAGTAATTTTGTTTAAAAATATCTCAATATGTCTAAAGAATTAAAAACTGGAATCATTGCAATAATTATTATTGCTATTTCTATTTGGGGGTTTAACTTCCTAAAAGGCCAAAATTTATTAGCATCTGGTTCCCGGACCTTTAAAGTTGAGTATGTTGAAATTGGCGGTCTAACAAAGTCTAGTGCAGTTACAATTAATGGTTTAAAAGTTGGCAAAGTAGACAACATAGAGTTTGATACAAGCAAAGAAAAGAGAGGACAACTAATAGTTACTTTTATAGTGGATAACGATTTCGAGTTTTCTAATCAAAGTATTGTAAAAATATATTCTCCAAACCCTATAAGTGGCTCTAATTTGGCGGTAATACCAAGTTATGAAGGCGATATAGCAATTTCTGGAGACTTGCTTAAAGGTCAGATAGAAGAAAGTTTATTTAACTCTATTGGTGAAAGACTAAACCCATTGCAACAAAAAATTGAAAGAGTAATCGTAAGAGCAGATACTTTGTTTAGTGGTGTAAATGAAATTTTAAATGATAAAACCATTAGCGGAATTAATAGCGCTGTTTCTAATTTATCCGGAGCAATAAAAGATATTAGAAAAACCATTAAATCTGTGAACTTGATGATTGCAGACAGTCAAGAAAATTTAAAAATCACACTAGAAAATACTAAAAATATTACACAAAACTTTAGTAAGCTGTCAGATAGTATCAGTTCAGTAGACTTTAATGAAATCATAGCGAAAGCAGATGAAGCTGTGAGTAATTTTAATAAGATGTCTAAAAAAATAAATGCTGGAGAAGGAACTATCGGTAAATTGGTCAATGACAAAAAAATATATGACAACTTGGAGGCCGCTACCATAGAACTAGAACAATTATTTAGAGATATAAAGTTAAATCCAAAAAGATACATTCATTTCTCTATCTTTGGTAAAAGTCCTAAGCCGTATGGCAAGGAAATGAAGAAATAATTTATAATCATTAACACTATTTAGATGCAATATCTACCAAATATTCTTTTTGCAATTGTATTAATTGCTGGTATCAGCTTTTTTGCAATAAACATTCGAAAAGTTTTTAGAAATATAAATTTAGGAAAAGATATAGACAGATCAAGTAATAAGCCAGAACGGTGGAAAAATATGATTAAAATTGCGCTAGGCCAGTCTAAAATGGTTAGAAGACCTTTTTCAGGGTTTTTACACGTTATTGTGTATGTTGGTTTTGTAATTATAAATATTGAAGTTTTAGAAATTATTATTGATGGTTTATTGGGAACTCATAGAATCTTTCAAGAATTTATAGCAGCTTCTTTTTACGCATTTTTAATAGGGACTTTCGAGATTTTAGCAGCCTTAGTTTTTGTAGCTGTTATCCTTTTTTGGACGCGTAGGAATGTTGCAAATGTCAAACGTTTTTTGAATTCAGAAATGACAGGTTGGCCAAAGATGGATGGTAATATCATTCTTTATTTTGAAATGGTTTTAATGACACTTTTTTTAGTAATGAATGCAACAGATACTCCATTCCAAGAAGCAGGTATTGGTAATCCGATAAGTCAGTTTATTGTACCGCTCTTTGACGGTTTTTCATTGGAAGCAATGCACACTATAGAAAGAACAGCCTGGTGGATTCATATTGTAGGAATTTTGGTATTCTTAAATTATCTGTTTTATTCAAAACATTTACACATACTATTAGCTTTTCCTAATACTTTTTTTGCAAATTTAGATCCCAAAGGACAATTCAATAATTTAGAATCAGTTACCAGTGAAGTAAAATTAATGATGGATCCAGATGCAGATCCTTATGCAGCTCCCGCCGAAGGAACAGAAGAGGAGGTGCCAGAGAAATTTGGGGCATCTGATGTTGCAGATTTAAGCTGGGTACAACTTTTAAACTCATATACTTGTACAGAATGCGGACGTTGCACTGATGCTTGTCCTGCAAGTTTAACCGGTAAAAAATTGTCTCCTCGTAAAATCATGATGGATACCAGAGACCGTCTAGAAGAGGTTGGTAGAAATATTGATTTAAATAGTGGAACCTTTGTCGATGACGGCAAACAATTATTAAACGATTATATCTCACCAGAAGAGCTTTGGGCGTGCACAAGTTGCAATGCGTGTGTAGAAGAATGTCCTGTAAATATAGATCCGCTGTCTATTATAATGGACATGAGAAGGTATTTAGTGATGGAAGAAAGTGCAGCGCCACAAGAATTAAATGCAATGATGACCAACATCGAAAATAACGGGGCACCTTGGCAATACAATCAACAAGATAGATTAGACTGGGCAAACGAAGAGTAAAAATAATTTTAAGTAGAGTTTTTAAGTACAGGTTTAGAGCACTTAAAAATAACAACTAAAAACTAAAAATATGAAAGTACCTACAATGGCAGACATGGCGGCTCAAGGAAAACAACCAGAAGTCTTATTTTGGGTTGGTGCTGCTGGCAGTTACGATGATAGAGCAAAAAAAATATCTAGAGCGTTTGTGAAAATTCTACATCAGGCAAATGTAGATTTTGCAGTGTTAGGAATTGAAGAATCATCAACAGGAGATGCCGCGAAAAGATCAGGAAATGAGTTTTTGTTTCAGATGCAGGCCATGATGAATATTGAAGTTCTAAATGGCTATGAAATAAAGAAAATTGTTACTTGTGACCCGCATTCATTCAATACTTTAAAAAATGAGTACCCTGGTTTAGGCGGTAAGTATGAAGTTTTTCATCACACGCAGTTCATACAAAATTTAATTTCTGAAGGACGCTTAGAGATTGATAAAGGTACATTAAAAGGAAAAAAAGTAACTTTTCATGACCCATGTTATTTAGGGAGAGGAAATGACGTGTACGAGTCTCCAAGAGATTTAATTAAAAGATTAGGTGTTAATTTAACAGAAATGAAACGTAATAAAAGAACTGCTTTATGTTGTGGTGCTGGCGGTTCACAAATGTTTAAGGATGCAGAATCAGGAGACAAAGAAGTAAATGTTTTAAGAACTGAGGAGGCTTTAGAAACAAAACCAGATATTATTGCAACAGGTTGCCCTTATTGTAATACAATGATGACTGATGGTATTAAATTTAAAGAAAAAGAAACAGAGGTTGTAGTAAAAGACATTGCAGAATTAATTGCAGAAGCTAATAACTTGTAAAATGAAAACTAATTTTTTAATATTACTTTGTGTAGTTCTTTTTTCTTGTGCTAAAAATCAGAAAAAAGAAAACGATGTGAAAGAGACTCCTCTGAAGGTAACTGTAGTTCCCAATCAAACTTCAGAAGAAAAAGAAGACAAATTAATCTTTACCGTTCAAATAGCAGCTTTAAAAAAGGCCAATGAGGCTTTAACAAATTTAGAAAATATAAATATTTTTGAGGAAGGTACATTCCTAAAGTATCGAGTGGGTGCTTTTGATACCTATAAAGAGTCTAGGGTGCAAAGAGCACTGTTAATTAAAAAATATAAAGGTGCATTTGTGCAAGCGCTGTTAAATGATACTCCAATAGCTATCACAGAAGCTTTACAATATTAGTTTTTATGATAGATTCTTTTCAAAACATTGCAGTTACTGCTTTTCCTGAAATGATTAAAATCGATTTTAAATCAATTGAAAACAGGTATTTAAAAGTAATTTTAATAAATACGTTTTTAGTTTTTGTAATTGCATTCTTACTTGTTTCTTTTGCCGATTATAAGGGTCTCTTTGAGTTTATTGAAAATACAATTTGGATTTATTTAAGTATGTGCTTATGCTTCGTTTTTATATTGCTAGTGAAAAAAGTAGGCTTCAAAAAAAGAAAATATGCTGTAAGAGAGAAAGATATCTCTTATGAAAAAGGTATTTTATTTAGAAGCTTAACATCCATACCTTTCAATAGAATACAACACATAGAAATAGATGAAGGTCCTATTTCTCGACTTTTTGGTCTTGTTTCTTTGAGTGTTTTTACTGCGGGCGATAGTAGTGACGATTTAAAAATTAGCGGACTTCTAAAAGAAGAAGCAAAACAAATTAAAGAATTTATCAGCAATAAGATAGATGGGTAATACAGAAAATTTTAGCCAATTTAGAAGGCAATCTAAAAAAGGAATTCTTGTAATTTATCTGAATATTGTGTACAAAGCTTTCAAAGCTTTTTGGATTTTACTTTTTATTTTCATTCAAAAATTTTCTAAATTATCCGAAAGTACACTGTTTTATATTTACTTAGCAGTTGCTGCTTTGTTTATTTTTTTCTTAATAAGAGCCTTTTTAATCTATAAAAATTTTCAATTTAAAATTGAGAACAATCACTTTATTTTAAAAAAGGGAATTCTAAAAAAAACAAATACTTCGATATCCTTTGACAGAATTCAGAATATTAATTTTAAGCAAAATATCATTCAACAAATTATAAATGTACACGAGGTAAATATTGAAACCGCAGGCTCTCGTAAGGCAGAAATTTCAATCAAAGCCTTATCATTTAAAAGAGCCAGTGCTTTAAAGCAAGCAATTACTATTTCTGATAAAAGCATTACAGAAGAGACAAATAATGAAGAAGAAAAACCTTTATTAAAAGTTGGTTTTTTAGAGCTAATCAAAGTAAGTCTTACTGAAAATCATTTGCGAAGTTTATTGCTTTTAATTGCCGTGATTGTTGGTTTTTTTCAACAGATCAGTGAGCTTTTTAACAGCTTTGGAAAACAAGATATATTAGATAATTATATTGCTAAAAATGCAACATCACTAGAAAATAATATTATTCTAATAGTAGGTTTGTTTCTTTTTTTTACAATTATTGCGGTTTTAAGTTCTGTAGTTCGCGTTGTTTTTAAGCATTTCAACTTGAACGTTTTTGTAAAAAATAATGCATTGGAGATTTATCAAGGTTTAACAACTAAGAATTCTGTTATTCTAAAGAAGGATAAAGTTCAGCATATTATAATTTCAGACAATCCCATAAAGAAGAAATTAGGCATCTCTTTTATCACTTTTAAGCAAGCAATTAGCGGAAAAGCGAAAAGGAAACAAGAAAAAATAATTAAGATTGTAGGTTGTAAGAGTGCACAAATAGCGGCAATTAAAACCTTACTATTTCCCCATGAAAATTTAGAAAATTTTAGTAAAAATTTCTCAGATTTATATTTTAGAAACCGTCTGTATCTAAGAGGTGTTTTGTTGCTGACCCTATTTAATGGTGGTCTTTATCTGGCTTTTGAGATTAGTCCTATCTTTTGGATAAATATACTTTTAATTCCTGCTTTCATTTTCTTAATAGAGTTGAGTTATAAAAAGCAATATTATCTTTTTAATGATGAATTTTTGTTAGTTGGTCAAGGAACTATAGAAACACATAAAACGTATGTTCCTTTTTTTAAAGTGCAGCATGTAAAGCTAAAACAAACTGTTTTTCAAGCTCATAAAAACATTGCAGATCTGGTTTTTCAAACAGCATCAGGAAAAATAAAAATACCTTGTATTTCAATAGAAAAAGCTCATAAAATTTATAATTATACACTGTTTAAAGTAGAAACTAGTCAGAAGTCATGGATGTAAAAAGTTATATAAAAGCAGCACGTTTAAGAACGCTCCCGTTATCTGTTTCAGGAATAATTCTTGGAAGTTATTTAGGAAATCAATTCCTAAATAATGAATCAGAGACTGCCGTTCAGTTTTCAATTTGGGGGTCTTCAATTTTTTGGCTGGCAATTTTAACTACCATTGGTTTTCAAGTGTTATCCAATTTTGCAAATGATTACGGCGACGGAATTAAAGGTTCAGATAAAAACAGAGTTGGGGAATCTCGAATGGTCTCTTCTGGAGCAATCACACCAAAGCAAATGAAAATGGCAATGGTATATACTACTGTAATTACGCTAATTATTGCATTGCTGCTTATCTATGTTGCTTTTGGAAGTGAAAATTTTGGGTTTTCAATCTTATTTTTAGGTTTAGGAATTGCTTCTATTGTGGCAGCAATAAAATATACAGTGGGCAATTCTGCTTATGGATACAGTGGTTTTGGAGATCTATTTGTTTTCCTTTTCTTTGGTTTATTAGGTGTTGTTGGCAGTTATTTTTTGTTCACAAACCAGCTCAACTTTAAAATATTTTTGCCTGCAATTTCAACCGGATTGTTAAGTACAGCAGTTTTAAATTTGAATAACTTACGAGATAGAGAAGAAGATAAAAAAAATAATAAAAACACATTAGTTGTTAAGTTAGGCTTACATAAAGCGAAAACATACCACACTTTATTAGTCTGCTTAGCGCTTATTGCAGCATTAGTTTATGTGGTTTTAGATTTTACATCTGTTTATCAGCTTATGTTTTTAGTCGCATTTATACCCTTAATTCGAAATATAATAACAGTATCAAAAAATAAAATTCCATCTGAATTAGACGGTGAATTAAAAAAAGTAGCGTTGAGCACATTTTTATTTGCGCTTTTATTTGGAATGGGACAACTTTTTTAAAATTTATACATGAAAACAATTAAAGTTATTTTAATCATTATTTCTATCTTAGTTTTGGCTTTTTTAGGAACAGGCATTGTCATACAAAAGACGAATTATTCAGCGAAGGTTTCCATGGAAAAACCAATACATGAGGTGTTTAGTAATTTCATGAAGATTGACAGTGTTAAAAACTGGATTCCAGATATTAAGTCGGTAAAAGCAATTCAGAAAAGTCCAAAAGTCATAGGGAATACCTATAATGTTGTGGTGTTAAATCAGGGGCAAGAAATAGCAATGACAGAGAAAATTATTGGATATGTTCCAAACGAAAAGGTAACTTTATTTTTTAACGCAGAAAATATGTTAAAGAAAGACGATTATTTTTTTACAGAGGAAAACGGAGTCACAACAGTTACTTTAAATGCCAGTTGTCAAAGCGAATCTTTTCTAATGGCCTGTATGTTTCCTTATTTTAAAGGAACTTTTCAAGCACAAGACCAATCGTATTTAAATAATTTTAAGACTTATTTAGAAAAAAAATAAACATATTTTAAGTTGATAAAAGCACTATATAAAAAGTACATTCTTAATTTTAAAAGCCCGAGTGGAACTTCTCGCGGAATTTTAAGAACCAAAGAAACCTGGTTCATTATTCTAGAAGAAAATGGTAAAAAAGGAATTGGGGAAACAGGGTTATTTAGAGGTTTAAGTATTGATGATGTTCCGGATTATGAAGAAAAATTAAATTGGGCTTGCAAAAATATTAATTTGGGATTGGAAAGCTTATTAGCTGCACTCTTTAATTTTCCTTCCATTCAATTTGGTTTAGAACAGGCTTTTTTGTCTTTACAAAGTGTGCAGCAATTTGAGTTATTTCCTTCGGCATTTACAAAAGGAAAGCAAGCAATTTCTATTAATGGTTTGGTTTGGATGGGGGATCAGCAGTTTATGAAAACGCAGATTGAAGAAAAATTAAAAACGGGTTTTTCTTGTATAAAAATGAAAATTGGTGCCATTGATTTTAATGCAGAAGTAAGATTGTTAAAATCAATAAGGAAAGAATTTTCAGCGAATGAAATAGAACTAAGGGTGGATGCAAATGGTGCTTTTAATCCTGAAAATGCTTTAGATAAACTAAAGAAGCTCTCAGAATTAGACATACATTCGATAGAACAACCAATAAAACAAGGGCAATTGCAAGAAATGGCCTCTTTATGTGAAAGT
>Ga0307489_10000410_pt1 | contig 25645 bp, 22 predicted proteins | sample SB12metaG_FD_202247 | JGI IMG/M metagenome (GOLD analysis project Ga0307489, IMG submission 202247) | Sea-ice brine microbial communities from Beaufort Sea near Barrow, Alaska, United States - SB 1.2 | ecosystem: Environmental > Aquatic > Marine > Coastal | place: USA: Alaska | collected... | reverse complement strand
CTCGAATAGTTTTCAATTCCCGAACAATATCCTAATTCGCGAATCATTTCTAAATCGAATTCTGTGCGTTCTTTAATTCTTTTTGATTCCAAAGGTTTCCCCATTTCATTGAAGAAATCAACTTGTTTCATCATGTCTTCTTGAATTTGATGGATGGCATTCTGCAAAACATCTGGAGAAGTAACAAATAAGTTTGCAGGATAAATACTCAGCTCTTCAAAAGTATTTATAACGGCGTTACTTTCTAAATCAAACAACTCTATTTCCTCTATTTCGTCACCAAAAAAGTGAATCCGATAGCCGTTATCTCCATAAGATGGGTAAATAGTCACTACGTCTCCCTTTACTTTAAAGGTTCCACTTTTTATTTCATGTTCTGTCCGAGAATATAAACTTTGTACCAATTGTTGTAAGAACTTTGTTCTAGAAAGAAGTTGTCCGACTGCAACGGGAATTACATTTTTTTTAAATTCTGTAGGATTTCCAATACCATATAAACAAGAAACAGATGCAACCACTAAAACATCTCTTCTGCCAGAGAGTAGGGAAGAGGTAGTACTCAAACGCAAGCGTTCGATATCTTCATTAATAGATAAATCTTTCTCTATATACGTTCCTGTTACAGGAATATACGCCTCGGGTTGGTAATAATCATAATAAGAGACAAAATATTCAACGGCATTTTCTGGAAAAAACTGCTTAAATTCTGAGTATAATTGTGCTGCTAATGTTTTATTATGCGCTAAAACTAAGGTAGGCTTTTTAACTTCTTGGATAACATTTGCAACTGTAAAAGTTTTACCAGAACCAGTTACACCTAATAAAGTTTGAAATTTTTCACCAGTATTAATACCTTCAGAAAGTTCTTTAATTGCTTGCGGTTGATCTCCTGTTGGAGAAAATTCTGATACTAGTTTAAATTCCATAGTGCAAAAATACGGATACTAATTGTAATTATATTTTCTAATTAAATTAAAATTTTTACTATTTTAAAGCAGTAATAAATGTGTTTTACAGTTTGTATTATTTTTACAATAAAGAGAAGTTTCCTGTTTTATTTATTGTTGGTTTAGACGTGTTTGCTGGAATCAATATAATGGTATACCAGTAATCGTCCGCCGATAGTTTTTTGCTGTTATAGGTTCCGTTCCATCCTTGGCCATCAATAGCTATTTGTGCAACTAACTTGCCAAATCTATTAAAAATATGAATACTGCTATTTGGATAAAAAGTTTTACTGACTCCTTTAATACTCCAAGTATCATTTATACCATCACCGTTTGGTGTAAAGAATTTTGGAAATTGCAGCACAGATACTTGCAATGTTGTATCTGGAGTGCACCCATTTTTGTCATTTACAAGAAGGGTATAAATTCCACCTTCTAGGTTTTCGAAAAGAGGTTCATCTTGGAATAAAGTAGTCGTGTTTTCATCATCATTTCTTAAGGCAAATTGATAATCACCAGGTCCTAGATCATTCGTAATGGTATCAATTACAATTGATAAGTTACTTTTATTTCCAATAACATTTCCTTCATCTACAATTGTAACAAAACTATTTAATAAAATTGCTGGGTTCGATTCGCTTACGCTGACTGTTTTTGTGCTGCTGCAGTTCGTGCCATTTGTAGTGGTTCCTGTTACGGTGTACTTTGCACCACTAGTAACATTTACATTATCTTCTACGCCAATTGTATTTCCATCAACATCTCTCCAGACATAGCTATAAATCTCCAAAGGATCTTTAACAGAAATATTTTTAGGAATATCATTCAAGCATAAAATTTGAGTAGAAGCTACTGTAAAATCAGGTAAAGAATTTACAAGTACATCAAAAGCAGCATCGTCATTTACGCAAGAAGTTGCTTTATTTTGAATGCGGACAAAAATGGTTTCTATGCTGTTAGTGTTTGTGTAAGGAGTCGCAATTGGTGCGTTACCGGAAGAAGCAGCTGCTTGTGAAAGATGAAAGCTTACATTATAATCGTCAGGATCTTGAGAGGTACCTAAGATTTCAGTTATTTTTTTATCTAAATCTATCGTTTGAATAATTTGGTTTGCAGCATCACCATCGTCATTATTATCGCATTCAGAAAGATTAGAAATAGCCTCGAAAGTTGGTTCAGAGTTTACAACAATTGTGAGTGTTGATTGATCAAAAGTACAGCCCGAACTATTGTCTACAATCCTAATTAGTAGACTTTCTTTACTCCTATTTGTTGTTGGATTGCTTGTTATTCTCGTGGGGTCAGAATCATAACTATTTTTGTCTATTCCTGTAGAAGATAAATCCTCAGCATCTGCACGCGTTTTATGATATGTTATTGTAAAATTACCAGCAATTCTAGTTCCTATAATATCTCTATCTCTGATAGAAACATTTATATTTTGTGCCAATCCATTGCTAACATCGCCATCATTCGTGCCAATATCACAAACGGCTAAAACAGGAATCGAATTGGTAATGAGTGGTATCGGATTAATAATTACCTCAAAGCTTGTATGTGGGTTTGCACAACCTGTAGTTTTATTTTGTACGCGTACAAATATGATTTGCGTTGCAATATCTCCTACAGAAAACCCGTTAGGAACTTCATTTTTAAATTGAGCAGGAGCATCGATGTAATCTGGGTTTGTTTTATCACCAGAAAATGCAGCGGTTACCGATTTGTAAAAAGTAACGTCATAGTCATTTTGATCTTGATTAGTTCCAAGAAAGAGTTGGTCAATTTTTTGAGTTAAGTCGATGTTTCTATTACTTCCATTTGTGTAATTCCCATCAATTTTACCCGTATCACATTCTGAGATTGGAGAAAGAGTTTTGCTACTAACTATTGGAGTTGTATTTATTTGCAAATAAAATTCACCTAAACCTTGACAGTTGTTGTTTATGGTACTTAAAATTTTATAATAAATAGGGAATTGGATTCCGCTAGCAATTGTTGTGATATCAATTCGATTGCTGTTGTTTCTATAATTTGTAATATCAATTTCATTTAAAGTATTGTTTCTGTCATCGGCATTTTCATAGAAATAAACGACAGTATTTGTAGGAGGATTAATGCTTGCAATAATGGCATTTTCATCCAAAGAGAAATTGGTAATGAAGTCAGTGTCAGAATTCGCAGCAGAATCATTTCCATCAGCATCTAAAAAATCATCACAAACGGGAGCTTGAATCTCATTATATGGGTTGTCGGGAGTTTGGCCAACATTTATTATTAATTCAATAAGGTCTCTAGCGCAACTAAACTCTGAAGTAACCCTAACAAAGACAGTTTGCGAAGTGTTTACGATTACCGAATAAGAAGTTGGATCTGTAATTTGAGTAGTTGCTGCAGCATCTTCAAAATAATCAAAAGTAACATTTGCAGTTTCAGAAATATTTACTTCAGCAGTGGTTAAATTTACAGTTGGGCTGTTGTCGTCTGCACTAATACATTGCTCTAACTCTGGTTTGTTTTTTAAGACGGGCAAAGCATTTACAATTAAATTAAAGGATTTAGAAGCATCAAAACAAGCAGCATTGTCTACATTTTCTACACGCACATAAATGGGTTGCGTATTTGCAGTTGTATTTTTATAATTAGATATTTTATCTATTACATCTAAAGAAGCACTTGTCTGTGCACCGTTTTCAGAAGTATGATATGAGACCTTGTATTGACTGGGGTCTAAAGTTCCCAATATTTCTACATCTTTACTTTCTAAGATGAAATCATTTACAAATCCGTCTGTATCTGATCCTATAGAGATATTGTCACAAAGAGGAAAGTCTGAAGGAGTTTTTGGAACAGGAAACCCTGTAACTGCCAAAGTAAATGTGGTAAATGCAGGACAGGCATTTGGGGCTTTTCTATTTTGTACTCTTACATACACAATTTGTGTACTTCCTGTATTTAGAATGTAGGGGTTTGGTAGGTTTGTACCCGCGACATTATCACTTGCTTTATCTGAATCCTCAAAATATAATATTTCGAAATTTGAAGCATTTAAACCTGTTAGTATTACATCTTTTAACCCAGTATTGTTTTGTAAATCAAAAGTATTGGAACCATCTAAATCTTCGTCACAAGAATTAACATCTTCTGGTTTTGTTGCGGCGGCTGCTTCGAAAACTTTAATAGTAAAGGTGCCGTTATATTCCTTAATATTCCCACAATCGTCTGTTATGTTTACCACCAATGAGTAGCTGCCAGAATCTGCAAAAGATAAATTATTTAAGGTTAAATCTGCCGTAGTTGCTAATGATACAGTGGATGTACCATCATTAAAAAACCATTCATAAGTTGGAGTAGCGTTCCCTGTGATAATTTCAGGAATAATCGTTTTATTTTTACCTAAACAATATTGTAAATCTTGATTGTTAACGGTTTCATTTGTATCGGAATCTGTTATTTTTATAGGTAATAATAAAGAAGACAAAAAAGGAGGCAACCCTTGCATTGCGCTACCTGTCTCTAAGTTAATTGCATTTTCAGTATAATTAATGGCAACTCCAGCGTCATTAGGGTTTTCTATAACATCTAAAAAATTAGATTGTGGTATAGAAGCATATATTTTACCATCCGGGCCTAACTGTAATGCTCCTCTATAACCCTCTTTATTTATAATTTCGGTTCTACTAGAACTAATATTTGGGCTTTCAAGATCAAATTGAAATACTGTAAAATCCCCATTATAACTTGATGCATATAGTTTGTTCGATTGTTGAGAAAAAGCAACACCATAAGGTGATTGTCCAGAAAATCTTGGAATTAATACTTGTGAAGAATTTGGATTTACACGGCCTGAGCTACTATCAAAATCAAACAAAACTAAACTTCCATTTATATTGTTTGTACCTAACGCTTCATAATCAGCAAATGCAATTTTTTCGCCATTAGGAGATACTTGCAAGTATCCTCTTTTATCAGAAGCTGTAAAATTAACAACACTGGTCACAACTCCAGCTACATCGACACCTGAGGGGTCTACTCTGTAAGAATAGAACGTGTTCTGGACAAAAGAAAGAACCCAAACTTCATCACAATCATCTCCTTTTACTGCAGCTACTTTTTCTGACCAAGCAGTACTTAAATCTATATTGGTATTAGGGTTGATCGCTAAGTTAACAGGACCAGCTGTTATTTCTCCTAATCCGTTGTTGCTAGACATGTCAATCGTGTAGTAGTTGAAGCCTGGATTTGGATTTACCGCATTTCCTACATAGTCAGTACCAACAGTAAATAAATAATATATTGATGTTGAACCAGGTTTGGGTATGATCATTCCTGACTGTGTACTTGATGGATTTCCTTTTAAATCATTTGCCAAGCTACCATCAGAATACGTCATTAGCTCGTGGTCTTTATTGAAAACTTCTATTCCATCAGAATAAAATAATAATTCTCCTGACGGCGAAGAGAAAGAAGAACAACCTTCTGTTGTATTCAACTTTCCATCTGTTAAAGCTGTTGGTGGATTGGTACTAAAATCTAAACCTGCATTTTTACCAAAATACCAAAAGTTAGCCTCTTTTTGAGCGTATATATTGAATGCAAAAAATAAGAGTAGTATAGGAATTAATTTCTTCATTTGACTTTGTATCTTTTCTGAACCTCAAATATATTATAATTCTCTCTTTTGTAAGAATCATAGAGATAAATATCTTATAAATCTCTCTTTTGCAACAAAACTAGAGATAAATACATGAAGATAAATGTCCATACAGCAACAATTGCAATTGCAGAGAAATCAACTGCATAACTTTTAGTAAATGTTTCGCCAATTTGGTTGGCAACGGACCTTACAGCTCCGAGCCTTGTAAAAGGTTCTTTGATTAAATTAGCCATTGCTTCAAAGGGAAGAAATTGCAGTATAGCATCTACTTTTTCACTGGTATTTTCTGAGCTTTTAAAACTCCAAAATAAATAACCTTTAAAAATACTTTCAATAAAAAACCAAACTACCATTGCGCCAACGGCAAAAGCAGATCTTTTTACTAAAATTCCAAAGAATAGGCCCATCGTAAAGAAACCAATTAACTTTATGAAATAGGCAAATAGATATTGCAAATCTGAGGTTATAATTGCAAATTCATTGTAATCTGAATAATAGAGTCCTAAAGTTAAAGAAACTGCGAAGACAAAAAGGGTGGATATGAGAGCAAAAACAACTACCATATAAAATTTAGAGAGGATAAATTCTTTTTTATTGAGACCGTCAATTAGATTTTGTTTTAAGGTTTTGTAACTATACTCATTCGCAATCATAGAAACAATCACTAAAAGCAGAAAGAATTTTAATAGCGATGCGATGTACGTATTAAAATGCCAGATATACGGGAAATTAAAAATTCCCATTTCAGCTAGGTGAAATTTAATAGGACCCACATCAAATTTTATTGCTGCTATTAATGCGGTACACGTTAATAAACCAAAGTAAATAAGTGTCAATATTTTACTTGCTTTGTTGTATTTTAATTTATGATACTCAATGGTTAATAATCGGAACATGCTGTTTTATTATTTTGGATGCATTCACTTTCTCACGAAGTGTTGCAAGTCTTTGAAATACTATTTTGTAATTAGTTTTTCTTTGTTAAATTTAAGAATTGTTGTTCTAAACTTGGTTTCCGTTTTATCAAATGACTTAAAATAATGCCTTTGTCAAATAGAAAAGTATTTATTTCTGTTGCTGAAATTGTATCATTTAAAGTAGCGATAATAGTGTCTTGGTCTTTGCTTATTTTATTGATGGAGGGATGGTGCTCTAGTGCAATTAATAATTTTTTTTCATCCTTTTCAACTTTCAATTCAAATAAACCTTCAGAACCAGTCATTTCTTCGACGCTACCACTATATAATTTTATTCCTTTTCGAATAATAATGACATGAGAACATACTTTTTCAACTTCATCTAGGAGGTGAGAAGCCAATAAAATAGTAGTTCCAGTATTTGCAATTTTGTTTATTAATTGTCTAATTTCATGAATTCCTTGAGGATCTAAACCATTTGTAGGTTCGTCTAAAATTAAAATTTCAGGATCATTTAGCAATGCAGAAGCAATTGCCAAACGCTGTTTCATTCCTAAAGAGAAAGTGTTAAATGTACTATTTCTTCTTGCGTAAAGCTGTACTATTTTTAGTTTTTCATCTATTTTTTCTGCGGATATTCCTTTGATAGTGCATATCAACTTTAGATTTTGAATAGCAGTCATGTATGGGTAAAAGTTAGGACGCTCTATAATAGCACCTACTTTTTTCAAGGCTTCATGGGTAGATAACTTTCCGTTAAACCATGAAAACTCACCAGAATTTTTGTTTACAACATTTAAGATGATTCCTAAAGTAGTTGATTTTCCACTTCCATTTGGACCTAAGATGCCGTACACATTTCCTCTTTTAATATCAAAAGAAAGATTGTTTACTGCATGAATAGCACCGTATTTTTTATCGAGATTTTTTAGAGATAAGATAGTTTCCAAGTACGTTGTATTTAGTCGATTTTGATTGTAAGACGACTAATTTACAAAATTGTTACTTAAAAAAAGTTTAATTGTTTATGGGCTGTAGTCCATAAAATCAGTTTTTAAGAAACCGATAGTTGGTCACATAAACCGCTCTTTGAGAGCATAGAAGTTTCTAATATTCATTGTAATCAAATTCATCAAAATCGTCATCAATCTCTTCTTCATCTACAAAATCATCGTCTAATTTCTCAGCAATAAATTCTTTTTCAGGAGCCTCGTCGGGTATTTCACCCACAGTTAAAATTGTTAGTGGTAAACCAGCTTTTTTATCGTTCAAAATTTCAATAACATCCACATAAAAAGTCCACATTTTTAAGAAATCATAAACATAAATAAGTTTATGATTTATTTCTGGTAATGTTTCTTTTAAAAGACAGGATTGCATAGAAATACCTTCTCCTACTTCTTCCATATTAAACAACGGAATTTCTTCACCTTGGTTCCATTCATCATCGGTTCTATAAAAAGAGGCCATCTCTTTTCCTTTAAAACCGAAAGATGTAGCAATTGTTAAATGTAAATTTTCTAAATTTAAGTTGTCATCAACTAAAATAGTTCTAATTACATCTTTTTTAGTGTCTAAAATTACGCGTATTTTGTACATAGAATGCTTTGACTTTTCTGTTGCAAAAATACAATTTTTTATACGTATTTTTGCATATTTAATAATTGATTATGGATAAAATTACGACTTTAAAAGTATTTAATGAGCGTTCTAAAAACACGCTAATGGACACTCTTGATATAGAATATATTGCTATTGGAGACGATTTCTTAAGCGCCAAAATGCCAGTAAACCCTAAAGTTCATCAACCTTATGGCCAATTGCATGGGGGTGCAACTGCAGCTTTAGCAGAAAGTGTTGGTAGCGCAGCTTCAAACTTTTTTATTGATAGTAAAACACAATTTGTAAACGGCATTCAGTTGTCTATAAACCATATAAAAAGCAAAAGAGAGGGCGTTGTTTTTGCAACTGCAAAAAATATTCATAAAGGGAAAACGACGCACTTATGGGAAGTTAGAATTGTAGACGAAGAAGATAATTTAATTTCTATTGCAAAAATGACCAATATCGTTTTAAATATTCCTAAAAAATAAATGCTCAATTTTGAATAATTTGTTCGAGAAAATTACTGCTTATTATCATCAAAAACTACCTTTTGTAGTCTACAGCAAACCAAACTCAGAAAAAGTTTCTGCTTTTTTTATGCCGGACACAGAATTAAATTTTGTTTCCAATTTTGAAGAAAAAGGATTTGTTTTTGCTCCTTTTAGTAGCAGTGAAAAAGTAATTTTATTTCCAGAAGAGAAAGCACTTAGTATGTCTGAATCAGTGCAACTAGAAACTTATAATCTACAAGACATTGTTTTTAATGCGGATACTTTGTCCAAAGAAAAACATATTAAAATTGTTGAAAGCGCAATTGAAAAAATTCATAAAAGCGATTTACAAAAAGTAGTAATTTCTAGAGAAGAATTGATAGATATTACCAATTTCGATTTAATTAAAATTTACAAAAAACTACTTTCAACGTATAAAAATGCATTTGTCTATGTTTGGTTTCATCCGGAAGTAGGGCTGTGGTTTGGGGCAACACCAGAAACACTTTTAAGTATTTCTGGGACTACTTTTAAAACAATGTCTTTGGCGGGGACACAAGTATCTACTGAGAATGAAAAAGTGGTTTGGAAATCTAAAGAATTAGAAGAACAACAATTGGTTACTAATTTTATAGAAAGTCAGTTAGAAAATATTGCTGCTAATTTAGAGATTGATAAAACCGAGACTATAAAAGCAGGCAACTTATTGCATTTAAGAACAAAGGTTTCTGGAAATTTAAAAGAGACTTCTAGCTTAGAAGAACTGATTAGAGGATTGCACCCAACACCTGCAGTTTGCGGCCTACCAAGAGAAATTGCAAGTGCATTTATTTTTGAAAAAGAAAACTACAACAGAAGTTTTTATACGGGATTTTTAGGCGAGTTAAATATTCAACATTCAAAAAAAGATAGCAAAAGTTCTGCACTGTTTGTAAACCTGCGTTGTATGAGAGTAGAAAACAACAGCGCTGCTGTTTTTGTTGGTGGCGGAATTACAAAAGATAGTAACGCGGCTAAAGAATGGGAGGAAACCGTATCAAAATCTAAAACGATGAAACGCGTTTTGTAAAAAGAATAAAAGAAAAAACCACAAATAGTAAATTTGTGGTTTTTTCTTTTATGTGTAAAATTGAATTTGAATTGAAATTTTCTTTTGTCAGATGTATAATTTTGAATTTTTATTCACAGACAAAGGCGTGTAAAAAAGTGTATTAACTTTAGATATCATCAAAAGAAACATCTGTAAAACTATCAGTAGATGTTGCTGCTTCTTCTGCATCCTTTATTGGTTCTTCTTTCTTAAAATCTTTTTGATGGCGTTCACTAATTACTTCATTACCTTTTTCATTGATAATAAAGTCTGTTGCTTTTTTTAGCATTTCGTGAAAATCTGTAAAGTCTTCTTTGTATAAATAAATTTTATGTTTTTGATAATGAAAAGTACCATCATCATGTGTGAATTTTTTACTTTCTGTAACTGTCAAGTAATAATCGTCTGCTTTTGTTGCTCTTACATCAAAAAAATACGTTCTTCTTCCAGCTCTTAATACCTGTGAAAAAATTTCTTCCTGTTCAACTCTCTCTGCCATGTTCTTTAAAAATAATAGTTAAATAATTTAATTCTAATAACAAATCTAACAAAATATTTTACGTAGCAATGTTAAAGATTAATTTTCTTTTTCTAAAAGTTGTTGTTCGTATAAATTTTTGTAGTAACCTTCTTTCGTTATTAGTTGATTATGAGTGCCTTGTTGAATTATTTCGCCAGTATCTAAAACAATAATTTTATCCGCATTTTTTGCGGAAGAAACTCTATGACTTATAATAAAGGTTGTTTTGTCTTTCGAAACTTTCTTTAAATTAGTTAAAATCTGTTCTTCTGTTTCTGTATCTACCGCAGACAAACAATCATCAAAAATTAATATTTTAGGGTTTTTAATAATAGATCTGGCTATAGAAACACGCTGTTTTTGTCCGCCAGAAAGCGTAACACCTCGCTCTCCTAAAACGGTTTGATATCCGTTTGGAAAGTCGATAATATTTTGATGAACAACAGCATCTTTTGCTGCTTGGATTATTTCTTCTTTGGTAGCATCTTCTTTACCAAACTTTATATTATTACCTATACTTTCAGAGAATAAAAGGGGATCTTGGGGCACAAAACCAATCTGATTTCTAATGTCATTTAAATTGGTGCTTTCTATGGGGTTATCATCTAAGAGAATAATTCCTTTTTGAGTATCATACAATCTTGCAATTAATTCTATAATGGTAGATTTTCCAGCGCCTGTTTTTCCTAAGATAGCGACTGTTTCTCCTGGTTTTACTGAAAAAGAGACATTTTTTAAAGCCGTAATATTTGTGTCATCGTAGGTAAAGGTTACGTCTTTAAAGGTTACTTTTCCTTGTAATAAAGTAGGTTTTGTGTTGTGGTTTAGAATCTCTGGTACTTGTTCTAAAAACTCATTAATTCTTGCTTGACAAGCCTCTGCTTGTTGCACCATAGAAGTAACCCAACCAACCACTGCTACTGGCCACGTTAGAATATTTACATACAACATAAATTCAATGATTGTTCCTATTTGAATTTCATCATTAATATATTGTTGCCCCCCCACATAAATTACAATGATATTACTAACGCCAATTAATAAAATCATTAATGGAAAAAACAATGCGTTTGCTTCTTGTAAATGAATGTTTTTTTCTTTGCTTTTGTCTGCTATATGGTCAAAATCTTTAATAATAGAAGCTTCAATTCCGTAGGATTTTACAACACTAATTCCAGAGAAAAATTCTTGATTAAAGGTTGTTAATTTAGACAGGTATTCTTGTACAATTCTACTTCTTTTATGAATTACTTTGCTCAAAGTAAAAATTAAAACTGATAAAATAGGAAAAGGAAGCAATGTATACATGGTTAACTTTACATCAATATTTATCATTTGTGTAAACCCCACGGCCAAAAGGACAATAATGTTCATCGTATACATGACTGCAGGTCCAACATACATTCTTACTTTAGAAACGTCTTCTGAAATACGATTCATTAAATCTCCAGTTCGGTTTTTTTTATAAAAATTAAGCGATAATCTTTGGTACTGTTGATAGATTTCGTTTTTCAAATCAAACTCAATTAATCGAGAAGTAACAATAATGGTTTGTCGCATTAAAAAAGTAAAAAAACCAGCTAAAATTGAAATCCCTATTATAATCAGAACATTCATTAATAATTCATGTTCTACAGCTTCAATATCTGTAATTTTTCCGTTTTGATAATCTTCAACAATATTTAAAGAATCACCCACAATTTGCGGAACTTTAAGGGCTAATAATTTTGATAGGATGGTGATTAAAATACCAATTAATAATCGCCATTTGTATTTTACGAAGTATTTGTTTATGTAGTTTAGAGCTTTCAATTGAGTTGTGAATTTTTTGGAAATAAAAGTACAATTTAGAGAACTTATTTTTCTTTATTTTCTAGTAAAATAAAGGGAGTTAGGTTCTTTTTTCGAAGTACGAAGATACATTTTTATAAATAAGAGTATTGTTTTTAAACACTACTAAATCATCAAAATAAAATGCGAAAATAATTTTAAATAGATGCCAATTTAGAAGCAAAATAATATTATTTTTGTGGCTCGCTAAAAATGAACCCCAATAGTATATTATTTAATAAAGTTCTTTAAAAAATGATCAACAGAAGACATATTCGAGTGAAAGTAATGCAATCTGTGTACGCCTTGTTACAATCGCACAATGATGATATTATTAGAGAGGAAAAATTCCTAAAACATAGTGTCTTAAAAATGTTTGACTTATATGTATTAAACATTCAATTACTCGTAGAAGTTCAGAAGTTAGCAGCTAAAAAAATGGCGTTGGCTAAAAAGAAAATTCTTGCCACAGCGTCAGATTTAAAACCCAATACAAAATTTATTGAGAATAAAGTAATCAATACAATTGCAGAAAGCATAAGTCTAGAAAGCCATGTTGCCCTAAATAGCCTGAACAATTGGGAAGAAAATAGTGAATATGTAAAAATTATTTTTGAAGAATTACAAAAAAGTGATTTGTATAAAAAGTACTTAGGCACAGCCGAAGATTCCTACAATGTTGACAAAAACTTTGTAGTAGACTTTTTCAAAGAAATTGTTGCACCGAATGAGAAGTTAGCAGAATATTACGAAGATAAGATGATTTCTTGGGTGGATGATATCCCTTTTGTGAATACTTGGGTGGTAAAAACGTTGAACAAACAAAAAGCAAATGGTTTATTTGTTTTAGGTGCTTTATATAAGGACAAAGATGATGAAGATTTTGTGTCTGATCTATTTAGAAAAACAGTTCTAAAGCAAGCTGAATATGAAAAAGATATTTCTGATAAGACACCGAATTGGGAATCTGATAGAATTGCAGAAATAGATATGATTTTAATTAAAATGTCTATTACAGAGTTTATAAACTTTCCTTCCATACCAACAAGAGTAACGATTAATGAGTACATCGAAATTTCTAAAGATTATTCAACTTCAAAAAGTAGTTATTTTATAAATGGTGTGTTAGATAAAATATCTAAAGACTTCATTGCAAGCAATAGAATTGTTAAAATAGGTAGAGGGCTTATTTAAATTCTAAAATTAAAATTTAATTTATTATTTTTACAAAAACAAATTAAAAATGAAAAAAATAACAATGGCATTTGCTTTTTTAGCAGCCACAACATTTATGACTTCGTGTGGAACTGGAACCGCATCAACAAAGGTTAACAAAGATAATTTGGATTCAGCAAAGTCTAGAGATGCAGAAATTAAAAAATCAGTTACCTCTATTAGCCTAGATAAAACAACCTACGATTTTGGTACCGTAAATGAAGGTGAAATTGTGGAAACTGTGTTTAAAGTAACTAATTCTGGTACAACAGATTTGGTAATTACAAAGGCTACAGGTTCTTGTGGTTGTACTGTTCCTGTTTGGCCAAAAGCGCCAATCAAGCCAGGGGAAATGGGTGAAGTAGGAGTGAAATTTAATACTTCTGGTAAACCAAATAGACAAATGAAAACTGTTACTTTGACTACCAATACAGAATCTGGTAGAGAGGTATTAACACTAAGAGGTTCTGTGATACCTAAAGCAAAAATACAATAATGTTCTATTCAATATTTTTACAATTCGATTCAGGAAGTTTAGCGAGTATTTTACCTTTCGCTGCAATGATTTTAGTTTTATATTTTTTTATGATAAGACCCCAGATGAATCGTCAAAAGAAAGAGAAAGCTTTTCAAGCAGAAATAAAAACAGGTACTAAAGTGATAACTTCTAGTGGTATTCATGGTAAAATTTCAGAGGTTAACAGTACCGATAACACGATAACAATAGACACAGGAGCAGGTAAAATTAAATTTGAACGTTCTTCAATTTCTATGGAATTAAGTAAAAAATATGTAGTTCCAGCTAAAAAGTAATTTACTTTAGACCGTATATTAATAGTGAGTATTGTCTTTTTAGATGATACTCACTTTTTTCTTTGAACCCTTTTATGTAGCTTGCATCAAATAAAAAAACTTTTGAAACCAAAAAAAAAAACACTTAAAACGTTTATTTTCTTTTTATTAGCCTCTGTACTTATGTGGCTTTTGATAACGCTTTCTAAAGAGTATACTACCACCATTACTTTTCCTATTAAATACAGTAAAATTTCACAAAACAAACGTTTACAGACAAGTCCAATAACGGTGTTAGAAACTGTTGTTAAAGCAAATGGCTTTAGTGTTTTAAGAACAAGGTTTAACACAAAAACAATAGCTATTAATGCAAATCCTATTGTAAAAAAAGAGGGAACAACGCACTATTTATTGGTTAAGAATCAAAAACAACAGATCCAAAGGCAATTGCCTTCCGGAGTAGTGCTGCAACAAATTATTAAAGATACCTTATTTTTAAATTTAGGAAGTTTGGTGACAAAGAAACTTCCTTTAAAACCGGACATAAAAATTAGCTACCATGTTGGCTATGATCTTTCCGAAGAAATGATGCTCACACCCGATAGTATTTTAGTTTCAGGGCCAGAAAATTATATGTCAAAACTTAAAAGTATCTCACTGTTACCTCTAGTATTGGAGGATGTGATGGCAAATTTTACAAATAAAGTAGGTGTTAAAATACCAGAAGGAATTAAAAATTTAAAGCTTGACACAAAAGAAATAACTATTCATGGAAAAGTAGAAAAGTTTACAGAGGGAACGCTAGAGGTGCCGTACTCGGTTATAAATATACCTAAAGGAGTTTCTATTAGTACGTTATCTAAAAAGATACAAGTGACTTTTATTATTGGGCTGTCTAGTTTTAATAAAATAAACCAAAATTCATTTCAAATAGAATGTGATTATAGTGTTTCTGAATCTAACAATTTAGGATATTTAATACCTAAATTAGTGCACAAGCCATCAGAAATAAAAAGCTATAAGATTCTGCCAAATGAAATCGATTTTTTAATCCAAAATTAGAATGATAGTCGGTCTAACTGGAGGAATTGGCAGTGGAAAAACAACGGTAGCAAAACTTTTTCAAAACTTTGATACGGTTGCAGTTTATATCGCAGACCTGGAAGCAAAAAAAATAATGAATTCTTCGGATTCAGTACGCACTAAAATTATTGAAGTATTTGGCAAAAGTACCTTTAAGAACAACCAATTAGATAGGGCTTATTTAGCAAGTATTGTTTTTAACAATAAAGAAAAACTTCACCTTTTAAACAGTATCGTGCATCCAGAAGTGAAAAAAAATTTTCAAGAATTTCTACAATTGCATCGGAAGAAAGCATACATCGTTTATGAGAGTGCTATCTTGTTTGAAACTAATAATCAGCAGCAATTTAAGTACGTTATTTCTGTTTTTGCAACTTTAGAAGAAAGAGTTTTAAGAGTTATAAAGAGAGATCATTCAACAAAGCAACAAGTTTTAGATAGAATAAATCAGCAATGGAAAGAGGATAAAAAATTACTTTTATCTAATTATGTGATTTTTAATGATGCATTTCACAAGACCGAATCTTCGGTGAAGGAGATTCATAGTATTTTAACAAAAAAATCGAGAAATCTTTGACAAAATACATGTTTTATGTTAAATAAATCTTAAATTTACTGTAAATATGTTAACTTAGGTTAAAATCAATAATTACAACTTTTGAAATCATTAAATTTGAGCAATGAGGAAAAAAATGTTTATTCTTATTGTTGTTTTGATGAGTACTTCTTTAATAGGAATTATTGCTGTACAACTTTATTGGATTAACAATGCGTTAGAAACTAAGAAAGGCCAGTTTAAGAATGATGTCCAAAGATCTTTAGGCGCAGCTTCTCAAAGAATTAATGAAAAAGAAAGAAGTTTATTCGACAAAGAAATAGAAATTTTTATTGGTAAAAAAGGACTTCCTGATAAAGCAGAATTAAAGAGTTTTTTAATTGAGCAAATAGATACTGTAACCAAAGCAAAGATAACATTTGGTAGTACCTTTTTAGAAGAAAATTTCAAATTGCCATCAGACTTTTTAAACAATGATTCTATTATTTTTAAGCGAGTAACTGGAAAAAAAGACTTCTTCATTTCATCCAGCTTTAAAAGTCCAGATAATTTATTTTCTAACTTGGATGAAAAGAAGTTTTCATTCGTGAAGAGGTACTCAGATTTAGAGAAAGCTTATATGGAATCTGCTTATAAGAACTTTAAAAGTTTGAGACCAATTCATGAGAGAATTGGAAATAATGACTTAAATAGAACCATTAAAGAAGAATTAGTAAAAAGAAATGTTCATCTAGATTTTAAATATGGTGTTTACAGTACAGATGGTTTAGCCACAAAACTAAAATCTGGTTATTATACTGTAAATAAAAAAGACAGTTTTAAATATCCACTTTTTCATGACTCTAAAGAACGTATAAATTATAATTTATACGTCACTTTCCCAAATAAAAACGAGCATATTTTGGCTGGAATTTCCAGCATTTTATTGCTTTCATTATTCTTTATTTTTATCATAATTATTGCATTCTCTAGTTCTTTGTATCAATTAATTAGACAGAAAAAAATCTCACAAATAAAGACAGATTTCATAAATAATATGACGCACGAGTTTAAAACGCCAATTGCAACTATAAATCTGGCTTTAGATTCTATTAAGAATCCTAAGATTTTAGGAGACGACGCAAAAGTTTTACGATATATAGAAATGATTAGAGAGGAAAATAAAAGAATGCATTCTCAAGTAGAAAATGTATTAAGAATTTCTAGATTGGAAAAAAACCAAGTGGATCTAAGTAAGGAAACGATAGACTTGCACGACACCATAGAAGATGCAATTACGCATGTAAGTTTGCTGGTTGAGGATCGAAACGGAAAAATAAAGACGCATTTAGAAGCTTTAGAATCAGAATTACCAGGCAACCAGTTTCATTTGACAAATGTTATTGTTAATATGCTAGAAAATGCAATAAAATATTCCGAAGGAGCTCCAATAATAAATGTATACACAGAAAGTACAAGCAAATTCTTTATTTTTAAAATTAAAGATGTAGGAATAGGAATGAGTAAAGCCGTCCAAAAACAAGTTTTTCATAAGTTTTACAGAGAACAAAAAGGAAATATTCATGATATTAAAGGGCATGGTTTAGGATTGGCTTACGTAAAAGAAATTGTAGATAAACATCACGGCTCAGTTTTAGTTGAAAGTGAAAAAGGAAAAGGAAGCATATTTACAGTGAAATTGCCTTTAATTTAAATAAACAATATAAAAAAATGGGAAGCAAAAAAATTTTATTAGTGGAAGACGATCCAAACTTTGGAACGGTTTTAAAAGATTACTTAGCGTTGCACGATTATAATGTAACACACGCCAAAGACGGAATAGAGGGGCTTATCATGTTTAAAAACAGCGATTATGATTTGTGTATTTTAGACGTAATGATGCCTAGAAAAGATGGTTTTTCTTTAGCACAAGATATTAGAGTTACCAATAAGGAAGTACCCATTATTTTCTTGACAGCAAAAACACTAAAAGAAGATGTTTTAAGAGGGTATGCTGTTGGTGCAGATGATTATTTAAATAAACCTTTTGATTCTGAAGTATTATTGCATAAAATTAAAGCAATACTGCAACGGAAAGAAACAGACAGTGCTCCAGAAAATGAACAATTTGAGTTTACTGTTGGGGGGTTTTTCTTTAACTCTAAACTACGTCACCTTTCTGTTGGGGAAGGAGGAGAGCCAATTAAACTTTCTCCAAAAGAAAGTAAATTATTACGCATGTTAGCAATTCATAAAAATGATTTAATGCCAAGAGAACTTGCGTTAACAAAAATATGGAGAGATGATAATTATTTTACTTCTAGAAGCATGGATGTGTATATTGCAAAATTGCGTAAATATTTAAAAGTAGATGATAAAGTAGAAATTTTAAATATTCACGGAGAAGGTTTTAGACTTGTAGATAAAGCTTAAATTCAAAATACTTCCCCTCTAAAAAAAAACTCAGTTTGTAAATTAAGCTGAGTTTTTTCGTATTTTTATAGTATGGCAGTATTTATAAAAATATACAATGAAAATCCCAATGCTAAAGAGATCGCTAAAGTTGTAAAAGTGCTACAATCTGGTGGGTTGGTTATTTATCCAACAGACACGGTGTATGGCTTAGGTTGTGATATTACGAAACCTAAAGCCCTAGAGAAAATTTCTCAGATAAAAGGAATCAAATTAGAAAAAGCAAATTTCTCCTTTATTTGTAATAATTTAAGTCACCTTTCTGATTATGTAAAGCAAATAGATTCAGCTACATTTAAAATCCTTAAAAGAGCCTTACCTGGTCCTTATACTTTTATTTTACCTGGAAGTACTAACTTGCCAAAAGTATTTAAAAAGAAAACTACCGTAGGAATTAGGATTCCAGATAATAATATTATTAGAACTTTAGTAGCTGAGTTAGGCCATCCAATAGTTTCTACTTCAATTAGAGATGACGATGATGTCTTAGAATATACTACAGATCCTGAATTAATTTTTGAGAAATGGCAACATCTTGTAGATGTAGTTGTTGACGGAGGTTATGGAGATAATGAACCTTCTACAGTAATCGATTTAACCGAAGAACCAACAGTTATTAGAGCAGGAAAAGGAAGTTTAGATATTTTGTAAATGTAGTCTCAAAATTCGAGCATCTTTCAGCTTTATGGCAAAATTGTTTCGGTAACTTTAAGAGTGTCGATTTAATATTTGCAGGTATTTCATTACAAGCATTATTTTAAATCTTCAAATTTTTTTCTTCCCAAAACAAAATATTGCCAAACAACACTGGTATGTAAATTATAGTTTTTCTTTTTTTGAATTTTTTTTCTTTTTCTTAAGAATTTAAAAAAGTTCTTATACAAACTGATGTGTGCTCTCAAAACAGCAAACGTATGAATTGGTTTTAATTCAATTAGAAACTTTACACCTGCAATTCCGTCTAAAATTAGACGAGAAATTATGATCAATAAAAACCATTTTTTAGGAACGTTTTTTACCACATTTAACAGGCTATTTCTAAAATTTAAATATGTTTTTTGCGGATTATTCTCTAGTAATGTAGCGCCGCCAACATGAAAAACAGTAGAAGTGCCAACATATCTTACGTTGTAACCAATATGCTGAGTTCTCCAACACAAGTCTATCTCTTCCTGATGTGCAAAATAGTCTTCATCGAATCCCTCTAATTGATGATAAATTTCTGAACGAATAAACAAACAGGCTCCTGATGCCCAAAAGATATCAGAAGTTTCATTAAATTGCCAATTGTCTATTTCTAAATTATTAAAAATACGACCCCTGCAATAAGGATACCCAAATAAATCTAAAAAACCACCAGCAGCACCGGCATATTCAAACTTATTTTTGTCTTTAAAGTCTAATAATTTAGGCTGGATAATGGCTGTTTCTTTCTCCTTTTTAAAAACATTTAGAACAGGATTAAGCCAGTCTTTGGTAACTTCTACATCTGAATTTAAGAGACAGTAAATGTCTGCCTCAACCGTTGCTAAAGCATCATTATATCCTTTTGCATACCCTCCATTTGTTGTGTTTTCTATGATTTTTATAGAAGGGTAAAATTCTTTTACATATTTTATAGAAGCATCTGTTGAAGCATTATCAGCGACATAAATTTCAGCCAATTCTGAACTAAAATTAACCACAGAAGGTAAAAACTTTTCTAAGAGCTTTTGTCCGTTCCAATTTAATATGACGATTGCTGTTTTCAAGGCTGTAAATCTACAGTTTAAAATATAGTTTTTGTCTAATTTTTTCTTAATTTATTGAATCTTTGAATGCTCCTTGAACGGTAAAAATTATAGTAAGAAGTTATTTGTAATCTGGAATTTCCTTTAAAAAAACATACGTTTCCTTTACAAAATCCATTTTGCAATAAAAATGTTCTATACCGTTGGTAACGACTAAGAAATTAGCTTGTAATTTTAAATTATAACGCGCAATTTGATCGAAAGTAGCTTGGGTTATTTTTATTGTTGGCGCTTTACATTCAACGATAATGTCATGATTTCCCTCCTTATTAAAAACTAAAATATCGGTTCTTTTTTTTCGATTGTTAATGGTTAATTGTTTTTCTAAAGCAATTAAAGAAACTGGGTATTTCTTTTCTTCAATTAAAAATTGCACAAAATGTTGACGCACCCATTCCTCCGGAGTTAAAACCATGTATTTTTTTCTCAGATTATCAAAAATAAGCATCTTATTTTCGTTACTTTTGAGTTTAAATTTATAGTTAGGTAGATTGAGTTTTTGCATCAATCAAAAGTAAGAAAATGAACGAAATAAGAGACATTGTTTCAGATATTAAAAAAGGCAACATCAAACCTATTTATTTCTTAATGGGTGAAGAGCCTTATTATATAGATAAAATTTCTGATTATATAGAAGAGAACATCCTAGATGAATCTGAAAAAGGGTTTAATCAGCAGGTAATGTACGGCAGAGACGCAACAATAGAAGATATCGTTGGCGCGGCCAAACGGTATCCAATGATGGCAGAAAGACAAGTTTTGATTGTGAAGGAAGCACAAGACTTAAGTAGAAATATAGAGAAGTTGATTTCTTATGCGGAAAACCCACAGCCAACCACCGTTTTAGTTTTAAATTACAAATATAAAAAATTAGACAAGCGTAAAAAATTACACAAAGTAATTGCTAAAACGGGTTTAATTTTTGAGAGTAAAAAATTGTACGAAAATCAGGTTTCCGATTGGATTCGTCGAGTTTTAAGTGGGAAAAATTATAAAATTGAGCCAAAAGCAGCTTTAATGTTGGTGGAGTTTTTAGGCACAGATTTAAGTAAAATTTCTAATGAATTAGATAAATTGATGTTGGTACTTCCAAAAGATACCATTATAAATGACAAACATATAGAAGATAATATTGGGATTTCTAAAGATTTTAATAATTTCGAATTAAGAAAAGCAGTAGGTGAGAAGCAAATTGTAAAAGCCAATAGAATCGTAAATTACTTTGCAGAGAATCCTAAAAATAATCCTTTGGTAATGACCATTTCTTTGTTAAATGGATATTTTACGCATCTTTTATTATTTCATGGTTTAAAAGACAAATCTAAAAATTCTGTAGCGAAATCTCTAGGGGTGAATCCGTATTTTGTAGAAGAGTATTTTGTGGCAGCAAGAAATTATCCAATGCGAAAGGTAGCGCAGGTAATTGCCTTTCTGAGAGAGGCAGATATTAGGAGTAAGGGCGTTGGTGCAAACCAATCTAATGAGGATATTCTAAAAGAATTGCTATTTAAAATTTTGCATTAAAAGAGCGCAAGCTTTTTCAACGTTTTTAGAGGCATTTTGTGCTCACTGTAAGAATTTAAAAAAAAAAATACAATGAAAACATTTTTAATCATTTTTGGGGTCATTTTTTTACTATTTGTAGGAAGTCAGATTTATTTCTATAAAAGTAGTCGCAATATTGAAGGATATAAATTTGCTGTAACGAAGGTATATGAGGGTTTTGAAGTTCGGACATATGAAGCAAGTCTATTTACTTCGGTAAAATTAGATACAGAGCTATATCAAAAAGCATCCAGCAAAGGTTTTTCTATTTTAGGGGGGTATATTTTTGGAAAGAATGAAAAGAAAGAGCGAATTTCTATGACTTCACCAGTTAAAATATCTTTAAAGGAGCAGATGACAATGCAATTTTTAGTCCCTAAAAATTTAACAAAAGACGCTCTGCCAATACCAGATAACTCTTCGATTGAATTTGTAGAAGTTCCCGAAAGAAAAATGGCGGCAATTCGTTTTAGTGGTTGGGCCAATGATAAGAAAATAGAAAAATATAAACTACGGCTAATCGCATTACTAGATAAGAATCAAATTAAGTATACCAACAATTTTTCTCTTTTGGGTTATAATCCACCTTATGAATTATTTTTTCGTAAAAATGAAATTATTGTGGAGCTCGATTGAGTAAGAGCATCTTTTAATTTTTTTTATATGCAGTTTAAGGGAAACAATTATTTTAAAAAAGTTTTTCATATTTAAATCTATGAGGAAGCAGAATCAATTCATAGAAGGCAAATGTGTTCGATATTAATGGTCCACTTTTTTAATGGTCCTTTTTCCTTCAACGGTAATCTCTGAACCTTCCGCAAGCATAATTGAGGTAGGTCTTAAATGATTTAGAAACTCAAAATCTGGGCCATATACCCTTCCGAAATCTACCTCAATTTCAGAACTCTCAATTTTATATTCTTTCCATCTGGGATGTGTAACTTCGTATTCATTAGATACGTTATTATTTACTTTCGCATAGCCCCAGTAATGTTCTGTAATAAATTCAGTTTCACTATTTTTTTCGATTTCTGTAGCCGTTAACGCCGCACAAACTTTAAAAGATTGCCACATCTTATTTTTTTTCCATTGGTATTCTACAATTCTATTTTTACTATTTTCTTCCCAATGATGACGCATGGGTAGGGTTTGATAATGTTCATTGTACAACGTATTTGCGACAAAGGTAAGCGCAGGTTTTGATACAATTTCTTTAATAAAAACGGCTCCACGTTTCCAAGTATTATTTTCAAATCGTTTTACATAAAATCGGAGATTTACCTCTTCAAAATTAATATGAAAAGGAATCTTTATGCCCAATATTTTAGTATTCATAAACATAAAACCAATTAAACTGACATAACATTTTCCTTCCCATAAATCTAGCACTGTTCCTGGGGGAACATACTTTGACAAAAAACTAGGATCAATTTCATAATTTGCAAAGCTTAATTTTCTCCATTCTGCATTTAAAAAACTCATTTTTTTATAATTTTATATACTCTATTGCGAATCGTACTCGATATTTATGCCTTTTATTGTACATCACAAAGTTATCTTTTTTTGAGCACAAAATCAAAAAGAGGATCCTATGTTTTAGTTAAAAAAAATGAAATTTTAAAGAGAATCTACACACTTAAAGTAGCAAAGGATAGCAGATTTATAAGCTTTCGTTAGATTTAATATGCATCTAATAACAAGTGAACATCCTAAAAAGGCTTCAATAGTTTCAACTGGGTTGTCTAGAACTTTTAAAAAAAAATCCGTTGTGTACGAGCACTTCCGTAATATTGTCTGCAGGATTGTTTGCACGCGATTGCTAAAGTACGTCTATAGTGTTCCGTTGGCTAAACAGTACTTTTTATTTGATCTGTATAAATTCGACGCCGAAGTTTCACAATGAAAGCGAGGAAGATAAGTCGATTAGACGTTCTCTTTTGTTTAAAAAGACGAATACGTCGTTTAATTATTTGTACTGGATATGCGCGGCTTATTTTAAAAATTAGACAAGAAGTATGTGCTGTTTTTTAGCAAAATAAAAGCACTAGTTTTCATAAATTTTACGGTACAAGCTTTTGTAAATATCTTTAATATCTAAACGTTTCATCTTCATAGTGGGTGTTAAATGACCAGCCTCAATAGACCAAATATCTGGCGTAAGTTCAAACCTTTTAATTTGTTCCCATTTACCAAAATGAGTGTTGCACTTATCTACTTCTTTTTGAACTCTGTTGATGACTACTTCAGAATTAATAATTTCTGTATTTGTTTTTCCAATTTTATGTCCTTTTTTATCAATCCAATCCTTTATAAAATCGAAATTTAGTTGAATAAGAGCAGCGGGCATTTTCTCACCGTCACCAATTACCATTATTTGTTCTATGAATAAAGATTGCTTTAATTGGCCTTCTAATAGCGGTGGAACTACGTATTTACCCCCAGAAGTTTTAAACATCTCTTTGGTTCTACCCGTAATTTTCAAGAAACCGTCTGCATCAAAGGAACCTTTATCTCCAGTATGAAAATAACCATCTTTTAAGACTTCAGCAGTTTTTACAGGATCTTTAAAATATCCCATCATTATGTTTGGTCCTTTTACTAAAATTTCGCCATTTTCTGCAATTTTAACAGTTACATCTTCTATTACTTTACCCACAGTACCCGGTCTAAAACCTTTATTTTTTTCATCATTAACCGAAATTACAGGAGATGTTTCTGTAAGACCATAACCTTCCATAATTGGCATGTTTGCTGCAGCAAAAATTTTTGTTAGTCTTGGTTGCAATGCAGCACTTCCAGAAACCATTGCTTTTAATTCACCACCTAAAGCAGCTTGCCATTTTGTAAATATTAATTTTCGAGCGAGGCTAAGTTTTTTCTCATACCACCAGCCATTTTCGCCATTTGGTTTATAGTTTAAACCGAGGTTAACGGCCCAAAAAAAGAGTATTTTTTTAATACCTGATAGCGTTTCTCCTTTTAAAATAATTTTGTCATATATTTTTTCATATAAACGCGGAACCGCGGTCATTATATTAGGCTTTATTTCTTGTGCATTTTCAGCTATTTTTTCTATGGATTCTGCAAAATAAATAGAAACTCCACAATATTGATAGAGATACAAGATCATTCTTTCGAAAATATGACAGATGGGTAGAAAGCTTAATGAAATGTCTTCGCCATCTGTTAGTGGTACTCTTTTCTTAGCGGCCAATATATTTGAAACAATATTTTTGTGAGATAGCATCACTCCTTTTGGTTTTCCTGTGGTTCCCGAAGTATAAATTAATGTTGCTAAATGTTCAGGTTGTACTGCCTCTTTTCTTTCTTCTACTTTGGCTTGATTGGTGGTATCTTTCCCTGACTCCAGAATATCTTTCCAAGATTTTTCTCCAGCAATGTCGTCAAAAGTATAAACACCTTTTAATTGAGTGTTTTGTTTTATAAGATTCACTTTTTCTAAAACCTCAATATCAGAAACAAAACAATAAATAGCTTCTGAATGGTTTAAAACATATTCATAATCGTCCTTGCAAATGGTTGGGTAAATAGGCACGTTTTGAGCGCCTGTTTGTAAAATTCCAATATCGCAAATATTCCATTCTGTTCTGTTATTAGAAGATATTACAGCAATTTTATCATTCGGTTTTATACCCAAGTTTAATAAGCCCCTGCTTAGTTGGTTGGCTTTATTTACATATTCTTGCGTAGATGTACTTTCCCATGTATCGTTATTTTTTGTCGTAAAAGCTTTTTCTAAATTATAAGCTTCTAATTGGTAATAAGGAATATCAAACAACCTTGTAATTTCTATCGCCATAAGTTCTAATTTGTTCATTGCAAATTAGGAAATTTACTGCTAATTAGCAAATAGTTATAAGAAGAGTTTATTAATTGCGAAATCTTTATTTAAGCCTATTATTTTCTGTAATTCTATAGAATAGAAAATTTGATTCTTGTGCACATCAGCGATTGTTGTAGGATAAAAAGAGCAACTGATAAATCATTAATTTTATGGTATTTGTATTTTGTGTGCTACCTAATGTTTATAAATTATCAATAGATAACTTGTAGTAGCATCAAAGGTGCTTTTAGCTCTTACATTAGGATCTGTAAATAGTATATGCGTTTATGATAAGCTAGTCTTAAGAAGTTTTAA
>Ga0307489_10000409_pt1 | contig 25685 bp, 37 predicted proteins | sample SB12metaG_FD_202247 | JGI IMG/M metagenome (GOLD analysis project Ga0307489, IMG submission 202247) | Sea-ice brine microbial communities from Beaufort Sea near Barrow, Alaska, United States - SB 1.2 | ecosystem: Environmental > Aquatic > Marine > Coastal | place: USA: Alaska | collected... | reverse complement strand
GGCCAAAAGGAGAAGGTCGGAAGCGGTGGGAGAGGAGTGGTGAGAGAACGTGAGGACGAGGATGACGATGGGACCGATGATGCAAGAGGACAAAGACGTAGGACGGACCGGGACGAAGGGGTGGAAATTGATTGGAGCAGAACAACGGGAGACGCACGAGGGGAACAGAGGGTGGGGAAGAGAGCAAGAGGGACGGGATTGGAAGTGACTGAAGATGATGGACGGGGTAGACAAGGGCGGAGAAAGAGGAAACGGATGCGGAGTGAATCGAACATTGAGTGTGATGAAGAGAGTGAGTAGATTTCAACACCATTCTCCTGTCATCAATATTAAGTCTGCTTTCACTAACTTCAACCTTAATATTGTCACAAGACCCTCAACAACGGTTAGGACCTCCAATACTGTAACCTTTAGTAAAATTAGCATTAGCATTAGATTAGAATGCCCCTCGATATGACCATAAACCTTGACAGACTGAGGTCTGTCCGCTTGAAATTGCGGATTGGATTCGGTCCGAATCGCCAAGAATCCTGCACCCTCGAAAACGAATCCCCCAACCCAGCCAAAGACACTATGAAGAGGAGGTGGTCAACGTGTACCGGTACACTATGAAGAGGGGGTGGTCAACGTGTACCGGTACACCATGAAGAGGGGGTGGTCAACGTGTACCGGTGCACTATCACGCCATGAAGAGGATGAGGTAAACGTGCACCGGTACACTATGACTGCGCCCCTACCTCCTTCGCCGCGTCCACGGCGGCCAGGAACTCCGCCCCCGGGCTAACGTCTGCCTAACACTGCTCGCCACGTCATCCAACGCACTTTGAACCCTCGTATATTGAGTCGAACGGCGCCCTATGACGTGGCGAGCAATATCCGCCACGCCCTGTCATCAACACGCACTTGAACCCTCGTTTCTTGAGTTGCCAACGCCCCCATGACGTGGCGAGCAATATCCGCCACGCCCTGTCATTGTCACGCACTTTGAACCCTCGTCTTTTTAGTTTACCCCCCCCCTATGACGTGGCGAGCCATATCCGCCACGCCCTGTCATCGACACGCACTTCAAACCCTCGTTGATTGAGTTGACTAGCCCCCCTATGACGTGGCGAGCAGTATCCGGCAGGCTTTACCCCGGGGAGGAGCCCAGGACGGCGCCAGTCGCGGCGTACCCCAGCCCCATCACTGTGGCCATCAAGTTGCCGGAGAGTATCACTCCCAGAGCGCCTGGGGTGGTGGCGACGCTCGCGGCGAGCTTGGCGGCGGGTTGGTCGGTGTGCGCGTTGTTAATCATTGACGCAAGCCGCCCCGGGGCGAGGGTCTGTTACCCTCCTCGGATGTGTGGTTGGCTTCCAGTTTATACCAGTATCCTCGTGGGGGTCAGGGGCTTACACTCGTTCACTTTTCAGCTGAACTTGAGCCGTGTCTGACACACAAAAACACCCTACACACCTTAAACACCCCCTTAAACACCCCCCTAACACGGGCTACACAATCCCTACGCGCACCCCCTATCCCACACAAAGCGCTCAAGTTGAGCTGAAAGGTGAACGAGTGTAAGCCCCTTGGGGGTGCCCGCAAAAGATGTGGAACGTTTTGAGACGGTTACGAGTGGAAGAACACCGACGTTTGGTGCGCGGTGCGGGTCCCTGCCCGGGTCCAGCTCGATGACCACAGTGTCCGGCCGCACGCGCATGATGAGCTCGCGCGTCTCCTCCGCCGCGCGCCGGCTCACGTGCGCCGTGCCCACCAGGTGTACCTGCGGGCGCCATGGGCAACAACTCAATACGAGTAAAAGACGGATGACAACGTCGAACTACGATGACTCCATGGCTGCGAGATATCTTCATTTCTGCTCACGAAAACAGCAATGTAGCACGAGTACACTGTACCTCCATCGAGGCGAGGGCGGGAGTAAAGTACCAGATAAGTTTAGCTATGTGTGATCTGGGCTGCTGGGGGTGACTTTCGCTTTGTATTACGCTCTCTCTCTCTCTTTCTCGCTCTCGCTCGGTGTCACCGCGAGTATGGCTCTCGCTCGGTCGCTTCTCACCTGCGCTCCCGTGGTTGGATGGGTGAGCTGCGTGATGCACTCGGAGTCCTTGGAGCAGGGGCTTACACTCGTCCACTTCTCAGCTCAATTTGAGCCGTGTCTGACGCAAGAAAACAACCCACACACCCTAAACACCCCATAACACCCCCTTAACACGGGCTACACAACCCCTACGCGCACCCCCTATCCCATACAAAGCGCTCAAGTTGAGCCGAAAAGTGAACGAGTGTAAGCCCCTGGTCCGAGGCCTTCATCGTGTTCACCTGGCGGTGCAAGTAGCCCCTGCCTTCATGGTGCCATCCCCGGGGAAGTCGATCTGCAGCACGGGCATGCCGCGGCTGGTATCGACGTATATCCCCTCCGGCAGCGACGGGTCGTCAGACATCGTATCGAGCGGTCGAGTGTCACCGCCGCGAGTGTCAAGCAGAAGTTGCTACGAGGATGAGCTGGCCAAGAATTGCCCGAGAGGTGGCTCGGCAGGGCGCGTTCGGAAAGTCCCGCCCGGGGAACCGGCGCGGTCTACGGCGCTTCTCAGGTGTCGGGCGAGAGTGTCGCCGTGTCCGATGGCACCGCGCGGCGTCAAAGTTGTTGTTGGGGACGAGGATATTTTGGAAGATCGGCACGGACGGCACCCGCCGCCTCGGTCGGATCCGAGAATTCCCGGTGCCACGTGGCGTGGCATGGATAGTTCAACTTCGGCCCGGTCCCGCCCTGTCCGGGTCAGTTACCCTCGAAGCGACGGGCATCCGGTACCCACTCCTCGCGCGCGACACCGCGCCCAACTGCCCCCTCTCGAACGTGTTGAGATCCGGCCCGACCTCCCATCCATCCCGCAACACAGCAGACGCGACCCGCGGCGACCCTCGGTTGCGGAAGCGGATATTATCAGATAACACCTGCAGGTCCAGTCAAATGTCGACTTCGTTGGCAGCTTCCTCCCTGTGCACCGCCGCCTCGCTGAGTAGCGTGCGCGCGCGCGGTAGTGGCAACCGCCGCGCGCTGGTGGCGGCGCCGGCTCGCTCGGCGGCGCGCGTGTCCACGGTGACCCGGGCAGTGCAGAGCGTCACGGAAGCGGAGTTCGAGGCGGAGGTGCTCAAGGTCAGCCACTCCCTCCCATTCTTCGACACTCGTCCCGTTCACATTCGTTTCCCACACCAGCGTTTTGCTCCGCACGAAGACTGCTGTGCGCCGCTGGCGGCACGTTGCTGACCCTCGCGCGCTTCGGTTGTCGTGAACAGAGTGACGTGCCCGTGCTGGTGGACTTCTGGGCCACGTGGTGCGGGCCATGCAAGCTCATCAGTAAGGTGGTCGAGAAGGCGGAAGTGGTGAGTCCTCTCAAGCAGATTAGATTAGATTCCCCCGGCCCTGGAAGGTGCCACGTGCGCCCGACCAAAACCCATTCCTAACGAACTACGCGCTGATCGCTCGCCGCTCAGTGTCCGCGATTCGTGCCCCAGACCCTTTCCTTGCCGCTCCTCCTCCTCCCTCTCCCCGTTCTCCACCCCCCCCTTCACCTATGCCTTCCCCCTCACCTCTTTCCCTTGCCCTTCTCCCCCACCCACCCGTGCCACCCCTGCCGCCGCTGCCACTCCACGCCCCCCCCCCCTCCCTCCTGCCACCCTATGCTCCTCACCGCCGCGTCGGCCAACTTGCTAGTTTCTCTGGCTTCCCTGACGCGCTCCGCTCGCATCGCATACCCGATCGATCTTTCTGTGTCGCTCTCTTATTTGAACAACCAAGCAACACTAAGTTCCAAAAACTGACACCATCTTCCAAAACCTTTTCACCAGGAGTACACAACGGATAAGCTGAAGATCGTGAAAATCGAGACGGACCCGAACCCAGGGCTGGTGGAGGCGGGGCCGTGCACTCGTCCTGACTGGGTGCTCGTTGTGTACCGGTGTACCCGGACACACTCGCCGCGTCCTCCTAACTGGTTGCTCGCGGTGTATCGGTGTGCCCGGACACAACTCGCCGCGTCCTCCTCCGTGGCCTTACACTAGTCCCCTCTCCAGCTCACCTGGAGCACCTGCCACTGCTACACGGTCGAACCCCCTCTACTTTGAGAAACTGAGGGGTGCGGGTAGATCAAGTGAAACTCATGTGGTCCAATTTTGAGGGTTGAACAACTCAAGAAGGCCTTGAAGATGGTCGGTCGGCTCGGCCGGCGAGCCTCGGAATCCGAGACTCGCACATTGAAACCCCAAGTTTCTTCAAGTAGATGGGGTCGGGACGAGTAGTATGCTCCAGTTGAGCTGGGACAGGGAACTAGCCTCAGGCCCTGGGTGCAGAAGTACGGCATATACGGCCTGCCCACCATCGTGCTCTTTCAGAATGGCGAGATTGTGGCGGGCTCCCAGCGCGAGGCAGGGAGTGTCACTGTTAGCTCATAGCGTAACTGCACACACTCGCAAACAGTCGAGTGAAGTTGAGCTGAAGTGGGAACGAGTGCGTATGTAAGGCAGGAGGCTGCGGCGCGTGTGTACATGTATGACAAAGTGCGTCAAACCACTTAGCGACTTGGTCACTTTGAGTGCTACGTCGTCCCGTTCGACCCATCAGAACTGTCCATTTGGACGACTTAGCACTCAAAGTGACTAAGTCGCTAAGTGGTTTGACGCACTTTGTCATGATGGGTACACTTGAGCACGCAGTCAGGTTGAGCTGGAAAGGGAACGAGCGGCCAGGCCCTGCCGCCAGGGGGCGATTAACCTGGCGAAACTCAAAGACTACCTGACTGTCAACGGAATCGTGGCTGATGCCGAGAGAAATGAATGATGGGTGCGGGTGCGGTTGCGTGGGTGGGTGAGGATGGGGAGATAGAGAGGGTGAAAGTGAGAGAGAGAAAGAGTGTGTGAGTGAGACACGCTTCCGCATGTATAAGGAGGCACCAGGCCTCTGCCCTGCCCCATGTGTGTGTGAGAGGGACGCTTCCGCGTGTATAAGGAGGCGCCAGGCTTTCGTCCTCGCCCCCGTCGAGTGTGTGTGGGGGATCAGGGGGGTGTACCGTCGGCGGGCAAACCATCAAGCTAGCATCAGCCATTTTCAGCTAGTATCAGCCAGTATCAAGCTAGTAGTCAGCTATAGTATCAGCTACGAGTTGTTGACCTGTAATAATAGGACCTAAAGAAAAGCATGTCGTCACGTCTGGCTTTAGCGATTGTATTGTAAACCTCGCACACGGTTAGCGCCAGTAGCCGTTGCAGCGCACCGCTGACCTCAGCTCAGCTGATTGTGTTCTGTGGTCGGCGGTTGTTTGTTGACCGTTCAGCGTGAGTTTAGCTTTTAATAAAAATAACGCACGGCTTGCCTCACATGACGTACATAGTACACTAGTCGCTAAAGCTTAAGCTACACTATGGCAAAGTGCCTCGAACTGCTTAATGAATGACCGTGCTAAGTTGTCCCGTTCGACCAATCAGAAGTGTCCATTTGGACGACTTAGCACTCAGAGTCGCTTAGTGGTTTGACGCAATTCGTCATAGATCAATAGAGTACGTTAACAAGCGTTCATTGAGCCCCGAGGCGCTCACATGACGAGCGACAACCGACCCCATTTGCCGTTACATTCTCAGCACAGGTTGCTTCTGAATGCACACACACGATACATGCCGCTGCCGTTGCTGCTGCCCCGTAGAATGCGCACACACAAAAGCACCTCAGCTAGTGCCTGGTCTGTACTCCGTACTAGATCCAGTACTTCGTACTAGATGTACAGTAGTACGGGTGGAATTTGGTGATTTGGCAAAAAGTCATATGTGTTTCGGTGATTTGCCAAAAATCAGACGGTACTACAAGTACTACAAATTAAAACAGAACAGACCAGGCTCTAGGTGCCCCCGCCCCCCTTCCCATTCCCGTCCCCGTTCCCCATCCCGCTCCCACTGCCGCTGCCGCCCCCGTTGCCGCCCCCGCTGCCGCCCTGGCTGCCGCCCCCGCCCCCGCCGCCGCCCCCGCTGCCGCCCGAGGGCTTGAAAAACCCCTGAAACTTGTTCTTCATGCCGGTGCTAGCCTTCTTCAGATCCGCCGCCGCCGCCGCGCCCACCGTCTTGATGCCCACTCCCCCCACGTTCCGAGCTGTACCGGCGCAAGTTGAAATTGAAAGCAAAATTTGAAAGCAGTTTATCACATGTTAGTTTCAAGCGCTCAGGTACTGGCGCTTTGAACGTGGGTTTGATAGGGATAACCTGCACCGCCCTGCCGAGCGTTCAGCATCAGCCTCGGGCCGGAGCCTAGGGCCTGCCAGATATTGCTGGCCACGTCATAGGATGCTGTTGAACCCAAGAAACAAGGGTTCAAAATCCATGTAATGTTACACTAACATTCATGGAGCCACAAGGCGCTTCACATGGTGAGCATTAACCAACCCCCTCCGCCATTTCATCAAGCGGACAGACCGTAACTTCTGTGAAAGTTTATGGCCTTATCAAGGGGCACTGCGCGTAACATGATGTGGCGGGCGATATATATGACAAAGTGCGTGAAACCACTTAGACACTAAGCAACAAGTAGCACTAAGTCGTCCAAATGGAGCGTTCGGGATTGGTCGAGCGGGCACTAAACCAGACTAAGTCGCATTAAGTCAGACTAAGTGTCTCAGTGGTTTCACGCACTTTGTCACACCAGGCCCTACCGGAGGCCTGTTCCCTGTCCTGCAGCGTGCGCACCATCTGCGCCAGCACGTCGCGCTCCTGCCGCACGTCCTCCGCCGCCGCCACCCAGGGGCTCACACTCGTCCACTTCTCAGCTCAACTTGAGCCGTGTCTGTCACAAGAAAACACCCTACACACCGTAAACACCCCCTAACACCCCCTTGACACGGGCTACACAATCCCTACGCGCACCCCCTATCCCAAAAAAGGCCCAAGTTGAGCTGAAATGAGAGCGAGTGTAAGCCCCTGCCGCCAGCTCCTCCTCCTTCACGAAGATTATCTCCTTCGCTGCGTCCAGCGACCCCTCGAGCCAGGGCCGATTCACAACAACGCCTGCCTCATCACAGGGCTTATGGTTTCGGGTTTAGGGTTTAGGGTGTGTCATTTAGGGTTTAGGGTTTATGGTTGAGGATGCTGTGTCTGCGCCGTTAGCATCTGTAGCATTCGCGTAAGTATCTGGAGCAATTACTAGATCTGTAGCATTGTATCTTGAAGCATTAGTACACCTGTCGAAAGATTAGTATGTGTAGAATTGGTGCATCTGACCCCGCCTTGAGCTTGCGCACCTCCTGCGTCAGCTCGGAGCTGTCCTTGGACCAGGGGCTCACACTCGTCCACTTCTCAGCTCAACTTGAGCCGTGTCTTTCTCAAGAAAACACCCTACACACCCCAAACACACCCTAAACACCCCCTAACACCCCATTAACACGGGCTACACAAACCCAACGCGCACCCCCTATCCCATACACAGCGCTCAAGTTGAGCTGCAAAGTGGACGAGTGTAAGCCCCTGCCTTGGAGCAGCTCGAGGCGGCGTCTATGGCAGCCGCCTTGGAAGTCGTAGCGCTGGCCTCGGCGCGGGCGAGCGACGCTTCGAGTCCGCTGATGCGCGCGGCTTCGGCGTCGGCGTCGGCGGCGCGAACCGTCCCGGTCGCGGCGGCTTGCTCGGCGCGGGCCTCCGCCAAGGGGCTTACACTCGTCCACTTTTCAGCTCAACTTGAGCCGTTTCTGACATAAAAATCACCCTGAGAACCCCCTACACCCCCTGACACCTCCTAAATACCCCCTGAACAACCCCTAAATTCACCCCCTATCCCGTTGAAATCGCTTACGTTGAGCCGAGAAGTGGACGAGTGTAAGCCCCTGCCTCCGCCGCCGCGAGGGCTTCGGTCAGTTCCGCGGCCTTGGTGGTAAACTCGACTGAGGATGACTCCGCCGCCGCCTCCAGGGCCGTCACCCTCTCCGCCGCCGCCGACACCGCTGCCGCCTCCGTCGCCACCGCTGCCTCCAGCTCCTTTACCCTCCCCGCCGCCGCCTCCGCCGCCGCCTCCGCCGCCGCCGCCGCCTCCTGCTTCGTCGCCTCCAGCTCTAGAGTGCCCTCCTCGACGAGCTGCGCCGCCTGCTTCCACTTGGCGTGAATCTCGTCCACCCTCGAGCTCAACTCCTCCGCCGCCGCCGCCGCCGCGCTTCGGGCTGTGCCGAGGTCGGTCGACCTGGTCGCCGCCTCGCCCTCCGCCGCTTCCAGGGAAGCCTCCGCCGCCGCGAGAGACGAGGTCAGCTGTGTAACCTCGGCTCCCAGCTCAGTCACCCTAACTCCCAACTCACCAGAGGACGACGCGGCGGCGGTCTGTGCCGCCTCCAGCTCAGACCCAGCATCCTCTGCCGCCGCCTCCGCCGCCGCAAGAGACGTGCTGAGCTTGGTCACCTGGGCGCCCAGCTCCGTCACCTGGGCGCTCAACTCACCTAGCTCAAGGGGCTTACACTCGGTCCCATTTCAGCTCAACTTGAGGACCCTCGGGAACGCATCCCTCACGTTAGAGCTCAACTTGAGCACCTTCGAGACACATCCAGGGGTTAATTTGAGTTATATGGAGGACAAAGTAAGCTTGAGTTAAGCGGAAAGAAGAAAGTCAGCTCAAGTTGAGCAGAAATGGAAACGAGTGTAGGCCCTTGCCTAGCTCGCCAGAGGCTGACGTGGCGGCGGCCTTCGCTACCTGCACTTCAGATTGAGCTTCCTCAGCTTCCGCTGCCGCTGCCGCCGCCGCCGCCTGCGCCGCCGCGAGCGAAGTGGTGAGCTTGACCACCTCGGCGCCTAACTCACAAGAGGACGAGAAGGTGGAGGCCTGTGCCGCCTCCGCCTTGGACCGAACATCCTCCGCTTCCGTCGCGGCAAGCGCCGCCGCCGCCTCCGCCGCCGCGAGAGACGTGCTGAGCTCAGACTTTGCTGCCTCCGCCGCCGCCGCCGCAGCCTCCGCCGCCGCGAGAGATGCGCCGAGCTGAGCCACCTCGGCTTCCAGCGCAGTCACCTTCGCTCCCAACTGACCGTAGACCGACGCAGCATTGGCCTTCGCCTCCTCCACTTCAGACTTCGCATCCTCCGCCTCCGTTGCAGTAACCTCCGCGGCCGCCTCCGCCGCGGCGAGCGAAGCGGTGAGCTGACTCACCTCCGCTTCCAACTCAGTCACCTTGACTCCTAGCTCCCCAGACGACGCCTCGGCCGTCAACCTCGCAGCTGCTGCTGCCTCGGCGCCCGCCGCCGCCTTCGCTTCCGCCGCCGCGAGAGACGCGGTGAGTGCAGTCACCTTGCCCTCCAGTTCTCCTGACGACGTCTCCGCCGCTGACAACGCCGCGGTGAGTTCAGCCACCTTGGGTCCGAGCGCTCCCGATGACGACTCGGCCGCTGCTGCTGTCGCCGTCAGCTCAGTCACCTTACCTCTCAGCTCCTCACACGACGCCTCAGCAGCCTCCCTCGCAGCTGCTACTTCCTTCGCCGTCGCTTCCGCTTTCGCTTCCGCCGCCGCAAGAGATGCGGTGAGTGCATTCACCTTGAATTCGAGCTCTCCCGAGGATGTCCTGGATGTAACTTTCGCACTCTCTACTTCCGCCGCAGCTGCCGCGGCCTTCGCCTCGGCCGCCGAAAGAGACGCAGTGAGTTCTGTGACTGTTGCTGCAGTGCCCTCCTGCGCGTCCACTAAGTCCTGGCAGAAGGGTCATTGAGAACAAGTGATGGAACCGAGATCGGGGCTGGCTCACTTCCAGGGTGAATGCTCATACATACGCGCGGGGGAGGAGGAAAAGATTCAACATCGTCGAGTGCTTGTTCTCAATGACCCCCCTGCCTGGTGGAACGCGGAAACCGTGGCGAATCGCGTCTGCGCGTCAGCTAGCGACGTTTGGAATTCCGCCGCCTGGACGCGCAGCCCCGCCGCCTCCTTCTAGGGCCCTTGCAGAAACTGTTTCAAACATCGGGCGGGAGGCGTTTTGACGAACAAAACGAGGGTTTGGGCGAATGTGTCATACTCGCTCCGACCCCCTCTACTTTAAGGAACTTGGGGTTTCGGTGTGCGATTCCGGGACTGGCCGGCCGAGTTGACCGACCATTTTCAGGGCCTTCTTGAGTTATTCAACGCTTAAGGTCACGCGCCCCCTAATTCCGGGTTTCTACCAGAAAAGATTACGAACGAAAACACGACTCAAGATTCTTGAGTTAAATAGTCGCAAAAAATACTTTGACCCCCACTCAGTTCCAGGAGAGAAATCTTTTCGAAAACATAACTTATTTTTTCAAAACTTTTTTTATTTTCCTGGGTATGGTCGCGCATCTCAGGGTTGGGCCGAACGGAATGTTGACAGTCGCCCTAAAACGCAACTTATTGGCGCGGAGGCGGAGGCGCCATATATTTTTTGCTCAGAAACACAGAGCTGGTGTGTGATCAAACAAAATTCTCAACATTTCGTTCGGCCCAACCCTGAGATGCGCGACCATACCCAGGGAAATCAAAAAAGTTTTGGGAAAAAAAGTGTTTTCGAAAAGTTTTCTCTCCTAGAACTGAGTGGGGGTCAAAATGTTTTTTGCAACTATTTAACTCAAGAATCTTGAGTCGTATTTTCGTCCGTAAACTTTTTTGGTAGAAATCCGGAATTAGGGGGAGCGTGACCTTAACATTGGACAACAAGAGTTTCACGTGATCTACCCCTCAGTTTCTTAAAGTAGAGGGGGTCGGACCGTGTAGTTGAAGGGCACTTTGAGCACTTTCTGCCAAGCCCTGCCTCCGCCAAGGCGACGCCCGCCCGCTCCTCCGCCTCCTTCGTCTCTCCCTTGGTGTAGCGGCGCAAGTTGAATGTGAAAGCAAAATTTGAATGCGGTTTGTTATATTTCAGTTTAAAGTGCTTAATTCCAGGCGCTTTCAACGTGGGTTTGATAGGCTGAACCTGCACCGACCTACCTTGGCTGCCTCCGCCTCCTGGGAGACTGAAGCCACTCTGACCTCCGCCGCGTCTCTCTCCTTTTCCAACGTCGTCGCCTTCGCCTCCGCCGCCTCCTCCGCCGCGCCGGACGACCGCAGCTCCCGCGTCAGAGCGTCCGCCCGACCCGTCAGCTCAACGGCTACCTCGTCCGCACCCGCCTTCGCCGTTTCGTATTCCTCTCGCTTGGCTTTCGCCGCCGCGGTGGCCGCCGCCAGGGAGGCCTCCAGGGCTGCCACCTTGGACGTCAGCTCCGCTCCCTTGATGTAGCGGCGCAAGTTGGATTTGAAACCAAAATCAGAAAGCATTCCATCATATTCCAGTTTCAAGCGCTTAGTTCCAGGCGGTTTCAACTTGGGTTTGATAGGGTCAAGCTGCACCACCCTACCTTGAGAGCCGCCGCCGCCTCCGCAGCCGCCAGAGTTGCCTCCAGGGAGGCGATCTTGGATGTGCGCTCGGCAAGATCGCCGGCGGATGACGAGGCGGAGGACGCCGCGGCCAGCGACGCCTTGATGCAGCGGCGCAAGTTGATTTTGAAAAAAGAAAATTAAAGCAGATCATCACATTTTAGTTTCAAGCGCTCAGATCCTGGCGCTTTCACCGTGGGTCTCATCGGTCCAACCTGCACCGCCCTACCTTGAGCGCTGCGATGTCCGCCGCCTCCTTGGTGGCCGACACCGCCGCCGCCTCCTCGGCCGCCGCGTAAGCCGCTGACCAGTCCGACGCCGCCGCCGCCCGATCCTTAGGGCCCGCCAGGGTTTAGTAATTAGGGTTTAGGGTTCATGGTGTTGCTCGCCGTGTCATCGACACACATTGTGTACCCTCGTTCCCTGAGTTGAACGGCATCTTGGGATATGGCGAGCAATTTCTTCCAGGCCATACCTCTCCTCTGCCACCGCCGCCCGCGCCTCCGCCGCCGCGAGCGACGCCGCGAGCGCCGTCGCCTCGGCGCCCGCCGCTGTCGCCGCCGCCTCCGCCGCCGCCAGGGCCGCGGTTGACTTGCGCAACTTCGAGGAGAGTTTCTCGGCAGTCTCCGCCGAAGTAGCCTCGATGTAGCGGCGCAAGTAGATTCGGAAAGCAGAAATCGAAAGCAGTACTCGTACATCACAATTTGGTTTCAAGCGCTTAGTCCAGGCGGTGTCAACTTGGGTTTGATAGGGTCAACCTGCACCGCCCTACCTCGAAGGAGTCAAACCTCTCCGTCGCCGCCTTCCCCGCCGCCGCCGCCTCAGATGCGGCGGCCGCCACCTCCGCAGCGTAGAGCCAGGCAGACGATGCTCGCAACGTCTTAGAATGCCGTTTAACTCGAGCAACGAGGGTATCAATGTGCAGGATGACGTGGCGGGTTGGGATTTAGGATTCAGGGTGTAAAGTTTAGGGTTTAGGGTTTAGGGTTTAGGGTTTAGGGTTTACGGTTTAGGGTTTAGGGTTTAGGGTTTAGGTTTTAGGGTTTAGGGTTTAGGGTTTAGGGTTTAGGGTTTAGGGTTTAGGGTGATATCTGGTAGGCCCCACCTGAGCGGCGACGGCGCCGCGCTTGTGGGCGGCCTTGAGTTCAGCCTCGAGCTCAACGACCTTACCCAACAGCTCGCCGCCGGAGGACTGGGACTCCGCATCGGAGCGGAGCCGCCGCTGACGCTCCGACTCGTAAGCAGCGCGCGCCTCCGCCGCCGCGGTCGCGGAGGCAGCAGCCGCCGCCTCCGACTTTTCCAGCTTCTCCTCCACTTCCGCCACGCGGGTCTCCAGGGCATCCGTCTCCGCCGCAGCCGCCTCCGCCGCCCGCTTGGTCCACGACTTCCGGGCACGTCCCAACAACTCGGTCGTCGCCTCCTCCAACTCAGCCTTAGCCGCCGCATGCTTGTCATCAAACTCTTTTGCCGCGGTTTCCGCCGTCGCCGTGATGTAGCGGCGCAAGTTGAAGTTGAAAGCAAAATTTTAAAGCAGATTCTCACATTCCAGTTTGAATTGCTTATATCCAGGCGCTTTCAACGTGGGTTTGATAGGGTCAACCTGCACCGCCCAACCGTGAGCGCCGCGAGGGACTCCTCGAGTGAGGCAATCTTGGAATGCAGCTCGCCGGTGGATGACGAGGCGGAGGACTCAGCCGGGGGTTACTGCCTGCCAGATATTGCTCATCACATCATCCAACGCGTTTTGAACCCTAGCGACGTCATCCAACGCATCTGATCCCACGTTTCAGAATTGAGATCACTTCCTGTGGCGTGGCGAGTCCCGTTTCGGAATTTAGATCATTTCCTGTGACGTGGCGAGCCGAGTCCACCAGGCCCTGCCGCGGCCAGGGAGGACTTGAGCGCTGCGATCTCGCTGACCTCCGCCGCGCGCCGTTCAGCCGCGCCCCGCTTCTCCGCGGTGTAACGGCGCAAGTTGAATTTGAAAGCAAAATTCGAAAGCGGTTCATTATAATTTAGTTTCAACCGCTTAGTTCCGGGCGCTTTCAACATGGGTTTGATAGGGTCAACCTACACCGCCCTACCGCGGAGGTGGCCGCCTCCGCCTTCTCCCGGTACGTCTCTGCCCGTTCCTCCTCCTCCGCCAACGCCAGCTCTAGCTCCGCCACCTGGCACCAGGGGCTCACGTGATTCGCTGACTGTCGCTGGCATGGCGGGAGGGAGAAACATGATTGGCTGTATGAGCATTCACTATGAAGGTAAGTCAGTCGCGGTCCGATCTGGGTTCGAGTCGTTGTTTGCTGTTCCCAATAACCCTCCTGGGTTCAGGGTTTAGGGTTTAGGATTTAGGTTCATGGTATAGGGTTATGGTTAGGGTTTAGGGTTTAGGTAACCCCCCTGCCTTGGCTCCCAGCTCGCCGGAGGAGGACGCTGCCGCGGCCACCGCCGCCTTGCCCGCCGCCGCGCCCCGCTTCTCCGCCTTGCCCGCCGCCGCTGCGGCGTCCTCGGCGCGCCGTGTCGCCTCCTCCGCGCGGCGGGTCGACTCCGTCGCCGCCTTCTCGGCCGCCACCCGCGCCACCTTCTCCGCGCCCACCGCCTGGGCCTTACACTCGTCCACTTCTCAGCTCAACTTGAGCCGTGTCTGACACACAAAACACCCTACACACCATAACCCCCCCTAACACCCCCTTAACAAGGTCTACACAATCCCTGCACGCACCCCCTATCCAATAAAACGCGCTCAAGTTGAGCTGAGCAGTGAACGAGTGTAAGCCCCTGCCCAGCGCCTGCTCCAGCGCCGCGTGCTGCCGCTCCGTCACGCCCCGCTCCTCAGGGCCTGGCTGGGATGGCGTTTCCGGATTCGGACGGATTCGGTGAAGGGTCGGATTCGGACGGATTCGGACGGATTCCTGGACCCCAAATATGGAAGTCACCAACCCAGGGCCTGGCGGATATTGCTCGCCACGTCATAGGACGCCATTTGACTCAATAATTTATCGCCACATCATCGACACGCATTTTGAACCCCGCTTCTTGAGTTGAATGGCATCCCATGATGTGGCGAGCGATGCGTTTGATGACCGTGGCGGGCAATGATTGACTGCAACGGCATCCTGTGACGTGGCGAGCAATATCTGCCAGGCGCAGGCCCTATAGGTCTGAGCAAGGGCTGGTAAAGTGATCCCAGAATTTACCAGTTAGGAGGGGTCTATTGTGATTTTAGGGTGGTATCAGGGGGTTATCGGGGGGTCGTCTGGTGAAATTAAAACCCTAAGACCTAGATCCTAAACCGTAAAGTACATTACAGTCTGTTAACTGGTAAATTCTGGGGTCACTTTACCGGCCCTTGCTCGGACCCACCCTACCGCTCATCGTCCATCACAGACTTCTGGTTCCTCATCACCTCCTGGTGCTGCTTGGCCATGGACCAGGGGCTTACACTCCTCCACTTCTCAGCTCAGCCTGAGCCGTTTCTGACACAAAATACACCCTAAACACCCCCTAATTGCCCGTACACCCCCTAAACAGACCCTAAACAAGCCCTAAATGCACCCCCTATCCCACAGAAAGCGCTTAAGTTGAGCCGAAATGTGGACGAGTGTAAGCCCCTGCCATGGACCGCATCTGCTCCGCTTCGCCCTTGGCCTCGGCCGCCGCCGCCACCGCCGCGGCGGCCTTCGCCTCCGTGGCGTCCAGCATGCGCTCGGCGGCGGCGGCCCGTACCTCGGCGGCGGCGGAAGCGGCAGCGGCGCCGCCGGTGGCGGTGGCGAGCGACGCGTTGAGCCTTGCGACCTCCTGGGACGCTTCAGCGTTAGCCTGCTCGGCGCCGGTGTTCTCGGCCGAGCCGGACCCCGCCGCCGCCGCCGTCTCCTCCGCCGCTGTCACCTTCGCCTCGGCGGCGGCGGCGGCGGCGGCGGCAGCGGCGGCGGCGGCCTCGGCCGCTTCCAGCTTCCCCTCGGCTGCGGCGGCGGCGGCAACGGCTTGCTGAGCCTCGGCCTGGTAGATGTTAGCCTCGGCCCGGGCCTGCTCCCCGTCTACCGCCATGGCGCGCTGTGACTCTTTGGCAGACACCATGCACCAGGGCCAACTACATAATGCCCGCCATGTCCTAGAATGGCATATACACTCATTGTAAACCCTGACAAGGTAGGCTATCGCCCGCCACGTCGTGGGATGCCATGTGAGCTCAGTGTAGCGAGTAAGCCTGACAAGGTGTTTTATCGCCCGCCGCGTCATGGGATGTCATTTGAGCTCAGTGTAGCGAGTGATATTGACACGTCAGCTCATGTGAACACCCCAGATGATTGAGTGCGCCTCACCGTCCACTGCTCGAGCATCTCCTTCTCATCCACCGCCCGGGCCAGTTGAGCCTTGAGCTCCCGAGGAGTACGGTCGCACCCCACAGTCTGAGAGTGAATCAATACGCCGTTTCCGGTATATCGCTTCCCGCGCCGAGCGCTGACGCTCTGCCTGCAATTCTGTATGGGCATTCAACATGGCGCACGCTTTCCCGCGCGGAGCGCTGACGCTTTGCCCGCAACTGTGTGTGGGCATTTCACATAGGCGATACACCGAAATCGGCATGTTGGACAGTGGCATCACCTCCCCTTTGCCTAGGGCGTGTCATCTCAAAGATTGCCCCAACCCCCTGCCCAGGGCGTGACAACCCTGGTCAAATGTGACAGCCCCCTGGTCAGGTGCGGTACCCCCCCTAGAGTGGCACCAACCCCTCCTGCCAAGGGGGTGACACGACCCCATGAGTGGCCCATTCCCTCTGCTGCCCAGAGCCCGAGTGGCACCCCGCCCCCCCGCGCCCCCCCGTGCCCTCCTGCGCCCCCCCGCGCCCCCCCACGCCCCCCGATGCCCCTGCAACCCCCCGCGCCCCCCCTTGACCCCCCCCGCCCCCCCGTACCCCCGTGCCCCCCCCCCGTGCCCTGCCTCTCGCCCAGCACCTGCTCCCCCAGCGCCCGCACCTGCTCCCGCAGCATCTGCTCCCCCTCCAGCCGCTCGCTCAGCCGCCCGATCTCCCCGCGCAGCTCGCCCCCCATGCCAGGGGCAGCCACCTACTGCTCTCCACGTCATAGGATGCCTATAGCTAAACAAACGAGGGTTCAAAATGCGAGCGATATCTAGCCCAGGGGCTTACACTCGCTCCGATTTCAGCTCAACTTGAGCTCTTTTGTCCACTGTGTAACTCAACTTAACTCATGAATGTGTCCTGGATTTGCTCAAGTTGAGCCGAAATGGCAACGAGTGTAAGCCCCTGATCTGGCCCCACCCCACGGGCCCCTCCCGGCAGGCGCCGCACTGATACTGCACGTGATCGCGGCAGAATATGTTGTTGCACCCCACGCACTCGCGCTTGGTCTTCGTGTACGTGAATGCCGCGTGGCAGGGCCTGGCAGATGTAGCTCGTGCTCGCCGCGTCATCCACCGCGTTCTGAACCCGCCGCTTTTCCAGAGTCAAATGGATGTCCTACTCGTACGACGTGGATTCACGAGGGATGTCTGTCAGGCCCTGCCGTGTTGCACTGCTTGCACCGCGGCTTGCCATCCACGCCCTTGGCAGCGGCGGCAGCGGCGGCAGCGGCAGCGGCGGCGGCGGCGGCGGCGGCGGCGGCGGCGGCGGGGGTGGCGGCAGGGGTGGCAGCAGTGGTGGCAGCAGTGGTGGCGCCATTGTTGCTGTGGATGGCGGTATCCCCAACGTATAGGGCCTGGCAGATGTCACTCTCACCACGTCATAGGATGCTAATAAACTCATGGGATGGGCATCCAAACGCGAACGCGTGTCGATGACGTGTCGGGAAATGATTGCTTGTCCTGGTCCGTACCGGGGATGGTGGTGGTGGTGGTGGTGGTGGTGGTCGTGGGGGGCTCTAACGGCGCTTCTGAAGTCTCGAGTCCGGTCGCGGATGGGGAGGGCGGGGAGGCGGTGGGCGCATCGCCGGAGAGCAGGTCACCGAGGTCAATCATAGCCGGGGCCGGCGTCGGTCCGACGGGGCCAGCGGCATCAGCGACGGCGTCGGCGTCGGCGTCGGCGTCGGGCGTTGGTAGCGTCCCCGACGAGAAATGGTCTCCGTTGTCGTCGTCGTTCACATCGGCTGCAGCCTCGGCATCCCCCGCACCGCCCTCGCCCTCCTCGGCGTCGTCGGCCTTCCTCGAGCTGCCCGCCATCTTGCTCCCCGATTTGGCCGCCTTGGCCGCCGCCGAGGATGCCGAGGCGGCCGCGGCCTTCGCGGCGGCTTGCGCTCTGGCGTACATTCCTCCAACCGTTGCGCGCTCTCAGTCTGCAATGTGTAGGTGGGGGAACTTGTAGTCCACACTACGTCCTTCGTCGGCAACGAGCGAGGCGCGAGCGGCGCGCAACCAAACGGAACGCGCACAGCCCGACACTACCAACGGCCGTGAGCTTGTGATGACGCCGACTCAGGTTCTCTCAGCCGCAGGGGACGCTCGGAACCTGCGACGCCGAAGTAAATAAGTAAAGTACTCTGGGTGTCCGAACCGAATATTTTGTTCGTCCCCGCTTACAAACCGGCGAGTGGTGAACGGACGCGCCAGCGCAGAGTGCCCTGGTGGCCGGCGCTGGGGCAACGACCTAGTTGCCGGCGCGCGCACGCACACGATGAAGCGCAAGTACCTATGGGGGTACACCGACGCGGTACTCGTACGTCGTACTGTAGACAAACTACATCGCGGTTCGCGGACGACGCGGTTCGTCGGGAACAAAAACCTCCGCCATACGTCACATGAACCCATTTTGGGCGATTTCCCACGACTTCGCGGTACGATCCCCTCTACCCTAAGAAACTGAGGGGTAGATCACATTGATTTACAGTTTAGGGTTTGATAACTCGAGACTGGTCGGCCGGGTGTCGGTCGTAAGATGCCGAATCCCGCACTTCACCACTGAACCTTCCAGTTTCTTAGGGTACAGGGGCTCCGACCGCGTAGGAGTCGAGTCGGCGTTTTGGGTCATCATACTCCGCGACGCAGGCAGGCAGGTATAGTCTATTTTGGTAAAGGCATATTTCGGGTTCATGGTTTATGTTGAGGAATGAAGGCCAACTTTGCCCATACGATCTAGACCGAGGCGACGCCGATCCGACTCGTCACCCGTCATGTCAGCAGGTGATTACCCGCCCCGCCGCGAATCCACCCAAACTGTTATCGGATCTCGAAATTCGAAATTTTCGGTGACGCATCCCATCCTTTCCTCAGAACGCGCGCATCTCAGAACGCACCGAGAGAGCGCACGACGCGCCGAGCGCCGGAATCGGACTAGACGACACTCGGCCGATAAGTCTCTCGCGCGAACGCCGTCGAGATCCAGAGATAGGGCCGAGGGGCGCCGGGGCAACGGGGTGACACGTACAAAAACACGACGACATCGACAAACAACGGGCTTTATGAAGCTGAAGGCCATCACGCCGGGGGGCACCCCGATGTGTGAGGGGGGCACCCCGGCGAAGCGCGACGCTCCCGCTACCGCCGAGGACGGCAGCGGCGATGCTAGTGACGCAGCGGATAGCGCGGCGGATGTCGTGCCCGCCGCCGCTAAAGCCTCTGCCAGCAACGCCGCGCCTAAGCCCAAATCGGCCAGCAAGCCCAAGAAGCCACAGGCTGCGAGCGGAAGTGGCGGAGAGGGAGGAGGAGGAGGAGGTGATATGACCGTCGAGCAGCACGCGCGCGCGATTAAGGCGGACCGCAAGGGCGACGACCCCGAACAGAGCCTCCTCGACGCGCTCGACGACTACATGGTGCTCTGCGGCGGCGACCCGCTCCAGGAGGTGCGTCACTCACAGCCCATCCCACCGCTGCACGTCAGAGTTTAATTATCGTACGAGCGCAGCTCATTTGCTCGCCAGCGCCGCGCCCCACGCGCGTCTCCGAGCGAGACGAGCGAGCCATGCAGTGCACCGTGATTTACTCCAAGGGATGCGTATCCGATCAGCCGAGCGTTGCGCCGCGGTTCAGCGCCCGTCACGCCGTCCTGGCCCATTCACTCCGTCACCCGTCACCGTCTGGCCGTTACCCCACTCCATTTTATGTTTTGGGTGCCGGCATTTTTTGGTGTTTGGATTTGGAGGGGCATGGCCCCCAGGCCCGACCCGCGCGCAACTGTACGTGGATCTGGCTGCCAGCGGCTCATTTCGCCACTGCTGGCGCTTCGCCTGCGGACCGCGGCGGTGTAAGGCGCCGCCGTCGTGTGCTTCCGAGCGCACTCGACATTTCAAAAGATTTCTTGGATCGATGCGCGCAATTCCGTGTAGCTCAAGGCCTGCCACCCGCCCCCCTCTTTGCCTGTTGCTCACTGACGGACCAACCCCGCTGTTACTGTCACAGGGGTGGCGCGTGGACATGAAGATTCGCACGCAGGGCAAGAGCGAGGGCACGTACGACGTGGTGCGCGCGCCCCTCATCCCCCCTCCAAGCGCGCCTGTGTCAAAATTCAATTACCGCCCAGTCACAGCACCCCCACCCAGATAAACAGAACACCACAAATTGTCAAATCATAATGACCTCCCAGTCCACGCACCCCGAACCGCCATACCCCCGCGCCGGCCGCCCCGTCGCTAACAACACCCGCCCCCGCGTCTCCGACTCACAGTACTACTTCAACCCCGAGAACACGCGGTTCCGATCGCGCGCCGAGGCGGTGCGGCACTACGGCCTGGAGCCCGTCAACGCCCCCAAGGCACGGGCTTACACTGGTCCACTCTTTAGCTCAACTTAAGCGCCTTCTGTGTGACAGGGGGTGCAGTGCAGGGGTTGTTTCGGGGGTATTTGGGGTGTTTAGGGTGTGCTTTTGTGTCAGAAACGGCTCAAGTTGAGCTGAATAGTGGACGAGTGTAAGCCCCTGCCCCAAGGGCCCCAGCAAGTCGCAGCCCAACAAAGGCGGCGGCGCGGCCAAGCCCAAAGCGCCCAGGGCGGGGCCTCACACGCCATCCTCACCATTCGCTCATATCATGCCCGTGCTAACTTCCTGCGTCCTCCTCCTTGACCTGACCCGGCATCCTGACTGTTCTCTCCTCGCGTGACTGTACACGCTCGCCGCCTCCTATACCTCCTCCGTCTCATAGTATACCGGTACACACTCACCGCATCCTCCTCCTGGCCTGACACGGCAGCCCCGTCGCCGCTCAATTGCCAGCACGAGAACAGAGGGGAGGACGCGGCGAATGCATACAGGCAGGCAAACTCTGAGCAAATTTTCGGACGTGTGGTGTGGTGTTGGGCTCTGGCGGTGGGAGGTGAAGGAACCATATGTGCACATCCCGGACCAGATCCCGCGCGCCCAGGCGGCAGCCAAGGCAGGGGCTTACACGCGTTCACTTTTCAGCTCAACGTGAGCGCTTTCCGTGGATAGGGGGCTGTACTTAGGAGTTGTTTAGGGGATATTTACGGGGTGTCTGGGGTTAGTAGGGGGTGTTTAGGGTGTATTTTGTGTCAGAAGCGGCTCAGGTTGAGCTGAAAAGTGGACGAGTGTAAGCCCCTGGGCCAAGGCCAAGGACACCCCGCGCAAGCCCCTGCCTTTTGAGGCAGGCGCTCACGGCATCCTGACTATCGCTCAACGTGTGTATTCGTACGCACTCGCCGTCTCCTCTCTACCGCCTCCGTCTCTCAGCGTTCTCGTGCACACTCGCCGCGTCCTCCTCCCTGGCCTTGCCACTCGCTCCCTGACTGACTGCTCGAAGTGCACCTGTACATACCCGCCGCACCTTCCTCCCTGGCCACTCGTTCCATGACGGTTTGCTCATATTACACCTGTACACCACTGCCGCTGCCGCTCACCGCTTAGTCTGCGGTGTTGACCCTGGTTGACTGCGGTGTTGACCCTGGTAGTCTGCTGTGTTGACCCTGGTAGTCTGCTCTGTTGACCCTGGTAGTCTGCGGTGTTGACCCTGGTTGACGGTGACGGAGGGCGTGATGGTGACGTCGCTGGGCGCGGTGGACGCGCGGCCGGCAGGGGCTTACACTCGTCCACTCTTCAGCTCAACCTGAGCCGTTTATGACCCAAAATACTCCCTAAACCCCGCGTATCACCCCTGACACCTCCTAAACACGCCCTAAACACCCCCTAAACAACCCCTATATGTACCCCTTACCCCGCAGATAGCGCTTACGTTGAGCTGAAAAGTGAAGGAGTGTAAGGCCCTGGCGGGCGGGGTTCCACGACCCCACGCACGTGTACCCCATCGGGTTCACCACCGAGTGGACCAACGCCGACGCCACCGCCAGGCAGGGGCTTACACTCGTCCACTTCTCAGCTCAACCTGAGCCGTTTCTGTCACTTGAAATGTACCCTGACCGCCCCCTCAAAGACACCCTAAGCCTAAAAACCCCTGTCAACATGACCTCGTCACCACTCCCTAAACCACCCCTAAATATGCCCTAAACACCCCCTATCCCACATAAGGTGCTTATGTTGAGCTGGAAAGTGGACGAGTGTAAGCTCCTGCCGCCAGGTTCACCAGCACCATCGCCGACTCCGGCAAGCACGAGGTATGGCGGTGCAGGTTGACCCTGTGAAACCCAAGTTGATACCGCCTGGAAGCTGGAACTGAGCGCTTGAAACTAAATGTGATGGATCCGCTTTTATTTGTTTGCTTTCAATTTCAATTTGCGCCGCTACAACGAGGGCGACACGCCGGTGTTCCGCGTCACGCGCCTGCTGCTCCACGCGGACAAGGTAGGGCGCTGCAGGTTGACCCTATCACGCCCACGTTGAAAGCGCCTGGAATTAAGCGCTTGAAACTAGAATGTGACGAACTGCTCTCAAACTTTGCTTTCAATTTCAACTTGCGCCACTACAACAAGGCGGCGGTGGAGGACACGCCTCTGGTAGGGGGGGTGTCGAAAACGAGCATTCGACTGACGTTGTGTTCTGACGAACCCAGCCCAGTCCGCGCGTCTGTATGGCATATGAGCATGCACCCTGAAGGTGAGTCATGCGGGCACGTCCGAGATCAGTTTATCAGTTCGAATGGGTTTGTTCACAACGACCCTGCTGCGTGGTGTGCGAGGATAGCACACCGCTGGGCGCGTGGTGCAAGATGGTGGTGGCGTCCACCTACGTGGGGAACACCGTCGTGGACCAAGCCGCGCCCGCCGTCACCGCCGCAACCGCCGCAACCGCCGCAACCGCCGCAACCGCCGCAACCGCCGCAACTGCCGCAACAGCCGCGCCCGCCGCGCCTGCCGCCAGGAAGGCGGTGGAGGTGGCGGCCGCCGGCAGCGCCGAGCGCTTCTGCCTGGACGACGTGGACGTGGTCAAGTCGTTGGAGGCCGACCAATGGGTGAACGAGATGTGCCCCCAGTACCAGTTCTGTGAACAGCGCGGGACCTGGACCGAGGAAGGCGGGGCATTGACTCCCCCATTGACTCCCCCATGACTCCCCATTGACCCACATTGACTCCTCATTGACGCCCCCATTGAACCCCCCACTGACTCCCCCATCTGCCACGTCATTGAACACCTGTCATTGCTTTTGAACTCCTCCTCCATGTCCCCCATCCTAGGCCCAGCATCATCGCATCCATGTCAATATGGTTCAGGCAAAGCGTGTGCTTACTCAGACAGTCAGAGTGTGGAGACCCCCGAAGACGCGCAGACATTTATCAACGTATATCATGGCCAAGGCCCTCCAGCGAGGTCTGCGGCGCGCGAAGCAGAACCTGGCGTCAGCGCGGGAGCTGGCCCGCGTGACCCAGCACGCGGCCAAGGTAGGGCGGTGCAGGTTGAACCGATGAAACCCATGTTGAAAGGGACTGGAACCCTGGATCTAAGCGCTTGAAGCTATAATATGATGAACCGCCTTCAAACTTTGCTTTCAAATTCAACTTATGCCGCTACACCAAAACCCTAAACCCACAACCCGAAACGCTGAACCCTAAACCAAGGCGCAGCGGGAGGCCAAGGCGGCAGCGCGCGCCCGGGCGGCGGCGGCGGCGGCAGCGGCCAAGCGCCCCGCGCTCACCAAGTACGGGGGTTATTGAATAGGCCAATTTTGGTATATCGCTTCCCGCGCCCAGCGCTGACGCTTTGCCCGCAACTCTGTATGGGCATTCATTCTGGCGCCCGCTTTCCCGCGCGGAGCGCTGACGCTTTGCCCGCAACTCTGTGTGGGCCTTTTACACAGTCGATGTACCGAGATCGGCCTATTGACAACCAGCACTCCAACCCAGATCAGAGCATGACTTACTCATGGGGCGTATGCTCATACAGACGCGTGGAATGTTCGTGGTGGCCAACCGACCCCCAGACCATCGTATGAGCATTTGACCTCGCCCTCGCAAACAGCCCGATTGTGGTTCCCTCGTCAATTTGATTGTGGTTCCCTCGTCAATTTGACGTGGATCGAGTGGTTGTTGTGAATGACACTGCTGGCAGGGAGGAGCGGGAGGCGGTGGAGGTGAGCAGGGTGATGGACCGCATGGTATCAAAGGTGGAGGGGGTGGGCCAGGGCGCGGCCAAGCACGAGGTAGGGCGGTGCAGGTTGTCCCTATCAAACCCACGTTGAAAGTGCCAGGATCTAAGCACTTGAAGCCAAAATATGATGAACCGCTTTTAAACTTTGCTTTCAATTTCAAGCTGCGCCGCTACGACGAGGCACGGCAGCGGGAGCGCGTGGAGGCGGAGGCGGAGCGCCGCCGCGAGAAGGCCGACCTCACGGTGGGGTGGTGCAAGTTGACCCTATCAAACCCAAGTTGAAAGCGCCTGGAGCCAAGCGCTTGAAACTAAATTATAGTGGACTGCTTTCCAAGTTTGCTTTGAAATTCAACTTGCGCCGCTAAATCACGGCGGGCAAGGAACGCGAGAAGCTGGACCGCGAGGTGATGCGCGAGCGTGAGAAGATGGATAAGGAGGCCACGAAGGAGCGAGAGCGCGTCGAACGGGAGGCGGCTAAGGAGAAGGAGAAGGAGGAGAAGGACGTGGCACGGAAGGAAGCGGCGAAGGAGCGCGAGGCAGGGGCTTACACTCGTCCACATTTCAGCTCAACCTGAGCCGTTTCTGACACAAAATACACCTCAGACATCCCCTAATACCCCCTGACACCTCCTAAACACCCCCTAAACAGCCCCTACATGCACCCCCTATCTCACAGAAAGCGATCAATTTGAGCCCAGAAGTGGACGAGTGTAAGCCCCTGGCGCGAGGCGGTGAAGGAGCGCGAGAAGGCGGCACGGGAGGAAGGGACTTACACTCGTCCCCTTCTCAGCTCAACTTGAGCCGTTTCTGACACAAAATACACCCTGCACACCCCCTGACAATCCTTAATACCCTCTGACACCTCCCACCCCCCCCCTCAACAACCCCGAAATGCACCCTATCCCACAGAGTGCGCTTCAGTTGAGCCGAAAAGTGGACGAGTGTAAGGCCCTGACGGGAGGTGGAGAAGAAGGCGGCGGCGGTGGAGCGCGCGGCGCGGCGGGCCGAGGAGGCGGCGGCGGCGGCGGCGGCGCGCGCGCTCGAGCGCCAGGCCGGCCAGTGGCTCCACGGCGTCTTCCCTCGGTAAGACCCTGAACTAAACCCTAAACCCTAAACCCTAAACCCTGAACCCTAAACCCGCCCCCGGCCAGTGGCTCCACGGCGTGTTCCCTCGGTAAGGCCCGGTGTCATCCGTGTCATCCGTGTCAACCCTAAGCCCTAAACCCTAAACCCTAAACCCTAAACCCTAACCCCCCACGGCGTGTTCCCTCGGTAACGCCCGGTGCCATCCGTGTCCATGCCAGTATGACACAGTGCGTGAAACCACTTAGACACTTAGCAACAAGTCGTCCAAATAGGACGTTCTGATTGGTCGAGCGGGCATTAAGTCAGACTAAGTAGCACTCAGTCAGACTAAGTGTGTCAGTGGTTTGGCGCACTTTGTCATGTCATGACCAACTCACCGGCACATGGTACCACTCGATATGATCACTTTGGCCTTGTCCGAATTGAATTACCTCCGTTTGATACTGTGCCTTGACCGAGTATCCTTTGCTTGATGCTGGGCCTTAACCACCGTGAGCCAGACGCCACTCCCCCCCTCGCCGCCGCCGCCGCCGCTGTGGTAGTGGCTCCCAAGACACCGCCGCCGCCGCCGGAGGGCCTGGGTAAGACGGTGCAGGTTGACCCTATCCAACCGATGTTGAAAGCGCCTGGAACTAAGCACCTGACAATGGAATACGATAAACTGCTGTCAAACTCAAGTTTCATATTCAACTTGCGCCGCTACACCTGGGTGCCTTCGCCGCCGCGCCCGAGCTCGCCGGTGACCTCTTCGAGGTGTGGGCCTTCGTCGACCGCTTTCGCGACGTGCTGTTCGCGGAGGCCGTGAAGGCG
>Ga0307489_10000408_pt1 | contig 25689 bp, 49 predicted proteins | sample SB12metaG_FD_202247 | JGI IMG/M metagenome (GOLD analysis project Ga0307489, IMG submission 202247) | Sea-ice brine microbial communities from Beaufort Sea near Barrow, Alaska, United States - SB 1.2 | ecosystem: Environmental > Aquatic > Marine > Coastal | place: USA: Alaska | collected... | reverse complement strand
CGCCGGCGGCGGCGGCAGCGGGGGCGGCGCGGGCGGTGGGGGCGCGGGGGACGGCGGGGGGGACACCACGCTGTAGCAACCAGCGGCTCGGCTGGTGTTGGCGTTGTCGTCCGCGTCCGCTCCGGTTCCGAGCAAATCAGCCATGGAGGAGCCCTCGTACGCGAAGCCCGCCTCGGTGTAGCGGCGCAAGTTGAATTCGAAAGCAAAGTTTGAAGGTAGTTCATCATATTCAAGTTTCAAGCGCTTAGTTTAAGGCGCTTTCAATTTGGGTTTAATAGGGTCAACCTGCACCGCCCTACCTCGGCGCACACGCACATGCCGGCGAAGCACGTTCCGTTGCCGCGGCAGGTGGGCATGCAGGGCAGCGGAGGTGCCACGCTGTAGCGGCGCAAGTTGCGATTGAAAGCTAAGTTTGAAAGCGGTCCCTCACATCTTAGTTACAAGAGCATCGATCCAGGCGCTTTCAACACAGGTTTGATAGGGTCAATTTGCACCGCCCTACCACGTCGATCGCCACCTCCACGGAGTCCACCACGAACAGCGCGGAAGACGACGACGCCTCGGAGCCGTTGCCAACGAAGAGCGTGTTTTCCCCGGCCTTCTCCGAAACCGATGTGGCGAGGCGTTGCAACTCCGCGGATTTGGCCTCCGCCTGCGCCAACGCTGCCGCCGCCTCCGCCGCTGCGATCCCGGCGAGGTATACCGCGGAGGGAGGGGGCGGGGAGGGGGGTGGGGAAGGGGTTCCCAAGGGCGCCGGGGGAGGGAGCGGCGGGGCGGGCGGCGCGGGCGGCGGCGGCGACGGTTCCTCCTCAACAATGGCGAAGTCAACCTCCATCCCCGCCGCCGCCGCCAGCCGCCGCATACCGCTGCGCCGCATCATCGCCAGCCGCCGACCCGCGGAACGCACGTCCACGATTCGGATCCTGCTCGACGGAATACCCAGCGAGTACGCCACGTTGCTGATGAAGGTCTGCGTCCCACCCTTATCGTAAAAGTCCGACACCGTGGTGGCCAGCTTCAGCGACACCTGCACCGAGTCCAGCGTCTTGAATGTCACGTCCTCGTCGCCACGCACCACCGACCAGGGGCTTACACTCGTCCACTTTTCGGCTCAACGTAAGCACTTTCTGTGGGATAGGGGGTGCATTTAAGGTTGTTGCCGGGGTGTGCAGAGGGTGTCAAGGGGGCTGTGCGAGCATTGGGGGGTGTATTTTGTGCCAGAAACGGCTCAGGTTGAGCTGAAAAATGGACAAGTGTAAGCCCCTGCCACAAACACGAGCGTGCGCGACGGGTTATGCCACCACGCAGGGCCTTACACTGGTCCACTTTTCAGCTCAACGTGAGCACTATTATTGGACTCGTCGCGTGATTTCAGTGACAAAAACGGTTAAGATTGAGCTGAGAAGTGGACGAGTGTTAGCCCCTGCCACCACGCCGCGCCCGCCGCATCGCCCAGCGCCACCTCCGCGGCGGTTGGTATGACCTTGCTGTAGCGGCGGAAGCGGAATTTGAAAGCAACGTCTGATAGCGGTTCATCATGTTTCAGTTGCAAGCGCTTAGTTCCAGGCGCTTTCAATGTGAGTTTGATAGGTTCAACCTGCACCGCCCTACCTTGCGGTTGCCGACGCGGATCTCGTGCGTCTGCGGCGACGTGAAGCGGATGCGTACGAGCACGCCCTCGCTGCAGCGGCGCAAGTTGAAATTGAAAGCAAAGTTTGAAGGCGGTCCATCACGATTTAGTTCAAGCGCTTAGTTTTAGGCGCTTTCAACGTGGGTCTGATAGGGTCAACCTGCACCGCCCTACCTCGCCGGCGGCGCCCGCCGCGCCGGCCAGCACCGCGCCCTGCCGCCGCAGCCTGAAGTCACGGGCTGACACTCGTCCACTCTTCAGCTCAACCTGAGTCGTTCCTGACACGAAATACACCCTCAACATCCCCTGATACCCCCTAACACCTCCAATACATCCCCTAAACAATCCCTAAAACAACCCCTAAATGCACCCCCTATCCTCCATAAAGCGCTTACGTTGAGCCGAAAAATGGACGCGTGTAAGCCCCTGCCTGAAGCGCATGGAGCGCGGCGGGGTGCCCGGGAACCAGGGGCTTACACTCGTCCACTTTCCAGCTTAATGGGAGCGCATTTCTGTGGAACAGGGGCAACGTTTGAGGGTTGCTTGGGGGCTGTTTAGCGGGTATTAGGGGGTGTTTCGGGGTATTAGGGGGTGTTTAGGGCGTATTTTGTGTCAGAAACGGCTCAGGTTGAACTGAGAAGAGGACGAGTGTAAGCCCCTGCCGGGAACCCCACGTCCACCACACCCGCGGTGTGGCCCGACCGCACCATCGCCATCACGTGGGGCCGCAACGTGAAACTGAAAGCACAGATCGAAAGCGGTCTATCACGTTTCAGGTTCACGTTTTAGGTTCTGCGCAGAAATCAGTTGCTTTCAACACGGGCTTCGACTGGGATGAGCTGTGTGCTGTGTGCAGGTTCCAGGGGATTAGGGTTCAGGGTATAGGGTTTAGGGATTAGGGTTTAGGGAGTAGGGATTAGGGTTTAGGGGGTAGGGTTTGTGTGCAGCGGCCCACCATGAAGCGCGACATGCGAAGCAAGGAGGTGTAGCCCGCGTCCCAGCGGCGGTCCATGAAGGGGCTCAGCAGCTGATGCGCCACCCCCCGCCAGGGGCTTACACTCGTCCACTTTTCAGCTAAACTTGAGCGCTTTGTATGGGATAGGGGGTGTACGTCAGGGGTTGTGTAGCCCGTGTTGAGAGGGTGTTAGAGGGTGGTCAGGTCGCGTAGGGTGTTTTCTTGTGGCAGACACGGCGTAAGTTGAGCTGAGAGGTGGACGGGTGTAAGCCCGTGCCCCCCGCCCGCCGCCGCTCGCCGTGATGTTGCCATTACTCTGCGTCATGTTGATGGGCGCGACGCGGCGCGTGTACGAGTCGGGGTCCGTGGACTCGAAGGCCAGCTGGTCCCACCCCGCGGACGCCGGGCACAGGTACGCGTTCCACTCGCCGTGGAAGGAGCAGTCGGGGGAGGTGGACAGCAGCGGCTGGTTGAACGGCAGCACCACTGTGGGTGCGGCGTCGGCGCGGCCGAGGAGCGACCCGTCACCGTCCACGAAGGCGGTGTTGAGGATGCCGGTGCAGTCCATGCCGCTGCAGTCCGTGGGGTTCACATACCCCGGATTCGGGTTCGACATGTGCACCACCGCGCTGCTGTTCACCGTGTCGCCGGACCGTTTCAGTCCGCTCACCACGGTGTACGGCCGCAAGTTGAAGCTAAAAGCAAAACATAAAAACGATTTATCAAATCTATCTTCAAGCGCTGAGAACCAGGGTACAGGCGCTTTCAACACGGGTTTCTGATGGGGGGGTATTTAGTAAAAGGTGGTATAGGGGTCTAATGATTCAACACGGGTCGAACTAGTTTGGGTCTAGGGTTTAGGGTTTAGGGTTTAGGGTTTAGGGTTTAGGGTTTAGGGTTTAGAACTTAGGGTTTAGGGTTTAGGGTTTGAGGTTGCAGCACCCCACCACGACGGGCACGATGGCGTCGGTGCTGGTGGGGTTGGTGGCGAACGCCGACATGGTGTGACCGCACGCGTCCGTCGGCGACGTCCAGTTGACCAGCGTCACATTCGTGACGCCCACGCTGCCTCCGAACGCCGCGTCGCCGTGCGTCTCCCAGTACGGCATCGCCGGCGGACGCCGCGGGAACCCCGTGTGTACCGCCGCAAGTTGAAACAGTAAGCAACAATGTTAAATCAAGTTTAACGAGTTGCAGTATCAAGTGCTGAAGCTTGTCCCTTCAAACACGGGTTCAAGCTCTGAAACTGGTCCCTTCAAATATGGGGTTCAACTGGGTTGAAGCTGCAGCGCCCGACCTGTGGGGCCCATGTCAAAAGAGCTGGCCCAGAGGCCGACACGGGCGCCGCAACCGCGCCATGTGCCGCCGCCGCAGCCGCGCGCCGGGTCGTGGCCGCACCCGCCGTTGGCGCTGGCACCCACCAGGTTGTAGCGGCGCAAGTTGAATTTGAAAGCACATTTTGATAGCAGTTCATCATGTTTAAGTGTCAAGCGCTCAGTCCCAGGCGGTTTCAACTTGGGTTTCATAGGTTCAACCTGCACCGCCCTACCAGGTACACACCCTCGATGACGGCGTCGCAGTCGTCGGAGGCGCACCCGCGCGCCAGGGGCTTAAACTCGTCCACTTTTCAGCTCAACCTAAGCCGTTTATTGTCATTGACTCCACCCACAGACATCGAGCATCCCGCAAAACGTGCTTACGTTGAGCCGAAAACGCAAAAAGGGGACGAGTGTAAGCCCCTGCCGCGGGGCAGCGCCATGGCCACCGGCGTGGCGTCCGCCACCACCGCGTCCTTCACCTCCACCCGCTGGGGCACCGAGTTGAAGGGCAGCGCCACGCCCACCTCCACGGTGTGGTGCGCCGTCAACCAGGGGCTTACACTCGTTCACTCTTTTGCTCAACATAAGCGCTTTCTGTGGGACAGGGGGTCCATTTTGGGCTTGCTTAGGGGGTGTTATGGGGGTACTAGGGGGTATTCGGGGGTGCTCGAGGTGTTTTTTGTGTGAGAAACGGATCAGGTTGAGCTGAACAGTGGACGAGTGTAAGCCCTTGCCGTGAACCCCGCCAGCCCGGCGCACGCCGCGCCGGGCCGGCCCAGCGCGAGGAATCCCGCACGGGTGGAGTGCGCGATCACCTGCCCCTGGAGCGCCACCCCCCGCGTGGCGGCCGTGCAGTCGTCGGCGTACAGCAGCACCCCGATGTGGCGGCTCCCCGCCGCCGCGGAGCAGGGGCTTACACTCGTCCACTTTTCGGCTCAACGTAAGCGCTTTCTGTGGGATAGGGGGTGCAATTAGGGGTTGCTTAGGGGGTGTTTGGCAGGTGTCACGGGGTATTAGGGGTGTTTAGGGTGTATTTTGTGTCAGAAACGGCTCAGGTTGAGCTGAAAAGTGGACGAGTGTAAGCCCCTGCGGCGGAGTCGCGCAGCACGGTGCCCGTGCACGGCGCCGTGATGGAGTCCGTCCTCAGATCGTACACGCACATCTCGAAGTTGGCCAGCACCTCATTCTTCTCCCACCCTGGCGTCACGGCGCGCTGGTACACCGACAGCGCCGGGGTGTACCGCCGCAACTTCATATTGTGAGCAAAACTTTAAAGAGGCATCACGAATTTCAGTGTCAAAGCCCTGAAACAATCCTTTTCAACACTGCTTTCAAGCAACAGCGCCCTACCAGGGTGTTTTCCACCACCACATAGTCCGACCGCGTCACTGCGATAGAGGACCCCTTGCTGTAGCGGCGCAGGTTGAAACTGAAAGCGAAATTTGAAAGCAGTCTAACAAATTTTAGTTTCAAGCGCTGAAACAGTCGCTTTGGAAACGGGGTTTTCAACTGTGTTCAACCCGCACCGCTCTACCTTGGTGATATGGACGACGGCGCCCGATATGACGAGCGGCTGCCCGGCCTGCCCGGGTGCGTCCTTCACCGTCATGTACCGCCGCAACTTCAAATTGAATCTAAAACTTCAAAGCAGATGAACAAATTTCAGTTTCAAGCGCTGAAACCAAATTCCCTTTGAATCGAGCCTTTTAACGCTCGGCCAATGGACCGTTTCAAATTCATAGGACGAGCACCCTGGCACCTTTGAAGACGGGCTTCAAGTGGGTTGAAGCTGCGGCGGCCCACCATGATACCGACAGAGTTAGAGGAGTGCACCGCGACGCCCCGCGCGTACGACGCGTTCGCCGCAACTTGTTCGAAGTGGAGCGCGTGGCGCAGCGTGGCGGCCTGCCCGCACCCAGGGGCTTACACTCGTTCCCATTTTTCGCTCAACTTGAGCTTACTTCGCCGCTTTCCGCTCAATTTAAGCTCAGTGTGTCCCCCATATAACCCAAATTGACCCGTGGACGTGGCCTGAAGGTGCTCAAGTTGAGCTCTAGCGGGAGCGATGTGTTCTCCAAGGTCCTCAAGTTGAGCTTTGAAGGGAGCGAGTGTAAGCCCCTGCCCGCACCCCGCGATCTCGACATAGGACAGCTCGGCGGCGCCGGTGAGGAGCACGCCGCCGGCGGTGATCTGCGCCACGCGGACGTGGCACCCGAAGCCGGCGGCGGCGGGGGAGGACGCGCTGACGCCCGCGGGGGGCGCGCCCTCGATCCAGGGGCTTACACCGGTCCACGTTTCGGCTCAACGTAAGCACATTTTGTTGGATACGTTGGGTGCATTACTTTCCCCCAGTCTATCAGACAGGGGGACACGGGGAGGTGTGACCAAAACGGCTTAGGTTGAGCTGAAAAGTGGACGAGTGTAAGCCCTTGCCTCGATCCTCACGTTGTGCGACAGCAACCCGACCTCGGCGCGCACCTCCACCGCCTGCCCGTCGGAGGTCGTCGCCGCCTCCGGCGCGCCGAAGTGCGAGTGCTTGAGCGGCGCGGTGAACGTCAGCGTGCGGCCCGCGACGCTGGCGATCTGGACCACCTCGGTGTAGCAATGCAAGTTGAATTTGAAAACAAAGTTTGAAGGCGTTTCATCACATTTTGGTTCCAAAGAGCTTAGATCCAGGCGGTTTCAACGTGGGTTTCATAGGGTCAACCTGCACCGCCTTACCTCGGCCTCGTCTGGGTTGTGGGCGCTGGAGGCGAGGACCACCTTGTCGCCAACGCGCCAGTCCACGTCCGCGGCTAGCGTGGCCGACGCCGAGCTGTAGCGACGCAAGTTGAAATTGAAAGCAAAGCATGAAAGCGGTTCATCACATCTTAGTTTCAAGAGCTCAGTTCCAGGCGCTTTGAACACGGGTTTCGTTGGTTTAACCTGCACCACCCTACCGAGCCCGCCGCGGCGGTGGCGCCCAGTCGCGCCCACGTGGTGACGCTTGGCGTGCCGTGCAGCGATACCGTGCCCACCGACAGGGCCGCACACTCATTGCCTTCCACACTTTTCGGCTCAACCTTACACACTTTTTGTGGGATACGCTGAGCAGCGACACGGTCAGTAGTCAATGACTGAACGACTGACAAACATGGCTCAGGTTGAGCTGGAAAGCGGAGGTGTGTTAGCCCCTGCCCAGCACCAGCAGCACCTTGGGACCGGCGGAGACGCGGTCGGCCTTCCTGCCGCTGTCGGCTTCGACTCTGACGTAGCGCGACAAGCGGTCGCCCACCAGACGGATCACGGCGACGTTTGCGAAGTGGCGCTCCTGCGATCCGGCGACGAGGTCGCCTCCGAGGACTAGCACGGCGGTGGCGGCCAGGACCGTGGACCACGGGCTTACACTCGTTCCCAATTCAGCTCAGCTTGAGCTCTTCTGTCCATCGTATAACCCGGCTTAGCTCATGAACGTGTCCTGGAGTTGCTCAAGTTGAGCTCTCACGTGAACGAGTGTAAGCCCCTGCCGTGGACGTGCGGCGGTCGTCGAAGGACAGGCGCCCGCGGATGGTCAGGCGCCCCAGCGTCAGGGGCTTACAATTGTTTCCGTTTGAGCTCAACTTGAGCTCTTTTTTCCACCGTTTAACCCAATTTAGCTCATGAATGTGTCCTGGAGTTGCTCAAATTGAGCTATAACGTGAACGAGTGTGAGCCCCTGCCCAGGGTGGGGGGCTCCACGTCCAGCAGCATGTCCCATTGGGACGGCACTTCCACGTCCTCGTCGGCGGCGGGCAGCACGCCTCCCGGCCACTGCGTGGCGTTGGACCAGGCCCGCACGAAGGGCTCGCGCGCCGCCGCATCCGCCGCCGGCGGGGGGGGCGGGCACCCCGTGCTGTAGCGGCGCAAGTTGAATTTGAAAGCAAAATTGAAGCAAATTTGACAGCACCTTTATCATATTACGGTTTCAAGCGCTTAGTTTCAGGTGCTTTCAACATAGGTTTGATAGGGTCGACCTGCACCGCCCTGCCGTGCGCGGGCACGGGTCCGGGGTCAGCTTGACAGTCTGCGTCACCCCCGCCGCGCGCTGCCCCAGCTGCAGCGGCGCAAGTTGAAATTGAAAGCAATTTTTTAAAGCGGATCGTCACGTTTTAGTTCCGAGCGCTCAGTTCCAGCCGGTTTCAAATTGAGTTTCATAGAGTCAACCTGCACCGCCTCACCCAGCCCCGACAGCAACACCGTGAGCGACCGCCCCGTGGCGTTGTGATACGCCGCGCCGGTGGACAACCCCGACGACGGCGCGCCCGCCACGGTGTAGCGGCGCAAGTTCAAATTGAAAGCAAAACGTTAAAGGCTGTTTAACCAAGTCCAATTTCAAGCGCTTTTAATGAATTCCAGTTCCAAGCGCTGAAACAATCCCTTTCAAAACTGGGTTCAACTGGGTTCAACTGGGTTCAACCTGCAACCGCCATACCACGGAGGGAATCCTTTCCACGCCGTCCACCACGACCTTCCAGTGGCCCCAGTCTTGACTGCTCCTGAAGCGCACGAACGCGTGCTCTCCCGGCTGTAACCCCGTCGCCTCCAACCTGGGGCTTACACTCGTCCACTTTTCAGCTCAACTTAAGCCGTTTTGGTCACACCTCGCCGTGCCTCCCTGTCTAATAGACTGGGGGGAAATTATGCGCTCAACGTATCCCACAAAATGTGCTTACGTTCAGCAGAATAGTGGAGGAGTGTAAGAAGCCCCTGCCTCCAACGTTATCGTCGTGAAGTCAACCCTCGCGAGCGACGCGATGTCGTAGTCCGCCCTCACCTGCGTCGGCCACGCGGCGTCGTAAAATCCACCCACGGCGAGAGGAATCGCCCAACCATCCTTGGGGCAGGGGCTTACACTCGTCCAATTCTGAGCTCAACTTGAGCCGTGTCTGACACAAGAAAACATCCTACTCGTACACACCCTATACACCCCCTAACACCCCCTCATCACGGGCTACACAACCCCTACGCGCACCCCCTATCTCATACAAAGCGCTCAAGTTGAGCTGAAAAGTGAACGAGTGTAAGCCCCTGCCTTGGGATCGTGCCACTTGTTGTGGCGGTAGGGAACCGCGGAGGTGGCGGTGACGGCGGTGCCGTCGGCCAGGGGTTATCATTCGTTCCCATGTCAGCTCAACTTGAGCTCTTCTGTCCACCGTATAACCCAACTTAACTCATGAACGTGTCCTGGAGTTGCTCAAGATGAGCTCTAACGTGAACGAATGTAAGCCCCTGCCGTCAGCGGGGTCCACGTGCGTCAGGAGCAGAGGCCGCTCCACGACGTAGCGGCGCACGTTGAACTTGAGAGTAAAACTTGAAAGCAGATCATCACATTTTCGTTTCAGGCGCTCAGATCCTGGCGGTTTCAACGTTGGTTTCATAGGGTCAATCGCACCGCCCTACCACGAAGATGGAGTAGGGTTTCTGTTTGTGCGCGGCGAAGCGAAACGCCTTGCCCGCCACGGGGCACAGTAGGACGCCGTTGGGGGCCGTGGCCTGCAAGCCGGAGGCGGCGTCGGCGGCGACGGGCGCGCAGGCGCCGCGCAGGTGGGGCCAGTCGGGGACCACGGTGTAGCGGCGCAAGTTGAATTTGACAGCAAAATTTGAAAGCGGTTTGTCATATTACAGTTTCAAGAGCTCAATTCCAGGCGCTTTCAACGTGGGTTTCGTAGGGTCAACCTGCACTGCCCTACCACGGTGGTACCCGGCGAGGCGCCGCTGAGGGTGCCGTCAACGTCGTGGATGATCGCCTTGTTGTAGCGGCGCAAGTTGAATTTGAAAGCAAATTATGAAAGCAAATCATCAGATTTTAGCTTCAACGCTTGAATGCAGGCGCTTTCAACACGGGCTTCAATTGAGTTCAACATGCGCCGCTCTACCTTGTTGGGGAACCCCCATTGGAGGCGCGACGTGGTGTTGATCCACCGCGAGTCGGACACCATGGAGGTCTTCGCGCCGTTGCACTTCGTGTTGGGGAAGTCGCAGTGGTCGCACGTCGACAGCGCGCCGCCGCCGCCCTTATTGTAGCGGCGCAAGCTGAATTTGAAAGCAGATTTTGAAAGCAGTATATCACGCTTTAGTTTCAAGCGCTTAGTGCCAGGCGGTTTCAATGTGGGTTTGATAGGGTCAACCTGCACCGCCCTACCTTGTAACCCACGAAGGTGTTACCGCGCGCCGTGAAGTTCTCGCCCTGCGCGAGGAACACCCCGAGGGCGCCGCCGATGGCCCCGGGCTGGTTGGCGGACGCGGCGACCACCAGCGCGTCGAACACCCCCGCGCCCCCCGCGCCGCTCACCACGTCCGTTACCTCAATCCAGGGGCTTACACTCGTCCACTTCTCAGCTCAACTTGAGCGCATTTTATGGGATAGGGGGTGCGCGTAAAGGTTGTATAGCCCGTGTTAAGGGGGTGTTTACGGTGTGTAGGGTGTTTTTGTGTGTCATACACGGCTCAAGTTGAGCTGAAATGTGGACGAGTGTAAGCCCCTGCCTCGATCCCCGCGCGCTGGTTATCCGCGACGCGGAAGTTGACGAAGCGCACGTCGCCAATGAGGCTGCCGATGGCGCCCGTGCGCCAGGGGCTTACACTCGTTCACTTCTCAGCTCAACCTTGAGCCGTTTCTGACACAAAATACACCCAGAACAACCCATAATACCCGCTCACACTCCCAAGACACCCCCTTAACAGCCTTAAATGCACCCCCTATCCCACAGAAAGCGCTTACGTTGAGTCGAAAAGTGCACGAGTGTAAGCGCCTGCCGTGCGCCCGTTCTTGTACGACGTGAAGTTGACAAACTCCGTGCGCAGCAGCGGGTTCGCGCCCTCCGACACGGCAGCGCAGGGGTTGGCCCGCGGCCAGGGGCTTACACTCGTTCCCATTTCAGCTCAACTTGATCTCCTCTGTCCACCGTGTAAGCCAAATTAACTCACTATTGTGTCCTAGAGTTGCTCAAGTTGAGCTTTAACGTGAACGAGTGTAAGCCCCTGCACGCGGCACGAAGGAGTTGAAGATGCGCAGGCCGTAGCGCCCGTTGGAGTGCGCGCGGTTGTCGACAAAGGCGCCGAGCGGGGAGCCGGGGTGTAGCGGCGCAAGTTGAATTTGAAAGCAGAAGTTGAAAGCAGTTCATCACACGTTAGTTTCCAGCGCTTAGTTCCAGGCAGTTTCAACTTGGGCTTGATAGGGTCATCCTGCACCGCCCTACCGGGGGGGCACACACTGGTCGACGCGCTGGGGCCCGTGGCGAACCGCTGCAGGTCGAACCAGAACCCGTACCGGTCGGAGCCCGCCGCCACGTTGCCGACGAAGTAGTTGGTGGGGTGCGTGATCCAATACGTCGCCAGGGTTGAGGGGCGCAAGATGAAATTGAAAGCAAAAGATGAAAGCAGTTGAACTCTTTTATTGTTTCAAACGGTGAAGCAAGCGCGGATCACCAGGGACGTGGGCCAAGGCGGAAGCCTGGTGCCTCCTCATACACGCTAACGCGTCTCTCTCTATCTCTCTCTCTCGTATAACCCGGGGCTTGACCTGCCCCGCCCTACTGGGGTGGTGTCGGTGTCAAGCAGGGAGGAGGAGGACCGCGTCACCAGCCCGAGGTTGCCCTCGATGCGGTTGTGAGTCTCCGCCGCGTCTTCTAAGAAGAACCCGTGGTGTAGCATCGCAAGTTGAAATTGGATTTCAAGTTTGAAAGCAGATCATCACATTTTAGTTTCAAGCGCTTAGTTCCAGGCGCTTTCAACGTGGGTGTGATACGGTCAACTGCACCGCCCTACCGTGGCCCATGTGGTCGTATGCCACATTGTCGAGGACGCGGAAGTGGTGCACGCCGTGCACCAGGGGCTTACACTCGCTCACTTTTCAGCTCAATTTGAGCCGTTCCTGACCCAAATTACACCCTGAGCACCCCCTGGTGCCCCATAATACCTCCTACATACCCCCTGGACAACCCCTAAATGCACCCCCTGTCCCACAGAAGGCGCTTAAGTTGAGCTGAAAAGTGGACGAGCGAAAGCCCCTGCCGTGGACGGTGACGGCGCGGTTGAAGGAGCGGTGCACGGCGCACCCCCGGATCAGGGGCTTACACTCGTCCACTTAGCTGCTCAACTTGAGCTCTTCTGTCCACCGTGTAACCCAACTCAACTCATGAATGTGTCCTGGAGTTGCTCAAGTTGAGCTCTGACGTTGACGAGTGTAAGCCCCTGCCCCGGATGTAGCTCTGCCGCACGGCGCCGATCATGTGGAAGTGTATGGGGTACCGCCCCAGGTTGAACGCCTGTCCGCAGAGCAGGGGCGTAACACTCGTCCACTTCCCGGCTCAACCTAGTGCCTGGTGTTTTAGGCAAATAAGTTGAGTAAGTAGGTAAGTTGATAACTCGTCCGAGTACTTACCAGCCAAGTAATTACTTACGGCTCATATACCAGGCATTATGCACTTTTGCGAGACACGCCGGGTGACAAAAAGGGCTCATGTTGAGCAGGAAAGTGGAGGAGTGCTACACCCTTGCCGCAGAGATGGCACTCGACGTAGGAGATGCGGCCAACGGAGGTCTCGTCCCCCGGGGAGTGCAGCATGATGTGCGCGCCCCACTTCGTGCGCTCGCTGCTGTCGTCGCCCCGCACCAGGGGCTTACACTCGTCCACTTTCCGGCTCAACGTAAGCACATTCTGTTGGATACGTTGGGTGCATGATTTTCCCCCAGTCTATTAGACAGGGGGACACCGGGAGGTGTGACCAAAACGGCTTAGGTTGAGCTGAGAAGTGAACGAGTGTAAGCCCCTGCCACGCACCACCACCCGCCGCGTGAGGTGCCCCACCTCCGCCCGCATGTCGATCTCCTTTCCGTCGTAAGACACCACCCCGGCAAAGTGCTGGAACTTGAGCGGCGCGGTGAGGGTCACCACCGAGGTGCCCGCCGCGGCGGCGGAGGCGACGGAGGCGATGGTCATCTTCTCCGCCTCCTGCATGTAGGGCCAGCCGGAATATGCTTTTTTGTTTGCCCAAATTCCCTATGCTTAATTCCCCAGATTCAGCCTATTATGCTCGGATTATGCCCAATTATGCCTAATTATGCCCAATTATGCCTGCACATTCCGGATGGCCCTACCTGCATGTCGAAGGACGACGACGCCACCACGATCTCGTCGCCGGCCTGCCACCGTGTAGTGCCGTAACTTGCTGGCCAAATCAAAGTTTGAAAGCGGTTCATCATATTTTTGCTTCAAATGGCTGAACAAAGCGCGGTCAACCTGTGCGCAACCTGGGATCAACCTGGGGTCGACCTGCACCGCCCTGCCACGACACAGCGCCGTGCGCCAGCGTGATGGAGGTCGCCGCCGCCTCGCTATAGCGCCGCAAGTCGAAATTGAAAGCGAAACTCTAAAGCAGTTTAACGGTTTCCAGTTTCAAGTGCTGAAACAAGCCCTTTAAACACTGGATTCAACTGGGTGTAAGGTGCAGCGCCCGACCTCGGCCGTGGTGGCGAGGCGCGTCCACGCGGGGGTGACGGGCGCACCGTGCAGGTCTAGCACCCCGCGCCGCACGCCGATCACCTTGGTTTAGTGGCGCAAGTAGATATTGAAAGCAATGTCTGAAAGCGGTTCATCATGATTTAGCTTCAAGCGCTGAGTTCTAGGCGCTTTCAACTCGGGTTTGATGGGGTCAACCTGCACCGCCCTACCTTGGCTCCGTACATCGGCAGCTCCGGTGTCACCCAGGCCGAGGGCCGGCCGGATATTTGGGTTTAGGGTTTAGGTTTTAGGGTTTACCGGCGCCGGCAGGTTACCCTAAACCTAAACCCTAAACCTGCTGGCCGGGTATTGCTCGCCCCGTCATAGGGTGCCATTTAACTCGGGAGACGAGGGTTCAAAGTGCGTGTGGATGACGTGGCGAGCGACATCCGCCAAGCCCCACCTTGGGCTGGCCGTGCAGGGTGATGACCGCCTTGTGCGTGAAGGGTGCCGCCTCCGTGCCCACCGTGAAGCTCGAGCCAATCCCTTGGTATAGCGGCGCAACTTGAATTCGAAAGACAAGTTTGAAGTCGGTTCGTCGTATCATAGTTTCAAGCGCTTAGATCCAGGCACTTGCAGCGTGAATTTCATTGGGTCAACCTGCACCGCCCTTCCTTGGACGAAGATGTACGACGCGTCGATGGTGACGTCGCGCGTGTCCTCCACGGTGAGGCGCCCCGACACGAGGATCAGGTTGAGGCGCGGCGGCGACACGTCCAGCAGGATGTTCTGCCCCGGAGGGATCACCACCCAGCAGGGGCGCAACACTCGTCCACTTTTAGAACGTTACTCACTTCTCGTGGGATAAGCTGGGTGGCGTCCATCTGTCAGTGAAGTATCCCAAAACGGCTGAGGTTGAGAAGACAAGTGGGCCAGTGTGCGGTGGGTTTAGGGTCTTGAATTTAGGGTCTAGGGTCTAGGGTTTAGGGTCTAGGGTTTAGGGTTTAGGGTTTAGGGTTTAGGGTTTAGGGTCTAGGATGGGGGCTAGGGTCGGCCCTGCCACGGAGTCGCCCTCGGCCGGCGGCGCGGCGCCGCCCCACGTGAGAGGGCTGCTCCACCGGTCGATGTACGTGAAGGTGGCGTTGGGTCCCATGGTGTAGCGGCGCAAGTTGAATATGAAACCAAAATCGAATCAAATTGAAAGCTTTTGCTCTTATTTTAGTTTCAAGTGCTTAATTCCAGGCGCTTTCAACGTTGGGTTGATGGGGTCAACCTGCACCGCCCTACCACGACGGCGGCACCCACGCCGCCGAGCGAGGGCACCACGACGGAAAGTGTGGAGGGCGTCACGTGCGCGGCGCGGCGGCCGGCGGTACACACAATCGTCGACGCGTTGGTGAGGCCCGCGTCCACGGCGCAGGCCACGCCGTCGATGACGACGGAGGCGTTGGCGGCGAGCCCCGCGCCGGTGAGGGTGACGACCGTGCCGCCCGCCGTGGTTCCCTCCGCGGGCTCCCAGGACCAGGGGCGCACACTCCCCCACTGTCAGGCTCAACGCACGCACTTTCTATGGGATACGCCGGTTGGAGTGAGAGACAAAAAATGGCTCAGGTTGAGCAGACAATTAACGGATGAGTGGTCGAGTGTAAGGCCCTGCCACGGACGTGACCGAGGGCGTCGCTGACCGCGCGTACGTGAAGTTGGTGCCCGCGGCCCCGGCCCCGGCGGCGGCGGCGGCGGCGACCGGCACCGGCACGGCCAGCACCGCCGCGTCGCCCCCGTTGGCGCCCCGCGCGGTGACCACCACGTCGGCGCCGCACGACGGCGAGTCGCCCGCGGCCGTGTGCCGCACCGCCCCCACCACGCGCATGTCCGCTAGGCGGCACCGCGCGTGGTTGACCACGGTCTTCAGACGTAGCCGCCGGTACAGAACGCCGTCCCCCGCCGCCGCTGACGCGTACGTCGACCAACCCTGCGGGATGTCCTGAGGGACGTCAACCAACCTGATCCACGGTCCATCCTCCCCCTCCCCGCCGTCCGCAGAGGAGGAGGCGGCGACGCCCTCCACGCAGGGGCTTACACTCGTTCCGATTCTAGCTCAACTTGAGCTCTTCTGTCCACTGCGTAACCCAACTTAACCCTGGATGTGTCCTGGAGTTGCTGAAGTTGAGCACTAACGTGGACGAGTGTCAGCCCCTGCCTCCACGTAGGCGCCCCGGAGGTAATACGGCCCGTTGCTGTTGACGGAGGGCGGCACGGGGTGCAGGCGCACGGCGTACACGTCGGCGGCGACGCCGGGGGGCAGCGCCCACTCCAGCGCGCAGTCCGAGTTGGTGTTGGAGATGTACGAGGTGCTCAGGTCGTCGTCAAAGGCTCCCAACATGTAGCGCCGAAACTTCAAATTGAAATGAAGTCTGTAAATCAACATATATGACGAATTTCAGTCTCAAGCGCCGAAACAGTCCCTGTCAACACGGGGTTCAACCTGCACCGCCCTGCCTCGAGCGGCCAGGAGTTGTGACCCTGGGTGTAGGGACGGCACCCGTAACCTGAAATAAATAAAACAAAAAATCTTCATGAACGATTGCCTGGTAAAAGCAATTTTTGTTTAAACTCAGTGTCGGGTCTGGTATCGAAGGTATGGTACCGAATCCCGTTCGACCAATCAGAACTGTCCATTTCGAACATCCCACCGACCGAATCGCCGACTGTCCGACCCGGTTGCCATCCTTGAGTACATAGACCCTCGATTTCAAGGAGATAAGGGTGACTAGTCACCCCTACACTGAATTAAAGCGCTGAGCCCAGGCACTTTCAACACGGTATCATTCAAGCTTCGACTACCGACGTGCAGCACCCCACCCTGGAGCCGCTGGCGAACCCCTCGGAGGTCACGTCCACCCCCTCCGTGTACCGCCGCAAGCTGAAATTGAAACCAAAAGCTTAAAGCAAATTATCGAGTTTCAGTTTCAAGTGCTGAAATACTAGTAGTCCCTTTCAACACGGGCTTTAACTAGGTTCGAGCTGCACGGCTCCACCTCGGGGGGTACGGCGCCCACACCTAGCGCCGCGGCGTTGGCGACTGTGGCCAGCGGAGAGGTCACGCAGGTGATGGACGCGCCGTCCGAACTGACGTTGACTCCGCCGCACGTGGCGCCGCACACGCGGACGGAGACCACGTCGCGGGGGAAGCCGCCGCCGTGCACGGTGAGCCGCGTGCCGCCGCCCGCGCTGCCACTGGCGGGCGTCACGCCGTACACCAGGGCCGCATAGTGTTTAGGGTTCGGGGTTTAGGGTTTAGGGTTTGAGGTTCAGAGTTTAGGGTTGAGGGTTTGGGGTTTATGGGTCTAGCACACTCCTCCCTGTCCACCTCAACCTCGGCCGTCTGAGGCGCTGAATCCGACTAGGGTACTGTAGAGGTATTCGAGGTATTCCACAAAACAGACTTACGTTGAGCCGAAGATTGGACGAGTGTAAGGCCCAACCTCCGACCCACGACGTGACGGTGAGCGCGGAGTCCGACGCACGGTACTGGTACGCTCGCCCTCTTGTCGCCACGTCGTAATCCAGGTTATGCGTGCCGCGGGGCACGCCCCTGACATTGAGCACGACCCGCACCATGTTGTAGCGGCGCAAGTTGAATTTGAAAGCAAAATTTGAAAGCAGTTTACCATATTCGAGTTTAAAGCGCTTAGTTCCAGGCGGTTTCACACTGGGTTTGATAGCGTCAACCTGCACCGCCCTACCTTGTTGTTGCCGCTGGGCTCCGCGGAGAGCGCGGCGACAGGCACGCCGCCGTAGCTGGCGGAGATGCCCCAGGTCGTAGCGGCGCACGTTAAATTTGAAAGCAAAACCTGAAAACACTTTATCACATTATAGTTTCAAGCGGTTATTCCAGTCGCTTTCAACGTGGGTGTGATAGGGTCAACTTGCACCGCCTTACCACGTCTCGGGGTGCGAGTAGTTGGCCAGTGGCGCCAGCAGGTTTGAGCCGATGACGGTAACGTTGACGGAGGCGTTACCCGTGGCGGGGAACGCGGTGGTGTCCACGCTGTCCACCGTGGCCGTCAGGGTGCTGTTGTACCTGACTGAGCACTGGCCGGCGGCGCCGCACGCGTCGGACATGAACCAGGGGCTTACACTCGTCCACTTTTCGGCTCAACGTGAGCGCTTTCTGTGGGACAGGGGGCGCATGTAGGGTTGTTTTGGGGGTATGTGAGGGGGGGGTAGAGGCTGTTTGGGGGCATCAGGGGGTGTTTAGGGTGTATTTCGTGTGTCAGAAACGGCTCAGGTTGAGCTGAAAAGTGAACGAGTGCAAGCCCCTGCCGTGAACCCCCCGTCGCCGTCGCTGTTGCCGCCGCCGCCGCCCACGGTGACCGCGACGGAAGCGAGTGGGGAGGCGCCAATGGTCGTTGTTGACCGGGGAGGCGCGACGCACACGACGCGCGTGGGCGACACCACGACATCGGCGGCGCCCGCGGGGGCGGCGCACTCGTCGCCGTCGACCAGGGGCTTGCACTCGTCCACTGTTCAGCTCAACATTAAACTACCGACGCCAACCCAGCGTATTCCACAACAAATGTTTACATTGAGCCAACTAGTGGCTGGTCTATAGTGTACTACATCCAGTGTCTCGTGCTACCCGTAATACGTATGCGTTTGGTGAGTTCCAGCCAAAGTCATTTGACTTCTGGCCATATCACCAAACTCCAGGTTACTAGAAGTTACTAGCCCACAGACTAGGCACTAGTGGACGAGTGTGCGGCCCTGCCGTCGACGAGCACGGTGGTGCCGCCCGCGCCCGCGGCGGCGAAGCCCACGCCGGTGAGGGTGATGAGGGAGCCGCCGCCGCCGAAGTGCGCGGGCGCGATGCCCGTCAGGTTGGCGCCCACCGTGACGTAGTGGCGCAAGTTGAGTTTGAAAGCAACATTTGAAAGCGGTTCATCACATGTTAGTTTTAAGCGCTTGGTTCCAGGCCCTTTCAACTTGGGTTTGATAGGGTCAACTTGCACCGCCCTACCGTGAGGGGCACCCCGCCCGCTGCCAGGCCCAGCGACGGGTGCACGTGCACCACCGTGTTGTAGCGGCGCAGATTGAATTTGAAAGCAAATTCTGAAAGCGGCTCATCATAATCAAGTTTCAAGCGCTTAGTTCCAGGCGCTTTCAACGTGGGCTTGATAGGGTCAACCTGCACCGCCTTACCGTGTACATACCGGCCGCCGTCGTCACCGGCAGGGTGCACGTGAGCGTGAGGCCGTCAGCGGCGCCGGTGAGGGAGTCGCACGTGGCGGCGCTGGCCAGCGCCGCGGCGGTGACGGCGCCGGCGGCGGCGTCCTGCGCAGCCAGCAGCACCAGCCTCGCGCCGGCGCCTGAGCTCAATCCCACGCCGGACACCGTCACGAAATAGGGCCCGCTGGATCATGTTTGCCACGTCACAGGCTGGCACTTAACTCAAGACACAGGTAATATGTACGACGTGGCAGTATTATGTTTGCCACGTCACAGGCTGGCACGTAACTCAAGACACAGGTTCAAAATGGAAAATGATATGTATGACGTGGCAGGCATAATCCGGCTGGCCCTACCACGGAGACACCCGGCAGCACGGTACCGTTGGCGGCGGCGGACGCGGACGCGTTGAGGCGCAGCGCGTCGGGCGCCGCCACGGTGGCCGCGCACGTGGTGTTGGTGGCGCATGCCGCGGTGTACTGCTTGGACAACACGCGGACAGTGGCCTGCCCGGCGGTCACGGGCGCTGAGTGCCGCGGTGGCAGCGCGCATGTCACATTCGTCGCCGTGTATCAGGGGCTTAAACTCGTCCACTTTTCGGCTCAACGTAAGCGCTTTCTGTGGAATAGGGAGTGCATTTAGGTGTTTTTTGGGAGTTGTTTAGGAGGTCTTAGTGGGATAGTGTGTGGTGTCTAAGGGCTCTTGAGGGCGTAATTCGTGTCAGAAACGGCTCAGGTTGAGCTGGGAAGTGGACGAGTGTAAGCCCCTGCCGTGTATGTCACCACCTCGCACGGCTCGGGCCACGCGTAAATGTTTTGCGGGTCCAGATCCAGAAACGCCACGCTGACCTCGGGCGGCGGGGTGCCCGCGGGCGGGAAGCCGACGCCGGTGATGGTCAGCGTGGCGCCGAGGTGCGCGCTGATGGTCTGCGGCATCACGCCCGTCACCAGGGGCGCACACTCCTCCGTATTTCAGCTCAATCTGGGCCGTATAGGGTTTAGGGTTTAGGGTGTAGGTTTAGGGTTTAGGGTTTAGGGTTTAGGGGTTAGGGGTTAGGGTTTAGGGTTTAGGTTGAGCTCGACGTGAGCCGTTTTTGGGTACTCAGGAGGGACGTCCCGACGATTTCCGCATCTTATCCCTCAGGTACTGGTGTCAATGCCAACAAATTTCACTGGCAGACTGACGCCACCCAGCGTATCCCACAGAAGTATGTAACGTCGAGCCGAAAAGTGGAGGAGTGTAACGCCCCTGCCCGTAACAGGTTTAGTGATCAGGGTTCAGGGTCCTAGGGTTTAGGGTTTGAGGTGTTACGCCCCTGCCCGTGACGTTGAAGAGCATCTCGAATGCGGACGACATGATGACGGCGCCGGGGGCCGACGCGCCCGTCCCTTCGCCGACGGTGAGGCTCAAGTTATACAGCCCCGGCGCGCCCCCGTCCACGCGGCATGTCAGCTCTGTGGTGGACAGCACGGCCTGCACGCAGGGGCTTACACTCGTCCACTTTTCAGCTTAACCTAAGCTGTTTTGGTCACACCTCCCCGTGTCCTAAGCTGTTTTGGTCACACCTCCCCGTGTCCCTCCGTCTAATAGACTGGGGGGAACTCATGCACCCAACGTATCCTACAAAATGTGCTAACATTGAGCCGAAAAGTGGACGAGTGTAAGCCCCTGCCTGCACGGCGCACGGCACGTCCCGCGCGTCGGTCATCGTGAGCACCACGCCCACGTCGTCCACGGAGCAGGGGCTTACCCTCGTCCACTTTTCGACTCAACGTAAGCGCTTTCTGTGGATTAGGGGGTGCAACAAGGGATTTTGTAGGGGGCGTTCAGGAGATGCTGTGGGGTATGACGGGGTGCTTAGATGGATTTTGTGCCAGAACCGGCTCAGGTTGAGCTGAGAAGTGGACGAGTGTAAGCCCCTGCCACGGAGGCGCCGAAGCCGGCGCCGCGCACGGTGAGCGTGTGGCGCTGGGTGAAGCCGCCGGACGCGGGCGACACCGAGGTCACGGCCACGGCGGCGTCGGCGTAGTTCAGGGCGAAGGAAGCCGTTGCGCCGTTGTATACCACGGGGTAGCGGCGCAAGTTGAATTTGAAAGCAGAAGTTGAAAGCAGTATATCTCACTTTAGTTGAAAGCGCTTAGTTCTTGGCGCCTTCAACTTGGGTTTGATAGGGTCAACCTGCACCGCCCTACCACGGTCCCGGCGGAGGTGGACGAAGGGGCGCCGGCAGGCGCCGTGAACACAATCTGGGTTGAGTTGCTGACCGCGGCATGGGGCGCCACGGCCGCGCCCGCCACCGTCACCGTCGCGGCGGAGGTGTTCGCCGGGAACCAGGGGCGCATACTACTCCACTGTTCAGCTCAACCTGAGCGGGTTCTGTCGCTCACGCCACCCAGCGTCTCGCACAGAAAGTGCTCAGGCCAACCCGATTCAATATCGAGATCTGGTCAACCCGCCCGCATCGATTTTGGGCGATCTCGGCGAGTCGGATCGGTTTGCTGGGTATTTTGCCCGTACGACGTGATTTAATTTGGGTTACTTTCGAATTCAGTGTTTATGTCAGGGGTAATTCAGCCCGTACGACTTACGCGGAATCGCACATCCGACTCGCCCCCTGCCCCGCAGCGAATCCAACCCAAAATGTTGACCGGATCTCGAAATTAAATTGGGCTGGCCTTAGGTTGAGCCTTCAAAGTGGGGGAGCGTCCGACCCTACCGGGAAGCCGGCGCCCCGCAGGGTGATGGGCGCGCCGCCCGTGGGGTTGATCGCCACCGCCGTGGAGTAGCGGCTCAAGGTGAATTTGAAAGCAAAGTCTCAAGGCGGTTCATCACATTTTAGTTTCAAGCGCTCAATTTTAGGCGCTTTCAGCGTGGGTCTGATAGGGTCAAGCTGCACCGCCCTACCGTGGTGGTCAGGGTCAGCGGGTACGTCACGCTACTCGCCGACGCGGCGAACCCGTACCCGGGTGTAGCGGCGCAAGTTGAATTTGAAAGCAGAAGTTGAAAGCGTCTCATCATATTTCAGTATTAAGTGCTTAGTTCCAGGCGCTGCCAACACGGGTTTGATTGGGTCAGCCTGCACCACCCTACCCGGGCACGCGCAGGAGCAGGTCGTGTGCGCCCGCCTCGCCGCCGCCGGGAAACGAGCAGACGAACGTGGTCGCCGCGGACATCTGGACGGTGCACTTCACGCCGGCGGCGTGCAGCGAGGCGTTGACGACGCCGGCGGCGGAGGATGCGTTGGCGGATGCGTTGGCGGCGGCGCCCAGGAGGCCGGTGCCGTTGAGGGTGACCCTGAAGCCGCCGCCGCCGAGCGCGGTGACGTTGCTGGATTTGATGGCGGGGACGGTGGTGGCGTTCGCGGACACGAAGGAGCACCCGTCGCCGCCGGCACCGGCGCGGCACTCCGCCAACATGTAGCGCCTCAAGTTGAAATTGAAACCAAATCGTCAAAGTTGAACTTGATATTGAAAGCAACGATGTCAAGCATTTTAACGGATTTCAGAGAGAGAGAGAGAGACGCGTCCGCGTGTACTAGTATAAGGAGGCACCAAGCTTTCGCCCTGGCCCCCGTAACGGGTTTCAGTATCCAGCGCTAAACGATCCCTTGCAACACAGGGTTCAACAGGGTTGAAGCTGCGGCGCGCGGCGCCCCACCAAGATGCCGTGGACGCGGACCCGGGCCTGCGGCAGCAACTCCACCCAGGGGCTTACACTCGTCCACAGTTCGGCTCAACGTAAAGCCCGTTTGAGGGAAACGCTGGGGTGGTTCAGTGGTGCAGGGACCAAAAACGGCCAAGGTTGAGCTGAGAAGTGGACGAGTGTAAGCCCCTGCCTCCACGGTCTCCAGCATGTCACCCGGGATAGGGTACATCACCTCGTACTCCTCGCTGTAGTCCAGCACCGTGCTCACCGCCGCCCAGGGGCTTACACTCGTCCACCTTTCGGCTCAACTTAAGCGCATTCTGTGGGATGGGGGTTCATTCAGGGGTTGTATAGAGGGTGTTTCGGAGTATCAGGGGGTGTTTAGGGTGTATTCTGTGTTAGAAGCGGCTCAGATGGAGCTGAGAAGTGGACGACTGTAAGCCCCTGCCTCCGCCGCCACCGTGGACGAGTCGTTCACGCCGCCGGTGAGGCGACTGGTGTTGGCCACCATCGGGGCCAGGTCGCCGCCGCTCACCAGGGGCTTACACTCGTCCAGTTGCCAGCTCAACATGAGCCGTTCTTGTCACTGTCAGACTGACGCCACCCACCGTATCCCACACAAAGTGCTGAAGTTGAGCTCAAAAAGTGGACGAGTGTAAGCCCCTGCCGCTGACGCCGTGGAATGTCACCTGCCACGTGTAGCCGGACTCCTCCACGTAGGACACGTCGCGCCCATCGTGCACTTTGTCGATTTCCGCCTTGAGCTTGTCGCTGGAGACGTCGAAGGGCAGCGGCGGGGTGAGCGCCGCGGTGCCGTTCGGGAAGGGAATCGCCAGTGTGAAAGTGCCACCTAGGGGCGGGCTGCCTATCGCCACCCGACACTCAGGGACGCGAGTTGAATGAACTTAGAACTTAAGGAGTTTATCATATCATAGTTCCAGGCTGTGGAAACAAGCGCTCTCAATGCGAGTGTCAACGGGTTTCAACGGGTTTCAATGGCAGCAGCCCACCTGGAGGTGGTGGCATTGCACGCCTGCTCCGTGCTGTTGACCACCGGCTCCACGCAGGTCAGCCGCCCCGCCAACATCGTGAACAGGTTGCGCTGGCCCACGCTGTAGCGGCGCAAGATGAGTTTGAAAGCAGAAGTTGAAAGCAGTGCATCACACTGTAGTTTCAAACAGTTTATTTCCAGGCGGTTTCAACTTGGGTTTTATAGGGTAAAAATGCACCGCCCTACCACGCGCTGCCTGTTGCTCCACCACACGTCCCACCCGACGCGCCCCGTGGGACCCGTGGTGTAGCGGCGCAAGATGAGATTGGAAGCACAGTTTGAAAGCGGTACATCGTATCATAGTTTCAAGCGCTTAGTTCCAGGCGCTTTCAACTTGGCTTTGAAAGGGTCAACTTGACCCGGCGTACCGTGGAGTTAGCGCCTTGCTCCGTCCACCGCTCCACCTGCACGTTGTACCGGTCGGGAATATGCTCCATTGTGCAGCGCCGCAAGTTGAAATTAAAAGCAAAATTTCAACGCACTTTTATTACTTTTTAGTTTCAAAAGAGCGTAAATGTGATTAGATCAGGCGCTTTCGAAATGGGTTCAGAATGGTTGAATCTGCAATCTGCGTAGGCCTACCATGGCTCTGATGGCGTTCCTGGGGTTTTCGTCAAACGCGATCTCCGCGGAGAGGCCGTACACCCCCGGGCTGCCGTTCTCCGGCGCCGTGGTGTACGCCAGTGTGTACGTGCCGCCCGCCGCCGCGCCCACCTCCACCCGCCGGGAGGGTCATTCACAACAAGGCCTCGAGCTCAGATCGAACGCGCCCGCATGACTCACCTTCAGGGTGGACGTAAGCTCATGTAGACGCGGGCCCCGCGGAGGAGGAGAAGGAGGGGGAGGAGGAGGAGGAGGAGGAGGAGGAGGAGAAGGAGGAGGAGGAGGAGGAGAAGGAGGAGGAGGAGGAGGAGGAGGAGGAGGAGGAGGAGGAGGAGGAGGAGCTTCAACGTGGAGGTGAGTGTTTGTTCTGCCGACACCCCCTGCCCGGTGCATCTCGTCCTGGTGCACCACGGACAGCGTCAGCACCTGGTGCTCCCGCACCCGGTTGAAGCCGCCGCGGATGGCCGGCGTGCGGAGCGCCGCGGGCGTGGGCGCGATCAGGATGATGGACATGACGTCACCGCCGCCGCCCTCCGCGTGATGCATCTCCACCGGGAACCAGGGGCGCAACACTCCCCCACCTTCCGCCTCAACGTTACGCTACGCACTTGTTGTGGGATGCACTGGGTGGCGCCGACCGTCAGACAGTCAGTGAAGTCGCAGTGAAATACTACAAAACGGCGCAGGTTGAATCTGCGGACTGATAAGTGGGCGAGTTTATAGGGTTTAGGTTCTAGAGTTTATTAGGTTCTAGGGTTTAGGGTTTAGGGTTGAGGGTGCGGTCCTGCCCGGTAGCGGCGCCCCGCCGCCATGTAAATCGGCTCCCCACGCGCGTGGTCCATTTTGTTGAGCTGCATCATGCGCTTCACGTACGACGTCTGGAACAGCACGCGGGTCTTGTTGTAGCGGCGCAAGTTGAATTTGAAACCAAAATTTGTAAGCCGTTTGCCATATTTCAGTTTTAAAAGCTTAATTCCAGGCGCTTTCAACGTGGGTTTGATAGGGTCAACCTGCACCACCCTACCTTGTTGGCCGCGACGGCGACGCCGGCCGCGCCGCCCCCCGCCGCCGCCGCGCCCGCCGCGTCCACCTCGGTCACCCACACATCCGCGTAGTCGTCCGACTGCGACCAGAACGTGTGGTTGCCCGCCACTCGGGGCTTACACTCCTTAACTTTGCAGCTCAACACGAGCCCTTTTTGTCACCGACAGACTGACGCCACCCAGCGTATCTCACAAAGAAAATGTGCAACGTTAAGCCAGAAAGCGGAGGAATGCACTTATCAGCTCAACACGAGCCCTTTTTGTCACCGACAGACTGAGGCCACCCGGCGTATCCCACAAACAAATGTGCAACGTTAAGCCCAAAAGTGGAGGAGTATTAGGCCCCTGCCTGAGGCGCGGGGGGTGAAGAACGCCGTGTACCTGGACGTGTACGTGTTGGCGAAGTTGATGTCGTCCGAGTGGAAGCTCTCCACCCGCGTCGTGGTGGAGGCGGCGAAACCCGTCATCAGGGTCTGTCACTTGTCCATTTTTCAGCGATGCACCTCAGCAGTTTTTGGGTACTTGATTGACAGATTGGCGTGTAAAGCCACCCAGCGCATCCCACGAAAAGCGTGTACCGGTGAGGCGAGAAGTGGACGAGTGTAAGCCCCTGCCCTTAATGGCATTGTCGAAGTTAAGGCTCTTGTAGCGATCGAGCCACGTCTCGAGCCGCACGCCGCGGCCGCCGGCATACAGCGTCGGGGGCGCGGGGGCCGGGGGTGGGGGCGGCGGGGGCGCGGGGGCTGGGGGCGGG